>Ga0209234_1000539_pt1 | contig 13188 bp, 12 predicted proteins | sample GraSoi013_1_20cm_2_FD_185816 | JGI IMG/M metagenome (GOLD analysis project Ga0209234, IMG submission 185816) | Grasslands soil microbial communities from the Angelo Coastal Reserve, California, USA - Sample 08_20_2013_1_20cm (SPAdes) (version 2) | ecosystem: Environmental > Terrestrial > Soil >... | reverse complement strand
GCGCCAAGGCCGAGGTGGCGCCGCTGGCCGAGGAACTTGGCATGCGCATCGGCATCCATCCGGATGATCCGCCAGTGCCGGAACTGGGCGGGGTGCCGCGCTGCATTTTTGGCAATTTCGAGGGCTACCTGCGGGCGCTGGAGATTGCCAATAGCCCGAACATTGGCGTCTGCCTTTGCGCCGGGACCTGGATGGAGGGCGGTAAAGCCATGGGCCAGGATGTCTTTGCCGCCGCCCGCGCTTTCGCTTCCGTTTCGCTATCCAGATAAATGGTTACTTGGCCCATACGACCTCCTCCGACGCTTATATGTGGGAGTATATGTGGTCGCGGGCCGGAAACGCAAGCGGGCACACAACGAGGTGAACGCGGTCAGGCGGCATGCGACCGCACGACTTCGAGCAGGGCCTCCCCGTAGCGCTCCAGTTTCTTCTCTCCCACCCCGGATACGCCGCGCAGCGCTTCGCGCGTTCCCGGCTGCAGCGCGGCGATGGTCTCGAGCGTGCTGTCGTGGAACACCACGAACGCCGGCACGCCGTGCTCGCGGGCGATGCCCAGACGCCAGGCGCGCAGTGCACGGAGCAGCGCCGAGTCGGGTGCGGCTGTGCCGGCCTCTCTTGCGGCGCTCTTCTTGCCGCGCCTGACGCGTAAGGGCCGGGCGGCCTGCTCGCGCAGCATCACGCTGGTCTCCCCTTTCAATACCTGGCGCGAGCTCGGCGTGAGCTTCAGCGCGCCGAACGCTTCGCCGTCCGCCCGCAGATGGCCGAGCGCGACGAGCTGCCGGAACACTGCGCGCCATTGTCTTTCGTCGCGATCGGCGCCGATACCGAAAGTGGAAAGCCGGTCGTGACCGAGTTGCGAGACGCGCCCTTCCGCGCGGCCGAGCAGCACGTCGATCACGTGCCCTGCGCCGAAGCGCTGGCCGGTGCGGTAGACGCAGGACAGCGCCTGTTGCGTGGCCACCGTGCCGTCCCATACCCGCGGCGGATTCAGGCAGTTGTCGCAGTTGCCGCAAGGCCCGCTCGCCTCGCCGAAGTAGGCGAGCAGCCGGACGCGGCGGCAGCCGGCGGTTTCGGCCAGCCCGACCAGTGCATCGAGCTTGCGCACCGACGCGCGCTTGAAGGCGTCGTCGGCCGTCGATTCGTCGATCATGCGCCGCTGCTGCACGATGTCGGCGAGACCGTAGCTCATCCAGGCTTCGGCAGGCTTCCCGTCGCGTCCGGCGCGGCCGGTTTCCTGGTAGTAGGCCTCGATGGTTTTCGGAAGGTCGAGGTGCGCCACGAAGCGCACGTCCGGCTTGTCGATGCCCATGCCGAATGCGATCGTCGCCACCATCACCACCCCGTCCTCGTTGATGAAGCGGTCCTGGTGCGCCGCGCGCGCGGCGCTTTCCATGCCGGCATGGTAGGGGAGCGCTTCGATGTCGTGAGCGGCGAGCCAGGCCGCGGTCTCCTCCGTCTTGGTCCGAGACAGGCAATAGACGATGCCCGATTCGCCCGCGTGCCGCGCGCGGATGAAATCGAGCAGCTGCACGCGCGCGTTCTCCTTTTCGACGATCTCGTAGCGGATGTTCGGCCGGTCGAAACTGGAGATGAAAACGCGCGCGTGGTCGAGCTTCAGGCGCGAGACGATTTCGCGCCGCGTGGCTTCGTCGGCGGTCGCGGTGAGCGCGATGCGCGGGACCGCCGGATGGCGCTCGGCGAGCAGCGTGAGTTCGACGTACTCCGGCCGGAAATCGTGCCCCCATTGCGACACGCAGTGCGCCTCGTCGATGGCGAAGAGCGCGAGCCGCGAGCGCTCGAGCAGACCCAGGAAGCGCGGCGTCGTCAGGCGCTCCGGCGCCACGTAGAGCAGGTCGAGCCCGCCGGCGAGCAGATCGCGCTCGACTTTTGCCGCCGCTTCCGCGCTGAGCGACGAGTTGAGGCAGGCCGCTCTCACGCCCGCTTCGCGCAGCGCCGCCACCTGGTCGTGCATCAGCGCGATCAGGGGCGAGACGACGATTCCGCAGCCCTCGCGCATCAGCGCCGGGATCTGGAAACACAGCGACTTTCCGCCGCCGGTGGGCATCAGCACCAGCGCATCGCCGCCGTTCGCGACGTGCTCGATGATCTCGCCCTGCCTGCCGAGAAACGACGGGAAGCCGAAGACTGATTCGAGAATTGAGAGAGCCTGGGTCACGAGCTCTTAACGGCGGGTCGCGTTCCACGATGACAAGCAGGAACGCGATCCCGCGTCCGTCGCCGCTTCAGTACGTCTTGTGCCTCTTACTTTCGCAGCACGCACTTCTCGTAGAGGTTCCTGAACCTTCCCTGCGGGTCGTAGCGCGCCTTGAGCGCGTCGTACGCGGACCTGTCGTAGAGCCGCCAGAACTCGTCCTCCGGGTAATAGGAGTCGGAGTAGAGCGATTTGATCCCGCCCAGCTCGGCGACCTTGCGCTCGATCTTGCGGTTGTACCAACCCGGCTCGCGACGCACCGGGTCCTGCACCACGTCCCAGAACCCGAAGTTCACGTACAGCGTCCGGGGATCGATCGCATAGAGCGGGAATCTCTCCTGCGTGTCGTAGCCGCCGATGGGGCAGATCCAGACCGGAAGAATCCCGATCTCCTCGAGGAAGAATGCGAGAAACTCGGGTGCGCGTGCGATGGGAATGTCCACGTCCTGGATAACGGACTCCGGGTGTTTGCCCCTCAATCGTGAGAAGGCGCGCGTGAAGCCCCACTTGCTGTTCCAGCGCATCACCTTTGCGTACGTGGTCGAGTTGAGCCGCTTGCGTCCGACAAGCCGTCTTACCAGCGGGTTCTGCACGAACAGGTTCTTCGAGCACCAGAACCAGTCGGTGTCCCACCGCCAGATGTAGTCGCGCACGGTGAGGTAGTCCTCGGAGCGCTCGCGGATGGAGCGGTAATAGATGCGTTCGTACGTATAGTCGCTGATGTAGGGCGCGCTTTCGGCGAAGCTCCCGAGCGTCAGGAGCATCTCGTCGCCCGAGAACACGGTCCCGTCGACGAAGTCGGCGCCGGATGCGCAGCGCGCCTCCAGGTCTTCGAAGTACTTCTCTGCTTGCGTGTGGCGGACGTGCTGAAGGCGCACGTAGGGTTTCACGGGGACGGTGCGTGCGGTGACCTTGAGCGCGTAGCCCAGCGTCCCGTATGAATTCGGAAACCCATAGAAGAGATCGCGGTGCTTGTTGTCCGGCGCGCAGGTCACGACCGAGCCGTCGGCGAGGAGCACCTCGAGCGCGAGCAGTGTGTCGTGCACCAGCCCGTAGCGGAACGACGAAGCCTCGATGCCGACGCCGGCCGCCGCGCCGCCGACCGTGATCGACTTCAGCTGAGGCACGACGCACGGCATGACCCCGCGCGCGAGGGTCGCGTCGACGAGGTCGGAGTAGGTGGTCATGCCCTCGGCCGACACGCGCGAGCGCGCCGCGTCCACCTCGACGACTTGGTTGAAGCCGGAGAGATCCACGCGCGGCCGCGCCTGCGGCTCGCGGTCGCGGAACAGGTTCGATGTGCTCTTCGCGAGCCCGATCCCGCCCGGGCCGCCGGCGGCGAGCTCAGCGCGCAGCCGCGCGAGCTTGCTCTCGTGGCTGTTCACTGGTGTAAAGGAAGGCGCGGCTCATCGGATAGTTGTCGCCGATGTTGCCTTTGCTCACCACGATCTGGAAGAGGTGCGTCTTGCCGTTGGGAGAGCGGAACATCTCCGCGCACGACCACAGGTAAGTGCGCCAGATCCGCCTGAACTTCTCGTCGAACTTCCCGGGATTGAGCTTGTGCACCCTTTCCCAGTTGCGGTCGAAGCGCAGCGCCCAGTCGTCGAGTGTCAGCGCGTAGTTGCGGCGCAGGTTTTCGATGTCCACGACCTCCAGCCCGCAGCGCTCGCACCAGTCAATCGCCTCGGCGAGGCTGGGGATCCAGCCGCCGGGAAAGATGTACTTGCGTATCCAGAACTCGGTGTCGCGCACCCCGACATGACCGATGAAGTGGATCACCCCGAGCCCGCCCGGCTTGAGATACTCGGCGTGGGCGCGGATCACCTCGGGAAGCTGGTCGCGCCCCGCGTGCTCGAGCGTGCCGATCGAGAGCAGCTTGTCGAACTGGCGCGGCACCTCGCGGAAGTCGCGCTCGAGGACTTCGACCTTCCCCTCGAGGCCGCGGCGCTTGATCTCGGCGCGTGTTTCCTCGACCTGCTCGGTGGTGGTGTTGATGCCGGTGCCGAGCGCGCCGTACTTCTCCCAGGCGTAGAAGAGCAGGTTGCCCCAGCCGCTGCCGATGTCGGCGAAGGTGTCGCCCCGCTTGAGCAGGACCTTGCGGCACACGTGGTCCATCTTGGCGACTTGCGCCTCCTCGAGCGTCTTCGATCCGTCGGCGAACCAGGAGCAGGTGTAGGCCATGCCCACTTCGTCGAGCCACTCGCGGTAGAAATCCTGGCCGGGCCCGTAGTGGAAGCGGGCGTTCGCTTTCGCCTGCGCAATCGATGCGTTGCTGTATCGGAGTTCGTGCCACCAGTTGCGCAGCTTGACGAGGAAAGTCGGCTCGCCGTCGAAGCCGGCGTCCATGCCCGCGCGGAAGGCGTGCGCGAGGCTGCCCTCGATGTCGATGTCGCCGTTGAAGTAGGCCTCGAGAAAGCCGACGTGGCCGAACAGCAGCACGCGCCACGCGGCGCGGCCGTTGCGGATGAGGATGGTGACGTCCGGCGTGCGCTCGCGGTTCTGCCAGGAAGAGCCGTCGGCGAAGACGACGCGGAAGCAGACCTCGGTCTTCGCGCCGATGTCCTCCATTGTCTTCTTGAAGCGCGTGTTCATGATCTCTCTGAATGCCGGGTGCGAGGCGCGATCTTGACAGTTTTTTGCTTCAAATAGAAGTCACGGGCGGGCGCGGGAAGGAGCTTAACCGCGACGACGGCGGTTCTGCTAGTCTCTGGAGCCGGTCCAGCTCGACTCGATCGAATGAAAAACGCTCCGCGCCCCTTCATCGCCGCGCTCGCCCTCGCTTGCGCCTGCGCGCATGCCCAAGCCCCGGCGGAGGCGCTTTTCCGCTCGATCGAGAACGGTGACTTCGACGAGTTCTCCCGCCTGGTCGCCGCCGGGATCGACCTTTCGACGAACAACAAGCTGGGCGAGACGCCTCTTTACGTCGCCGCCGAGAAAGGCGAGCTCGAGATGGCGAAGCTGCTCATCGCCAAAGGCGCCGATGCGAAGGCGCGCACGGCCAACGGGGAGACCGTTTTGCACGCGGCGGCCATGATCGAGAGCACGTCTCTCATGACTGCGTTGATCGAGGCGGGCGCCGACAAGAATCTCGCCAATAACGACGGCGAGACGCCGCTCCACTGGGCGGCCATGACCGGCACGTTTCTCGCGGTGAAGGCGCTCGCCGACGCGGGCGCCGACCTCAACGTGCAGGACGCGCAACTGGGCAATACGGCGCTGCACGCCGCGGTTTCCCACGACGACATCGTGCTGATTCACTACCTGATGTCTAAGAGCGTGCGCACCGACCTGCGCAACAACGCAGGCCTCACCGCGCTCGAGCTAGCCCAGTCCCGCGGCCGCGGCTCGGCGAAGCTCTTCGAGCGCTAGCATGGTCCGCGATCGCCGGATCATTTTCACTGCGAGTTTCCTGCGCGCAGTCGCCAACGGCCTGATCGGCGTTCTGGCGGGGATCTATCTCGCGCAGCTCGGACTCGACCCGGCGGCCTGGGGCGCGGTCCTCGGCGCCGGAATCGCCGGCACCGCTGTGGGCGCAGCGGGGGTGATGTTCTGGGGCGACCGCATCGGCCGCAAGCGCTGGTTGGTCGGACTCGGAGTGCTCGCGGCAGCGGGCGGCATCGCGTTCGCCTTTTCCTCCCAGATCGTGGTGCTCGGCGTCGCCGCGTTCCTCGGCATGCTGAACTCGCTCGGCAAGGACCGCGCCGCGGCGCTCGCGATCGAGCAGGCGATCCTGCCCTCCACCGGCGACGATGCCGGCCGCACGCGCGCCTTTGCGTGGTACAACGTCATCCAGGACGTGGGGCACGCACTCGGCGCCGCGCTCGCGGTGCTCCCCCCGTTCCTGCGCGATTTCGCCGCGGTGGATGCGCTCGATTCGCTGCGCGCCGCGGTGATCCTCTACGCGGCGCTCTACGCCGTGACGGCGATTCTGTACCTCGACCTGTCGTCGCAGGCGGAATCGCCGACTGCGGTGCTGCGCGTCGAGGTGAGCCCGCAAAGCCGCTCCATCCTCGCGAAGATGTCATTCCTCTTCGCGCTCGACAGCTTCGCCGGCGGCTTCCAGGGCAGCGCGCTCTTCGCATATTTTTTCCACGCGCAGTTCGGCGCGTCCGAGGCGGCGATCGGCATGCTTTTCGTCGGCGCGCGCATCATGAACGCGTTCTCGCATCTGGGCGCCGCTTGGCTCGCCGCGCGCATCGGCCTGGTGAACACCATGGTGTTCACGCACACGCCCTCGAGCCTTCTCACCTTCACCATCCCGTTCACCGGAAGCTTCGAGATCGCGGCCGTGCTGTTCCTCCTGCGCGAAGGGCTCTCGGAGATGGACGTGCCCACGCGCCAGTCCTATCTCATGGCGGTGGTGCGTCCCGAGGAGCGCACCTTCGCTGGCGGCGTGACCAACCTCGCGCGCATGTGCGCTCGCGCCATCGCGCCGGTTTTCGCCGGCAGCGCGATGCAGGCGCTGACGCTGGGCGCTCCCATCATGGCCGCGGCGGGACTGAAGATCCTCTACGACGCGCTCCTGTACGTCTCGTTCCGCAAGCTCAAGGCGCCGGAGGAGCGCTAGCAGGCGTTGATCAAGGTGAGGACGACGAAGAAGAATCAGAACGCCGGTGCCAAGGCCGGTCGCTCTTCGGAGTGGCGCGTTGACTCGTGGTCTGGGCCAGTTTCCTGAGCCGCCCGATCGCCAGCGTTGCGGCTTCGATGTTCCCCTGAAGGGCCGCGCTTTCCGCATTCATTCCCGGCGATTTCTTCTCACGCGGGAGCAGTTCGTACAATTTGCCGAGCGCCCAGTTGCATGACACGGGAACACCGGACTCTTTTTCCCTTTCCTGACGCTGCATCTCGATGCCCGCAAGGGCGTCGATCAATTCGGGAGTTGCATGCTCTGCATTCACCTGGCGCTCCTTCCGCACATCAAGACGCTCGCAAGTTCGCGTCGATCAACATCTTCGCGGCGCGAGCAACGTTCCTGGCCGGGCCGCGTACCCCTAGTGTCTGGGTAGTGACCTGGGCACCCTCCATCAGGAGAAACAGCTGGTCGGCAAGGAGCCTCGGCTCCCGAGCTCCCATCTGGGTGCAAATTTGGACAAGCCGGGCGCGCAATTTCGCCTTGTGCGCCTCGATCACTTTTCTCGCGGGGTGATCTTTCTCCGTGAGTTCCACCGCCGCATTCGCCATCGGGCAGCCTCGCGCCTTGGGATCGGCAACGTGCTTGGCCAACAGAGCGAAGGCGGCCTTGATCTGCCTGCGGGGGTCCTTGGAATGCCGGTTCGCCATCGCGTCCCAGGTCTGCCAGAAGTTGGCGTCGTGCTCGCGCAGCCATTCAGCCACCAGCTCGTCCTTGGAAGGGAAGTTCCGGTACAGGCTCATCTTGGTCGTGTCGGCTTCCGCTGCAATCGTTTCCACCCCGACCGCACGGATTCCCTTGAGGTAGAAGAGCTCGGAGGCCGTATCGAAGATGCGTTGCCGGGCGCTCGGACGGTTCGCGTCCCGCTTTCGGAGAGGCGATCGTCCGTTGATCCTGGGGCTTCTGGTCATGTGCAATCTCTCGTTGACAAGAGAGTTACCGGTCAGTATCATACCATCTGCTTCTGGAAGCAACCAGTCGGTATCTCACCGCTAGTATCTCGCCGCTTTTGCTGGCAGTCAGACGGATGGAGGCAGCAAGGCGGGCCAATCGCAGGTCTTTCACCGAGAGGTCAACAGGATGCACACCGGTCTTTTGTTCGAGTCGGCCTGGCGCGATCTGTACCGCAGGTCCGCGGTTCTCTGGGTGGTGCTCCTTGGCTGCATTCCCGGGATCCTGCTGCTCGTTGATCCGCTGAGCGAGCTGTTTTTCCGCGACGGACCGTTTCTCGTCCTCGTTGTTGCGCTTGCCTGGATGCCCGCGATCGCCTGGACTGGAAGCCGAATGGCGAGTTTTATATGCCCCCGTTGCACCGGAGCGTTCTTCAACGACCGGGTTTTTTTCTGGCCGCTCAGGCGCGCCTGCGCTCACTGCCACCTGCCGAAATGGGCGAAAGACATATCGTTGGCGGCAATCGGCGCAACGCGCGTTTCAGCAGAGTTCTCTTAACTACTGGTTACTAATTGAGGATCAAATATCATGATGAAAATCCGCCCCCTGCACGACCGCGTAGTGGTAGAGCGTCTCGATGAGGAGCGCAAATCCGCAGGCGGCATCGTCATACCCGACAACGTCGCGGAGAAACCCGACCAGGGCGAAGTCATCGCCGTGGGCAAAGGCAAGATCCTCGAAGACGGCAAGGTGCGCCCGCTCGATGTCAAAGTCGGCGACCGGATTCTCTTCGGCAAGTTCTCCGGCCAGGCCGTGAAAGTCGAAGGCACCGAGTACCTCGTGATGCGTGAAGACGACATCATGGGCGTCGTCGCAAAGTAAGACCAACCCATTCAGGAGTAAACAAATGTCAGCCAAAGATGTCCGGTTTCATGAGTCCGCGCGCCACAAGATGCTCGCGGGTGTCAATATTCTCGCCGATGCGGTCAGGGTGACCCTCGGCCCCAAGGGCCGCAACGTGATCCTCGATCGCTCCTATGGCGCACCCACGATAACCAAAGACGGCGTGTCGGTGGCCAAGGAAATCGAGCTGAAAGACAAGTTCGAGAACATGGGCGCGCAGATGGTGAAGGAAGTCGCCTCCAAGACCTCGGACGTGGCCGGAGATGGCACGACGACAGCCACCGTTCTCGCGCAATCCATCGTGAAGGAAGGGATGAAGTTCGTCGCTTCCGGTATGAATCCGATGGACCTCAAACGCGGGATCGACAAGTCGGTCATCGCAGTGGTCGAGGAGCTGAAGAAGATCTCCAAGGCCTGCACCACCAGCAAGGAAATCGCCCAGGTCGGCGCAATTTCCGCCAATGCGGACAGCGAGATCGGCAAGATCATCTCCGATGCCATGGACAAAGTCGGCAAGGAAGGCGTGATCACGGTGGAGGACGGCAAAAGCCTACAGACCGAGCTCGAGATAGTCGAGGGCATGCAGTTCGACCGCGGCTATCTGTCGCCCTACTTCATCAACAACGCCGAGAAGCAGATGTCGATCCTCGACAATCCCTACGTGCTTCTGTACGACAAGAAGGTTGCCAACGTCCGCGACCTACTTCCGCTCTTGGAGCAGGTGGCCAAAGCCGGGCGTCCGCTGCTCGTCATCGCCGAGGAAGTCGAAAACGAAGCCCTCGCAACCCTCGTAGTCAACAATTTGCGGGGCATCCTGAAGACCTGCGCGGTGAAGGCGCCGGGGTTCGGTGACCGCCGCAAGGCCATGCTCGAGGACATCGCCGTTCTCACGGGCGGCCAGGTCATCGCCGAAGAAGTGGGCCTGACCCTCGAGAAGGCGACGCTCAAGGACCTTGGCCAGGCAAAGCGCGTCGAAATAGACAAGGAAGAGACCACCCTCATCGACGGGGCCGGCGATCCCAAGGCGATCGAGGCGCGGGTGAAGAGCATCCGCGCGCAGATCGAAGAAGTCACCAGCGACTACGACAAGGAAAAGCTGCAGGAGCGGGTGGCCAAGCTCGCCGGCGGAGTTGCGATCGTCAAGGTGGGCGCTGCGACCGAAATCGAGATGAAGGAAAGAAAAGCCCGCGTCGAGGACGCGCTGCACGCGACCCGCGCGGCGGTCGAGGAAGGCATCGTCGCCGGCGGCGGAGTCGCTTACATCCGCGCCCGCAGCGCTCTGGACAAGATCAAGGGCGACAACCCCGACCAGGAGGCCGGCATCAAGATCGTGCGCCGCGCCCTGGAAGAGCCGTTGCGTCAGATCGTCGCCAACGCGGGCGAGGAGCCCTCGGTCGTGCTGAACAAGGTCGCCGAAGGCAAGGGTAACTTCGGCTTCAATGCGCAGACCGAAGCCTACGGCGATCTCGTAGAGATGGGCGTCGTCGATCCGACCAAGGTCGCACGCACGGCGCTGCAGAACGCGGCTTCGGTCGCCGGCCTGCTGCTCACGACCGAAGCGATGGTGGCCGAGCTGGTGGAAGAGAAGGCGAGTGCCGGCCCCGGCGGTCAGGGCATGGGCGGCATGGGGGGCATGCCAGGGATGGATATGTAAGTCCGGTCCGGACCAGGCGAGCTCAGTCTCGCCTGGCAAGTGCCGGGATGGTCAGCGGCTGGCGAAAATAGGATGCCTACCAGTCTTTCTTTCGAGGCGGCATGGCGTGATCTGAATCGCAGGTCCACGATTCTTTGGCTCCTGCTCTTTGGTTGCTTCCCCGGGGTGTTTCTCCTTCTTTACCTGTTGAACGAATTGCTCCTCCAGGACGCACCGATACTCGGTATCGCGCTCGCCTGGATGGCCGCAATTGCCTGGGCCGGAATCCGAATGGCGAGCTTTACCTGTCCGCGTTGCAGAAGGTTGTTCTTCGAGAACTGGTACTTCTTCAAGCCGCTCAGGCGCAGCTGCGCATATTGCGGCCTGCAAAGGTAGGCGAAGACATGCCGCCCCGCCGGGACTGAAGGTCCTCTACGACGTAGGTCAACCCGAGAACCCGCAGCGATGACCGAACGATATCTCGAGGACTTCGCGGTAGGGCAGACCTTCGGCTCCGGACGCCTGCGCGTCGAGAAAGAACGGATCAAGACCTTCGCCGCCGAATTCGATCCGCAGCCCTTTCATCTGGACGAAGAGGCCGCGCGCGGCTCGCTGTTCCGGGGATTGGCCGCGAGCGGCTGGCACACCGCCGCGATGACCATGCGGCTCCTGGTGGAGAGCGAGTTGAAACCCGCCGGCGGGATCATCGGTGCGGGGTTCGACGAGTTCCGCTGGCCGCGTCCCGTGCGGCCCGGGGATGAGCTCTACCTCGAGAGCGAAATTCTCGAAGTGCGGCCGTCGAAGTCCCGCCCGGAGCAGGGATTGATCAAGGTGAGGACGACGACGAAGAACCAGAACGGCGAGCCGGTGCAGGTTTCCATCGGCCATCTCGTCGTGCCGCGCCGCCCGTAGCCTGGGCCAATTTCCTGAGCTGCCCGATCGCCAGAGTGGCGGCTTCGATGTTCGCCTGGAGGGTCGCGCCCATTTTCAATCCCCGCGACCTTCGCTCACCCGGGAGCAGTTCGTACAATTTGCCGAGCGCCCAGTTGCATGATGCCGGGACACCGGACTCCTTTTCCTTTTCCTGCCGCTGCGCCTCGATGGCCGCAAGGGCGTCGATCACTTCGGGGGTTGCACGCTCCGTATTCATCCGGCGCTCCTCATAAACGCACACCCAGAAAAAAAAAGCCCGGAACGGATTGCCGTTTCCGGGCGAGGTACTTCGAGTGTCTATCAGGGAGGCGATATACACCCATCGGGAATTCTCCCCTTCTGCCGGGAGGCGTTCTGTGCGCTTGCGCACATACCGAAATATTAATATTTATGCAGGCGTCATAGGCCGTTCAGGCCACGTCGTTGACGGAGCTCAAATCGCGACGTCAGCGCTTTTCGGTCGTTCAAAGAACCGCAGTAAGGATGCGGTCGTCCGGGTCCTCTGCTCGGTGATGTCGTACCCCGCAATGAAGATGGCCTGGTGCTCCGAATCGAACCCCCGGTGCCATAAGAACCATTTGAATGTGCCGTCCCGGCAGCGCAAGCCGAATTCCAACGGCTCGAAGCCGTCCTCGGCCAAGAGCCGCTCCACCAGCGCGGCGGCGGCCTGACCATGCTGCTGCATCAGCTCGCGCAGCGGCCGGTCCAGCAGCTCCTGCGCGGGGTATCCGAGGATTTTCTCCCATGCCGGGTTGAGAAATTTCAGCTTGCCGTCGAAGCCGGCGAGGCCCAGTAAAACAGGCGCCGGGTCGGAGGCGAGCCCGCGGTTGCCGCGCCTGAGGCCGGTGAGGCGAGATAGGAAGCGGGTGCCGTGCATTGCAACCTCCTTTTCGGAGAGCCGATTATCTCCCTTCCCTCGAGGGGCTCTGTGCGCCAGCGCACAGAAAGAAAGGGTTTTCACCTCGTACCGGCCATTTTCCTCACAAGCCAGGCCCGCTGCCGGCGCTGGCACGATGGGCAACGACACCGATCAACGACAGCCGTGTAGAGCACGTTCTGTACGATAACGGACATAAAAGCGTAGGATAAACAGTCTGGAGAAAGGGAGAACCTTGCTTTCGCTACGGTCTTGACGGAGGAGACCATGAGTACGAATCTCGCCGCATCCACTACCCCCACTCAAAATCATCTGCTTGCCGCGCTGCCCGCGGCGGATTACGAGCGCCTGGTCCCGGACCTGGAGCCCGTGCCGCTGCCGCTCGGCATGGCGGTCTACGAGTCCGGCGCCAAATTGGACTACGTGTATTTCCCCACCGACTGCATCGTGTCGCTCCTCTACGTCATGAAAAGCGGTGCGTCGGCGGAAATCGCGGTCGTGGGCTATGAAGGCCTGGTCGGGGTCGCGCTGTTCATGGGCGGGGAGTCCACGTCCAGCCGGGCGGTGGTGCAAAGCGCAGGCCACGCGTACCGCCTTCCCTCGAAAGTTCTCAAGAGGGAATTCGAGCACGGCGGACCGTTGCAGCATCTGCTGTTGCGCTATACCCAGGCGCTGATCACGCAGATGGCGCAGACCGCCGTCTGCAACCGCCATCATTCGGTGGAGCAGCAGCTGGCCCGCTGGCTGCTCTTGAGCCTGGACCGCCTGCACTCGAGCGAGCTGCACATGACGCAGGAACTGATCGCGAACATGCTGGGAGTGCGCCGCGAGGGCGTGACGGAGGCGGCCGGCAAGCTGCAATCGTCCGGGGTGATTCAGTACAACCGCGGGCACATCGTGGTGCTCGACCGGCCGGGCCTGGAACAGCGGGTGTGCGAGTGTTACGCAGCGGTCAAACGCGAAACCGATCGCCTGCTCCCCGCCACGACTGCGACCTGATCGCCGACGGCGCGATCGCCTGCGGCCGCGAGAGTCACCGGTCTCGGCGCTGCTCTGTGTGCTGACGTACATACGATCCGTGCTCATGCACGCTATTCTTCCGCTCCGCC
>Ga0209234_1000534_pt1 | contig 13210 bp, 10 predicted proteins | sample GraSoi013_1_20cm_2_FD_185816 | JGI IMG/M metagenome (GOLD analysis project Ga0209234, IMG submission 185816) | Grasslands soil microbial communities from the Angelo Coastal Reserve, California, USA - Sample 08_20_2013_1_20cm (SPAdes) (version 2) | ecosystem: Environmental > Terrestrial > Soil >... | reverse complement strand
CCGTGCTGTAAAAAGATTGTCAACAGTTTGTCGGTGTGGCTGTCCACCCGCCGAGTGGTAGTAAGCTTGTTTGGGATTGTTATCTTCCTGTTTACGGAGTGCCGATGATTAGAGTAGAGACAGCGCGATCAACTCCCCGCCCGCAAGCGATTCCTCGTGCAGATTTTCCGTACCTGGGAGCTCCAATGGAACGAATTCTAGTTGTGGAAGACGATCGCGCCGTGCAGAAAGCGCTGAAGCGTTTGTTCGAGTCGGAGGGATTCGCCGTGGAAATCAGTGCGGACGGAAAATCCGCTCTGGACGCGTTTCGGGCCACGGGGCCTGCCGCCATTGTGCTCGATCTGCGGCTGCCATCGATGTCCGGCCGGGATGTCTGCCGCGAAATCAAGCAGCAGTCGCCTGCCGTTCCGGTCATCGTTCTGAGCGCCGCAAGCGACGTTTCCGACAAGGTGCTTCTCCTGGAACTCGGCGCCGATGATTATGTCACCAAACCTTTCAGCCCTCGCGAACTGCTCGCACGCGTGCGTGCAGCCTTACGGCGCACCACACGCACGGGCATAGGCGAGGTGTTCGCTTTTGATGGAATCTCCGTTGACTTCACAAAGATGGAAGTCACGCGCGATGGTCAGCCAGTCGGGCTGACCGCGCAGGAATTCAAGACTCTCAAATTCATGGTCCAGAATGCAGACCGCGTAATTTCACGCGATGAGTTGCTGAACGAGGTTTGGGGCTATCAGAATTACCCTTCGACTCGCACCGTGGATAACCACATTTTGAAACTGCGTCAAAAGCTGGAACGGGATCCGGCGAATCCGGTGCATTTTCGGACAGTTCACGGCATGGGCTACAAGTTCGTGCGTTGAGAGTTGGCAAGGGAGAGCGGGCATGTCGAGACTGAGGTTGCAAACCAAATTCCTGCTCTCAATGCTGCTAATCTCCGCCGGGCTTACCTGCACCAGTCTTCTGCTGGTGCGGCGAAGCGTCCACAAGCAGGTCAAAAAAGAAATTTTCGCCGACCTCCAGAATTCTGTCAGTACCTTCCAGAATTTTCAGCGCGAGCGCGAGCTGAGCCTGAGCCGCTCGGCAGAGCTTCTGGCAGATTTGCCTACTCTGCGCGCGCTCATGACAACCCAGCATGCCGCCACGATACAGGATGCATCCGCTGAGCAATGGCGGCTGGCAGGGAGCGACATTTTCGTGCTGGCCGATAGGGCCGGAAGAGTAGCCGCGCTACATACAACATCGCAGGGGTTTACCCGTGAAATGGCTCAGGCATCTCTCAATACTTCGTTCAGTCAGGCGGCCGCGAGCCACTGGTGGTATGGCGCGCAACATCTTTATGAAGTCTGCTTAAAGCCCATCTATTTCGGACCTGCGACTGAGAATCGCCTCCTCGGATTCCTGGCGATTGGTTACGAGATCGACGACAGAGTGGCTTCGCAGGTGAGCCGCATCGCGGCAAGTCAGGTGGCTTTCTACTACGGCGATGACATCGTCAGAAGTACGCTGGCGCCGGCGCAAGAATCTGAACTTGCCCGGCATTCGGCTCTCCGCTCCACTCCCGGTGTTTCAGAACCGCTGGAAATGCAGTTAGGGGACGAAAGTTTTCTCAGCACCTCAGTGGAATTGGCACGCCGGGAAACACCTTCAGTGCGGTTAAGCGTGCTCAAATCATACGACCAGGCTACGGCATTTCTTGATCGCCTGAATCGCTTGCTGCTGGCCCTGGGACTGGCAGCGGTGGTGGGAGGCAGTATTCTGGTTTTCCTGATTTCGCACACATTCACCCGTCCTTTGGGAACACTGGTGAATGGCGTGCGAGCGCTGGAGAAAGGTGATTTCACTTACGTGCTGGATGTGCACGGCGGCGACGAAGTCGCGGAGGTGACCGGCGCATTCAAGCGCATGCGGGACAGTCTTCTGAAAACTCAACAGAAACTCTTGGACGCGGAGCGACTGGCGACTATTGGACGCATGGCCAGCTCCATCTCGCACGATTTGCGGCACTCGCTGGCGGCGATCGTCGCCAATGCTGAGTTTCTTTGCGAAAGCCGCCTATCATCCGACCAGCGGGAAGAGCTCTATGGAGAAGTGCGCATCGCGGTGAATCAGATGACCGATCTCATCGACTCTCTTCTTGAATTTTCGCGTACTCGAGAATCACTGCGGCCGAGCTACGGTAGCGTTCGCGATTCGGTTGAGCATGTGGTGCAGGCTATTCGCTCGCATCCTGAGTTTCATCGCGTGCAAATTGCCATTAGCGAGCAGGGCAATAGCATCGGATGGTTCGATCCCAAGCGGTTGGAGCGGGCCTTGTATAACCTGCTGTTGAATGCCTGTGAAGCCGTGGCTTCAAATGCCGGCAGCATTCTGGTTGAGCTGCGGGAAATTCGCGATGGCGCCGAGATTCGCGTCAGCGATAACGGTCATGGCATCCCAGAGTCGATTCGCGGCAAGCTCTTCGAACCCTTCATTAGCCAGGGGAAGGAAAACGGCACCGGGCTGGGGCTGACAGTGGTGCAGAAGATTGTTCAGGATCACGGAGGTGACGTAACCGTCGAGAAGACCTCCCCCGAGGGCACGGTATTCCGGGTGATGCTCCCATTGGCTTCTGCGTCGGAGGTTTCCCCTGACGACCGGGTGGGCAGGAGACCCGGTCCGCCGCTCTTGGCTCGGACAAAACGCGCTCAATCGGAGTAGGATTTTCAATCAGGGCGGGCGCATCGCTCGCTCACTCCCGCGGGATGCATCGTTGGGAACCCAGAGTCACCTTCCGGAGGCGAATTGTGAAGCAGGGGAATAGTTTGCCCGTCTGGATTTGGAAATCCGCAGGTTTCTTTGCTTTGCTGGTAGGCTTACCTGCCTGGAGCCAACAGGCGAGCCCGCCACCAGCACAGCAAACTGAATCCCTCACCACAGCAGTGCATGAGCTTCAAGACCAAGTGCGCGAACTGCGGGCGGCGGTTGTAGAGGTGCGCTCCGAAGCTGCGCAATATCGGGCGGAAACTGCGGAGTTACGCAAAGAACTGCAAGTGACCCGAAGCCAATTGGTTTCTTCGGGGGTGCCTTCGCAACCAAATTCGTACGCCGGACCGTCCTCAGCTCCGGCCAACTCGAGGGCAGGCGAGGAGAGCGCCAAGAGCGTAGGTACGGTGGAGGATCGCGTTGATGCTCTTGAGGAAACGACCCAGCTTCTGAACAGCAAGCTCAATGATCAGTATCAAACGAAAGTTGAGAGCGCGTCGAAGTATCGAGTCAGACTGTCCGGCTTGGTATTGCTGAATATTTTCGATAACCGAGGGAATGTCGATAATCAGGACTTTCCCACCTGGGTGACACCGGGAAGCGGGTTCAGTTCCAGCGGTGCTCTTGGCGCCAGCCTCCGCCAATCGGAGCTAGGACTGGAGGTCTTCGGTCCTCGCCTGGGCGGGGCGCGCACGTCGGGAAATCTGCAAGTGGACTTCTCCGGCGGATTTCCTAACACGTTGAATGGAGTGAACTACGGTTTGCTTCGCTTGCGCATCGCCAGCATGCGCATGGATTGGGCGCGTACGTCAATAATCGCAGGCCAGGATAATGCTTTCATTTCGCCGCTATCGCCCACTTCATTCGCTTCGCTTGCTGTACCCACGTTCGGATATGCGGGAAACCTCTGGGGATGGATTCCACAGGTACGGGTGGAACATCGGTTCGACATTTCCGATGGTCATAACGTTACGGTGCAAGGCGGGATCCTGGACAATTTGGTGGGCGAGCCTCCATACACAAGTTTCAATCGCGACGCGCAAGCGGGAGAGCGAAGCGGGCAGCCCGCCTACGGAACCCGGGTCGCGTGGACCCACAATTTATTTGGCCGCGCGATGACTTTGGGCGCCGCGGGATACTACAGCCGCCAGGATTGGGGCTTTAACCATCACGTGGATGGTTGGGCGGGCATCACCGACTGGGATATCCCTATCGCGCCACGCGTCAACCTTTCTGGCGAATTTTATCGCGGTACTGCTGTGGGTGGTCTTGGAGGAGGTGTCGGTCGCAGCGTTTTGTTCAGTGGAATTCCTGGTCCGGCTACGCAGATTCGCGCTCTGGATTCGATTGGCGGCTGGTCACAGCTTAAGCTCAAAGCTTCGAGCCGGCTGGAGTTTAATGGCGCGTTCGGGTTGGATAATCCTTATGCTGAAGACCTGCGGGCCTTCTCCGCCCCGATAAGCTATTTCGATCCGTTCCTGGCGCAAAATCGGAGCGGGCTGGTCAATTTTATCTACCGTCCGCGTTCGGACTTGCTGTTTTCCGCGGAATACCGGCACTTGAGAACCTTCGATCTCGCAGCTCACAGCCCGACTGCGGAGCAGGTAAATCTAATAATGGGATTTCTTTTTTAACATGCGGCTGACTCGCAATTGCTGGCCACTGCTCCTGCTGGCATGCACTGGGTTGGTTTGCGCCGAGGACGTGACCGTAACGGCGCGCGTCGCTCTTGTGAATGGAGCGGACGGCGGGCGATCGCACGAAGCGGTTAACGTGGTGCTGTGGCTTACGCCGGCGTCAGAGACGCCGGATTCTCCGGCTGCCGAAGCAATGCAGCGGGCGCGGCTGGCTCAGCACAACAAGAGTTTCGAGCCTCATGTAGTGGTTGTGCCCGTCGGCTCCGTGGTTGCGTTTCCTAATCACGATCCTTTTTTCCACAACGTATTTTCGCTATTCGAAGGCAAACGTTTTGACCTCGGTCTTTATGAGGCGGGCACCACGCGTGATGTGCACTTCGATAAGCGGGGAATCTCATACATCTTTTGCAACATTCATCCCGAGATGAGCGCCGTGGTGGTTGCCGTTGACACGCCTTATTACGGCATCTCCGATCAGCGGGGGCAAGTTGTGATTCGAAATGTTCCGCCTGGCCGCTACGTACTTCATCTCTGGTACGAAGCGGCGTTGCCGGAGTCACTGAAGAACTTGGATCGGGACGTTACCATTTCTGAAAATACCTCGACGCTGGGCCTCTTGCGTCTGACCGAGGTGTCCCTGCCTCAGGGCCACAAGAATCTGTACGGCCGCGATTACGATCCACCAGCCCCGGACAACCCTGCTTACGAGCACCCCTGACTTGGCAAATGCTCCTAACCCAACCCGGTTTTTGCTGTTACAAAAAAATGACAATTGTTTGAAAAGGCCGTGACAATTGGGTTTCAGCCGGGCCTTAGTCTCTCCTCAATGTGAACGGGTGGCCGCTGCTGGCCCGTTCTACACGATCGGTCCCGGGACCTAGTTATTCTGACTTGGAACTCCCGTCCTATGCCGAGACGGCATTGCGACGCATGACGTGGTGCATCGCCCTCAATCTCTTTCTCAGGAAGGTAGCCTTATGTCCTCGACTTCTCTTTTGCGCATAAAATTCTTTATGTTCGCGGCCGTTTTGTGCATTTCGAGCGCTGCTTTTGCGCAGCGTTACTCGCAAACCAATCTCGTTTCTGACATTTCTGGTCTCGCGGCTCACACGGATTCCAGACTAGTGAATCCGTGGGGAATCTCCTTCGGTCCGACCAGCCCGTTTTGGATCGCAGACAATGGCACCGGCCTCAGCACGCTGTATGAACCCGATGGATCTCCCGCTCCGTTCCTGCAAAACGGGGTAGTGATTCCGCCTCCCGCAGGTGGCAGCGGATCTGCTCCCACGGGAACGGTTTTCGATAGCACAGGCCAGTTTGTAGTTTCAGCAAACGGGCTCTCCGGCGGCGCTGTTTTCCTATTTGCGACCGAAGACGGCACGATCAGCGGCTGGAGCCCAGCAGTTGACTTGAACAATGCGATCCTCGCTGTGGACAACTCGGCTTCCGGCGCGGTGTACAAAGGATTGGCGTCAGCGCAGATCGGCTCAGCCAATTTTCTTTACGCCACCAATTTCCATAACAACACGGTCGAGATGTACGATGCCAGCTTCAACCTGGTGAACACCTTCAGTGATCCCAATGTACCGCCGCGCTATGCGCCCTTTGGTATTCGCGTTATCGACGGCAAGCTCTATGTCACTTTTGCAGAACAGAACAAAGAGAAACACGACGACAAGGCCGGCCCCAACCACGGCTTCGTGGATGTCTTCGACTTGGACGGCAGCAACCGTCGTCGCCTGGTTTCACGGCACGGTCTAAATTCGCCGTGGGGTCTGGCTCTGGCCCCCGCAAACTTCGGAAAGTTCAGCAATGCCTTGCTGGTGGGGAACTTTGGCAATGGGCACATCAGCGCCTATGATCCGAACAGCGGAGCATTCCTGGGACAATTGCAAGATCAGAATGGACAAGTATTGACAATCGACGGACTCTGGACGATTACCTTCGGCAATGGCGTGTCCACCGGTCCCGCCAACACGCTCTTCTTCACCGCCGGCATCGACGACGAGTCTCACGGGCTCTTCGGCAGACTGGACGCGATTCAGTAACGGTTCTCTTCTCTCTCCTATCTCTCCTAACGAGCTAGTGGGGCTGGCTTCCGAGGCTGGCCCTTTTTTTACGTGATCTTTTGTGCGACGACCAACTTAGCCGAGATCCGTGATCAGCATATGTTTTAATAGGTAGCGTTAAAATCTACCCTCCTTGTGAAGTAGAGGGGACGCCGCTACGGGCACACAATGATCACACAACAATCAGTGCAGGAGATCCTTTCCAGATATAACGACAGTGCGCCGCTTCCCGAAGCCTCGACGATTCCGGCGCCCTGGTATGTTGATGACCGCATTGCTGAACTGGAGGCGAAGACCGTCTTCGGCAAAACCTGGCAGATGGTTGGCCGAGTCGAGCAGGTGGAAAAACCAGGCCAGTTTGTCACCACAAATGTCGCGGGTGAACCCATCGTTGTAGTGCGGGGGAACGATGGCCTGCTGCGCGGATTTTTTAACGTCTGCCGCCATCATGCGGCCGCGGTTGTGACCGAGCCATGCGGCCAAGCGTCAATTCTGCATTGTCCCTATCACGGCTGGAATTACGGAATCGATGGCTCACTGAAAGGAATGCCAGAATTCGAGGGTGTGAAGAACTTCGAGCGTCAGCAGAACGGGCTTGTGCCGGTCAAGGCTGATACTTGGGAGAAATTTGTTTTCATCAATCTCGATCCTAAGGCAGCGCCGCTCAAGGATTTTCTCGGCGGCCTCGTAAGACGGGTTTCGCCGCTCGAAGTTGCCAAGCTGCATTATTTCGAATCTCGCACCTACGACATTCACTGCAATTGGAAAGTCTTCGTTGATAACTATCTGGACGGTGGCTACCACGTTCCGCATCTGCATAAGGGACTGAATTCGGTTCTCGATTACAAGGAATACACGATCGAGAACGAAGACCGTTACTGCCTGCAGTCAAGTCCCATGGTTTCTTCCAACGGAGATGCCGCGACCGGCGCGGCCCGCAAGGGCGATCGAGCCTGGTACTTCTGGCAGTATCCAAATCTGATGATCGATTGCTACGAAGGCTACATGGACACGATCCTGGTACTCCCAGTCGACGTCGACCATTGCCATGTGATTTTTGATTTTTTCCTTGCAGATCTGAGTGAAGCTCAGCGCGAGTACAACCAGCAGAGTGTTGCCGTCTGTGATCGCGTCCAGCGTGAGGATCTGGATATTTGCGAGGCGGTGCAGCGCGGGCTAAAATCTCGCGCGTACGGTGCGGGGAGACTCTCCGTGCGCCGTGAGGCAGGAGAGCATTTGTTCCATCGCCTGTTGGCGGCCGATCTGAAAGGTGGCATGGGGCGAGCTTCCGTCGCCGCAGACTAATTTCTTTTAGTGGAGGACGGGCGTCCTCGCCCGTCAAGCTGGGCCCTAACGTTTTCGTCATTCCCGAGAGATGCGAGGAATCTGCTTTTATTCACTGACGAGGTAACCACGTGACCCGAACGTTTGCCTGCCTTCTCAGCGTTGCCTTCTGCTCCTCCTTTGCTTTCACCCAAATCACTGCCATCAGAGCCGGCCGCCTGATCGATCCGGATACGGGTACCGCGCTCAACGATCAAGTCATTCTCATCCGCGATAACAAGATCGACTCCGTCGGCAAAGGCCTCGCCATTCCCTCTGGAGCGAAGGTCATCGATCTTTCCAGGATGACGGTATTGCCGGGGCTTATAGACTGCCACACGCACCTAGCGGACGGGCACGGCGACGATGGCGATCCGCTTTCGCAACTCAAGAAAACTGCATCTGCAGTGGTCCTCGAATCTGTTGTAAATGCGAAGACTTTTCTATACGAGGGATTTACCAGCGTCCGCGACGTTGGTGTCTACCGCGCGCTTAATGACATCGCGCTGCGTGATGCGATTGCCAAAGGCTATATCGAAGGCCCACGCATGTATGTTGCTGGCGCTTATGTCACGATCACCGGCGGCGCGGGCGCCATGACGGGCTACGCTCCCGATATTCAGCTTCCCTGGGATTTTCACTACGGCGAAGCAAATAGCCCTTGGGAAGTGCGCCAAGTTGTTCGCAAACTTGCTCATAATGGAGTCGATCACATCAAAGTTCTTTCCAGTGGCGCGGTGCTCACGCACGGCAGCAATCCCAATTCGCAGGAATTTACGCCTGAGGAACTCGCTGCCGCGGTGGATGAGGCGAGCCATTTTGGATTGAGAGTCGAATCGCACGCGCACTCTCCGCAAGGAATCAAGAATGCAATTCGCGCCGGAGTGGCCTCGATTGAGCACGCAACCATGATCGATGATGAGGGCATTGCCCTTGCCAAGCAGCGCGGCACTTATCTGGACATGGATATTTATGACGAAGAGTGCATCCAGGAGGCGGGCAGGAAAGGCAATATCCCGAAAGATTTTCTGGAGCACGACGCGCAACTCGGAGGAATTCAGCGGGAGAACTTTCGGAAAGCGGTCAAAGCGGGGGTGAAAATGTCATTCGGCACCGACGCCGGCGTCTGCCCTTACGACCGAAGCGTCAAACAGTTTGCCTTTATGGTGAAGTATGGAATGACGCCCATGCAGGCGATCCAGGCCGCAACCCATAATGCCGCCGACCTGTTGGGCCATTCCGACATCATCGGATCTATCAAGCCCGGGAAATACGCTGACGTAATCGCCGTCTCCGGCGATCCGCTGCAAGACGTCAGCCTCTTAGAACATGTGCAGTTTGTAATGAAAGAAGGGAAGATCTACAAGCAATAAGTACTTTCACTAGTTGCGCACGCACGAAATGGTGCACAATAGTCGTGGATAATCGTAGTCTTGACCAAATTTCCCCGATGACAATAGTTTTCACTCGATGGCATTGGGTATGCTTTATTGTCCTTTGGCTCGTCGAGCTAAACGGCTGGTGGGTAATGCTAACCCGTGCACCCGCTGGCGCTGCTGTGCTTCACTTCCTGCGGGGCACCGGCTGGCATGGCTGGTATTTCGGAGGCGTAACCGTGGTAGGCTGCACGGCGGGGCCTGCATTCTTGACAGTCGCGATCTGGAGCAAGCTGCTGGAAGTGTTTTCTCGCCGGAGTTGATTCACTCATCGGCTTTCCGGTTTAATTCCTCGAGTCATGTTCTCTTTGTCAGACCTTACGGTTATCGACACGCGGTCGAATGAATTACAATATGAAAATAACGTATGGCAGAACGCACCTTTACTCTCGAAGAGGCTCAGTCCTTATTGCCAGTGCTCGAATCGCTGCTGCGCACTGCGATTGATGGCAAGAAGCTGATCGAATCCGTCGATGCTGAACTGCAAGAAGTCGCCCACCGAGTTTTCCTCAATGGTGGCACGTTCCTGAATATCGTGCATCTCGCGCGGCGCAAGGCCGAGCGCGAAAAGTCCATACAGCGCGTGAAGGATTCCATCGCGGAAATCGATTCCATCGGCGTGCAGGTCAAAGACCTCGATATCGGTCTGCTCGACTTTCCTTGTGTTGTGGATGGACGGACCGTCCTGCTCTGCTGGAGGCTCGGCGAAAAAGCAATCACACATTGGCACGGTGTGAGCGAAGGGTTCGCGGGCCGCAAGCCAATCGACGAGCGCATCGCTAAGGCGAAAAGGGCCAACTAGGTTCCATGTAGGCGCGAGCGTTCTCGCTCGTGCCATCCACAGCATGTGACGTTTGCACGGGCGGGACGCGCACGTCGTCTTGACTAACCACTTCCTATGGCTTCCTCCCTTCTTTCCACTGCGGAACGAAGCGCGAATTCACCAGCCACCGCACTGGACCCAGCAGTGACCCAATTGCCTTATCCATGTGCTGAAAATCGATGTGGGTAAGATCATCGCTGGGCTCGTGATAATCACTATGCAGACCGTAGCTGCTGATGGTCTGTGCCACAACTCCTTGCTTCGCCAGTACGAAATTGTCGGAGCGCTCAAAGAAGTTTTCTTTTGGATGAGGATCTCCCACCAGCTTTGCCCCGTGCACCGCCAGCGCCGGACCCAGATTCGAGCGATCCCAGCCGGTTAGCCATAATGCGCCGGGTCTTACGGCAGAATCAGGACGACCGATCATTTCGAATTCGAGGTCGGCCGCGAGATCCCTAAGCGGGATCGGCGGATGTTCGCGGAAATACATCGAGCCCAAGCCGCCGACTTCCTCACTGCCAAACAGGGCAAAAATAACCGTGCGCTTCGGTCTCGGTCCCGTGCCCAGAACGCGCGCCAACTCCAGCACGGCCGTGGTTCCCGACGCGTCATCGTCAGCGCCGTTGTAGATGTCGTCGCCGTTCACCGGCTTGCCGACTCCGAGATGGTCGAGGTGCGCCGAGAGCAGCACCGCGCTGTGCCGCAGGACGGGATCGCTCCCGCGCAGCATTCCGATGGCGTTCCAGGTATAGCTCTCTTCCGTCGTGCTGGGCGCTTCAAAGTGCAGCGTCGTGTCCTCCGGCAATTCTTGCAGAATGTTGGCCGCCTCGGCGCTGACTTCGAGAAAATTTAACTCGACGGCCAAGGCACTTCGCGTCTCGCCTTGCAAATGAATCGCCGACTCGGGCAATTGCCGAGCAGCTTCTTCGAAGTAGGCGGGATCGGCCTTTCTGACTACGATTACTCCCGCAGCTCCCGCATTGACGAGAGATAAAGCAGCTTTTCTGACTTTTTTAGGGTCGCTTCCCAGGACCAATATGATTGTACCCGGCGCCGCTTCTGGTTCCCCCTTGTCGATATCCACTTGTCGCAACGGAGCTGAGAAATTTTCCTGCGCCAAATGAGAAACGAGGAACTCCTTGCCATAATTCCAGCTGACGCTTGTGCCATTCGGACCGTTGAACGTTATTCGCGGAGGGCCCGTGAGCTTGCGCCTCACCAACGTGGCGCGCTGAAGATACCCGCCTGAGTCTCCGGCCGGCTCGATCCCATAGGCGCGCAGTTCGGATGCAATATAAGTTGCTGCAACCAATTCATCGTGAGTCGCGCTGCCGCGGCCACGCATAGCGTCAGAGGCGAGGAATTCCATGTGCGCGCGAATGCATGGGACGCAGACTCGATCCGATCCGATCCGCACTTGTCCATGAACGCAGAGGGAGCACCCTATCAAAACCGGTATCAGGAAAAGGCGAGCAGCAGGATTCTTTATGGCCACTTTCAAATAGGCTAGCAGAAGCACCCGGCCGGAAAATCAGCGTGCAAGTTTCCGTTTGCGATCCGATCTTATTGCAACGATTTCATCAGTTGGCTGCTGTACACATTGGTACACAGGCGAGTTATAGACAGAATGTTCTCTGCTACAATTTGAGTTACATCGAACAATCATGAGCGACGGGTCTTTCATGAGGTCTAGTACCACGCGGAAAATCCAACTCCTGCTTGCATTTGCGGCGCTTGCGATGCTTGCCTTGTCGCTGGGATGCAGGGGCTTTTTTGTCAATCCTACGCTGACCGGCATAACCGTCGGCCCAACGGCGACGATTCAGCAGGGTAAAACCGTTCAGATGAGCGCAACCGGCAACTTTGATGACGGCACTACAAAGGCCCTCGGCAAAGGAGTTTTCTGGAGTAGCGCGACCGACACCGTTGCCACCATCGACAGCACTACCGGCATCGTAACTGGAGTTTCGCCGGGAACTTCGGTGATTACGGGTGCGCTCGGGTCGGTAAGCGGCACGGCGACCATTACGGTCACGCTTGCGAATATTACGGCGATCATGGTGACTTCCACCGACAGCAGCGTTCAGTACGGCACGCCCGAGCAGTTTAAAGCGACAGCCACCGCGAACGGGCAGCAAGTTGATGTCACGAATTCAGTGACATGGACCACTAACCCTAGCCCGATCACGGACGTAAGCATTGATTCAAGTAGTGGACTCCTCACTACCACGTCGGGACCGACAACCTCGGTGACATTCTTTGTCATAGCAACCGACCCGGCATCTGGTATTTCGGGTCAGGAAAGTTTCACTGTGCACCCATAACCATAGCCTAACCATAGCCTTCACGCCGCATGTCCTCCATCCGCTGCATCGGCATTTGCACCGGGGGCGGCGATGCTCCCGGCCTCAACGCCGTCATTCGCGCGGCGGTCAAAGCCGCTTTCCTCAAATATAAGTGGAGGGTCATCGGCATTCCTGATGGCTTCGATGGCCTGATCTGGCCGGAAAAATCATACGAGCTCACGCTCAAAGATGTGAGCGGCATTCTGCCGCGTGGCGGAACAATCCTCGGTACCACGAACCGGGGCAATCCCTTCCGCTACTGCACGGTCGAGAACGGGAAAGAAGTTGTGCGCGATATTTCCGATCAGGTTATTGCCAACGCGCGCAAGCTGGGCATCGATGCCGTAATCACAATCGGGGGTGACGGCTCGCAAAAAATTGCCCTCGAACTTTTTCATCGAGGGATGAAGCTGGTGGGCGTACCAAAAACGATCGACAACGATCTCTCAGCTACCGAAGTGACATTCGGATTTGACACGGCGCTGGCCACCGCGACCGATGCCGTCGACAAAATCCATACCACGGCAGAGTCGCACCACCGCATCATGGTGGTCGAGGTCATGGGCCGTGACGCGGGCTGGATTGCGCTCGAGGCCGGCATCGCGGGGGGTGCTCACGTAATTCTCATTCCTGAAATTCCTTTCACCATTGAGAATGTCTGCAAATTTGTGGCTCAGCGAGAGGGTTATGGGAAGCGCTTTACGATTGTGATCGTCGCGGAAGGCGTCAAATTGCCGCCGGAGCTCAGCGAAAATCGCCGCGCCGGGGCAGTTGGAAACCTGATCGGAAATGCCATCGCCACACTAGCCAACAAAGAAGTGCGGGTCAGCGT
>Ga0209234_1000529_pt1 | contig 13260 bp, 10 predicted proteins | sample GraSoi013_1_20cm_2_FD_185816 | JGI IMG/M metagenome (GOLD analysis project Ga0209234, IMG submission 185816) | Grasslands soil microbial communities from the Angelo Coastal Reserve, California, USA - Sample 08_20_2013_1_20cm (SPAdes) (version 2) | ecosystem: Environmental > Terrestrial > Soil >... | reverse complement strand
GCCGGGTCCACGTCCACCTCCGCCACGCAGGCGCTGTAGGAGTACGCGGGCGACGGGCCGACGCCCGCGCCGCGGTACGTGCCTGGCGACGGCGGCGGCGTGTACGAGCCGACGGTTCCCAGCGTCCCCTCCGCCGCCTCCGCGAGCTGCACCGCTTCGGCGAACGTGAGACCACGCTCGGGACGCTCGACATCGAACACGCGCCCGCCGGCGCAGGCGACGCGCTCCGGGGACACTTCGAGCTTCGCGGCGGCGTGGCGCGAGATGATCGCGCGTGCGCGCTCGGCCGCCTGAATCGCCGCGTTGCCCGTCATGAGCGTGACCCGGCTCGAGTAGCTGCCCAGGTCTACGGGCGTGAGATCGGTGTCGCCCGTGACCACCGCCACGTCCAACGGATCGATCCCCAGGACCTCGGCGACGATCGCCGCCAGGATCGAGTCCGAGCCCTGTCCGATCTCGGTGGAGCCGCAAAAGGCGGTCACTCCCCCGCCGCGGTCGCACTTGAGCTGCACGCCGGAATGCGGCAGGGGGTTCCAGTAGATCGGCAGCCCGGCGCCCGTGATGTACGACGAGCAGGCGAGCCCGATTCCTTTTCCGGCGGGCAGCTTCTGGAACTTGTCCTTCCAGCCCGAGCCCTGAACGACTTTTTCGATGCAGCGCCCGAGGCCCATCGTGCCGACGCGCAGCCAGTTGGCGGTGAGCGAGTTGGGCGGCACCAGGTGCCGGAGCCGGAGCTCGGCGGGATCGAGCCCCAGCTGCTCAGCGATCTTGTCGATGTGCACTTCGAGCGCAAAACGCGGCTGGGGCGTGCCGTGCCCGCGTTTCGGACCGCACGGAGGTTTGTTCGTGAACGCCCGTGCGCCCTGGAACTTGTACCGTGGAACGTGATACGTGACGGTCTGCAGCGCGCCCGTGTAGTACGTGCTCGCAACGCCGTAGGAGCCGTAGCCGCCGCCGTCGAGCAGCGACCTGAAGTGCATGCCCGTGATGGCGCCGTCCTTCTTCACGCCCGTCTTGACCCACATCAGGGTGGGGTGACGCCCGCGGTGGCAATAGAACACCTCCTCGCGCGTCAGCGTGATTTTCACTGGCCGGCCCGTGACCATCGCCAGCTTCGCCGCCACGATCTCGTGGCTGAACGGATCGCTCTTGCCGCCGAACCCGCCTCCGTTGGGGCACGCGACCACGCGGATCCGCGCCGGGGAGAGCTCGAGCACCTTGGCGAGCGCGCGATGGACGTAATGCGGCGTCTGCGTGGAGCTCCACAGGGTGAGCTTACCGTCCGCCGACCAATCGGCCACGGCCGCGTGCTGCTCCATCGGGAGGTGCGTGCTGCCCTCGAAGAAAAATGTGTCCTCCCGCACCAGGTCGGCGTCCTGGAACCCCTGCTCCACGTCGCCGAACTCGAGGTGGATCAGCTTGTGCAGGTTGCCCAGGTCGCCGTAGTCGTGGATGCGGGGCTCGGGGTGGGCGAGCGCGTCTTCGGCGTCGGTGACCGGCCGCAGCGGCTCGTACTCGACGGTGATGTGAGCGAGCGCGGCGGCGGCCGTCTCCTCGGCGGTCGCCGCGACGGCCGCGACGGGATCGCCCACGAAACGCACCTTGTCGCGCGCGAGCGCGTGCTCGTCCTGGCTCACGGGCAGGATCCCGAAGGGGATCGGCAGATCCTTGCCCGTGAGCACCGCCTTCACGCCCGGGAGCGCGGCCGCAGGCGAGGGGTCGATCGCGACGATGCGGGCGTGGGGGTGGGGGCTGCGGAGCAGCTTGGCGTAGAGCATTCGGGGCAGGAACAGGTCGTCGGCGAATTTCGTCGTGCCCGTGACCTTGGCGGTGGCGTCCACCTTGCGGAGCGCCTTGCCGATCACGCGCAGGCCCCGCTCAGCGAACGCCATACAAGCTCTCCGGCGTCGGCTCGGCCCGCTCACCGCGCATCCGGGCCGCGGCCAGCTCGACGGCCTCGTAGATCTTGATGTAGCCCGTGCAGCGACACAGGTTGCCCGAAAGCGCCCGCTTGATGTCTTCCCGGCCGGGGCGGTGGTTCGCCGCGAGGAGGGCCTCGGCGGCGAGCAGGAACGCCGGGGTGCAATAGCCGCACTGCGCCGCGCCCAGCTCCGCGAAGGCGTCCTGCAGCGGGTGGAGCGTGCCGCCGGCGGCCATCCCCTCGACCGTCTTCACGCGCCGTCCTTCGCAGGCGAGGCCGAGGACCAGGCAAGAGAGCACGGGCGTGCCGTCGACGAGCACGGTGCAGGTGCCGCACTCGCCCAGCTCGCAGCCGTGCTTGGTGCCCGTCAGGCTCAAATCCTCGCGCAGCAGCTCGAGCAGCGTCTTGTGCGGCGCGAAGGCGACCTCGACGGGCTCGCCGTTCACCTCGAGCGCGATCTTCGTCTTGGCGTCGGGCATGGTTCCGAAACGTAATCTTGATAACCGCCTGGTGGGGAGCCAGCTTTCGCGCTCCCCAAGCTCGGCGGGTGCCATGCGCGTGGTCTGCAAGCTGCTCGGTCTCGCGTTTCTCTTGACCACCGGCCCGCTCGACCGCTTGACCGCGCAAGACTACCGCGCTCAGGCTCTCCGCATCCTCAAGACGGTTCCCTTGATCGACGGCCACAACGACATCGCCGACGCCATCCGGGCGCGCGGCGGGCTCGACTCCGTGGACTTCGCCGTGCCGCAGCCGAAGCTGATGACGGACATTCCCAAGCTCCGCGCCGGCGGCGTGGGGGCCCAGTTCTGGGCCGCCTACGTGCCCGTGACGACCATGGATTCGGGACCGCATCCGGCCGTGTACGCGCTCGAGCAGATCGACCTGATCAAGCGGCTGTGCGCGAAATATCCCCGTGACCTCGCGATGGCCCGCACCGCGGCCGACGTCGAACGGAACTTCAAAGAGGGAAGGATCTCCTGCCTGATCGGCATCGAGGGCGGGCATGCGATCGAGAACTCGCTCGGCGCGCTGCGAATTTTCGCGGCGCTCGGCGTTCGGTACATCACGCTCACCCACTGGCGGAGCCTCTCCTGGGCCACGGCCTCCACCGACACGGCGCGGCGCGGCCTGTCGGCGTTCGGACGCGACGTCGTGCACGAGATGAACCGCGTGGGAATCGTGGTGGATCTGTCCCACGTCAACGACGCCACGATGTCGGATGCGCTCCACACCACGCGCGCCCCCGTCATGTTTTCGCACTCCTCGGCCCGCGCGCTCACCGGCCACGCGCGGGACGTGCCGGACTCGATCCTCACGCTGGTAGCGAGGAACGGCGGGATCGTCATGGTGAATTTCAACCCCGGCTTCGTCTCGGAGGCGGTGCGTGTGTACGAGGACAGCATGGAGGCTCGGGCCCGCTCGCTCCGCGCCAGGGGAGTCGACCCGGCGACTGTGGCCGATTCGACGAAGGCGTGGGCGGCGCGCGCGCCGAAAGCGACGCTCGCACAGGTGGCGGACCACATCCAGCACATCCGCGACGTCGCCGGCGTCGACCACCTGGGGCTCGGCTCCGACTTCGATGGCATCACGGAGGTGCCGGTCGGGCTCGAGGACGTGTCGAAGTTTCCCGACCTGCTTGCCGAGCTGCTGCGACGCGGGTGGAGCGAGCAGGACGTGACGAAGCTCGCCGGGCTGAACGCCCTGCGCGTGCTGCGGGCGGCCGAGCGGGTGGCGGCGGAGACGAGGCGCGGCAAGATCTAGGCGCCACGATGCCCGATCCCGACGCCGTCGGCCTGTGCGGCTCATGCCGCTGGGTGCGGACGGTCAGCAACCGGCGGGGCTCGACCTTTTTCCGGTGCGGCCGCGCCGACACCGATTCGCGATTTCCACGCTATCCGCCGCTGCCCGTACTCCAGTGCCCAGGGTACGAGGAACGGCGCGGTGAAGAACCCGGGAGCGGCGAGCGAGGAGCGGGGAGCGGTACACTCCGGTGAGGAATGGCCCCCGCTCCCCGCAGGACGAGCGAGCGCCCTATTGCGTCGGCGAGGCCCTTGCCTCACTTTGGGTTGCACGTCCGCTGGAGACCGCACAACAGCGAGGTCGCTCGTGGCTCAACCGCGTCCGCTGGAGCGCGCGAAGCTGCTCTTCTTTCGCTACTTCGAGCAGACGTTCGTGTTGCTGCTCGTGCTCGCGATGGTGGCGATTCACAACCTCGTGGAGCAGAAGTTCGCGTTTCTCAGCTTCTACTACCTCCCCATGATTCTCGCCGGCTTCTACGGCGGCCGGCGGTTCGCCGTGATGGCGGGCGTGTTCGTGGTCGGGCTGGTGTTCTACTGGCAGGACGTGCAGGGGCTCGACATGCTGCCGGGGCTGTACGGCGACGCGCTGCTCGCGCTCGCGCCGTGGGCCGGATTCCTGATCCTGACCGGCTACGTCGTGGGCGGGCTCGCCGAGCAGCGGCAGGCGCGGCTGGCCGAGGTGAAAAACGCGTACGTGGCGACGCTCGAGCTCCTGACCTACCACATCGAGTCCGCGGAGCGGAACCAGCAAGGGCACTCGAACCGGGTGGCGGAGGTCGCGGCCGCGATCGGGCGTGAGCTGGCGCTCCCAGAGGACGACGTGGAGAACCTGCGGGTGGCGGCGCTGCTGCACGAAGTGGGCACGCGCGATCAACGGCTGCTGCGCCTCTTGTCCCGCTCGGTGACGGATTCGTCGGTGACGGTGGCACGCGCCATGCGCGGCGCCGCCCAGATCATCGGGGAATACGGGCACTATTACGAGATCGTGGGCGAGGACTGGGACATCGAATCGTTGCCGCTCCCGACCACCGTGAAGATTCTCGCGGTGGCGGACGCGTTCGAGACGCTCCAGATGGCGACGCCGGTGCGTCCGGCGTTTCCCAAGTGGAGCGCGCTCGAGGAAGTGGAGAAGGGAGCCAGCAAGACGTTCGCGAAAGACGCGGTGCGCGCGTTGCGGGCCGTGGCCGGCCGGCCCGAGACGACGGCGTCCGAGGCGGGACTGAAGGTCGTCTAAGCGCCGGGCGGGCGGCGCCCGCTCACCACTCCGCTCGCCACCCCGACACCGAACGCGACGGCGGTGCCGATGGTCACGAGCGGGAGCGCGGCCACGGGCAGCGCCACGGCGGCGGCCGCGAGTCCCGCCACCAGCGGCGCCGCCGGACGCTGCACGGCAGCGACGAAGCGCAGCCGCCGGCGCACGAAGTTCCGCGCGCCCACGAACCCGCCGCCCAGCGCCACCGCTCCGATCAGCAAGCCCAGCATGTCGCACCCTCCCGGTCGAGCGCCCTACGCAACTTGCGATGCAGGAGTTTCCGCCGCAAATCTCCCGGACGTGCAACCATCCCGGTGAAGTGTCAATCAGAGGAGTAATGATGCCCCGGTTGTCGTCGGCGACCGTCATCGCGCTCGGCCTCCTGTCCGCCGGTCCCGCCGTCCGCCTGTCCGCCCAGACCCTGCGCGTTCCCTACACCACGTTCACGCTCCCCAACGGCCTGCAGGTGCTGCTGCACGAGGACCACTCGGTGCCGATCGTGGCGGTCAACACCTGGTATCACGTCGGGTCGTCGGACGAGCGGCCGGGGCGCACGGGGTTCGCGCATCTGTTCGAGCACATCATGTTCATGGGCTCCCAGCATGTGCCGACGGGCGAGTTCGACCGGCTGCTCGAGGCGGCGGGCGCCGACAACAACGGCTCGACCACGGAAGACCGCACCAACTACTACGAAGACGGACCGGCCAACGCCCTGCCCCTCATGTTGTACCTCGACTCGGACCGGCTGGGGTTCCTCCTGCCCGAGATCACGGCCGACAAGGTCGACCTCCAGCGCGGCGTGGTGCAGAACGAGCGGCGGCAAAGCTACGAGAACCGGCCCTACGGGCTTGCCGAGGAGAACATCCTGGAGCGGCTGTATCCACCGAGCCACCCCTACCACTGGCCGGTGATCGGGTCGATGGAGGATCTCCAGGCGGCGACGCTCGCCGACGTGCGGCAGTTCTTCCAGGCCAACTACACGCCCAACAACGCGACCATTGCGATCGCCGGGGACATCTCGCCGCGCGACGTCCGCGTCCTCGTGGAGCGCTACTTCGGCGACATCCCGCGCGGCCCGGTCGTGACCCGTACGCCGCCGCCCCCCGTTCACCTCACGGACGGCGTCGACGCAACGCTGGAGGATCGCGTGCAGCTGCCGCGCGTGTACGACGCGTGGCACACGGTGAAAGCGTTCGCGACCGACGACGCGGTGCTGGACGTGGTCGCGAACGTGCTCGCCGGCGGCCGCTCGTCGCGCCTGTACCGGCGTCTGGTGTACGAGCTGCAGATCGCGACCGACGTCGTGGCGTTTCAGGACGGCGGTCGCATCGACGGCAAATTCGAGATCTTCGCCACCGCCCGCCCGGGCCACCAGCTCGGCGAGCTGCAGCGAGTGATCGACGAAGAGCTCCAGAAGCTGGGGGAAGAAGGTCCGACGGCGCGTGAGGTCGAGCGCGCCCAGAACACGTTCGAAGCGCAGTTCCTCTCCCGTATGGAGCGGGTGGGCGGCTTCGGGGGCAAGGCGGACCAGCTGAACTTCTACAGCTACTTCGTGGGCTCGCCGGACTACTTTCAGAAGGACCTCGACCGCTACGCCCGCGCGACACCGGCGGACGTGCAACGCGCCGTGAAGACCTATCTCACGGGCGCTCATCGCGTGGTGCTGAGCGTGGTGCCGCAAGGGAAGCCGGAGCTGGGGGTACGGCCATGACGACGGACGGGCGGTCAGGCGGACGGCCGGACCGATGGCACGCAGAGCGGGCTCTGCCGTGGTTGGCGGGCGCGCTGGCCCTGCTGTCGGCCAGTCCGCCAGTCCGGCTGTCCGCCCAAGTCGATCGATCGAAGCCTCCCACGCTCCCGCCTCCGCCCGCCCTCAAGCTCCCGGCCGTCCAGACGGCGGTCCTCCCCAACGGTGTGACGCTGGCCGTGGTGGAGATGCACAAGGTGCCGGTGGTGGACGTCCAAGTGCTGGTCGACGCGGGGGCGGCGCGCGATCCGGGAGATCTGCCGGGGCTTGCGACCTTCACCGCCCTGATGCTGCAGCAGGGAGCGGGGACGCGCGGGGCGCTCGACGTCGCGGACGAGGCGGCGTTTCTCGGCGCGCAGCTCAACACCGCGGCGACCGTGGACGGCGCTGCCGCGTCGTTGCACGTGACCCGGCGCCGGCTCGAGGCCGCGCTCGATCTGCTCGCGGACGTGGTGCTGCGGCCCACCTTTCCCGACTCGGAGGTCGCGCGGCAGCGCGAGCTCAGGGGCGCACAGCTCGTGCAGCAGCGCGACGAGCCCGTCGCCGTGGCCAACGTCGCGTTTCCGGCGATCGTGTACGGGGCGGCCCATCCCTACGGGCATGCGTTGAACGGCACCGAGGCCGCGACGACGGCGCTCACGCGCGACCGCGTCGCGGACTTCTACCGAGCCTACTACCGGCCCAACGCCGCCCGGGTGCTGGTGGTGGGGGACATCAGCCCGGCCCAGGCGCGCCGGCTGGTGACGGCGCGGTTCGGCGGGTGGCAGCGGGGCGACATCCCCGGGTTGACCGGCGGCGCGGCGCCGGCGCGCGCGGCGCGAGCCATCTATCTGATCGACAAGCCGGGGGCGGCGCAGTCGGTGATCCGAATCGGCCACGTCGGGCCGGCTCGCTCCACGCCCGACTGGTACGCGCTCGAAGTGCTGAACACGGTCCTGGGAGGCGCCTTCACGTCGCGCTTGAACCAGAATCTCCGCGAGACGCACGCGTATACCTACGGCGCGTTCTCCCAGTTCGCGGCGCGGCGTCTCGCGGGCGCGTTCGTGGCGCTCGCGTCCGTCGTGACCGCCAAGACCGACAGCTCGCTGGTCGAGTTCCTGAAGGAACTGCGTCGTATCCGCGACGAGCGGGTGCCGGACGCGGAGCTCGCCAAAGCCAAAGCGTACGTTACGCTCGGGCTCCCCGGGGAGTTCGAGACGACGGGCGGAGCCGCGGCGCGGTTCCGGGAGCTGCTCAGCTACGGCCTGCCGCTCGACTATTACGACCGCTATATCGAGCGGATCGGCGCCGTCACCGCGGCCGACGTGCAGCGCGTCGCCCGGCAGTACATCGACCCCGACCACTTCGACATCGTCGTCGTGGGCGACAAGACGCAAATCGAGGCCGGGATCAGGGCCTTGAATGAAGGACCGATCGTCTACCGGGACCTGTGGGGGCAGGAGATCAAGTAGTCACCACCGGATCGCCGCGCTCGCCCAGGTGAAGCCCGAGCCGAACGCGGTGAGGACGAGCACATCGCCCCGCCGGAGGCGCCCTTCGCCCAGCGCTTCGTGCAGCGCGATCGGGATCGACGCGGCGGTGGTATTGCCGTACTTCTGGATGTTGACGTAGACCTGATCGTCCCGCAACCCGGCCGCGTTCTGCACCATCTCGATAATCCGCAGGTTCGCCTGGTGCGGGACCAGGAGCGTCACGTCCGCTGGCGTCAGGCCGTTCGCCTCGAGCGCGGTCGCGATCGACTGCGGCATGAGCACGGACGCGTACTTGAAGACGTCGCGCCCGTCCATCACCGCGCGGTGCTTGCCCTCACGGATCAACTCTTCACTGATGAACGGGTCGTGGGCGAGCCCGGGCGCGTCCACCCACAGCTTCTCCGCGTGACGGCCGTCGGCGTAGAGGTGGGTGGAGAGCACGCCGCGCCGCGGGTCGTCGGTGGGGCCGAGGATCGCAACGCCGGCCCCGTCGCCGAACAGCACCGCCGTATCGCGGCCGCGCGTGGTGCGGTCGAGCCCGCGCGAGTGCACCTCCGCGCCCACCAGGAGCACGCGGCGGTACTGGCCCGTGCGGATCCACGCGTCGGCGACCGACAGCCCGTACACGAACCCCGAGCACTGGTTGCGCACGTCGATGGCGGGGACGTCGCGCAGGCCCAGCTCGCGCGCGAGGAAGACGCCGTTACCGGGCTCGAAGTGGTCCGGCGTGCAGGTGCAGTAGACGATGCAGTCCAGGTCGGCGGGCTGCATGCCGGCCTGAGCGAGCGCCCGGCACGTCGCCTCGCGCGCGAGCGAGACGCCGGTCTCGCCGTCCGACACCCAGTAGCGCGTCCTGATGCCCGACCGCTGCGTGATCCATTCGTCGGAGGTGTCCATCATGCGGGAGAGATCGTCGTTCGTGACGATCCGCTCGGGGACGTGGAAACCGGTGGCGATGAACTCCGTGCGCGGCATCGACCTTCCTTGCGGGGACGGGGACAGCGCAGGAGATTTCGCCCCCGACTCACTGCTTGGCAAGGACTCATGGATCTCACGGTCAGCCGGGCGCAATTCGACGCCGTCCGCGGGGCCCGGCACCTGCCCGACGTCCTGAACAAGGTGCTCGACGGCGCCAGCCGGACGGGCGACGGGGCGGGCTACCTGCTGCACCTCACGTACGAGGAGGCCACGGCGCTCAACGAGCTGTGCGCCTGGAACGTGCACACCGATGCCAGCGGCGCCGTGACGCCCGAATCGAAGGTGTTCGACGACCTGGTGAAGGCCATCCTGACGCATCCGGACTACTAGACGCACAGACGCACAGACGCACGGGGTGGCATAACGGAGGACGGAAAGGCGATATGACCAAGCGACTCCTGGTCCTGCTCGGATGTCTCACGCTTCCCGTTTCCCCCTTCCCGCTTCCCGGCCTCTCTGCGCAGCAACGCGCCCTCACCGTCGACGACTACCTTGCCCTGCCGTCGGTGGGTGACCCGCAGCTCTCTCCCGACGGCAAGTGGGTGGCCTACACCGTCACCCGCTCCTCGCTCAAGGAGAACCGCGGCATCACGCGCGTCTGGCTGGCCGACGTGGGGAGTGGCACGTCGCGCCAGCTCACCGCTGGCCCGGGCTCGGATCGCCAGCCCCGCTGGTCGCCCGACGGCCGCACGCTCGCCTTCGTCTCCACGCGGGAGAGCGGGGCGCAGCTCTGGCTGCTGCCCGTGGGGGCCGCGGGGGGTGAGGCGCGCCGCGTCTCGAGCGTCGCGGACGGCGTGTCCGACCCGGTGTGGCTGCCCGACGGAACGGGCGTGCTGGTCACAAGCGACATCAAATGGCCCCCTTCCGGGGAGCAGGAGATCGACCGCCGCAACGGGGAGTACCCGACAGAAGCTCGCATCTGGACCGGGCTGATGTGGCGCCACTGGGACGACTGGCGCGCCGGCAAGCGGCAGCACGTGTTCCTCGTGTCCCTCGGCGACGGCGCCGCCAAAGACCTCACGCCCGTGGACCACGACGTCCCCGCGATCGCCACGGGCGGCGACGGCGACGTGGCGGTCGCGCCGGATGGCAAGGAGATCGCGGTCGCGCTGCACGGCGACGCGAGCGTGGCGGACAACACGAACGTGGACGTGTACCTCATGAATGTCGACGGCTCCGGAATGCACGCCCTCACGACGGCTCCAGGGGCCGACAACACGCCGCGCTACTCTCCCGACGGGCAGTGGCTCGCCTATCTCTCGATGGCGCGGCCGGGGTTCGAGGCGGATCGACAGCGACTCATGCTGGTAGGGCGGCCGGCCGGCCGGACGGACGGGCGGACCGTGGAGGCTACCGCGGGGTGGACATTGTCGGTTGGCTCCTACACCTGGTGTCCCGATTCCAAGGGCATCTACGCGGTGGTCGAGGAGCGCGGGCGCGAGAACATCTATCGGATCGACGTGCCGTCGTTCCGTCGTTCCGTCGCCGTTGGGTCTTCGGGCGTGAACACCAACGTCAACGTCGCTGCCGACGGCAAAACCCTCGTCTACCTCCACCAGAGCGCCACTCATCCCGCCGAGCTGTGGGCCGCTGGGCGCCAGCTGTCGCACCACAGCGACGCCGCCATCGCCGGGCTCGCGGTTTCGCCACTCGAAGAGTTCGGCTTCCGCGGCGCGCTCGGCGACTCGGTGTACGGCTGGCTCCTGAAGCCGCCGGGGTTCGATGCGTCGAAGAGGTACCCGCTCGTCTACCTGTTGCACGGCGGCCCGCAGACCGCCTGGCTCGATCTCTGGCACGCGCGCTGGAACTACCAGATGTTCGCCGCGCGAGGGCTTGTCGTGGCGGCGGTGAATCGCCACGGCTCGACCGGGTACGGACAGATGTTCACCGACGCCGTGTCGCAGCACTGGGGCGACTATCCCTACGAGGACCTGATGAAGGGGCTCGACGTGGTGGCGCGGCTGCCCTACGTCGATTCGACGCGCCTGGGCGCCGCCGGGGCGTCCTACGGCGGCTACATGGTGTACTGGATCGCCGGCCACACCAACCGGTTCAAGGCCCTCGTGGCGCACGACGGCGTGTTCAACCCAGCCAGCATGGCGGGGACCACGGAGGAGCTGTGGTTCGTCGACTGGGAGTTCGGCGGTCCCCCGTACGCGAGCCGCGCGCTGTACGAGAAATGGTCGCCCCTGAATTTCGTGCGCAACTGGAAGACCCCGATCCTGATCGTGCACTCCCAGCTCGATTACCGCGTGGACCTGTCGGAAGGCTACCAGGCGTTCACCGCAGCGAGGGTGCTGGGGGTGCCGGCGAAGTTCCTGTACTTCCCGGACGAGGGCCACTGGGTGCTCAAGCCCCGTAACCGCCGCCTGTGGTGGGGCACGGTGCTCGACTGGCTCGACCAGTACCTGCAGCCTCAGCCCCAGACGGGCTCTCGCTGATGGGCGAGCCCTTCCTCAAGACGCTGAGCCGCAGCGCGCTCGTGGCCGGTGGGCTGGGCGTGGCGCTCCTGGTGCTCGTGCCCCGGCACGCGTCGCTCGCCTCCGATTACGTTGACGCGTTCACGGTGGCCTTCTGCTTCACGTTCCTCGGGCACTATGTCGACCAGGGGTTGCTCGCGCTCCCCGGGATCCGCACCGGCGTTGGGCCCCTGGTGCGCGTCGCCGGCTGGTTCGCGGGCGGGCTGTGGTGCTACGTCATCGCGCGCTGGCTGTGGATGCACTACGGGCGGGATCTGCGTGATTTGCCGGGGCTGGTGTGGGGGGGCGTGTTCCTGGTGGCCCTCGAATTGGTCGCCAGAAGCCAGAGCACCGGCAGTCGTCAGTAGAGTTGTCAGACGCCAAGCCGCAAGCGGTTGACAGCGACAGTGACTAGGATGGCTGTCCTTGCACTGTCCTCTGTGCACCGCTTGCGGCTTGGCGTCTTGCAACTGCCCTGAAGGCTTCCTACTGAGTCACTGCGACCTTCTGCCACGTATTGTTGCCCCGCCTCACATCCGGAAAATTCTGCCCGGGATCGATCTCCACCTTCACGACGTCCGCCGGCACCTTCCGCTCGTACACGTAACGATTCCCCTGGAACCAGATCTCGACCGGGAGCCGGACGTCGTCCGCCGCGCCGTTGGCGTAGCCGAGCCGCAAGTCGAGCGGCATCGGAAGCGCGCCCGGACTCGAGAGGAACACCGCAGCCGTGGTGCCGGTCGAGTCCGTGCGCATGCGCACCGAATCCACGGCCTGGTCCACGACGTCGTTGCGGTAGAACCAGCCCCGCCAGAACCAGGAGAGGTCCTCGCCCAGCCCATCCTCCATGGAGCGGAAGAAATCCGCCGGCGTCGGGTGCTTGTATGCCCAGCGGCGGATGTACTCGCGGAACGCGGCATCGAAGCGGGCCGTGTCGGCGAGGATGTGCTGGCGCAGCAGGTACAGGCCGGTGGCGGGCTTGTTGTACTCGATCTGCCCGAGCAGACGCGGGGTCACGCGGTCGGCGGCGAGCATCGGCGGCTCGTCCAGCCCGCTCGCGGCGAACTGCGCCCATTGGGCCGCCGCGCCACGTCCCTGGGGACCGGCGTCGTGGTAGAACGCGAGCCCCGAGTAGATGTTGATGAACGTGTTGAACCCCTCGTCCATCCAGGCGTACAGCCGCTCGTTCGACCCTACGATCATCGGGAACCACTCGTGGCCCAGCTCGTGGGTGGTCACGCCGAACAAGCCGCGGTCGCCCGCGCGATGGCCGCAGAACACGATCATGGGGTACTCCATCCCGCCCACGGGCCCGGCGACGTTGATGGCGATCGGGTAGGGATAGCGAAGCCACTTCTCGGAGTAGTGCTTGATCGAATGGCGGGCGTACTCGGTGGAGCGCGCCCAATCGGGGTTCGCCTCCGGCGGATAGAACGACTGGATCAGGACGCCGTCGTAGCCGCTAGCGTCCCACATGAAGTTCGCGGCCGCCGCCCAGGCCACGTCGCGCACGTGCTTCGCCGCGAAGTGCCATGTGAGCGTGGGGCCGCCGCCCGCGGGGCGGGTCGACGCCTGCCCGACCTCCGCCCGCGCGACGATGGCGACCGTCGTGTCCGACCGCACCGCGCGGGC
>Ga0209234_1000527_pt1 | contig 13281 bp, 11 predicted proteins | sample GraSoi013_1_20cm_2_FD_185816 | JGI IMG/M metagenome (GOLD analysis project Ga0209234, IMG submission 185816) | Grasslands soil microbial communities from the Angelo Coastal Reserve, California, USA - Sample 08_20_2013_1_20cm (SPAdes) (version 2) | ecosystem: Environmental > Terrestrial > Soil >... | reverse complement strand
CATAGGCTGGGTGGGTCATGTATACCAGAAGGATGCCAGAACTTGAAGCCGCGTTCTCTTATCTTGTTCCTCCCCTCAAGCCACCCACTGGAGGTCATCTTACCACTCGAGAACAGCCTCGTGTCTCTCTCTGCTGAAAGGTAGTCTCGTCTGTTCGAGGCTTCCTCTGCATCCCTCTCACATCCGTCCAAACGGTAGTCAATCGTTCGCTTCCACCAAGTAATCCATGCCTCCTTCAACGACTCCGGAGATGCCTTCCCTAAGTTTTCGATGAATCTCTCCCAATTCTCTCCCAGTCCGTTCTTGCAAGCTTCACATTCCGGCAACTTTTAGCACCCTTCAATCCAGAGGTTGAAGTATCTTTACTCGTTTCCAACCTTTTATTCCTAATCCCGGTAGGGGGCTTGAGGTGTCGAGTAACCGGAGCGTGGGCTCCACGCGAGACAAGACTCTTACCACACTTAGCGCAGACGGTCGCGGTAGAGAAATCTTGAACCAATATCCCAAGTCCAGACTCAATAAGAGGATGCTTATCGTTGCTGTCGCAATAGTCATTTCAGTAGCCCTTTCGGGAGCATATTTTTGCGGTGTTCTACCTATCCCAAGGACCATGTCCGAGTGGGGCCAGTCTACGCTCCTTTGTAATCATAGCCAACGATACCAACGGCTACAATAGTAGCAGATATCAGCCCTTCCAAGTGAATGTGCAATAGGGCGACTGTGTTTTCATAACCTTCGTCAACAATTCTCCAGTCCAACCACATGGGTTGGCGATAAACTACTATCTCAACGGAATAATAGTTCAGCCTAACAAAACTGAGAGCGCCAAATTTCAAGCGAACAAGACTGGACAATTCCAAGTCTACGAGCACATCGCTTCGAGCATCAACGGATTCACCGACAATTGTGGCACGCTAACCGTAGCCTAAGGCAGCTACACTTCCTAAATCGGATAAGTCGTTCCAGGCAAACCACTCCTTGTGCTCGTCGTAGTGCGCCGGGCAGTAGATTCAAGTTGGCTGCGGGTTCTGTTTCTTGTTCTTCTCGTAGGCGTTTTTGAAGAGAGCAGCCCCGAACGCTGAGAAGTAATCGCCCTGATCTATAGCATCTTGGCGAAACTCCTCCAATGTATCTGTGACGGGGTCAGTGTCTACTTTTACAGTTTCTACAGATGAAAGGACGGTCCGTGAACGATGAGTATCAATGGTTGAGTCGGGGGGCCTTCTGGACCCTTGTGAACGCAGACTTCAGAGAGTACTACTTGAGCATCGGCATTTGTATGCCGTTTGCCCTGGCGATTTTTCTCGCCGCTGTATACCCGGCGTCTGCATGTCTCACGATCCCTATCCCCGGATCAGTAGTCAATACCCGTTCGAGCTTTCCCGCAGCATCAGGCGTCCCATCGGCAACCAGACACATCCCGGCGTGAATACTATACCCCATTCCCACGCCGCCCCCTTGATGCACGCTCACCCAAGTCGCACCGGCAGCCGTGTTCAGAAGGGCGTTTAGAATCGGCCAGTCAGCAATGGCATCACTACCGTCGAGCATTCCCTCCGTCTCTCGGCGAGGAGACGCGACGCTTCCGCAATCTAGATGATCCCTGCCAATCCAAATAGGCCCAGCAAGCTTTCCATTAGCCACCATTTCATTTATCAATCCTCCAAACTTGGCTCGTTCTCCAAATCCGAGCCAGCACACTCTGGCTGGTAGCCCTTGGAACTTCACCTCTTTCTGAGCTTTACGAATCCATCGAGAGAGGCCGCCGTCTTGGGGAAAGGTGGAGAGAACTAGATCATCGATCTTGCGAATATCTTCTGGATCTCCAGCTAGCGAAGTCCATCTGAACGGTCCCCTGCCCTCACAAAACATTGGCCTGATGTATCTTTGAACAAATCCCGGGAACTCAAACGCGTTCTTCAATCCAGCGTCCAGGGCACGCTGTCGAATATTGTTCCCATACTCGAAGGCGACAGCCCCCCGTCGAGACATAGCAATCATTGTCCTCACATGTTTGAGAATACTTCGAGTCGCCTTCTTCAGATAATCCTCCGGATCGGATCGGCGAAGAGAATCCGCCCCTTCCTTTGAAAGACCCTCCGGAAAATAGCCGTTCAACGGATCATGAGCTGAGGTTTGATCGGTCACAACATCAGGAATCACGTGACGCCTCAGAAGTTCCGGGTGCACCTCTGCAGCATTTCCAAGGAGGGCAACGCTACATGGAACTCGATCTCGCTTCGCCTGCCGAACTATGTCTAGAGCTTCATCCAGATCGTCAGTAAAACTTTGCAGATAACCATGGCGAATTCTTTTCTCAATCGCCTCTTTGTCGATCTCTACCGCCAGAGCAACGCCATCATTCATCGTAACCGCCAAGGGCTGGGCACCTCCCATTTCGCCCAGACCCGCAGTCAACACTAGTCTACCTGCAAGTGTTCCGTGAAAGTGTTCCTTTGCAACGGCTGCGAGCGTTTCGTAGGTACCCTGAAGGATCCCCTGCGTTCCAATGAAGGCCCATGAACCCGCCGTCATCTGTCCGTACATTATGAGACCTTTCTGCTCGAGCTCGTAGAAGTAATCCCATGTAGCCCACTTTGGAACAATCATGCTGTTAACAATCAATACCCGCGGAGCCAGATTATGGGTTTTGAACACCGCTACCGGCTTGCCACTTTGGATGAGAAGAGTCTGATCTTCTCCAAGGTTCTCCAGACTCTCAAGCGTTGCTTCAAGCGCCTTCCAAGATCTTGCAGCTCGTCCCGTCCCCCCATACACAATCAAGTGATCCGGGTCTTTCGCGACCTCTGGATCCAAAACGTTGTGAAGCATCCGGTAGGCACCTTCTACCTGCCAGCTCCTACAGTGCAGCTTTGTCCCAGTTATCGCGGAGATCCGCCTTCGCTGTTTCAATACTGAAGAAACTCGAGGACGTCTCTTCTGCGTCAACGAATCCTCTTACCGTCCCTCACTACGCACTTGCCTCCGATAAGGACATTGTCAACTATCCGTTCACCATATGTGTATCCGATCCATCTGTGATTGGGTACTCGCAAAGTCACAATATCTGCCTCTTTGCCGACATGGAGGCTTCCAACCCTATTCTCCAGTCCCAGCGCCTTCGCCGCGTTGATCGTTATTCCTCGGATTATTTCGGAAGCTTTCATTCGCAGTTCTCGCGACGCAAGAGCAGCGACGGTCAACTGGCCGAGCATCCAGTTGGAAGGGCTAAAGTCGGTCCCCAGGGCCACGGGAAGGCCTAGGGCAAGCATGCCCCGAGCATCTGCCTTCTCTCCGTTGAGCACGCTGAGTGATGATGCGGGCAGCACGACCGGGGTTACTTTCGTTTCAGCCATCTTTTCGAGCTGTTTCGTTGGGGAGTGAACAAGATGGTCTGCAGAAGTAGTGTGGAGTTTGTTTGCTATTTCAGCCCCTCCACTATCCGTGAATTGGTCGGCGTGTATCTTGAGTTTCAGACCGAGCTTCCGAGCTTTCCCAAGAATCCTTCCCGATTCGAGCGAATCGAACGCGCCCCCTTCACAGAATACGTCACAGAACTCCGCTAGACCTGCTCGGGAAATTTGCGGTAGCATTTCGTCAATCACATCCGTAACGTATTCCGATGTAACCTCTCCAAAGGGAACCGCATGAGCACCCATGAACGTAGGGACAACACGGCAGGCGTGATACTTCTTGAGACGATTAGTCGTTCTGAGAATCTTGAACTCCTCGTCGGGTCTGAGACCGTAGCCACTCTTTATTTCAACGGTAGTTGAGCCGGATTCAAGACAAGTATCGAGTCTCTGTTTTCCAGATTGAAACAGCGATTCTGAGCTGGCTTGACGAGTTCGGTTCACTGTCTCGATTATTCCTCCACCTTTGCGAAGAACTTCCAAGTATGAAGCTCCCTCGATCCTAGATTGGAACTCTGCTTCGCGAGCTCCGGCGAAGACTAGGTGTGTGTGAGGATCTACGAAGCCAGGCAGGATAATTTCGTCCGCAGCATCTAATGTCGTTCTCGACCGGAATTTTCGTTCCAGCATTTCTGTAGAGGCTGCCAAAACGATCTTGCCTTGGCTTATCGCGACACCTCCATTGTCGATCACCCCAAGTCCAGAGTCAGTATCGCGAGAGTCTAGGGTTATGGTCTCATTCGAGTTCAGAACCAAAACGTCGACGCTTTTCTTTGCCATGCAAGATCTGCGCGTTAGGCGTCGTATTGTTGACTAAAAAATGGACTGTTTGGATTAGAGAGTCATTCTTCCATCGACCATTATCGTTTGCCCGTCAATCTCGACCGTGGGCTTTGTAATGGTTCCTGAGAACGTGAAGCTACTATCGTTCTTGCCGCCGATCCCCTTGTTGGCTCCCACGCCAATCGTCACGGTGCCTAGAGACAGCTCGTCAGTTGTATATCCGATCAGATCTACTTTGGGATTTAGACCTAGAGTGAACTGGGCTATTCTGTCCCTGTCGCCTTGGGTTGCTTCGAAGACCTCGCGGAAGACCTCTTCGTACTTTTTAGCTCGGAATTCTTTGATCCGTCCTTTCTCGAAGTCTAGCCTGAGCTCTTGGATCAGCCTTCCCTTCAGGGCCCTGGGGAGATCGTAGACAACACTTCCTCTGGCCGACTCTTCTAAGGGGGCGACCTCAACCTTGCCTGAAGGCAACTGTGTCGAGACAAGCCCGTGTTCTACGTCGGCTTGATCAACGATCCCATCCTGGACATGAATGGGTCTCTTGGTTATCTCGAACCTCACGTCGGTGCCTCCTCTAGATGTTACGTGCACCTTGTTTCCTCGCTCCAAGCGAAGCGCTACTTTTCTTCCGAGCTCTGCCAACTTTGGATAGTCGACTTTGATTGCCTCTTCGGTCATTTTCGACCAGCGGTCGTAGTCGAACCCGTAGGCCTTAGCGCGCTGCGGTGTGACGTGACCTAGAAGGAGTTCGGCTGTCCGAACTTTTTTCTCGAAAGTCTTGTCGAGGACGGGTTTGTCTCCCTCGAAGAGGATCTCTAATCTCGAAGCCGGTACCTCGCGGAACTTGGAAGGGTCCTCAGGACCTCCAAGTGCAATCCAGACAGTTACGTTGTCGACGGCGCTAAGAACGTGGCGAGGGATCTTGCGCATATATTGTTCAGGAATTTCAGCAAGCGTTCCCCACCATAGCCGGTCGGTGTTGAGGGTTATGAGGGGTTTGGCGCCTGTCCGATAACACTCGAGAGCTATTTCACTAGCTAGGTCGACAGTGTGCTGCCAGGTTTCGATGAGGACCATGTCATCTTCGTGAACTCTCAGACAAGTGTGAACGACGCGCTTAGCAATGCTGTCCTCAAGCAAGAGAGTAATCGGATAGTTACGTGGGAACCATGCCGTACATAAGCGTTCAATGGTCGCGTGGAGTCTCGTCACGAGAGGACCGTGTCACACGGGTTGCATCGGTCCAATAGTCAGTCGGAGAGACCGAAGCCGATTACAATAAGCGAATGAAAACGGCGCGTCAACTCACTCACCTGGGGTTTATAGAAGACCGTCGGAGAGTCCCTTGCCCTCTGGAATTCCGTGAAGGTTCCAGCGTAGTCGCCTAGGACCTTGGAAAACGCATATTCTTCGTACTCATCTCCCAACAACGAAAACGCGCCGGGTCCCAACTCCCTCCTCCTTAACAAGACGATGGGAAGCTTCACCCTATCCCGCAGCTCATCGGGCAACTCAGCACTCAGAGCCTCAATCTCACTCTTTTTCATAATCGCCTTATCCCCGCCAACAGTAGGAGTAGACGGTTCCGTCTCAGTCAACAGGGCTCTGATTGTTTTCCGGTTCCTCGGAAGATGTGTGTTGAGCTTTCGCAATTCGTTCTGAAGCATGGCATCGAAGAGGCTGTCTCGATCCACGAGAGACGGCCGCCTATTTTCGGCCTCGGATCATGCAGTGGTCTTTCTCGAAAGGGTGCAGTTGAACCATCTCTTCAATTGCGTATCCCCTCTTCTTCAGAATTTCAGCTTCCTGGCGAAAAATGGCGTTTGGATCTTTAGTCACGTCAATGCTTCGCGCTTTGATTGCCATGAGGAACTCATTGCCTGGATCTAGAAACGTGTCAAGGTTTTCGGCCAATATTCTTGCCTGGTCTGGCTGTGCGATGTCGCAATACACGGAGTCAACTTCGGAGACGAGGGTGCGGTATCTACTGGGAAAGCGAGCGTCCTCAAAGATTGGTACTGTGTTGATCCTGTTTTTGGACACGTTGTTTACTAGGTCCCTGAAGGATCTTTGCGCAAATTCAACACAGTATACTTTTCCCTCGCGTCCTGCGATGTCACTTACGTGGCTGACGGTCGTTCCGCTTGCAGCTCCCAAGTACAGGACCTTCGACTTTTCCCTAATCGGGATCTTGTGAAGTCCCTTCAGGATAGCGGCTGCGAGCTTACTCCGAAACGGGTCCCAGATCCGATACTCTTCATCGCCAACTTTGACGATTTCCTCGCCGTAAACGTTCTCTCCCGGAGCCAGGCTGCGGGTACCTAGTCTCTCTTCCCCTTCCCCCCCGATCAGGTAGATCCCTTCGAACTTTTTGTGGGGGTGGACGCCATTGCGTGGCATGCTTCTTCTTGGGAGGTTGTCCTTGATAACGATCTTTCAGATCGCCTAGCTTCTTCTCCAGCGCCATTCGCATCTTGTCGCCCTCGTTGGATCCGCCGAACGCATCCATTCGGGCGGCAATGGCGAGTTTCCCTGCAACTGCGCGGGCAATTCGTCCTCTCAGCCATCTCGGGGACTGGTGGATGGCGGCGTATTGGAATATTATTCCGTGCTTCGGAGGGCGAGCTCCTGTTTTTAGGGTTCGGAACAGCGCCTTTTCTGCACCTAGCACTTGTATCGTGCTGGCCGGCATCTTACCCACGTTCACTAAGCCTCCAGCCATCGAAAGGATCTTGGCGGAAAGAACTGCACCTAGAACTCCTGTCATGTTGGGGGCTACCTCCAGCATGATCTTGTCAGTGTACTTTTCAGCGGTCTCTCTCAGTTTGTACATTTGAAGAACCGTCGCGCAGACTTCTTGAAGCCATAAGAGGTCGGGTTGAGGAAGATCGGCTCCTGAGGATTTCTGGGCTGCTTCCGAGATGATCCGTGCCCGTTCTTGAGGTATGCCCATTTCGACGAGGGACTCTTGGGAGAACGAGTCGCGTGTGCCAAGGCTTTGGACAAGCCGAATGTAGCTGTCGTGTTTTTCCACGAGCCGGTCTAGCTCAGGAAAATGTAGCCCATACCATTCTCGTATCCGACCTGCAAGCAGGTTCAGTACCTTGTCCAGGTCCTCGATGCATCTGACGGTCTGGATCGCGTAAAGGTCACGCTTAGTACCGGTCTCCGCAATTGATGCCTGTGCGATTTCCATCGACACATCGTGAACAAGTTTCTCGTAATCGTCCTTTGACTCCACGATTCGGAACCGGACAAGCATATTGGGCAGCCGATTCCGCAGCTTTGAGATCGTTTCGTCTCTTTCGTCCAGGACGACTTCCGAGGTCAAAAATGCGCGCAGGATTCTTGCGAGATATTCGTTGTCTACAGTGAGTTTTTCCAGGCCCATCTGGGATAGGCGGTTCGCGAATTCAGAGAATTCCGGGGGTAGCTGTCCCTGGCGAACTTCGTTCAGTTTCACAGCAGCGTCTTTGGGGTTTCGGGGGAAGAGGGCTTTTTCGGCAATCTTGCCAGTCTTTTCCAGCAGGAAGAGTCCGGCCGGTGAATCGACCAGGTAGGCCTTCAAGATCTCTCGCTTGTCTTGGTTCTGTCGACCTTGTAGCGCTGGCATGGTGCGAAGATAATTAATGTGGAACGCGTATACTGTCTCGGCATCATTTGGAACCTGACCTATCGGTGGAGTTTGGTGGTATAAAGCTCCCCAACCCCACTATTCTCGCTTCCGGAATTCTTGGTGTTTCTAGTGAAGTCATGGTCCGCGCCTCCAGAGCAGGTGCGGGAGGAGTTGTTACAAAGTCGTTCAACCGGAAGGGTAGGGAGGGTTATCGGAATCCGTCTTTCATCGAAGTTCCAGGTGGTTATCTTAACGCTCTCGGGATCCCGAATCCCGGAATGGACGAGATGAAGGAAGAGGTTGCTGCGGTTTCGAAGGCGGGAGTCCCAGTCATAGCTAGCGTCTTCGGCTTCGACGGAGAAGAATTCGCAGAAGCCGCTTCCAAAGGAGAAGAAGGCGGTGCCATCGCGATAGAACTAAACGTGTCCTGCCCACACGTGAGAGAGGTTGGAGTCGAAATTGGTCAGAGAGCGGAGATGGTTGCTGAGGTAACGAGAGCCGTCAAGGCAAGAGTCAAATTGCCAGTCATTGTCAAGCTGACTCCTAACGTTGCTAACATTCAAGAAATTGCGAAAGCGGCCGAAGCTGCAGGCGCGAATGCCCTCACTGCTATCAACACTGCTTTGGGCATGGCGATAGACGTCGACGCGGCCGCTCCGATTTTGGGAGGAGTCTATGGAGGTCTCTCAGGCCCGGCTCTCCACTCGCTGGCTGTAAGAACAGTGTATCAGGCGAAGGCGGCGGTCAAGATACCCATCATCGGGGTTGGGGGAATAACGGATTGGAGGGGGGCGGTTGAGATGATGATGGCGGGAGCATCCGCGATCCAAGTCGGAACAGCGGTGATGTACAGAGGGGTTGAAGTATTCAGAGAGATCACTGCGGGAATGTCAAAGTTCCTTCAGGAGAACAAGTACCGCTCAGCCCGTGAAATAGTGGGATTGGCCAATAAATCCGTCAACGACTAGAGCTGGGCTCTACTTGGGGACAAACAGCAGAAATGCGATATAGAATACAAAGACCAATCCAGTTATGACAATGATATTTCTCATCTTAGTCCTCTGAATCTTCTTTCCGGTCATCCTGCATTTGTCGCTGCAATATTCCTGTTTCAATTCTGTCGGTGTGCCGCAGACTGGGCAGTGCCGATGCTTAGGAAGCGCGACCGGCTCCTCGCGTCGATACTTAGACAACTATCCCCATCCGAACCATAGCATGTGATAACGGATAGGGACCCGGATGGGACTCTTATATCATTCTCAACGACCCCTTACTTGGACTAGACTTGGGAAAGATCCAGTGGCTCGATTGGAGCAAGGAGAGTTTTGAAAAGGCTCGGACCGAAGGCAAACCGATTCTCCTCGATATCAAGGGGTCATGGTGCCACTGGTGCCACGTTATGGACGAAACGTCTTATTCGGATCCGTCAATAGTTGACGCGCTGAACAAGAAGTTCGTCCCGATACGAGTCGATACCGATAAGAGACCTGATGTCAATCGGCGATACAATATGGGAGGATGGCCTACTACCGCTTTCTTGGATAGCGAGGGAAAGATCATCACAGGTGGCACCTACATCCCACCTGAACAGTTGCGGGAAGTCATCCGATCAGTACTCGACATGTACGCAAAGAGCAAGGGGAAGATTCGGAGCAAGCTTGAACCTCCTCGGATTCCAAAGGCGACGACTGACCCTCTGACGGAGAGTATTGCCAAGGATATTGGAACCACCATCGCGGTTAATTTTGACATTGACTACGGTGGATTTGGCTTTGAGCCTAAGTTTCCGCAGACTGACTCTCTCGAATACGCTCTCGTGAGATATCGTTACCATGGCGAGAAGGAGATGCTCACGGTTGTCAACAAGACTCTTGAGCAGATGGGAAGAGGGGGACTCTACGATCATGTTGAGGACGGGTTCTTCCGATACTCCACGACTAGGGATTGGACGATACCCCACTTCGAGAAGATGGCTGAGGATAATGCCCGGCTTCTTGCAATATATCTCAAAGCGTTTCAGGTCTCGGGAAACCTGGCGTTTAAGGACAGAGCTGAAGGTATTCTACGATACGTTCAATCGAAATTTGCCGACTTGAAAGAGGGAGGATGTTACGGGAGCCAAGATGCTGACGAGGAATACTACAAGCTAGGTCTGGACGAACGAAAAAGGCGCTCGGCACCAAGTATTGACAAGACTTTCTACACGAACTACAATGTTCTCTTCGTCTCGTCGTACCTGCTCGCCGGGGCGGTCTTGAACAACACCGAGCATACGAAATTCGGTTTGAAAACTCTATCGCGCGTCATGGCCACCATTGACAGTAGAGGAGCTTTACCGCACTATTTCGGCGCTGATGTTTCAGCACTGAAGGGACTTTTGGTTGACCACGCTCTAACCTTGCATGCTCTGGTTGATGCATACGAGTACACAGGAGACTGGGATCACATTGAGAAGGCGAAGAAATTGCTGGATTACTCGATTAGAACGCTCGGTGATAAGGAAGGTGGGGGATTCTACGACATTGCAGAACAGTTAGCGGACATCGGAGAACTTCGGGCTCGGGACAAGCCTATGGACGAGAACAGTACGATGGCCACGGCAACGCTTCGCGTGTCCTGGATTACTGGGGATGATCGATACGAGAAGGTTGCTGATAAGACACTGAGGCTCTTCGGCAAGGAGTATGAGCGATACGGGATAATGGCTGCATCATATGCGCTTGCACTTGAATCCTTGCAAAACGGGCCGATCGGAGTTACCATTCTTGGATCCAAGTCGAAGGAGGCTGAAGAATTCAGGGTTCAAGCCAGAAAGCTTTACCCTGTCAGAAGGTATCTGCTCCAACTGGACCCGGCAAAGGATTCTGAGAGGATCAAGCAGCTCGGCTATGAACCTGCAGCAGCTCCCGTCGCTTATGTCTGTGTGGGCAAAGTCTGCGGACCTCCGCTGAAGGATGCATCAAAGATTGAATCGACAGTCTCCTCTCTCATTAGTCCAGTACCAATGACGGCTGCATCGCAGTAAGAGACCTTGGCCAATCCTGATCTGATACTTTACAACGGAAGAATCTACCCTCTGCCGAACAGACAGAGCAGAGCTGAAGCGATCTCAATCACGGACGGCAAAGTCACCGCAACAGGTTCCAGTCGAGACCTTCTAAGACTCAGGGCCGCGTCAACCAATTCTGTTGACCTTAATGGGCTGGTCGGCGTTCCCGGTCTCGCTGACTCCCACGTTCACCTTCTGGGATACGGAATGTTGCTGCGTACCCTCGATTTGTCGAGTGCAAGATCCATTGCCGAAATTCAAGCGATGCTTGCCAAGGCAGTGTCGGGAAAACTGGAAGACCAGTGGATACTTGGAAGAGGATGGGATCAAGAGAAGCTTCGAGAGCACCGATACCCAGATCGATCCGACATAGATATCGTAGCCAACCCGGTCTACTTTAGAAGAATTTGCGGTCACGTCGCCGTCGCAAACTCGGCCGCACTGGCCAAAGCAGGCGTCAATGAAAACACTCCGGACCCGTTTGGCGGAGAAATTGAGAGAGACTCATCTGGCAAACCCAACGGCATACTGAAAGAACGAGCCCTTGAGATCGTCAGTAGGTCAGTCCCTAGAGATAAGAAAGAGGCAAGAGAGGCCCTACTTGTCGCGTCACAGAAACTGTTAGAGCAAGGTGTCACCTCCTTGCACTGCATAATCGAAGACGAGCAAGAATTCAAAGCCCTCAAAGACCTGAAGCATCATGGAAAGATTGAGCAAACAATCTACGCGATTCTACCACTGAACATGCTCGAACAAGCTGGATCAATGGAAGACGAACTTGGCGTTTGGACAAACGGCTTCAGAATTGGAGGGATCAAACTATTCCTAGATGGGTCTCTCGGTGCGAGAACAGCAGCTCTCGGAAACCCGTACAACGATGCCCCGGGCTCGTCAGGAATGCTGACAACTTCTAAGGAGCAGCTCTTGAGCGTGATCGACAAGACCCGAGATACCGGGCTTCAACTATGCTTGCACGCCATCGGCGATAAGGCCGTCGCGATGGGGGTCGATACACTGAGCGAGACTCTAGGGCCCGTCCAGTGTCGGAAATCGAGACATCGAATAGAACATGCATCCCTCGTGCCCCCCGAGCTGATGCGAGACATGGCAGAGCTAGGGTTGGTTGCCTCTGTTCAACCGCGCTTCATCTACTCGGACAGTTGGGCCGAAAAACGTCTCGGAAAGCGGATCTCATACTTGTATCCGTTCAAATCTATGCTTCAAGCAGGAATCCATTTGGCAGCCGGATCCGACAGCCCTAGCGATGATCCAAGCACGGTTGAGGGCTTGTGGTCAGCGGTCTCTCGCCCCGGCCTCCCTACCGGGGAAAACCTAACACCAAGCGAAGCGCTCTCCTGTTACACGACGGGCGCATCCTATGCCTCGTTCTCGGAAAACGACGAGGGAACTCTAGACACTGGCAAATGGGCGAATATGACGATCGTAGACCATGACCCCTTTGAATCGGCACCAGAAGAGCTTAGGAAGCTTCGAGTAGTTCAGACGATCGTACGTGGAAAGATATTCCGCTGGAACTAGCGGTGGTTCCTTAGACTCTTTCTGGAGAATCAGAGGGCAGAAGCACATCATGCGGACGAGCTTCCTCAGCGCCTGAGTGAGTTATCGCAGCTAAGTGTGCTTTCTCCCAGAGTTCCGGAATCGTCCTGGCTCCTGCGTATCCCATGGATGCTTGCAACCCCGCAGACATTTCTTGGATAACAACGCCTACCTCTCCCTTGTAGGGAACCCAGCCTTCAACTCCCTCCGGAAGACCCTTTGATGGTTGAGCATAGCGGTCCATGGAGAACCTTTTGGCCATGGCAGAAGGACTTCCCATTCCTCGGTATTGTTTATAGTATCGACCTCCGATAGTTATCAGTGTACCTGGCGCCTCCTTGCACCGCGCGAACAGGTTGCCCATCATTACCGCGGACGCTCCAAGCGACATGGCTATGGCGGCGTCGCCTGGACCTCTTATCCCGCCATCGGCGATTATCGGAATCTTCGATCCATAAGTTCGAACCGCATCTGCGACCTGCGCCGTTGCATAGACCGTTGGCGAGCCCGCTTTCGTCGCCTCCATCGTGGTACAGATAGAGCCTGAGCCAATTCCAACCCTGAAGCCCGCTATCCCTTCCAGCTTTGTGATTGCGTCCTCAGCGGCCTTGTAGGTCCCGATGCTGCCAACGACCACATCTGCATCAACCTCCTCCAGAATCTTCTTGGTCGCACTGAATACGTTCGCGTTGTGGAAATGGGACACGTCTATTACGAGTATGTCAGCTATCTCGCTGAGCTTCTTTGCTCGCTTGAGGTCGAATGGTGATACTGCGGCTCCGCAGAGTAGTTGTCCGTTCTCGTCTCGAGCCGCGTCAGGGAACCTTCCTCGAAGGAGGATGTCTTTGATGGTCATTAAC
>Ga0209234_1000523_pt1 | contig 13294 bp, 10 predicted proteins | sample GraSoi013_1_20cm_2_FD_185816 | JGI IMG/M metagenome (GOLD analysis project Ga0209234, IMG submission 185816) | Grasslands soil microbial communities from the Angelo Coastal Reserve, California, USA - Sample 08_20_2013_1_20cm (SPAdes) (version 2) | ecosystem: Environmental > Terrestrial > Soil >... | reverse complement strand
CGAGTCAGTTCATGCGCCAGCGTGCCACCTCCGGCACCGGAGCCGATGATGACCACAGCGCTCGAGTCATGAAGATCGATGTGATTCATGTCGGAGTTCTCCACTACCTACGAGCTGACCGGCATCGGCCCGCCGTCCTCGAGAGGCACTTCCGGCAACCAGCGCAGATCGTTGAATCCGCGCTGGAGATACCCGCCTTTTGAGAATGCCTCGCCCTGGTAACCAAAGTAGACATAGGCCATGGGGGTAGCATAGAGAACTTGCAGCGTTTTCAGGCGCATCGCTTGAAAAAATGCGGAGGATTCCATTTTCTTCAGCGCCGCAACGCGGTCGTTCTCCGAGCTTGCTGCGAATTCCGAGCCGAGCGCAGCGAGACCTTCTTTGAGCATCTTGCGATTGCTCTCGTCTTTCTCTGCATCGCTGTCGATGGCCTTGATAACCATCGCATAGGCCGCATCATCCAGCTTGTCGTGCGGCACGATGGTGCGTGCCACGGCCATGAGTTCGGTGCCCTCGGCGCTCGTCAGGGCCGTCAGATCGACGGCCCAGGCACGCCCCGGCGCGACCAAGGCGAGGGGACTTCCCGCGACCACCAAACCGGTCAGCAGCCCGGTGGTAGTTTTGAGGAGTTCCCGGCGGTTCAGATTTACGACATCATCCATATATTTTCCGTCCCACCGCGGATTGCCCAGAGAGGCTGAAGTTGCTGGCCCGCCCTCAGGCGTAGCTTGTCGGATTTACGGACTGATCCATCCCCATGCAAGTCTGTCCGCCTTTTGTAACATTGACGCTAATCAAGCGCGGTCCGGGCGCAGCGAACGCTTCTCTCAGAGCAATCTCGAGATCTTCCGGTCGGTCGACTTCCTGAGCCGTCATGCCGTAACCCTGAGCGAGCTTCACCATGTTGATGCCAGGCAGGTCCATGCCAGGAACATTTCGTCCGACATTTGTGAAATCGCAGAACCCTTTCAAGGCGGAGTAGTCGGCATTCCGGAGCACGACAAAAATCACCCCGGCGTTGTATTGCACGGCGCTCCAAAGCGCTTGAATCGAGTACTGGATAGAGCCGTCACCGACCGGGCAAACCACTCTCCTCGCCGGATGCGCAAGTTGCAAACCAACCGAGGCAGGCACAGCGAAGCCAAGAATTCCTGTGCGCACAGAATAGAAAGAGCCCGGCTGATCCAGGCGAAGATACCGGTCGAGATCCCCTTTTGATGACGGACATTCTTCACAGATGACCGCATCGCTCGGCATGACGCGGTCCAAGACGCTGAAAAGAAAGCCAGGAGTAATGGGATATTCGGGTTGGGGTTCGGGCGGCGGTGATGGGGACGAAATCGGATCTCTTTTTCTTGCCTTGGTGTGACTGCGAATGTAGTTCATCGCGGAAGCGAGATTGCCGACCATGCTGGTTCCGGCGAGTGCGCCGGAAGCGTCGAGCGGGGAATTGGTGATCTGGAAAAGTTTCGTTCCCGGCTGAATCGGATTTCCGGGCACGTAGGCATAATAAAGAAAAATGGGCGCACCCAGAACGACAATCGTGTCATAACTGGCCAACTGATCTGCCAGCGGCTGCTGCGCGGGCAAGAGATTTCCCCGAAAGAGGGGATGCGTGCGCGGGAACGCCACCCTCGGCGCAATCGGCTCCTGATAAACATCCACGTCGAGATGTTCCGCGAGCTCGATAACTTCCCGCCAACCCTGGTCTTCTTCAATCTGCGAGCCGGCGACGATGGCGGGATTGCCGCTGGAATCTAGTGCGCGAACAACGCCATCGAGCGCCGCAGGATCCGCCAAGACAGTTTGGTGCACTTCGCGGGAATCCATGGACCGGCATTCGTGCGTCCAGTCGTCCATGGGAATGGAAATAAATACCGGCCCCCTGGGCGGCTGCATGGCGAGGTGATGTCCGCGCACAATGGCGGCAGGTACGTCTTCCGCCCGCAGCGGTTCGCAGGCCCATTTCACGTAAGGCTTGACGACATCCACGGCCCGACTCACAAGAAACGGTTCTGCCAATAACTGGCGTCGATCCTGCTGCCCCGTGGTTACCACTAGCGGTGCGTGGCTGTAGGCAGAATCGATGATGGCAGAGAGCCCATTGCCCGCGCTGGCGATGGAGTGCAGGTTGGCGAAAGCGGCTTTTCCCCGCGCCAGAGCGTATCCAAGCGCCATGCCGGCCGCACATCGCTCGTGGAGTCCCAGGACATATCGAAAATCAGAGGGCATGTCGCGGAGAAAGGGCAGTTCCGTCGAGCCGGGATTGCCGAAGATCACCGTCATCCCTAAATTGCGCAGAACTTCGTAGGTAACTTCTCTGACCGTGCTCAACGTCGGCTCCGGAATTCTTCAACTTCAAATTCTCCAGACGCGGAAGTTATACCACTTTGAATGCGCTGGCAGCGAGCCCGCGAAAAGACCGGCCGTTAGGGTCGCGATGACAAACGGGCATCGGTACTCGCCAGTGATTGTTGCCAAGCGTTTAGCGGGTACGACATGTTTCGCCGCGCTGCAGATGTGCCCGGCGCTGCCAATCTGCTACTGCGATTTAAAGAGATGAATCCCCGGTCTTCACCATCGTTGCGCCCCACGGCTCAAGCTTCGAGAGCCTGATCAAGACGCTGAATTCTTACGCCCAGCTCCTGCGCAGCTCGAGGCCAGTTTGTGACGTAAATTTCTGCCGAGCGCTGGTACAATCTTTACGTTTGCGCATAAGCCGAAACCCTTGGCTATAGTCATGCGTCAAAACAAAAAGACGGGGGATTGCCAGTCACCGTGCGTCAGAAAATATACCGAAAACAGGATTTTCGGCGAGGATACAACTGCCTCGTGCCGCTCGTTCTGCTGGCCACGGTGTTCGCCGCAGGGTGTTCCAAGACCCAAACAGCCAGCGTGCTGGGAGACGCGGCTCACCCCACGCCCGTGCATTTCTACACCGTTGCCGAAGAAACCGCCCGGCGGCGCATCCAGGCGGTGGGCTCGCTCTATGCGTTTGAAGAAAGCATTTTGAGTTCGCAAGTGGATGGCCGAGTGGCCCAAGTGCTTGCCGACGTCGGCGACCATGTCAAAGAAGGTCAGGCGCTCATCACCATCGATCCGCAGGAGCTGCAATTCGAAGTGGACCGCCAGCGCGGCCTGGTGACGCAGGTGCGTGCGCAGCTGGGGATCGGACCGAACGATCCGCCGCCGTCCGATCCCAAAAAACTTGCCTCCGTGCAGCGCGCGGAAGCGGACCTCTTTGACGCCGATCACAAGTACGGCCGCGCGCAGCAGATGTTCAAGGACAATCTGATCTCGCAGCAGCAACTCGACGAAGCGGCAAGCCGCTTCCAGAGTACGAGAGCGACTTACAATGTCGCGCTGCAGGAAGTGGATCGGCTGAAGGCGCTGCTGATTTCCAGCGAAGCCAGCGAGAACCTGGCCGAAAAAAAGCTCGCTGACGCGGTCATTCGCGCGCCATTTCCGGGGGCCATCAAGACGCGGACCGTGCATCCCGGCGAATACCTGCGCGTCCAAAGTCCGGTGATGGTGCTGGTTCGGACGGACCGCTTGCGCGCGCGACTGGCGGTGCCGGAGCGCTGGGCCGGATGGGTGAAAGACGGAGCCACGGTCGATTTGCACGTGGAGGCTTTTCCCGGCGAAACCTTTCAAGGTAAAATCTCGCGCATTAACCCGGTGGTGGCACAGGATTCACGTACCTTTGAAGCGGAAGCCCTCCTTGCGAATCTCGATGGGCGGCTGAAGCCCGGCTTCTTTCTCGAAGCCTCTATCCCCAGTGAGAAAGAAGAGAAAACCATCTTTGTGCCGGAGAGAGCCATAAACTATCGCTACGGCGTCTACAAAGTCTTTCTGCTGAACGGTAATCGCGTCTCCGAGCGGCAGATTCGCCCCGCCGGCCAGACCGAAGATGAGCGAGGGCGGCGTTTTGAAGTGGCCGAGGGGTTGAAGCCGGGTGACCGGGTTGCCGTGGCCATTTCCGGCGAATTGCACGAGGGTTCCGTCGTGCGAGAACAGGCTGAGGGGACCACGCCGGCAGCGAAGTGATCCGGATATGAAGATCACGCGCGTCCGTCGTTGAATCGATAAAGCGATGAAGCTCGCCGAAACCTGCGTAAAGTATCCCGTCTTCACGGTGATGCTGATTGCTTTTCTCGTGACGCTGGGTGTGTTTTCCTACCGCGGGCTGGCCGTCGACCTTTTTCCCAAAGCGGACCCCGCCACGGTAAACGTGGAAGTACGGCTGCCCGGGGCAACTCCCGAAGAAGTTGTCACCGGAGTCGTCTTGCCACTCGAGGATGCCATCTCCTCGGTCAGCGGCATCGATGAGATCAGCGTTTATTCCTTCGAAGGCTTTGCTTATATCACCTGTACTTTTGTGCTCGAGCGCGACATCGAGGGCGCCGCCCAGGACATCCGAGAAAAAGTTGCGGGAGCCATTGATCGGCTGCCACGCGACACTCTTCCGCCAATCATCACAAAGCAGGATCCGCAGTCTGATCCCATCATGACACTCCTCGTGAGCGGCCCCATGAGCCGCCGCGAGCTGACCGAGATCGCCGACAAGCAAGTGCGCCGCGTCATTCAAACGGTGGACGGAGTCGGCAGCGTCGATCTTAACGGAGGGCAGGGGCGGCAAATCCGCGTCCTGCTGGACGCGCAAAAGCTCACCGCTCACAACTTCACGGTCCTCGACGTGCGCGAGGCGCTGCGGCGCGAGAACATCGAAGCGCCGGGCGGGCGCATGATTACCGGCCCCCAGGAACTGGGGCTGCGCACTCTGGGGCGCGTGACTTCCGCGGAGCAATTCGGCGAGATCGTGCTCGGGACGCGCGGAGGCGCGCCCGTGCGCATCCGCGATGTGGCGCGAGTCGAGGATGGCGCCCAGGAACTGCGCACTTGGTCGGCACTCTTTCGGAAGGGCACGGCGGCACAAGACGTCGTGGCCATTCAGGTTCTCCGCCAATCCGGCGCCAACACCGTACGCGTGGCGGACGACGTGAGGAGCAAGCTTGATGATTTGCGCGCGCAGATGCCGCCGGGCGTTCAACTCCAAGTAGTCCACGACATTTCCGATTTCATCAAAGCTTCGGTGCATTCGCTGATCGAGCACCTGATTCTGGGCAGCGTTCTCGCCAGCATGGTCGTCTGGCTCTTCATTCGCAACTGGCGTGCGGTGCTGATCGCCGCGGTGGCCATCCCCGCTTCCATCATTGCTACGTTCACTTTGATGCGTGGCATGGACTTCTCTCTCAACAATATAACGCTGTTGGCGCTGACCCTCGCCGTTGGAATCGTCATCGACGATGCCATCATTGTCCTAGAAAACATTTTTAGATTCATGGACGAAAAGGGAAGAGACCGCGTTCTTGCCGCGGTCGAGGCCACCAAGGAAATTGGGCTGGCGGTGATGGCCACCACACTCTCATTGGTGATCATCTTCCTGCCCATCGCGTTCATGACCGGATATGCCCGCAAGTACGTCAATTCTTTCGGATGGACCATGGCCATGGCCATTCTCGTCTCACTGCTGGTGGCCTTCACGCTGACGCCCATGTTGAGTTCGCGTTTCCTCAAGCTGGGGGGCCGAGAAAAGAAAGCGCACACTCAGGGTTTCCTGCACTCGGTCGAAGTGCTCTATCTGAGGATGTTAGATTGGTCCCTGTCGCACCGGCGCGTGATTATCCTGATTTGTGTGGCGACTTTTCTCTCCACATTCGGTTTCTATCATCTGGTGGGACGCGACTGGATTCCCGCCGACGACCAATCGGAATTGATCAGTTCCTACTCGCTTCCCGAAGGCACCTCGCTCGGCAAAACCACCAAGCTCGCGCAGGAGATGGCCGAGCGCATCGTGGCCCTGCCGGAGGTGGCCCTGGTCCAATCGTTTACGCACGGGACGACCAATCACGCCCACTTTTTCATCGTGCTGGTGCCGCGCAGCGAGCGAAACCGCACGCACGCGCAGATGGCCACCGCCGTTCGTGGAATCCTTTCGAGCTACCGAAACATGACCTACAACGTACGCCTGCCTTCCGTTCTGGGAGGTGAAATTTATTTTCCCATTGCCGCGGTAATTCGCGGTCCGGAGCTTGCACAACTGGCGGAGCTCAGCAAGCAGGCCGCCGGCCGGATGATGAAGTATCCCGACCTGGTGGACGTCAACCCCAGCCTCAACCTGAATACGCCGGAGTTGCAGGTGAAGGTGGATCGGCAGCGGGCTGCGGATATCGGCGTGCGCATGACCGACGTCAGCGATGCCGTTAGACTGTTCTATTCCGGCGAAGACGAGATTACCCGGTTTAAAGAGGGCTCGGAACAGTATCCGGTCACCATGCAATTGTTGCCTGAGCAGCGGGACAATCCCGATGTTCTCGCTCGCATGATGGTACCTTCAACGAAACTTGGGCAGGTGCGCCTGGAAAATGTCGCCACCATCGGGCGCGGCGCCGGCCCTGCGTCCCTCCAGCGTTACAATCGAGAATTTCAAGTCAGCGTCTACGCTAACGTAGCTACCGGCTATCCGCTGGACCTGGCTGCCGCGCACACCGTGCAGTCCATCAAGGAAGTCGGTTTGCCCGCCGGGTACTCCTACTTATTTTCCGGACAGGTGAAAGTCCTGGAGGAGACCACCTGGAATCTCCTGCTAGCGATGTTGCTGGCCTCTATCTTCATGTACATGGTGCTGGCGGCACAGTTCGAGAGTTTCACCTATCCCTTCATCATCATGCTGACGCTTCCGCTGAGCGTGCCGTTCGCGCTCTTCTCGTTGTGGATCACCGGACGCGCCCTGAGCCTGTGGAGCGCCTTGGGAATGTTCCTGCTGCTCGGTATCGTGAAAAAGAACGGCATCTTACAAGTGGATTACACCAATCGACTGCGGGCCCAAGGGATGCCCGTGGGAGAGGCGATCATGGAGGCGAATCGCGTGCGCCTGCGCCCCATCCTGATGACCACGCTTTCCATCATCGCGGGGCTGATTCCCGTGGCCATCGGCATCGGGGCAGGTTCGGAGCAGCGCGCCTCGATCGCGGTAACGATTATCGGCGGACAGACACTTTGTTTGCTGCTCACCTTGTTGGTGGTACCGGTGGCGTATTCCTACCTGGCGGAGTTCGAAGCCGCGCCTTGGGCCGATTGGGCAGCTCGACTGCTTGGCCGCGTCCGCAGCTCCGTGCGCCCGTCCGACAACGATTAATGGCGCACCCTTTGCCGTTCGGACGGCACACCGCCCCGAGAAGAAGGTAAATGGGGAATCGGAGAATTGCGAAACTCAGAAACTTTGAGAAGCTGCGCGGACCGCAAACTGCTCGTCAGAGGAAGCTAGCGATTGGGCGAGTGTTAGGCGCGGGGCTCGCAACAAGAGGAACAGTTCACTTGCCCAGAGCAAAATATCCAGCAAACGTCCGCGCTCAAGGTTGTTCAGGTTCTTAGATTGCAGGCTGACGTCGAGCGCCTTGCGCGAGCATTCCTCAACGAAAGCGCGCATGGAGGGCACGTCGACGGGTTCAGCGCTGAACTTGCGGCCCCGCGGATCAAGGCCCTCAAGCCTTTCATAACAACACAGCAGGAAGTGTTTCAGGCAAAGAGCCTGGTGATCCAATGCAGTAATCGCGGAGCCACCACAAGAACCCATCCGGCAGTTTCGTTTCCTAAGCATCGTATCCATTCCACCCCGACCCGTTGATTTAACTCCACGATCGATCTCATTCTTCTCCGAATCTTGCTTTAACCATAAGATGTACTACGCGACACAAACGGTTTTGTCTTCGCAAAGAAGGTCCTCTATCACCGAGCACTCACGGGCCGCAATTGTTTCCGGCCGAATCGCTGGCAACAACGGCACGTGCGCGACCATGGTTTGCACCCGCAGGCAGCGATCGAGATACGGCGCCAGCAGCGCGCGCACCCAGCGGACGTTTTCGCCGCAACGTTGCACCCGATCATCCCCGCACCAGAGCGTGACCACGGTTACCAGCCGGGCTTCCTGATCTGCAATCATTACCAGGCATCCGGCGAATCCGGTTACATCCTTCAGCGCCCCGGCAATGGCGGCCGGAATCGCTGTTTGTACTCGGTGAGCTTCCTGGGGCTTGGCGACAAATTCCACACTCAGGGCGGTCACCGGGGGAACACCCGATCTCCCTGTGGTCGTCGTCGGCTGCGATCTTAGCCCGGCGGTTTGAGGGAAGGGATGAGCGGCATTTCTTATACTGCCTACGTAACTCGCCGGCGTTGTCAAAATTCCTCCAATCAATTGGCCCACCCTTAGGAGGGGGGGAGGCGCATCCTCGCCCGTTCAGGGCGGGCCAGAATGCGCCCACTGGGGCACATGGGGAGGGTTCCCCACGGATAAGGACTCCGCTCTTACCGGGGTTCCTACAAACGAGTAGTGCATCTATCCGCCAATCCGTTTCAACGGAATGTTGATGAATCATAAGTCTCATTGCCCCAAAAGGGGTGCGACGCTATACTCCTCCCCCAAGAATCCGAGGCCAGCGTGGAGTTCTTCACTTTTAGCCAAGCGTACGTGGAACGGCTGCGGGAGGGGGACCCGTCGACCGAGCAACACTTTGTCGTCTATTTTGAGCAACTCCTGCGTATCAAGCTCCGGTCCAGGAGAATTCCCCCAGACAAAGTAGAAGACTTGCAGCAGGAGACTTTTATTCGAGTCATTGCCTCCTTGCGCAAAGTCGGCGGTGTGCGCCAACCGGAGCGCTTCGGAGCTTTCGTTAACTCCATTTGTAACAACATCTTACTGGAGTACTACAGATCTTCCGCTAAGAGCCAGCCGATGGAGGACGAGCACCAAGATATACCGGACAAAATATTGGATCTGGAGGGCATGCTGGTCACCAAACAATCCGGGGAGCACGTGCGGCGGATTCTCGACGAAATGCCAAAACGGGACTGCGCGCTTCTTCGCGCTATGTTCTTAGAAGATAAGGAGAAGGACACGATATGCCGGGAACTGGGGGTCGATCGCGAGTACCTGAGAGTGCTAGTCCATCGCGCAAAGGATAAGTTCAAGGCCCTCTATGAGAAAGGCCAGAGGGGGATTGCCAAACACGCGGCTGGCCTGGGAAAACAGTGAAACGTTTTAGTGCCCCCCTGCACTACCCTTCGGATGGCAAATATGAATCACCACGAAGCAATACAACTGCAAGCCGCAGTAAAGTATGTGCTCGGCGAACTCTCCCAGAACCAGCGGGAGGAATACGAAGAACATTATTTCGAATGCGCGGAATGTGCCATCGATCTGAAGGCGCTGGCCACTTTTACCGACTCGACGCGCGAAGTTTGGCGGCAAGAGAAGACGACCAACCCGCTCGTGTCAGATTCCGTTCCGGCGCTTGGCGGATGGCTGCGCTGGTTCCAGCCCATTACGGCGATACCGGCGTTCGCGGCTCTGCTGCTGATCATCGCTTATCAGAATACGGTCACCATTCCCCAGGCGAGGAACACCTCATCCCGCACTGTTGCAGAAATTTATGGCCAGTCATTCCTGCTGCACCCTTCGGATACTCGCCGGGGGAATGAGGGAATTGTCAACGAAGCTCCCTTTGAGGTCCGGCCCAACGAAGGATTTCTCCTGCAGCTTGATTTCATGCCATCTTCGAGTTTCCCTGCCTATCTCTGTCAGTTGCAGGACGCCTCCGGTCGCGTCCTCCAACAACTGACGGTCCCCGCAGATAAGGCTAGAAAGGAATTGCATCTACCCGTCCCGGCAGGATTGATTTCGCGTCCCGGCCAGTACAGCGTGGTCTTCCTCGGCATCGATCCTGTCACGGGAAAAGCTGTCAATGAGAGCAAACTGCAATACTTCACATTTGAAGTTGCATTCCGTTAGTGTATGAATAAGATTGATGAGAAGGTGCGGAAGTCGTGAGTCATTTCTTGGGAGAATTTTAGACTAAGCTAAGATGTTGCCCCCATGGGTTTTAGTCTCTGAAGAAACTCTTGCTTCTGCAGGATGTTAACTCACTTCACCAGTCGAGGAGTCTCTTGTGGCACACTTGTACCGTATCCCTTTTCACTTTCACGCCCACGGCCATGCCCTTAGCGGTGAGTTTCGTCATCCATTGTGGTCTATAATTCCTGCTCAAGCCTCAGCGGCTCTATCCACTATCGGCGGACATGCGATAGCGCAGGTCGAGAGTTTCCATTTTCAGGATTTCGTCTGCTTCAAGTCCGCCCACACGCATATCTCTGGGAAGCGCCGGCGGGACGAGACTTTCGTGACCCACGCCAGCACGGTCGTCAAGGGTCTCAACATTCTGGGAATGGTCACAGCCGACCGTATCGTCTCGCGCCTCACGTCTGTGCACAGCCCGAAAGAACCCGAAGGGCACATCATCGCCGAAGATAGCCGGTTCGAGGGGCTGAAGATCGCCGGAGAAGACGTGAAGGTCATTCTTCGCCACGACCTGCTGGTCAAATGCAAGACGTTTGGCGATCTGACAAAAGGTATTGCAGGCGACAAGAAATCCGGGAAAATAGGGGCACTCGACGAAGACCGGCAGGTAGCCATTTGCTCGCTAGTGGAAAAAATCGAGACAAAGCTGAAGGGCGTCGATGCCAAGCAACACCTCATCGATGTCAAGAATTTTGGAAAAATCTTTTTGGCCGAAATCTTCGCCGAACCGGGAACCAAAACCTTGACGATGCTCCGCCTCGAACTCGGCTCGCCCCACGTGGCGAACATCACGGCAGGCGAGACTACCACCAACGGCCGACCCTATCCGCCGGTGCCGAGTGGAAACTGAAAAGGCCCCACCTCTTCCTGCTGGCGATTTTGGTTATTGCCTGGGGGTGCCATCCAAAGCAGTCTCCCGAAAGTGAATCCGCCGCGATCCTTGAGAAGATTCGCCATGGGGATTTCGAAACTGCACTGGTCGACGTAAATAAGGCCTTGCCGAAGTACGCAAACTCCGATATTTCCTGGGCTTGGCGCTTCCGCATTCAGAAAGCCTATATCCTGATCTATCGCGGCTCGTACGGCGAGGCGCTTCTCCTATTGGGCGAAGAACCTACTCCCGCCCTCGCCCACTCGCCGGTTGCAGTCCGCCGCAGACTGATCCAGGGCATCGCCTGCGATTCCACGCAGCAATTTGATGAAGCCGACAGGGATTTGGCTGCTGCGGCCGATATGGCGCGCGACTTTCAGCCGGATTTGACGGCCGAAGTCGCGCAAGCGCGCGGCACCCTGGAAATGCACCGCCGGAGATACCTCGAAGCCGCGGCCGCTTTTCAGTCCGTTCTCGCCTTCACCCGCGAACGAAATCAGCAGTATCAGGAGACCAACGCGCTTGGCAGCCTCGGAAACGTTGCGATGATGCAGGAACACTATGACGAAGCCGTCGACTGGTTCAAGGCTGCGCTACAGAAGTCGCAGACACTCAACGCGCTCGCTTCGACGGCCCTCACTCTCGGCAATCTTGGCTGGAGCTACTCAGCCCTCGGTGATTTTGAGAACGCGGAAGCCATGTTTAAGGAAGCCGAGAGAACCTCTGCCCACGCCGGACTTGTTAGTGATCGCGTTTACTGGCTTGTCACGCTCGGCGATGTCTACTATCAGCAGCGCCGCTATGCCGAGGCCGAGACAATCTCGCTCCAGGCTCTTCCCTTAGCGCAAAACATGGATGACAAGGCCGCCCTCACTCAGTGCTTGATTGTCCTCTCTAAGATCGCCCTGGCGAACCGGCGTCTCGATGCAGCACAAAAATACAATCAAGAAGTCTCCAAATTCGAGAACGCAGGTACGGAACGCGCTGTGGCCCTTTCTTCACTTCTTCTTACCGCCCGCATCGAGGCCGCGAAGCACCATGATTCCCAGGCAGCACAACTCTTCTGGAAACTGATTGCCGATTCTTCTGCGGACACCTCCTTGCGCTGGGAGGCGCACGCCCGCCTCGCCCAGCTTTTGGAGCGGAGTCACCCATTGGAGGCAGAACATCAATTCCGCTCCGCCATCAACACCATCGACGAGGCACGCCGTTCCGTCCACAGTCTCGAGCTCCGCCTCTCTTTCCTCACCAGCGCCATCGAATTTTATGACGCCTATATCGATTTCCTCATCGACAAGCATCGCCCCGACGACGCACTTCGCATCGCCGAACTTAGCCGCACGCAAGCTCTCACCGAAGGATTGTCCGGCCCGTCTCAAAGGCCCGCCCGCGCGTCCGCTCGCGTTCAAGCTCAGCAGTCAGCGGCTCGCTTTCGGTCGACTCTGCTTTTCTACTGGATTGGGCAGGACAACTCCTACCTGTGGGCCATCACGTCGGCGAAAACGACCTATTTCAAACTGCCGAACACGTCAGAAATCGATCCGCTGGTGAAGTCCTATCGAAAGGCGCTTCTGGGAATGGGCGATGCGCAGAATGCCGGCAGCACCGAAGGGAGGCAGCTGTACGCCATGTTGGTTCAGCCTGCTAGAAACATGATTCCTCCTGGCTCGCGAGTCATGGTTCTACCTTCTGAGACTCTGTACGGGTTGAATTTCGAAACCTTGATAGTCCCCGATCCACGGCCGCACTTCTGGATCGAAGATGTCACACTGACCACGGCGAGCTCGCTGACGTTGCTTTCCTCATCCGCCGCGCGGCCCGCGACCAGCACGAAGAGCCTCCTGCTGGTCGGTGACACCGGGCAGTCGAGCGCGGAATTTCCCCTGCTTCCACAAGCCTCCGCAGAAATGCGGAAAATTGAGCACTACTTTCCGGATCAGAATCGGAAAGTGTTGGAAGGGAAGGAGGCTACGCCCGCAGCCTATCTGAGCAGCAATCCGGAGCGGTATTCCTATCTGCATTTCGTCGCACACGGCACCGCCAGCCGTACGCGTCCGCTGGAATCGGCCGTCATTCTCAGCAAGGAACCGCGGGGTGATACTTACAAGCTGTATGCGCGAGACATCGTTCAGCATCGCTTGAACGCCAACCTCGTGACCATTTCCGCCTGCAACGGTTCTGGCACGCGCGCCTATTCCGGCGAAGGCCTGGTCGGTCTCTCTTGGGCTTTTCTGCGGGCCGGAGCGCACAATGTCATTGGCGCGCTCTGGGAAGTGAGCGACGCCTCCACGCCGCAGTTGATGGACGCGCTCTACAGCGAATTGAGCCAGGGCAAGGACCCCGCCACCGCCCTCCGCGACGCTAAACTGTCCATGCTGCATTCGAATTCGGATACTGTTTTCAAGAAGCCCTTCTATTGGGCACCATTCCAACTCTACGCCGGCTCCTAGTCGTTGCGCAGATCGTCCTGAGGCACGGATCGCTTTCCTGGCCGCTGGGCGGTCATT
>Ga0209234_1000521_pt1 | contig 13305 bp, 10 predicted proteins | sample GraSoi013_1_20cm_2_FD_185816 | JGI IMG/M metagenome (GOLD analysis project Ga0209234, IMG submission 185816) | Grasslands soil microbial communities from the Angelo Coastal Reserve, California, USA - Sample 08_20_2013_1_20cm (SPAdes) (version 2) | ecosystem: Environmental > Terrestrial > Soil >... | reverse complement strand
CGCGTGGAGGCCATGGGTGCCGTCGACGAATTGAACGCCGTCCTGGGCCTCGCAATCGTGGCCCAGAGGGAAGAACGGGTCCGCGATTTGCTCCTGAAGATCCAGGATGATCTCTTCACCGTCGGAGCGGAACTCGCGATGACGCGCGCCGCGGAAGGGACGAAGGTGCCGCGGATCGAGAAGGAACACATCGCTCGCCTCGAGGCGGGCATCGAAAGCTTCGACGTGGGCCGCGTCACGGAGTTCATCCTCCCCCGCGGTTCCGAGGGCCTGGAGCGGCTCCATTGGGCGCGTACCGTCGCACGCCGTGCCGAGCGGCGCGTCGTCTCCCTGAATCGGCAGGAGACTCTGAACCCGGACCTCCTTCGATACATGAACCGACTCTCGTCCCTCCTGTACCAGGCGGCGGTCTGGTCGCAGAAGAAGGAGCGGACGAAGACGGAGCATCCCTCGTACCGGAAGTGAGGTCAAGCCATCAGGGTGCGCCGATAGAACCGCAACACGCGGTCCCACGCGTCCTTCGCCGCCGCCTCACGATATGTGGTTCCGTTCGTGTCGTCGAAGAAATTGTGGGGCGCACCTGGGTAAATGCGCATCTCGAAATCTTTCTTGTACTCCGTCATCGCCTTCACGAGCTTGTCGAGGTCCGCATTGATCCGTGTGTCGTCTGCCCCATACAAACCGAGGATCGCGCCATCGATGCTCCGAACGCGATCGATCGGCGACGGGTTCTCTCCATAGAAAATCACAGAGGCGCGGAGGCTCGTCTCGCAGGCGAGGCTCGCGGACAACCCGCCACCGAAGCAGAAGCCCACGGAACCGATTCGGTCTCGGCGCACGGAGGGAAGCGTCCCCAAGTAGTCGACCGCCGCGACGAGGTCCTTCACGAACCGATCCTTTGGCAGGCCGCCCAGCAGCTTCTCGACCGTGGGACCAACGATCGACCGTTCCGTTTCGGGGAGTTTCGCGATTTCCTCCCGAGCGAGTTCCGGATCGCGGCGGGGCAGTCGAAAGAGAAGGCGCATGGCCTTTTGGACGTTCTCCGGGGTCAAGACGGTGGCAAGCTCGGTCGTGCCGAACAGGTTCGGGGCGAGGGCCACATAGCCCTCCCGGGCGACGCGGTCCGCGACGTCCTTTGTGTGATCGACCAAACCGAAGAGTGCATGAATCACGACAACTGCGGGGCGGACGTGATCGTCCGAGGGACGCGCGAGGTACGCAGGCACCGATTCCGAAAATCCGGCGTATTCCACCATCCGCCCGGAAATCATGCTCGGCGAGATCGGGACACCGCGTCGGCGAGCCCCGACCGTCCGCATAAGGATGTGCCCGGGTCCAAACGCATAAGGTCCGGGAGTCCATCGCGAACGGCGATGGGTTTCGTCTTCACGAATCTGCTCGAGCTCGAGGACATGGCTCGCGCGAAAGTGCCCCGCCCCGCGTTCGACTACATCGCTGGCGGAGCGGACGATGAGGTCTCCCTCCGTCGGAATCGGGAGGCCTATCAGAAGTGGGCGCTGCGACCCCGGGTGCTCGTCGACGTCGCAAAGCGTGACACGTCGACCATGGTCCTCGGTCAGCGGATCTCCATGCCGATCCTGATTGCTCCAACCGCGTTCCATGGACTTGTCCATCCGGACGGTGAGATCGCGACCGCTTGCGGCGCGGCCGATTCGGGAACGGTCATGATCGTGAGTGCGATCGCAACGAAGACCCTCGAAGACATTGCGGCCTCCGTCGCGGCGCCCCGCTGGTTCCAGCTGTATGTTTGGAAGGACCGCAAGGTCACGGCGGATCTTGTGAAGCGAGCCGCGACCGTCGGATACCGGGCGATTTGTCTCACGGTCGACACACCGTTCCTCGGTCGACGGGAAAAGGACGAGCGGAACGCCTTCACCCTCCCTCCCGGACTGGGGATCGCGAATGTCCGCCTCGCCGGACTCGATGGAATGCCAGAATCGGAGCGCGGCTCCGCCTTCGCTAAGTACGTGGCCGAGCTGCTCGATCCCTCGGTCACATGGAAGGACATCGCTTGGCTTCGGTCCCTCACCTCGCTCCCCCTGGTCCTGAAGGGAATCATGACCGCGGAGGACGCGACGCTCGCGGTGGAGAACGGCGTGAACGGCATCGTCGTCTCGAACCACGGCGGCCGGCAACTCGACTCGACATTGGGGACGTTGGATGCACTGCCAGAGATCGTCGATGCAGTCCATGGTCGAGCGGAGGTCTATATGGATGGCGGCATTCGGCGGGGGACGGATGTCCTCAAGGCCCTGGCGCTCGGTGCAAAGGCGGTCCTCGTCGGGCGATCTCCCTTGTGGGGCCTCGCCCTCGGAGGCGCGGAGGGTGTCCGGGCCGTCCTCGAGCACCTGCGGAACGAGTTTGCGCTCGCGATGGCCCTGACCGGCCGCTCAACCGTGGCTCAGATCGATCGCGGACTCGTCCAACGAGTCTAAGGCGACCCCACCCTGGACTCGATGAACTCCAGAAGAATCCGGATTGCATCCGCATTCCCGCTCGGATGAAGCGGCAATCGTCCGAGGGCGAGCTTCTCAACGATGAGTTCGCGAAGCCGGCTCAAGTCCTCGTGCCGATAGCCGAGGGTCGCTGCGTTTCGCTCTGCCTCGGAGTGTCCCTTCGGAGGAATTGCAATCACGGGGGTCCCTGCGGCAAGGGCTTCATTCAACGTCCCTTTCCCTCCCGTGGTGATCACCAAATCCGCAGCGAGGACGTAATCCTGAAGATTCGGCAGGAACCCGTACGTATACACGCCCGCCTCGGGCTGCGCCTTCAACTTCGGACCGCTCACGATGACCATCGACACGTCGTCCAGACGAAGGACGCGGAAGGCTTTCACGGCCTCCCGGATCAGAAATTCCCCAATCGCGGTACCGCCCGGGGTCACCAGGATCGTCTTCTTTCGGAAGAACAAGTCCTCGCGGATCTGCTCTCGGGACCCACTGAACGGTCGAACGATCGGGCCGATCCGTCGCACGTTCGGCCAGGGAGGGGCCTCGTCGACGGCGAGGATGAGATCAATCCGACGCGCGAGTCGCGAGAACCAGAAGTTACCGTAGCCCTCGAAAAGACGCGAGGTCGGATCGTTCGCAAAATCGTGGCGCAATCCGTTGAGGATCAGTGCCGTGGGAATGTGGTGGCGCACCGCCTCTCGGACGGAGGCGACCTCACCGGCAGAGAGGAGGAATCGATTCGACTCCCAATCGGATTCCTTTCTCAGGTAGCGCCGCGCGACCCGGAGATAACGGGCATAGTCGACATACCATCGCCAGACCGGCTGCAATATCCCGTCGATGGCGGGCCAATCGGGAGCGGGTGGCGCGGAAAGAGCATCGAAGCCGCTGGCCACGACGAGGTCCAAGGCGGGCACCCCGGCCAAAAAGAGGAAGTACAAATCTTCACGGCGCTCCCGCAGGCCGCGGGCGAGGGCGACCGCCTGGGTCGCATGGCCGAGCCCCTGGGAATGGACCGCGAAGTATCCTTGGAGCTCTTCCATGAAACGAGCTTATGAGCGAGTTCCAGAAAGACCTTCGGGGTAGTCCAATTGGGACTCGTGCCGACCCTGGACAACCATCGCAAAGTGAAGGCGGTGCGGATGTGTTGTCCTGAGACGGGAAAACCACTGGACATCCTAGCATTCTCCCGCCCCTGCCGCGGTCTTTTAAAGCCCGGCTACCTTCCGTTCGTCCGTGGAATTGGGGGCCCTCGCGAAATATCCGTTTGTCCAGGAGGCCTCTGCCTTCATCCGAGCGGAACAGGTAACTCTCGAAGAGCTGCTGTCCGAGCCGGCCTATGCCCGCGCACGGGCCATCGGGCGGGCTCGCGTTCTCGAGGCGCTGGAGAAGGGGCCCGATGCTAAGCGCGTGGCAATCGCCACCGCCGACCAGCTCTCTCAGCTGCTCGCATACCCGGTCGCACGGATCCTCGTCTCAGCGTTGGAAGACACGTATCTGATCCGACGGTTCGCGTTGCGGGAAGCCATTGCGGCGGAGAATCTCTTGGACCAAGACTCGGACGACGCGATCCTCCATATCGCAGCGCAGCTCCCGATGGACCTGCGCCGAGAGGACGGAGGTTTTCGAATCCACTTCTCGGACTTCTTGCGTTTCACGAGCACGATGCGCGACACGCCGTGGAAGTTGATCAACCAGCCCGTGGAACGGGGCTACGTGCGGATGCGCCGCGAGAAGGCGCTCCGGGTGATGCGGAATGCGATCCAGCGTCACATCGAGCAGGGCCTTCCGCTTCCGGTGAACGACGAGATTCTCGGCGCGTTCAAGGCCGACCTCGCGCAAATCCGCGGCCTCCTCGAGGCGAAGAAGGCGACCTTCAAGGCGGAGGACATCGGGAAGGTGAGCATCACGCGCTTCCCGCCGTGCATGTACAACCTCCTGGCCCAGATCCAGAATCATGAGAACGTACCCCACATGGGACGCTTCGCCATCGTCGCGTTTCTCCATCACATCGGCCTCGGCAACGAGGAGATCTATCGCGTCTTCGGGGACGTCCCCGACTTCGCGGCCAACGTGACCCGATACCAGATCGAACACATCACGGGCAAGTCGAGCCCTACGGAATACACCCCGCCGGAATGCTCGACGATGAAGTCCTACGGCATCTGCCCCGGGCCGGACCGGATCTGCCTGACGATCAAGCATCCTCTCTCGTACTACCGCATCAAGGGTCGGGAGCATCGGCCACGGGGGGAGAGCGCGTCCACCGCGACCTAGCGGAAACCGCGCCAGATCTTCACAGCCCGTTGGACGGCGGTCACGTTCCCGAGGACCGCGAAGAGGACCATGAACCATTCCAGTGGACCGAAAGTGAAAGGACCCGTGCCCCAGGTGACGCCTCCCGACGGCGCGACGAGCCACTGGATGAGGCCGCCCAGAAAGAGGAGGACGAGGCGGTCCGCGCGGCCCAGGATCCCTCCATAGGCGCGGCCTTGGCCTACCGCCTGCGCCTGGGTCCCCATGTAGGACGTCAGGAGGACTCCGAGGAGGGCGAGCGTGCCAACCGACAGGCGAGAGTACATCGCGTTGAAGGCGACACCTCCAAGGATGAAGACATCCGCGTAGCGGTCGAGCACATGGTCCAGGAAGTCGCCTCGGGCGGACGCCTTCCCCGCCATTTTCGCGATCTTTCCGTCGAGCGCGTCAAGATAGGAATTCGCGAGGAGCAGAAAGAGCGCGGCAGCGAGGAATCCGCTGCCACCCAGGTAGAATCCGATTCCCCCACCCACTGCCGCGACAAACCCGGCCCACGACACCGCGTTCGGATTCACGTGAATCAGGCGCGCGGCCACCGGGACGAGGAAACGGTCGGCGAGGCCGCGGTACCGGTCTAGTACCAGGACAGCACCTCGGACGTCCAGTCGACGGACCCGGGTTCATGTCCTTGGGTCTTGCCTTGCATAATCGAGAGGATCGTTGCTCCAGTCTCGTCTGGGGTCGCCTCTGTCGTATCGACTTCGTAAACGAAAGGCAGGCGGCCGACCGCCTCCTGCAGGATCACGTCAATCGCCTCGGCCTCGACGTTCTCCAGGATCTTCGCCTCGGGCCATCCCCGAGTCTGAAGCCGTTCCCGGAGGACGTTTGGTCGACAACGGAGAACGATGACGAGATTCGCGTCCATGAGATGACTGTAATGGCCCTTGAGGAATGCGATCTTGGCCGGGATCCGGAGGTGCCTCCGGAGGCCCTCGACGTCGACCTCGTCGGTCTGCCGACCCTCGTCGCGGCCCGTGATGAACCCGCCAACGCGGGCTTCATGTTCGAGATCCACGATCGCATAACCTCGTCGCTCGAGGATCGCACACACGGCGGACTTGCCCGTGCCGGGAGTGCCCGTGATCGCGACAATCACGGCGGAGCAGAGGAGTGCGCCGAATAAATGGCTTGTGGCGGGCGAACGTTGATAAGAGCCCGCGGCGGTCGTTCACGAGCATTGGCGATTCGCGAGGGACCGGAACCGTCGCGTCGTGATCGAGCCGCTTCCGCACTTCGCGAGTTCGTCCCCCGCGTCTTCCCGCTCGGCCTGCTCATCCTCGGACTCGCGATCGCGCTTGCGTCTCTCGGAACCGATGTCGAAACGGCGTACTCAGCGCGTTTCTCGGGAACCATTGTTCCGACAAACCAGACGATACCGATCGGCCCATGGAGCGCCCAATACCTCCAAGTCAACTTGCCTGTGGGTGCCTGCCCCCTCCGAATCTACCTTGCGACGTCCGGGGAGTCCGTGAACTTCAATTCGACCGGAGCGCGACCGACCCGATGGACCGACTGCACGAGTCGTTCCGTCACGACGACCGAAGAGGTGGTCGACCTGATCCTGGTGAATGACGGTACGCGGCCAGAGCCGTATAACGTGACCGTGGAGGCCTATTCGATCCGGATGCCTTACGGATGGATCGCCCTTCCGGGGACCTTCCTAGCAATGACCGGTCTCATCTTGCTCGTGCCGCGACTCGTCCTGCAGCAGGCCACGAAGATGAAGGATGACCTAGACCGATGGAAACGAAAATGAGAAAGTCGGGGGCCTTGCGAGCCCCCGGTTCGGACGCCTAGATCTCTTCCGGTCCCTTCGACATGTCCTCGCCTTCGCCGGACATGCCGCCTCCGCCGCGGCCCTTTGGCATACGTCGCAACAGTACAACGACACTGAGTACCGCGACGACAACCGCCACGACCGCAACTCCGATCGAGACATACAGGAGGGTGCTTAGCGAGTTAATCGTGGCCTGCGCCGTCGTCAGCTGAGCACTCGTCGTGTTCAAGCTACTCGACAGGTCCTTGATCCGGTTGTTCGCCGTTTCCAACTGGATCCTCACGATACCCTCGATGTACGCGATCTGCGAAATCGCGGTGAACGACACCGTCGAGAAGGACGGCACCGCCGCCTCGGCACCGACGGTGATGGTCTGGAGCGTGAATGCTCCTGGTGCAAGCGCGGCGGTCTGCGCACCGTTCAGTGCGATTTCCCACTTCCCCGCGGCGGACCGTGTCGGCGTACCCGCGAGGACAACTGCGTGCGTGGCCGGGTTCAGGACGATGTATGACGAGCTCACCGCGTCGTACGGCGCCCCTTGCAAGGTCGTCGTCAGGTTGAACGACGCGGGCAGGCCGTTGAGGATCTGGGATGGGCCCGAGAGCGCGGTCGCCGGAACCTTCGGAACGATCAGGCTGTCAAAGTGGTCCGCGAGGAACGGGTAGTCTCCATGCGCGCCGTTGGCGACGGCGAAGTTGCTGAACTCGATCGTGAACGCCGCCGGGTCAATCCGGTGGATGTAGTACGGCCCGTTGCTCGAGTAGTACGTCCCGGACTCGGAACGGAAGCCCGTCGTGGGGGTCCCGAGGGCAGCCCACCGCCCCGATGCTTCCGTGCCGCTAATCGGGAACGGACTCGTTGGGCCGAACCCGGGGGGAAGCGAAGCGGCGGTGAAGTTGTTCGTCCACTCGGCGTCCATCAAGCCGATCGTCGCACCCTTCGTCAAGTCCAGACTCGTAACGCCCCGGCTGTTCGCGGTCGTCGTACTGAGAACGGCGTTGCCATGAAGTACGGTCGCCATCGCGAGTTCGCTCTCGGTCCACGATGTGCTCGGGAAGGTGAGTCCCGGACCGTCCGCGGTCGCCGCAATCACCGTCGGGTCCACATGCCAGTAGTTCAAGTAGATCGCGAGATGGGTCGCATCGAGAACCTCCAACCCCTTGAACGTCTGGTTGAACAACTGCCCTACGAACCCGGACGCAAGCGGGTCCTTCGCGAAGACGTCACCGTAGTTTCGCCTGGCGTTCAACGCCAACGCATACAGGACGTCGTTCATGTTCATCGCAGAGCCATCGTGCCAAGGCCCGAAGGTGTAATCGAAGACCACCTTCGACACCGCGGTGACACCTGAACCCACCGTCTGCCACGTGTTCGAGAAGACTCCCGGCGCTGCGGTCTGACTTGCGTTGAACCAGTACGCCGTCGCTGGTACGGGCATGGTTCCAGTGGGACCCGCAGTGGTCACATCGAACGTCGAACGGATCGGTATGTACAGACCCGTGTGCGGGTCGGGGAAGACGCCGAAGTCCGCCATGTCGTAGAAGGGCAGGATGTCGTACAGGAACGTGAACCCGCTTTGCGCCCACGGGTTCCAATCCGAAACGAATTGCCTGCGATTCCCGATGTTGAGCGTTCCGCCGACAAGCTTGTTGCCGCTCGTATCCAGGAGCTGCGCGTTCCTTGTGGTGTAGAAAGACCACGGCCCGCCAGCCAGGTCGTATGCGAAGGAAGCGGTTGTCTTCTTCGCGTACGGGAATGTCGCGCCGGCCGCAAGCCACACTCGGACGCTGTCATCAATGCCCTTGCTCGCCGCCGTCTCGAAGACCGATTGGCGGTCCGCGACGCTCACGTACTGCCCCGCGAGGAGTCGGTTGCACGCGTCGTTCAGCGCCGCTGGCGGCGAGTAGAGTCCGCCGTTCACGGAGAAGAACGGTTCCCCGTTTCCACCGCAATAGAAGTAGTACGGATCGGAGTCAGGCCACGCAGTAAGAGCGGTCGTCGCGAATCCTTCCGTGTATGCCATCCAGGCGCCACCGGTCGGATCACCCGAGTAAACGACCTGGTTCGAGGTCGCAGAAGTGATCACTTGCTCATTAACCGTGAACCCGATGCTCCGGAGCTGGGCCGCCACGTAGTCCCCGATTTGGTGCCTCTGATCTTCTACTCGCGCGAGCAATTGGATCGTGATCGGATTCCCCTTGTACGTCCACTGCCCGCCCGTGAAGGCGACGTTTGCCACACCGGAGAGAGCGTCTGTCACCATCTGCTTCGCGGCCACGGGGTCGTAGCCGTGCGACGCCTCAAGGGACGCGTAGAACACAGGGTCACGTGCGTACTCAGGCGACTGGGAACTCTCGACGGCGGTCTGCGGGAATGCCGCCCCTCCGTAGATTTCTCGTGAAACGTACGAGCGGTCAATGAGATAGTTCATGGCCGTCCGGACCCCCGTCACCGAGAACGGATTGAAGAGCGTCGCCGCCGCTGTGGCATTCAAGGGCGACGGATTGAAGAGCATGTCCTCATAGCTACCAGCCACCGTGATGAGTCCGAGATTCGGGTCGGACTGCGCCGCCTGGAGCTGGGCCTGCGTTGCGTAATAATACAGCCACATGTTCATCGTCCCGGCGTCCATGGCCGCTGTCGCCAAAGACCCGTCACCCTGCCGAGACCAAACAATCGAATCTGCCCAACCACCGTGACGGGTCGTCGCCGCGGTCGCACGACCGGGGAACAGGACGACCAATCCGGCGATGAGCAGTCCCACGATTACCAATACTGCAAACAATCGCCTCATCGATCTCTCACTCCAAATCGCCGAGATTGAAGAAAACTCCTCCTCCCCCGGCAAGGCGAAATCAGTTCATCCGTATTTATGCGTATCTCCAACTCATCCGCGCGCATAACGAGTCGCGAGGCGTGAGTTCGACAACCGTCTCAAAAACGGGTCGTCGATTCGAGCCGTGTCCTATGTTAATGCGTCTCTCGCCCGATTGTACGTCATCGAATGGTCGGCCGACGCTGCAAGACTTCTGTCCGAACGAATCTTCATTTGGCCCGCGAGCTTCGCATCATCGATGGCGCCGAGGGTCTTCGGGAAGCGACGAAGCTTACACTCGCGACGCTTGTTTGTGATTCTTGTAACGGCCGCTTCGGGCTGGATCCTCTTCGGTGTGCAGCCCTTAATCGCCGATGCCGGACCCACGACCGCCCCGTTCGCTTGGAAAATCGAAACAGCGGATCCCGGTGCCGGTACCGGCCTACACACATCGATTGCGGTCGACGGAATCGGCGCTCCGATGATCTCATACGTCAACACCGCAAGTGGGACCGTCCAACTGGCTCGTCGCGTCCGCGACAACTGGAATTCGGAAATTGTCGCCGGGCCAGGATTTTTCTCCGGTGACACGAACGTGGCGATTGCTTCGAATGGCACGATTGAAACGTCGTACTTCGACGAGCGAGCAGGAGCGGTCGTGTTTGCCGCAAAAGGGCCCGGAGGTTGGGACGCATCGAGCATCGATTCCGGGTTCTCAGAAGGCTACAATCGACTGGCCCTCGACTCGTCGGGGCGGCCTGCCATCGCCTATACAGGGTTCGATGGTTCACTCCGCTATGCGACGTGGAACGGGACTCAATGGTCCATCGACATCGTCGACCATGCAACGATCATATCTCGCTATCCGGACCTCGCCTTCGATCCGCTCGACCGGCCCAATATCGCTTATTATGGCAACGGCACGTTGCTCTTTGCGAAGAAGACGAGCGTCGGATGGACCCGCGCGGTCGTCGATCCGACCGCTAACGCGGGCTGGTTTTCCCGCATCCGGGTTGATTCACGCGGGGTGGCACATATTGCCTATTACGCGAGTTCGAACAAGAGTCTCATGTACGCGACCGCGGACGGGAGTGGCTGGAACCGTAGTGTAATCGACTCCGAGGGCGACGCCGGTTTCGACTTGAGCTTCGCCATTGATCGAGATGACCGCGGGCAGATTGCTTACTATGCGAGGCGCTCCGGGGTCCTGCGGTACGCCATCGAGACGAGTCAGGGCTGGGTGCGTGAGACGGTCGACGACACGGGGGTCGCTGGGTGGTACACCGGGATTGTAGCGGACGTAGTCGGGTTTCCACATATCTCGTACTACGATTGGAGCGATGGCGACCTCAGATACGCGGAAGGCAAAATTGGGCTGCAGGTTCGGAGTCTCGCGGCCTCTTCGACGAATGCCACGTCCGCGGTGCTCGGCGGGGAACTCGTCGCTCTCGGAAACCATTCGCTCGCTTCCGTTGGGTTCGCGCTCCATGCCGTCGGTACGGTCGATTGGGCCTACCGGCCCGCAGGGAATCTGACGCACGCGGGATCCTTCCATCTCCTTGTGACCAATCTCACCGCAAACAATACTTACGAGTTTTACGCGGTCGCACTCGCGGGGAACGAAAGTTCGCAGGGAGCGATTCGTTCTTTCCGCCTCTCCTCCTCCGCGCCACCCTCGCCTTCGTACGGCCTCCTCGCAAGCATCGGAGTGGGTGGGGTTGGGGCGCTCGCCGTCGGGTACCTGGTCTTCCGACGTCGGGGACAACGGCTCAGGAAGGCACCCGAGCGAGAGGTTCGCTAAGTCGCGAGATGGCACGCCACCCGATGACCCGGTCTCAGTTCACGCATCTCGGGGTCCTGCACATCGCACAGGCCGATGCGCGCGATTGGACAACGCGGATGGAAATGACACCCGGTCGGGGGGGAGATGAGACTCGGTGGTTCACCCGGTAGGGCCTGGCGCACCGTCAGGCGATTCGCCGGGTCCGGGTCCGGGATGGCGCTCATGAGGGCTTGCGTGTACGGGTGCAAGGGCTCCCCCAAGACACCGCGTACGGGACCCTCTTCCACCAATCTCCCTGCATACATGATGCCGACGCGGTCCGAGAAGTGCTTTGCCGTCGCGAGGTCGTGCGTGATGTAGAGGAAGGCGATCCCGAACTTGAGCTGGATCTGACGCAACAAGCGCAAGATCGAAATCCGAACGGAGGCGTCGAGCATCGAAACTGGTTCGTCGGCGAGAATGAACTCGGGGTTGAGCATCAGTGCCCGGGCGATCGCGACGCGTTGGCGTTGACCGCCGCTGAGCATGTGCGGGTACTTGTTTGCAAAGAATTCCGGCGGGTTGAGCTTGACGGACTGGAGCGCTTTCATGACCGCCTCCTGCCTCTGTGCGCGATCTCCTTCCTTGTGAATGATCAGCGGCTCGTCCAAGATGCGGTATACGGGGAACGCGGGATTGACGCTCGAGTAAGGGTCTTGAGGAATCATCTGGGCCTTTCGGCGAAGCCACATCAGTTCCTTGTCCGACTTGTGGGTAATGTCCTGGCCATCGTACAGGAGCTTCCCATCCGTAGGCTCTAGAAGGCGGATGATTGTCCTACCCAGCGTTGTCTTGCCCGATCCGCTCTCCCCGACGACGGCCAAGGTCTCTCCTCGCGAGATGGCAAGGGTCACGAGGTCGACGGCTTTGAGCGAGACCGATTTCCGGAACAAGCCTCGTCCGATCTCGAAGTACTTCTTCAAAGCGTCGACCTCCACGACGTGCGGAGAGGCGGGACTTGCCTCCGTGACGGGCTGTGTGTCCACCGTTGCGGCCGTCAAGAGCCTGCCCCCGCGAGCAACCAACACGAGGCTCTCCAATCTCCTCCCAGGAGGGGGGGCGGCGTCGACTCGTACAACTTCACCTCGACCACCTTCGTCTTCGCCTGGACCGATTCGACGGACTTCAGGAAGCGATACGTCTCCTGATTCTGGGCGATGAACGAAGTCAATCGTTGCGCGAACTCGGCTACGGTGCCGTTCGCTACGGGCTTGATCAACAAGTTCTGAGCGCCCTTGGCCGTCATAGCCTCGATCGCGGGAACCGTGTTCTTCGTTTCCTCCAAGATCTGGAGGAGCCGGACCTGTTCGATGAACTCGGGCGCGGACCACCCGCACTTCTCGAAGGACACCGGACATCGAAGATGGAAACGGCAACCGGGCGGAGGGTCTGTGAGGTCTGGCGGGGCGCCAGGGATGAAGTCGGGAGCCGCCTCGCTCCTCAACCGAGGGACGCTTGCGAGAAGCTTTCCGGTGTACGGATGCTTGGGCTTGACGAACACGCCTTCGGCGGGGCCGACCTCGACCAATTGCCCCGCGTACACGATACCGACCAAGTCCGCCAGCTCACTCGCGAGGCCAAGATCGTGCGTGATGAAGATGTACGACAGATGCTCGGTGTTCTTGAGTTCCTTGAGGAGGTTGATGATGTTCGTCTGGGTCATCACATCTAAGGCTGACGTTGGTTCGTCGAGAATGACCACCTTCGGCTTGAGGATGAGGGCCATTGCGATGACGACCCGCTGTTTCATCCCGCCGCTGAGTTCGAAGGGAAATCGACGCGCGGTATCGGCCGAGAGCCCGACCTTTCCCAGCGCCTCGATGGCTTGGTCAGCGGCCTCGTCCCGATCGACATCGTAGTGCACCATGAGTGGTTCGGCCACTTGGCCTCCCACGCGGATCGTCGGGTTGAGGGAATTCATCGCCCCCTGAAAGACCATGGAGATGCCCCGCCACCGCACGACCTTCCGGAATTCCTCCGTGTCAAATTCCATGACGTCCTGCCCGTCAAACACAACATTGCCCTCGTACCGTAGGACGTTCTTGGGCAAGAGCCGCAGAATCGCATTCGCCGTGGAGGTCTTCCCAGAGCCGCTCTCACCCAC
>Ga0209234_1000520_pt1 | contig 13334 bp, 12 predicted proteins | sample GraSoi013_1_20cm_2_FD_185816 | JGI IMG/M metagenome (GOLD analysis project Ga0209234, IMG submission 185816) | Grasslands soil microbial communities from the Angelo Coastal Reserve, California, USA - Sample 08_20_2013_1_20cm (SPAdes) (version 2) | ecosystem: Environmental > Terrestrial > Soil >... | reverse complement strand
TCTGGGACCAGGTCTACGATGGAAGCGGGGTCAGCTCAGTCAACTTAGAGTATTCAACGGATAAGCTGAGCTGGGCCTCAGCCCCGATGACTCCCGTATACGCTTCGTACGTAAGAGGCCAGTCGATGCTCGCTTACGCCGGTAACGAACAATCCGTGCTGACGCAGCAGCCATTCTTTGGGGACATATTCACCACCACCCTCCCAGCCGAAGGCCCAGGAGCCGCAGTCTTCTATCGCATCCGAACCACCGATGGGCTAGGCAATTCTGGCTTGAATGACAACAACGGGAACGACTACGTCTATTTCATCCAAGGCGGAAATAGTTGGCTCTTCCCCAATCAGTCCCCCGGAACAAATGTGCTGTTAAACGGAACACAGTATGTCCCAGGAATCAAGACAACAATCACAATGAACGTATCCACCCCTATTGCTGTTCAAGTGATACAGCTCTCGTCGAACCCAGGCGGAAACCCGCCCTTAGGCTTGTCAGCTCTCGGAATATACACCCAGGTCAATGCCAACGTGTCCATCATTCTGAACGCCCGGGTCCGATTCTATTACACACCAGACCAGATTCAAGGCCTGGACGTGAACACCATCACACCCTACTACTGGAACGGCGCCAGCTGGGTCGCCCTGGACAACGTTGCCAGAAATCCGAGCCAGAGGTATGTGGAGGGAACAGTCAACCATTTTAGTCTGTTTGGAATATTCGCCAGCGCTTCAACGTCAACGACACAACCCGCATCCATCCCCTGGACAATCGTAGGCGCGATCGTCGCTGTCGCAGCAATTGTCATCATAGGAGGAATCCTGGTGGGAAAGAGGCGAAGACGCGGGACGCCAAGCCTCGCGCCAACACAGCCCTATACGCCACCCCCTGCCACTGGAACCTCGACCTCTCCATAGTTTATCTTTTTCTCCGACATCGTAACTAGTCGCAATAGCTTGACCTCATTCAGTCTTATCCGTTTTACCGCCCGGGGAATCGGCCGTAGGCCAGTTCGTACAACTCTGACGATCATAGGACTAGCCGCGCTCATCTTAACCTACGTGAGCGTTCAATCCCTCGTTTCAACGCTCGAGATTAACGTCTCAGGGAGCGTGTCCTCCCTGGGAGGCGAGATTGATGTCTTAAAAAAAGGAGCCTCATTCCCGCTCTTCAGCACGGTCCCGGTATCCTACACGAACACCGTCAAGACCATCTCCGGAGTCAGCTTGGCGGCCCCGGTAGCCGTGGCACAGATGACTGTTGACAATAATCAGGCCGTGATCGCTGGCTTAGTCCCGTCTCTAGTGTCTCGCATGCTCACGTATACAATGGTTGCAGGCACGATGATCACGTCCAACCAGTCAGGAATACTCTCGATAGGTAAAGCTCTGGCTTCAACGGTCGGAAAGGGCGCAGGTCAGACCCTCCTTCTCGATGGTTACAACTACAGCATCGCTGGAGTTTATCAGACCAATGCTTGGATGGACTATTCGCTCATCATCCCACATTCTGTCGCCCAGCAGTTGATCGGCTGGGTTAACCAGACGTCTATGATCGTGGTCACGACCCAGGACCCGCGGACTGTTGACACGATAATCGGGCAGATACGGACCCTATTGCCGACGACCGATGCGTTCAGGACAAGCGAAGCTCCCTCCAAGATCTCACCCATCTTCGCTTCTCTAGAAGCGATCGCGAGCGACATAACCATCATCGTGTCTCTCAGCGCTGTTCTGGGAATAATGAATTCGAATCTCAACAACCTCCGGGAGAGAATGCGAACTTTCGCCATCTTCAAAGCCACAGGAGCTTCCTCTAGCCAGATCATCAGGCTCGTCTTATACGAGTCCCTCTTGATCGGAATTCTTGGAACAATGCTTGGACTGGGAATCTCCTACGCCGTTCTCAATCTAGTATCAATACCCGTAGCAGAAAAAATCAATGTCGCCATTATCCTGGTGCCATCCACCTTCATCTACGCAACCCTTCTTGCAATATCAGTCTCACTGGCGGCGGCGATCTATCCCGCGCTCAGAATTGCCAGGGTCCGGCCACAAGAGGTCTTCCGGTTTGGATGACGCGGTTATCTTAAGAACAGAAGGCCTCAGCAAAACCTATGGGAATGGACCTGAGAAAACAGTCGCGCTAGACAATGTAAACCTGCAGATCACTAGGAGAAAGCTGCTCGCGGTTTACGGACCATCAGGTTCAGGCAAGACCACGCTACTCTTCCTTCTAAGTGGACTCGACAAGCCGACATCAGGCAGGATCTACTTCGAGGGGGTCGAGGTCTCGAGCATGAGCGAGCGAAGACTCTCGAGGCTAAGGAGGAATTCTTTCGGGTTCGTGTTTCAGAACTACAACCTTGTCGATGAACTAACTGTTCTGGAGAATGTTATGCTTACGATGATGTTCGAAGGAAAGCCCGGCGCGGAGCGGAGAGATCGTGCTGAAGAGCTGCTCCGCCGTGTAGGAATCGCAGGTAAGGAACGGCGCCGGCCTTCCCAGTTGAGCGCGGGAGAACAGCAACGTGTGGCCATCGCAAGAGCGGTCGCTAACAGGCCGGAACTGGTCTTGATGGATGAACCCACTGGAAACCTTGACCAAGAGAATTCCCAACAACTGATGCGACTAGTTACCGAGATGGTTCAGGGGGAAGGCACAACATGTGTGGTCGCAACGCACAATCTTGAGATCGTTAACGAGGCCCCGTCCAAAGTCGTCCTCAAGTCAGGCCGGATCGTAAGCAGCTGACCTAGGCGCTTGAAGAAGCTGTTAGTCTAGTATTGAGGCTTGGCTCCCAGGCCATGCAGCTTGTACCTCAGATATTTTTCCATAGTCTTCGTCATTAGCAGGCCGCTTTTCATGCTCTTGTATACGAATAGCCAGTAGTCTTTCTGGCTCGCTTTTCCCTCTCCAACTCGCAGAGCGTACAATTCGAGCTGGTCTAAGAGATTCATCACGTCCCTATCCCTCAACTCAAGCTCCTCGTTTGAAGTTACAGAAACCCTTGTTCTTTCATCCATTGGTCAGAGAATAATTTGCTAAGGTAATTCCTGCCGGTATCCGGAAGCAATGTCACAATCGTCTTGTCCTCAGGCAGATGTTCTGCGACCTTCACTGCAGCGTAGACTGCTGTGCCCCCTGACCCTCCTACCAGGATTCCTTCTTCTTGTGCCAGTCGTCTTGCCATGCGAAATGCGTCCCTGTCAGAGACTTGGATGACATCATCCATGATCGACAGGTCCATTGTCCCGGGCATGAAGTCTTCTCCAATCCCTTCCACCTTGTACTGGTGGGGCTCTTCCCTGTGTCTGTGATATCGCGGGTAGAAAATTGACCCCTCGGGATCGGCGCCGACAACCTTCAGGTTTTTTTTCTTCTCCTTTAGAAATCGGCCTATTCCCGTGATGGTCCCTCCTGTTCCCATGCCGCAGACGAAAACGTCGATCTTTCCCTCTGTCTGACGCCAAATCTCTGGTCCAGTTGTCCGGTAATGAGCGTCGGGATTGGCTCGGTTTTCATACTGGTTAGGCATGTAGGAGTGCAGCGTCTCTTTCGTCAGTCTCTCCGCGACCTTGGTGTAATGTTCAGCGGATTCTGGGGGAACGTTTGTAGGGGTCACTACGACCTTTGCTCCGTAAGCCCTTAGGATGCTCCTCTTTTCCTCGCTCATCTTGTCAGGCATGACGAAGATCATCTTGTAGCCCTTCACGGCGGCAACCATTGCTAATCCAACTCCGGTGTTTCCAGATGTGGGCTCTATGATCGTTCCGCCGGGTTTTAGGAGACCCTTCTCTTCCGCTTGTTCGATCATCGCGATTCCGATTCGATCCTTGACGCTTCCACCAGGGTTGAGGTTTTCCAGCTTGGCGAGAATGGTGGGTTTGAGACCTTGCGAGACCTTGTTCAGCCGGACGAGAGGCGTGTCTCCGATTACATCTAGAATGGTCTTATGAACTTCCATCGAGAAAACTGTTTCCGTTCGTACCTTCAATCAAGCCTGTTTATCAGAATATGCAGACTCACAGGTGGACTGGAAGAGAGATCGAGAGAAAGTACGAGCATGGGCAATGCAACCCTCCCCTAGGATTGAGGGGGAACCAAAGACACACACTCCACGGTCATCCCGGGATTACTTAGGGCCCTAACTGGAAGTATCACGAGCCTTAACTTTCTGCTTTTCCCAGCAGACTTGACGCGTGATTGTAAGATTTGTCGCAACGGGTCCCCACCGGCATCCCTGAGCTAGACAATGCGATAGAGGGTGGGCTTCCCAGGGCCGGTCTGTTTCTTGTAGCTGGAACTCCTGGATCTGGTAAGACCGCTTTCAGCGCGAAGTTCCTGTACGAGGGTATCATCAAGGGAGATAGAGGGATCTATGTCTCCTTCGCCGAGGGTCGTGAGGCGTTTTTCTCGGAAACGGCGCGGAGTGGTTTGGACTTTGCGAAGGCCGATGATGCCGGTATGTTCCTCTACATGGACCTTCTCACTGTCAAGAACGAAGGTATTCCCGCTGTGACGCAGTCTATAGTTGACGCTGTCCTTGACTTCAAAGCATCTAGGCTTGTGATTGATTCCTTTTCGGCAATGGCTCAAGCTGTTCCTCAGTTGATAGAGGCCAGGTCTATACTTCACACGATTCTCGGGAAGGTAATCAGGCAAGCCGAGTGCACTACTCTCCTCATCTCGGAAGTCCCCATGGGCACATCTAGGCTGGGTCTTGGGATTGAAGAATTCGTTGCCGATGGAGTCCTCAAGTTCACCCAGAAGGAGATCGATGGGCGAGTCATTAGAAACCTGGTCATTCACAAGTTGCGGGGGACAAAGATAGGGAGAAGGGAGCACATGTTCACCCTTGATGGCGGGTTTCGGATGCTAAGCCCGTTCGACTCCTCACAGACCAACAATGGACACTCTCATCCGGTCATCAAGAATACAGCATCACACTCTTCCACTGGAATCAAGACCCTAGATTCTGTTCTCGGGGGAGGCCTTAGGAGGGGAAGCCACATTCTCTTGGAGGTAGGGGAAGACGTCTCCTCACCCTCACTGATGAGCTTCCTCTCACCGATAATCTCAAACACCGTCAAATCCGGTGACCAAGTCATCTGCGTCCCGGTCAATGGAATGTACCCTGAAGAACTGCAGGAATTCCTCCGAAAATCCATCCCTGATGGACTTGCATCAGTTCAAATTTTCGACATTACGGGCAAGGGTGGTCCGAACACCGTGGACCTTGGAGGCGCCACGGTCCTCCAGCCCTTCGACATGTTCTGGAAGACAGCTAGGAAACTAAGGAAACCAGAGAACCGCTTGCTGAGCATAATTGGCTTTGACGCTCTAGAGGCGAAATACGCGAAGGATCTCCCCGCAATGCAGGGTCTGATCATCGAAACAATCGCCAAGGTGCGAAACGCAGGTGATATCATGATATCAATAGCTCGGCCGTTCTCTAACACCTTGAGAGAGCTTGCCAGTGCCTCAGATGTCCACCTGAGGCTTGTCCAGTATGACGGGGTACTCTGTCTCTTGGGCGTAAAACCGAGGACGGACTACTATGGCGTCTCTCTCCCCCACAAGGGTGCAAGTGCCGAGATCGAACTGGTCCAGGTCTCATAGTATGGCCACAACAGTTGGCACGTCGTTAGACCGACCGCTGATAGAATCCATCGATGCCGCCCTCAGTGCTCTCGGAACCAGTACTAGGGACTCGGTTCTCCTCTATCTTCGTAAGAGATACTCCATTTCTTTGGAAGAGGCACCTCAGAGGATGGATGAGTTCCTCCAAGCACTCCGCGCTCTACTTGGATACGGAGCGAGGGTGATCGAAAAATTAGCGATCGCTAGATTAGTGGAAACGAATGAGGTCTCCCTCGCCGAAGCGAGAGGGAGAAGTCTAGCCGAGATTGTAAATCTTTCAAGTAAGGCACGCGGCAAGATTTGACCCGTCAGCCTGAGAAACGTTCAGTGCGACACGAACTTTTACTCAGAGAGTTCTCCCGAACGCCCAGCAACCTCTGAAATTCGCTGATCTATTGTTACGAGATCATAGCTCTATCTCAGCTCAATTGTTTCTCTCGAGCATTCACAGGTAATTCGAAGAGTATGTCTGCGCCCAGGTGACGGGGCTTTCTTTTCGGGTTCAGGCTGACGGTTTTGCCTGACTTTCAAATCGTTTTGCGAGCCCAAAGACCCCGAAGAACAGAAGCGCTCCCGCTATCGCTGTGACCGCCGAACTGAGGATAGTTGTGGTGGCGCCGACCGACCGAGCTCACCAGATTAGCTATTTGGTCGGCTGGCAGTGAAAGTGTCAGAGCCAAGCCCACCACGCTTTGAATCGTCAGCAACGAGAACGCCGCAATTATCAAAGTCCAGGCACGAAAAGACCCCGTTATTCTCGTCACCTTGTATGCGTAGAATACTACCCCAGCCTGAAAGATGAGTTCTATAACAGCGACGAAATAGAGCGTTGGTAAGACGATAGGATCTAGCATTCTTGTTACCGTCTCACTTTCGTTTCTCCGCGGCCCCGCGGAAGAGATCCATGAATTTCTCTGATGCAACCCTTCGCGGCGAGCCAGTGATTACTCCTTCGTAGTTCATGAACGCGGATTCTATCTTGATTCCTGTCGGAGTTATCTCAAACTCTCTAAGCGACTTGTCATGATCGCTACCCCTCATCTTCAAGATCACCAAGGCCTTCCGCATCGAGGAATCAATCTCCACAGGTTTCAGTGCAACTATGCAGTCCACCAAGAAGCTCAATCCTACATCAGTCACAGAGAAGGACCCTCCGGCCATTTGCGGAGACTCCCAAATCATCAATGAGCTTATGCCCTTAGTTTTGAGGTGCATGATCAGCCGGTAAGCCTCTCTCCTCAGCTCGCTCTCCTTCACGAACATGGCAAGATGGCTCAACGAGTCCACGACTATTCGTTTGGGCTGGATGTCTCGGAAGGACTCGTCGAGTAGACTCTCTCCCTCTGATTCAAGCAGCAGGTTTGGAGATGTGCAGACAATTCTGAACTTGCTTTCTTCCTCCAGCTTCCGAAGATCCCATCCAAGGTTTTTCGCGTCTCGGTAAATCTGGTCAGGCATTTCCTCAAAGGTTACGTAGAGCCCAGCTTCCCCAAGTTTCACACCGTTAACCAAGTACTGGAGGGCGAGCGTTGTCTTTCCACAACCAGCGCTCCCGGCGACCATCACTGCATCACCTTTCATGAATCCGCCACGTAGCATCTCGTCCAACTCAACTATTCCTGTCCGGACCCTCCCACCTTCTCCGGCCTTTCCAGTGAAGAACTGGTCGAATCCAGAGACTCCTGTCCTAGAACTTGGTGTGGTCAATTTTCTCGACTCCCTCCAGATTTCTCAGATGCTTGGCGATAGCGTCCAAGACTTCCCTGTCCCTCTCGCGGTCCAGAAGTAAGACCTCTGAACGACCTACCCTCCTTGTCTTTAGGATACCCAGATTCACAAGACCTCGGATGTCTTCTTCGATCGCATTCCCTGTTCTTCCAATGCGACGTGCGACAGCATCGAGTGTGTCGATGAGTCCTGGGTTTCGGTGGAACAATACCAGTAGGTCTCCCGTGATCTCGGAGGCGAGGAGCGTTTCTAGCATCTGCGCAGCGCTCATTTTGTTTGCGCCTCCATTGCGCAGGCTTCTTTTGCTCTCTCAAGGGCTTCGCCATAATCGAAGGGTTCTTGAGAATTGTATGGAATATTCAGCTTCCGGAACAGATCTTTGACGATGACTTTCTCAAGGACAATTGCGCCGTTGCCGAAGACTGTTTGTAGCTTCCTATGGAACTCCTTGGGAGCGGTTGCTTCATTGAACAAGCCCTGGCCGTTTAGAACTCCTAGGATTGCTTGGCCTAGGGCTGCTTTCACCCCGTCACCGATGCTGAGCTGCAGCATCGAGGAGAAAGTCTTCTCTTGGGCCAGCTTAGAGTTGGTCCTGCTCGTTTTCCAGCTTGCTCGGAAGTCGTCCTGAGGTATGGGTGAAATGGACGAACCCATGGCTAGAGCTAGGCTCCTGCTCATTTGTTTCGTTGAGAACCTGTCCGGGCATAAACTCGTTGTAACCTAGGCCCGAGGATTTTAGTTGTTGCATCGTCCGCGTCGATTGATTGAAAACCCGATAGCGAGTGCTGAAACGTAGGTTACACACGTGTAATCGGTCTGGTCCCGGAGGTTATCATGATGGGGCAAGATGCGGTCACCTCTAGTAAAAGTGTTCAGCGCATCGCGCGAGGGATATTTTGAGTAAGCTGAGAATGGCTAGCTTTCTTGCAAGAAATGCATAAATTACCGCCACAGCCGCGGGTGCGAAGCCCGGTCGAGTCAACATGGCCTCACTCATCGCATTCGTTAGCATCTTTGTGGAATCACCGTACATGGACGATGTTGTGCAGGCTCTGTCTCGTCTCGACAAAGTAGTCGATCTCTACGAGGTCACCGGCGAGTTTGACATAGTCACCGTTGTCTCGGCGTCAGACATTGAGGAGTTTCGGGATGTGCTCAAGAACAAGATAATGAAGGTCAAGGGCGTCAAGAGCACCGTCAGCTCGATTGTTCTAAAAACCCACAAAGGTTCCGGGTCCAACGGCGACATCTTGAACTCGACCTCGGCTGTAGCAGCTTCCTTCAGTCACCGGAAATAGATTAACCTCCAAGCGAGCTCTGAGGCCGTGCCATGGAGGCGGTTAGCGGCTGATCGACCCGAGCAATTTATTCATACTCATCACAATTCTGGTCACAGCCATCCTATCGGCCCGCCTCCTCTCCCCACACATTGCTAGAGTATTCACCCTAGCACCTAGTCGCCTCGACAAGATACTCAACCCTGTCGAACGAGAAATCTATCGACTCGTGGGCGTTGATCCAGCTCGCGGCATGAACTGGAAAGAATACTTTCTCGCCGCACTCATTGTCAATATTTTCCAGATGGCAATCGCATTTGTAATATTCTCATTTCAAGGCGTTCTTCCATTGAACCCTCAAGGGTTTCCTGGTCTCTCATGGGACCTTGCATTCATGCAGGTCATCAGCTTCGCCACCAACACCAACTTGCAACACTACAATGGAGAAGGGAATTGCATTCAACTCCCGAATTGCAGTAATCTAACCGGAGTTCCCGGTCTTTCCTATCTCAGCCAGATGATGGCCGTCCAGTTCTTGCAGTTCACGAGTGCAGCTACAGGAATATCCGTGGCTATCGCGATGATTCGAGGGTTCATCGTCCACTCGAAAGACTTGGGTAACTTCTACGTTGACTTTACAAGATCTCTGACAAGAATACTGCTCCCTCTATGTTTCGTGGCTTCCCTGATATTCGTCGGCCTAGGAGTTCCTCAGACTCTGACAGGATATCAGAGCATCACGCATACGGTTGAGGGTGCGACCCAGACAATCCTGGTCGGACCAGTCGCCTCCCTTGTCAGCATTATGCAACTAGGCACAAACGGCGGAGGATACTTTGGAGCGAACTCTGCCTATCCACTCCAAAACCCGAACCCTGCATCTAACATATTCCAGATCTTCTTGATGCTACTTATTCCCACGTCACTCTGTTTCGTATTCGGCCAGTTGATAGGCAAGAAGCGGGAAAGTCGTCCAATACTCTGGGGTGCCTATGCGCTCTTTGCGCTGGATCTCCTGATCGCCTTCACCCCCAGTTTTCCAGTTGTGGGTCCGGGAATGGAAGTCCGGTTTGGTGGCTTCTTTTCGGTTTTCTGGACCGTTGTCACAACAGCAGTGACTACAGGCTCAGTCAACACATCCCTATCGAGCTTGAACCCTCTGGTCATACTTTCCGCGTTCAATGGAATGCTGATCCAAGCAACCCCTGGTGGAAAGGGAGTTGGGGTGATGTACATGGTCATGTTCATCGTTCTCACAGTCTTCATCGTCGGCCTCATGTCCGGCCGAACGCCAGAGTACTTGGGAATGAAAATAACTGCGCGGGACGTTAAGCTGGTGATGATCGCGTTTCTGGTCCACCCAGTCATCATCCTCATCCCGACGGTCCTTGCCTTTTCAACTGGGTCTGCGAGCGCGATTGGCGTTGGGACGAACTCGGTAGGGTTCACCCAGATATTCTACGAGTTTACTTCCGCGGCGGCCAACAATGGAAGCGACTTTCTCGGAGCATCCGCAAACACTCCATTCTTCAATGTCTCAACAGGCATTGTCATGTTGTTGGGGCGTTTCGCGCCCATCGGACTACTACTCGCTCTAGGGGGATCTATGATCAATAGAAAGAGACTCACAACAAATGTCGGTGTGAGGACAGACAGCTTTCTCTTCTCAATCGTCATTGTGGGAAGCATACTTGTCCTCGTCCTTCTCACCTTCTTCCCGTTTCTCGCGCTGGGCCCGATTCGAGAGTTCTTCCAAGGACGTGTAAACGGATTCTAGGGAAGAACAATGGCGACAAGATTCAGCAGAATGCTGTTGGTCCGACGACCGGCGCTGGTTTCGAGGAGAGTGTTTATCGATTCGCTTGTTCGCCTGAACCCGCTTAGACTGATCACAAACCCGGTAATGTTGATCGTGGAGATCACCTTCCTCATCGTGGCAGCCATGGCACTCTACCCCGAAGGATTTCCCAGGTTTGCAACCCCCTCCCTCCAGTCATTCTACGGGGAGGTTGCCTTGATTCTCCTGATCACTGTCTGGTTCAGCACTTTGTCCGATGCGCTCGCAGAGAGTCAGGCGAAGAATACTGCGAACAGCCTTCGAAGACTCGAGATGGAGGTATCCAGCAAGAGAATTCTCATGGAAGAAGGTTCTAGACGAATCGTTCCTACTCCCTCAAGAGAGCTTCGCAAGGGTGACCTTATTCTTCTCGAGAAGAGTGACACTGTTCCCATTGACGCACAGGTCCTTGAGGGAATCGCGATGGTTGACGAGTCTCTCCTAACAGGAGAGTCAACTGCGGTTCGAAAGGCACCGGGAGATGATGTCATCGGAGGCTCGCAGGTTCTCAGCGACACGCTTACGGCGAAGGTGACGGTCAACCCTGATGAGACGTTCATCAACCAAATGATTAGAATGGTTGAGTCCTCCAAGAGGCCCAGGACCCCGAACGAGCAAGCAGTAACAATTGTCCTGATCGGACTCACGGCGATTTTCACGATCCTTATCGGGGCCCTGCTAGGCGTGTCTCTGGTTCTGAGTCTCGCAGCGGACCTTTCGGTCCTGATAGCGCTCTACGTCTGCCTCTTGCCTACCACGATAGGAGCACTTCTACCCTCGATAGGATTGTCCGGCATTTCCAGGCTCTACAGGGAAAAGATAGTTGCCAAGTCTGGTCGGGCAGTCGAGACCGCGGGAGATACTGATGTTATTCTTCTCGACAAAACCGGGACCATCACAATCGGTAACAGGCAGGCGGTCGAGTTTCTACCATTCCCCGGATTCACCGAGAAAGATGTGGGTGAAGCCGCCTTCCTAGCTTCGTGGCATGATGACACTCCCGAGGGTAGAAGCCTGATCAGGCTGGCCTACGAGAATGGGTTCGTTCCAAAGGAAATGAACTCTCTGGACGCATCCGAGGTCTACGAGTTCAGCGCCAGCACCCGAACTAGCGGCGTCAAACTGGCTGGAGGTACCGGGTTCATGTTGCCAAAGAGCGGGGGGACTGGCCGAGAGAGGGGAAGGTTGAGGAGAAAATTTGAACCCCACGTGGAAGGCGGCGTCCCGATCGGATCTGACGAGATAGAAATCATCAAAGGGGCTCCTGATGCCGTCAAGAAAATTGTAAAATCTGTTCCCGCTGACTACGACAAGATCGTTCAGTACATTTCTGCAGCTGGAGACACGGCTATGGCGCTTTCGAGAAATCGAGAGGCGATCGGGATTGTAAGGTTGAGAGACGTTCTCAAGCCCGATATCAGGGAAAAGATCATGGCGGTCAAGGTGATGGGCATCAGGCCGGTTATGATAACCGGCGATCAACCACTCACTGCCAAGAGCATAGCGGCGGAGGTGGGAATTGACGAGTACCAACCGGAGGCGAAACCTGAGGACAAGTATCACATCGTCAAGCGGGAACAGGCCGATACTAGAATTGTTGCAATGATAGGAGACGGGACCAATGATGCCCCTGCCTTAGCAATGGCCGACGTAGGTTTGGCGATGAACTCTGGGACCCAAGCGGCGAAGGAGGCCGCTAACATGGTTGACCTCGAGTCGAACCCGGCCAAGATCATCGAAGTCGTGATGCTTGGAAAACAATTGCTTATGACCCGAGGCGCCGTGACTACATTTAGCATCGCGAACGATGTAGCGAAATATTTCGCGATCATGCCCGTCTTGTTTGCATCAACCATCCCAGAGCTGAAGGCGTTGAATGTTCTCGGGCTTGGGCTGAACACCGCCGTTCTCTCGGCCCTTATCTTCAACGCCATTATCATCCCCCTTTTGATTCCCTTGGCGATGAGAGGTGTCACGTTCAAGCCCTCAGGAACTATGACCCTATTCCTGAAGAATACAGTGATCTATGGAGTTGGTGGAGTTATCATTCCCTTTGTAGGAATTAAGCTGATAGACGTGGGAATATCGCTGCTCTAGGGGAGAGAAACTCATGATGAAAGTTAGCCGTGAAATCCGGCGGAATTATGGCCCTGCAATAAGATTGGCATTAGTATCGCTGATTCTCTGCGGGCTAGTGTTTCCCCTCGTCATAACGGGCTTCGCCCAGCTAATCTTTCCATCTCAAGCAAATGGAAGCTTAGTTCAGTTTCACAGTAAGACCGTGGGCTCAAGTCTTATCGCGCAGAATTTCAGTATGCCGATCTTTTTCCATCCCCGAAACGATTCTGCCTCAGGGGTGGACCCTGACTTCACAGTCCAAGATGCCTATTCTCAGATCCCGAGAATAAGCTCTGCCACCGGCATTTCAGTGGACGTGCTGCAACAAATCGTCAACCAGAACGAGGAGGGCACTTTCTGGATCCTTGGCACTCCCTACGTTAATGTTCTAAGGCTAAACCTAGCTCTTATCCAATCGGGTAATTCAGCCTACAAGAGTTTCTCATAATTTCGGGACCCAGGCACTCCGATGAGATTGTCCACTCGATGAGAGATTAGTGAATCACTGCGACAGAAAAAAACTCCCGGTTTCTTTTCCAGATAGCTCCCGAGATTGACCTCACAAACCTTTTCGGATTCGTTCTCAGCAAATCTCTTGAGGGTTGTTCATACGGTATTCAGGTTTCCATCGCTAAAGATAACTGCAGAAATCGTCATGTTGATCATGATTTCGACGGGCTCTTGGATAATCCCGCATGCCCAGTCCTCAACTGCCTCTCCAATAACAACGATCCTAA
>Ga0209234_1000518_pt1 | contig 13348 bp, 11 predicted proteins | sample GraSoi013_1_20cm_2_FD_185816 | JGI IMG/M metagenome (GOLD analysis project Ga0209234, IMG submission 185816) | Grasslands soil microbial communities from the Angelo Coastal Reserve, California, USA - Sample 08_20_2013_1_20cm (SPAdes) (version 2) | ecosystem: Environmental > Terrestrial > Soil >... | reverse complement strand
GTCAGCCCGCCGCTCGCGAGCCGCTCACGCAGTCGCGCCAGCTGAGCCGACGGCAGGCGCTCGTCGGACCGACGCGGCGGCGTGCTGTACACCTGCGACAAGTCGACCACAGCGTGGCGCGCCATGGCGAACGTGAGCTCGGCCTGGCGCACGCCCGCCCCCTCGAACCCGACGATCACGATCGCGCTGGCGTCGAGAATCGTGGCGAGCGCCGCCACCCACGACTCGTTGTAGTGCTGCGAGCGGAAGTAGCCGAGCGGCGGATACGACAGGTGGCTCTCGAGCACGTCCGCCGCCCAGCGCTCCCAGTCCCGCAGCAGCTCGACCAGCGCCGCGGCGCCCGGATCCGAGCGGTGTCGCCACAGCAGCTCCGTGGCGCTGGGCGGCGACCCGGCGCGCGCATCGAGCAGCGAGATCGCCACCTCGCGGCGCGAGAACGCCTGATAGATGACGGGAAAGTACCCGATGACGGCCGCGAGAAACGCGAACCCGGTTCCCGACTCGACCACGGTGAGGGTCTTGGCGATCGCGCTGCGGGGCGCCACATCCCCCAGGCCCAGCGTGAAGAACGACGTGCCGCTCATGTAGACGTCGGTGCCGAACCCAAGAGCCCCGCCCGTGAGGGCGGAGCCAGCGGCCCACTGGAGCATGCCAAAGGCCAATACGATCCCCACGGCCCAGAGCGCGAGCAGTAGCAGCAGCGAGAGCGGCCCATAGAAGGAAAGGAAAGCGTCCCGCCGGCGGCCGGTGAGCAGCCGGGCCGTGGCCCGCCACGGCGCCCAGGTGGAGCGGTAGAACACCTTGGTGAGGCGGATCCGCCCGCTCACCCGGCGCGGCAGGATGATCGTCTCGAACGCGTCCCACAGCACCACGGCGAGCAGCACCACGCCCGCCACACCGGCGATCCAGCGCATCTCCGCCGCTCCCAGCCTCTTAAAGGGTTGACCAAGCTGCCGGCCCGGGTCGCGGCTGGCGAGCCTCCCGCACTCCCCGTAAACTTGCTCGGTGAGCTTCGACCGGGGGAAGCGCAGGTGCGGCGCTGCGCTCACCGCCCTCGTGGGCGTGTGCGTCGCCACCGGTGCGTCGGCCGGCCAGTCAGTACACGACTCCACCGCGGCACGCGCTCCGGACCGCCTGTTCGAGGCGACCGAGCCGCTCGAGCTCACCCTGCAAGCCGACTTCGGCGCTATCAACAAGAACCGCGGCAACGACAAGCCGAACCACCCCGGTGTGCTCTCCTACACCACTGCGGCGCGCGATTCCGTGGCGCTCGACGTGCAATTGCATACCCGCGGGCACTTCCGGCTGGGCCGGTGCCAGTATCCGCCGCTCAAGATCGTCTTCAACCGCGAGCAGACGGCGCACACGACCTTCGCGCACCAGGGGAGCCTCAAGCTCGCCGTGCAGTGTCGCGGTGGTCAGTCGTGGGGAAACTACCTGCTGGAAGAGTACCTGATCTACCGCGCGTACAACCTGCTCACCGATCGGAGCTTCCATGTGCGCCTCGCACGCGTCACCTACGTGGATCCGACCGGCAAGCACGCACCGGAGGTGCGGCGCGCTTTCTTCGTCGAGGACGACGACCGCATGGCCCGGCGCAACGCGGCGCACGTGTTCGAGCAGAAAGGCGTGTTCCAGACGGACGTCGACTTCGAGCAGATGGGATTGGCGGCCGTGTTCCAGTACATGATCGGCAACACGGATTTCGCGGTCTCGGCGCTGCACAACATCGTGCTCATCCGGGATTCGGTCGAGGTGGTATACCCGGTCCCCTATGACTTCGACTGGTCCGGCGTCATCTGGACGCCGTACGCCCAGCCCGACGCACGGCTCGAGATCCGCGATGTGCGCCAGCGCGTGTTTCGAGGCACATGCCGCTCGCCGCAAGAGCTCGCCACCCTGTTCGATCGGTTCAACGCCCAGAAGGACGCGATCTACGAGCTGTACCGCGATATGGCGGCGGAGGGACTCGAGGCCAAACGGATCGAGCAGGCGCTCGATTACTACGACGCGTTTTACAAGACCATCAACGACCCGGGTCGCGCACGTCGCGAGTTCATCCTGGCGTGCCGGCGCAACTGAACGAGGTGCCTTGGTGACCGAGCTGCGCTGGGACGTGCCGAGCGCCGCGCGCCTGGCCCAGCTGGTCGCCGCGCCGCTGCCGCTCGGACTCTCCGCCGGACCGTCGTGGCGCACCTTCCACCGCGATCTCTATTTCGACACGCCGACGGGCGACCTGCGCCGGCGCGACATCACCTGCCGCATGCGCTTCGATGTGGACGATCACCGCACCCTCACCCTCGACGTGGGCGTGGTCCGATACGTTGCCCAGACCGTCGAGATCGAGCCGCGGGACGCTTTCCACGGCGACGCGGATCCGGCGCGCCGGCTGCGGGCGCTCGTCGACCCGGGGCGGCTCGTGCTCGCCTGCGAGCTCGAGGTCGAGCGGGACCTGCGCGGCGCCCGTCTCCCGATCGTGCCGCTGCCGCAGTTCGCGATTGCGTATGACACCGTGACGGTCCGTGGGACCGACCCGCCGCCCGTGTTCTGCGAGCTGGCGCTCACGCGGCGCCCTTGGTCCGTGATTCCGGTGGGGCGCTTCGCGCGGGCGCTCGAGCGACGTTACGGCATCGCTCGCGCCTCGCTCGACCTGGTAGAGCGCGCACGGACGGTTCGCCTCGCGCTCGATACGGCGGCCGGCCCCGCCCCCGAGGCCCGGCAGATCGCCGTGCTGGCGGTGGCGCACGGCCGGCTGGCGCTGTGGCGGAGCGGGGCCGCGCTCGAGCTGCCGCTCGAGCCAGGTAGCGGCGAGGAGGCGTGTCGCCGGGCGATGCGTCGTCTGTTCGGGAGCGTGGAAGGCGAGCCGCGCCTGATCGGCGTGGTGCGCGCGGCGGACCGGCGTCCCGCGGTCGAGGTGTGGCTGGTGCGGCGCCTGCGACGCAACCTCACCGCGGCGCCGCCCGGCGGGCTGCAGTGGTTCACGCCTCCGGACGTCGTCGCGCGGGTGGGCTCGCCCGTGTTACGGGATCCGACGACGCTCGCGGCGCTGGCGGTCGCCGCCCGCTCGGAGCTGGTGCCGGAGTGGTCCGCGGGGCCGCTCGAGCAGGTCCAGCCGCCGGGCCCGACCGGCGGCACGACGGACGAGACCAGCCGGCTCACGCTGAGCGAGCTGCGGGTGCCGGCGCTGCCGCCCCGGGCTCTCGACGCCGCACGGCAGGCGCCCGACCAGTTCGTCAACGCGCTGCTCTCCTCGCTCGAATTCAATGTCCGAGTGCTCGCGCTGGCCGAGGATCCCCGCACCCCGCTGCTCGCACGGCTGCGCTTCCTCGCGATCTTCAGCACGAACCTGGATCAGTTCTTCATGGTCGACGTCGGCTCCCTCCAGCACCAGGTCGCGGCCGGCGTCGTCGAGCGCTCACCCGACGGCCTCACGCCCGCCGAGCAGCTCGACGCGATCGCGATCCGCCTGCATCCACTCATCGGGCGGCAGTATCGCTGCTTTCACCAGCTCGTACTGGGCCCGCTCGCCGCGCAGGGCATCCGCATCCGCGACTGGCCGGAGCTCGACTCGGGCGAGCGCGCGGAGCTCGCGCGCCGCTTCGCGGACGACGTGGCACCGCTGCTCACCCCCAAGGCGCTCACCCGCGCCCCCGGCCACGCCTTTCCGCACCTCGTGGACCGCCGCGTGAGCCTGGCGGTCATGCTCCGGGACGGGCCGGACGGCCCGCCCCACTTCGCGTCGGTCGAGCTGCCGCCATCCCTGCCCCGGTTCCTGGCCACGGGCGGGGACGGAGGCGCGGTGGTGGCGCTCGAGAGCGTGGTCCGCGCGCATCTCGGGACGCTCTTCCCCGGCCGCGAGGTCGTGGAGGCGCACGCCTTCCGCGTAACCCGCAGCGGGGACATTCAGCTGGACGAGCTCGGCGCGGCGAGCTTCGTGCAGGCGGTGGCCGAGGAAGTGCGGCGGCGGCCGTGGGGTCCGGTGGTGCGCCTCGAAGTCGAGCGCGCGATGCCGCCGGCGCTGCGCGAGCTGCTGCAGCGCGAGCTGCGGTTCGAAGAAAGCGAGCTCGCGAGCGCCCTCGGGCCGTCGGACGTCTACCCCGCCGACGGGCCGGTGCACCTCGGGGCGCTCGCCGAGCTCGCCGCCTGTCACCCCCGCCCGGAGCTCGATTATCCGCCGCTCGCCGCCCGCGATCCGTTCCCGGCGGGGCGCACGGTGTTCGATGCGCTCGACTCGGGCGACGTGCTGGTGCATCACCCCTACGACGGTTTCGCCGCCAGCTTCGAGCGCTTCATCGCCGAAGCGGCGGAGGATCCCGCCGTCGCCGCGATCAAGCTCACGCTATACCGGCCCGGCGGGCCGTCGCCCGTGGGCGACGCGCTGCGGCGCGCGGCCGCCCGCGGCAAGGACGTTTCCGTGTTCGTCGAGCTCAAAGCGCGGTTCGACGAGGAGTTGAACATCGGCTGGGCGCAGAGCCTCGAGGCGGCGGGCATCCACGTGATGACCGGGGTCGCCACGCTCAAGACCCACGCCAAGATCGCCCTCGTCATACGGCGGACGGACGGCCGCTCACGCCGCTATGCCCACTTGGGGAGCGGCAACTACAACCGCGACACCGCCAGACTGTACACCGATCTGGGACTGTTCACCGCGGATGATGCGATCACGGCGGATCTGCACGCGCTCTTCAACGAGCTCACGGGCTCTGCGCGAGCGCCGCGGGCGACGTTCCGGCGGCTGCTCGTGGCTCCGACCAACATGCTCGACCGGTTTCTCGCGCTCATCGCGCGGGAGGCGGAGCACGCCCGCACCGGCCGCGGCGGGCGCATCCGCGCCAAGCTCAACGGCCTCGCCGACTGCAGCGTGATCGGGGCGCTGTACCGGGCGTCGCAGGCCGGTGTGGACGTGTGTCTGGTGGTGCGGGGCGTCTGCATGCTGCGTCCCGGCGTGCCGGGGCTGTCAGAGCGGATCAGGGTGGTGAGCGTGCTGGGCCGCTTCCTCGAGCACGCGCGCATCTACTCCTTCGACAACGCGGGAGCCCCGGAATACTACATCGGCTCGGCCGACTGGCGGCCCCGCAACCTGCGGCGACGCATCGAAGTGGTCACGCCGGTGGACGATCCCGCCGCGCAGGAGCGGCTGGACGCCATCCTCGAGCGTGAGCTCGTCGACCCCGATGCCTGGTGCCTCGCGTCGGACGGCTCGTACGCCCGAGGTGCGAGCGTCACGGATCCCCTCCGAACCGCATCTCATTGGTCGGCGTGAAACCCAGCTTCTCGTACAGCGGGCGTCCGTCGCGCGAGGCGTGCAGCACGAGGCTCTCGATGCCGTTCGCACGGCACCAGCGGAGCAGCTCGCGCATCAGCGCGCCCGCCACGCCGCGGCGCCGCCAGGCCCGCTCGGTGAACACGTTGAGGATCAGGCCCTGCGGTCCGCGCACCAGGCGCGTTCCGGTGGGCTCGGGTCGCGGCAAGAGCTCCCGCAGCTGGAGCCCCGCCCCGCCGACGATCTCACGCGCGCGGCCGCCGGGCCCGGCTGCCGCCTCGGCCAGCCAAGCGACATAGCGGCCGTCCGGGATCGCCGCGGTGAAGTACGCGCGCGCGGCCTCGATCAGCGCGTCGTGCAGGTCGTCGGACAGCTGGCCCATGTCCCGGAACATCTCGGCGCGGTGGCGCGCCAGCACGCTCGAGTCCGCGGCCGTTGCGCGCCGGATCGAAAGCCCCGTCACCGCTCGCGATGCTGCTCCAGCAACTCGAGGGCGCGCCGCAACCGCGCCACCACCGCCCCGAAATCCGTGTCGCCCGCGTGCATGGGCGCCAGCACCTGAAGGGCGTTGCGCAGATGCTCGGCGGGAGATTCGTCCGCGGAAAGCCGGACGGTGCGGCCGCGGCGCTCCAGCGTGCTGCGCCGCTCCGCGCCGCGCCGGCGGTCCACCACGCTGCGGCGCTCCAGCGGGGAAGTCGCCACTGCCCGTCGCCGGGGCAAGGAGCGTCGGTCCACGCCGTGTCGGCGATCGGCGAACAGGCGCGCGGGCGTCACGGAGTCTTAAGGTACGGGCGCCGCCCAAGCGCGCTAGGTGTCCTGGCTACATTCCTCACACCCATGTCACCGATCGTCACGGCCGAGCGGCTCAGCAAGACGTTCCGCGTCAAGGTGCGCGACGCCGGGCTCAAGGGAGCGCTCGCGGCGCTGGTGCGACCACGCTACCGGGACGTGCACGCGGTGCGCGACGTGACGTTCCGGATCGAGCCGGGAGAGATCGTGGCGTTCCTCGGACCCAACGGCGCTGGGAAGACCACTACGCTCAAAATGCTCACCGGCCTGCTCTACCCCACGAGCGGCCGCGTTGAAGTGGCGGGGTTCGAGCCCTGGACGGGGGGGCGCGCCTTCAAGCGGCGCATCGCGCTCGTGCTCGGCAACCGGCAGCAGCTGGTGTGGGACCTCCCCCCCGAAGAAACGTTCCTGTTGAACCGCGCCATCTACGACATCGCCGAGCCGGCGTACCGGGAGCGACTCGCGGAGCTGGTCCAGCTGCTCGACCTCGGCGACGTGCTCGAGAAGCCGGTGCGCCAGCTCTCACTGGGCGAGCGAATGAAGTGCGAGCTCGCCGCCGCGCTGCTGCACCACCCGCCGCTGCTGTTCCTCGACGAGCCGACGCTGGGCCTCGACGTCACTGCCCAGGAGGCGATCCGCCGCTTCCTGTCGCAGTATCGGGAGCGGCACGGCGCCACCGTGCTCCTCACCTCGCACTACATGCAGGACGTGACCGCGCTGGCCTCACGGGTGCTCATCATCAGCCGCGGGCGGCTGCTGTACGACGGGGCCCTCGACGCGCTGGTGGCGCGGATCGCACGCATCAAGCGGATCGAGCTGGTGCTCGGCCCCGGCGACGGCGTCACGGCCGAGGCGCTCGCGGCGTTCGGCGCCGTCAAGAGCTTTCATTTCCCCAACGCGGTGATCGAGGTGCCGCGCGAGGAGGCGGCCGCGACCAGCGCGCGGCTCCTGGCCGCGCTCCCGGTGGCCGACCTGTCGATCGAGGACCCGCCCATCGAGGATGTGATCCGCCAGGCGTTCGCACACGGTGTGGGAGAGGACGACGCGTGAGCCGCGTCGCGGGGTGGCTGCGCCGCTACGGCGCGCTGCTGCGCGCCGCGTGGCTGCAGGACCTGCAATACCGGGCATCCATCGTACTGTGGCTGCTGTGGGGCGTGACCGAGCCGGCCGTGGCCCTCGGCATCTGGTGGGCGATCGCGGCGGACGGTCCCGTGGACGGGTACGCGCGCGCCGACTTCGCGCGCTATTTCTTCGCCCTGATGCTCGTGAACCAGCTCACCATCGCGTGGGACTCGTGGTACCTGGACTCCTGGATCCGCGAGGGCGAGCTGAACTTCCGGCTGGCGCGCCCGATCCACCCGGCGCACGAGGCGGTGGCGGAGAACATCGCCTACAAGGCGCGCACCGCCGGCATGATCCTCGTGGTGTGGCTGATCGTCGCCGCGGCGTGGCCCGCGGTGCGGCTGCCGTTCGGGGCCGGCCGGTGGGCGCTCACCGCCGTGGCCGTGCTCTTCGCCGCCGCGCTGCGGTTCTTCATCAGTTTCGCCACGGGGCTGCTCGCGTTCTGGACCACACGCGCCACCGCCATCATGGAGCTGCACGCCGGTATCTCGCTGTTTCTCTCCGGACGGCTCGCGCCACTCGCCCTGCTCCCGCCCGCCGTCGCGCAGGTGGCGGGGTTCTTCTGGTTTCCCTACATGCTGGCGTTTCCCGTGGACCTCTTGACGGGTGCCGTGCACGGCTGGGCCGTGGTGCAGGGCTTCGCAGGACAGATCGTGTGGCTGGGCGTCTGGATCGCCGCGTACCGGGTCGCGTGGACCAGGGGGCTCAGACGATATGGAGCGGTGGGGGGATGAGACAAACGCGGAAGGCGGAACGCGGAACGCGGAACAGCAGGGGAAGATCGAGCGACGCGGCGGGCTCCAGCGCACGGACCCGGTCATGATGTTCCGCGTTCCGACTTCCGCGTTCCGCGTTCTCGCGGCCCTCTGGCGCATCAACGTCGCCGAAGAGCTTCAGTATCGCGCCAACTTCGTGGCGAGCCTGCTCGGCACCCTCTTCTGGATCGTGACGGCGCTGCTCACGCTGGCGGTGTTCTTCCGGCACACCACCCGGCTGGGCGACTGGGACTACTGGGAGGTCGTGGTGCTGCTGGGCGTGTTCAACACGCTCACGGGCGTGATCGAAGCGGTGCTGCGCCCGGGCATCGGTCGTTTGGCGGGTGAGGTGAAGAACGGAGGGCTCGACCTGGTGCTCGCGAAGCCGGTGGATGCGCAGGCGTTCGTCTCGTTCCGGCGGCTCGACGTGTGGCGACTCACCGATGTCCTGCTCGGGCTCGGGCTCGCGGGGTATGCGCTGTACCGCCTGGGCCGGGTACCTTCGGCCGTGCAACTTGCGGCGTTCGGCTTGGCCCTTGCTGCCGCCGTGGTCGTGGTGTACGCCCTGTGGGTGGCGCTGATGAGCCTGGCGTTCTGGTTCGTGTCGGTGGAGAACCTCTCGGTGCTGTTCGACGCGATATACGAGGGCGCCCGCTACCCGGTGTCGGCCTATCCCGCCGCGCTGCGATTCGTGTTCGTGTACCTGATCCCGATCGCCTGGACCACGACGATTCCGGCATCGGCCCTCACCGGGAGACTCGAGCCCGGGTTCGCGCTGGTCGCGGCCGCCGTCGCGGGAGTCGCCTTTGCGCTGAGCCGGCTGCTGTGGCGCACGGCGCTCAAGCGCTACTCGGGCGCGAGCGGCTGATTGCCGGAGAGTCAGCCCATGGCGGCGAGCGCCGCCCCGCCGTCCGGCCAGCGACCGCCGGGGTCAGCCGCGAGGCAGCGCCGCTCCAGCTCGGCGAGCCACGGCGGCACCGAGCGGACCTCCTCGAGCGGCTCCGATTCCGGGGCCGGCGGCCGCCCGGTCAGCATCTCGTGCACCAGCACGCCCACCGCGAACATGTCATCGGTCGGCGCGGCCGCAGCCGCGCCGTCCTTCCCCCCCGGGGCGCGCCGCTCCGGCGCCACGTACGTCGACGCGCACAGGGCCCCCGCAACCACCCCGGGCGTGCCCCGGGGCAAAGAACGCTCCACCGCCCCTACGATCCCCGTGTCGGCCACGAGCGTGTGGCCCTCCGTGAGCAGCACGTTCTCGGGCTTCAAGTCGCCGTGGGCGATGTGGGCCGCGTGCGCGTGGGCCAGGGCCGTGAGAATGTCACGGAGAATCTCGACCGCCCGGCGCAGCGGCAACTCGCCGCTGCGCGCGAGCCAGGCGCGCAACGTGGTGCCTTCGACGAACGCGCGCGTGTGGTACACGAACGCGCCGGCGCGTCCGGACCCGCGGGGGGGCACGAGGGGCGGCGTGCCCAGCCGGTCGGCGAGCAGGAGCAGTTCGCGCTCGAGCAGCGTCGTGTCCAGGGCGAGCGATAGCTCCCCCGGCAGCACCTTCACGAGTAGCGCGGGTCCGCTGCCCGCCTCGAGCGCCACGAACATGCGGCAGGCGCCCACCGGACGCACCTCGCGCTCGACCCGGTAGATCGGGCCCAGCGCGTCCTGCAGCGCCGTGCGCAAATCAGCCACGCCCGGCGGATCCCCTGGGGCGAGACGTCGGCATGCTGAAGCTCCTGAGCTGGTGCCTGAACATATCCGCGACAGCGGGTCGCGCCAGCAATCGGAGGCCGGTCGGGGCTTGACCAAGATGGAGGGTCGCGCGGTTGGAGCGTGGCGCCGTTCGCGCTCCCCCCGCCGGGCCGATCCCCAAGGTAATCGGGGGAGCGGCCAGACGGGACTGTCAGGGGCCATGCGGTCGATCGGGAAACGTGGCGCCGGCCAGGGCGACCTTGCCTTCGAGCGCGCTCATAGATAGCGCGCGACGGCCATCGCGCCCGCGGCGAGGAGCAGCAGCGCGGCGGCCAGCTGCGTCCCCCGCTCGATGCGCGTCTGCAGTGTCGCGAGCTCGGCGGCCTGAGCCGGCGTCGGAGCGGTTCCCGGCTGCCCGAGGCCTTGGCGCAGCCGTGCGATCTTGGCGCTCGCGGGCGCGTTGGTCGCGATGCCGATCACGACGGCCAGGAGAGCCGCGACGGCGCCTGCCCCGAGCGCCAGTCCGGGGCGCGACGTCACCCAAGCGCGGTTGAACCCCGCGGAAAGCCGGCCGTACATGATGAACCCCGGGATGACCGTCAACAACATGGCGATCCCGAGCGCCGGGCCCATGCGCCGTTGCAGGCGCTCGATGAAGCGCCGGCCGTCGGGGCCCAGGGCCCGGGCGGTGGGAAAGACGAATAGAGCGGCGAACACCGCGGAGCCGACCCACACGACTCCTGCCACGACGTGTATCAAGCGCAGCCAGACCACGAGGCACCTCCGGGAGAGTACAATTGACTATACGATATGTATAGTTAAATTGTTTCCATCAAGCCACGCCGTCCCGTGACCTCCCGGCCCTACCGGCTGGGCCGCCGCCAGGCGGCGGTCGATCGCACCCGGGCCCGGATTCTCCGGGCCGCCCGCGCCCTCCTCGTGGGCCGGGGGAGCACCGAGTTCACTATCGAGGCCGTCGCCCGGCGGGCGCGCGTCACGCGAGTCACCGTGTACCAGCGGTTCGGCTCACGATCCAAGCTCCTCGAGGCGCTGTTCGACGATCTCGCGCGCCGGGGCGGGATGTGGGACCTGGCGGATGCCTTCCGCCAGGCCGATGCCGAGGAGGCGCTGGCGCGGTTCGTGACGACCTTCGCGCGCTTCTGGACGGCGCACCGGCCGATTCACCGGCGCCTGCTGGCCCTCGCCGCGCTCGACCCGGAGCTCGAGCGGACTCTGCGGGCCCGGCAGGAATGGCGGCGACAGGGCCTGCGCGTGATCGTGGGTCGCCTACGCGAGCGGGCCGGCCCGGCCGCGACCGGGGACCAGACCGTCGACGCGCTGTTCGCCCTCACCGCCTTCGAGACGTTCGACCTCCTCGCCCGACCGACGCGCACCCCCGCCGACGCGGCGCCCATCGTGCTGCGGATGGCCCGTGCCTTGCTCGGTCTCGCGCGGCGGTGACCCACACGCCGGCGCTTGCGGACCGGCGCGTTTCGCGCCACACTAGCGCGCCCTTTTCAGGACGCTGCGGTGCGGTTCGTCACCCTCGCTCTCCTCATCCACCTCGCCAGCGCCTTCCGAGCGGCGGCGCAAGGCCCACGGGTCGAGATCACCGTGGCAGCGGCGGGGCGGGGCGCTCCCCTGACCGGCCGCATGTACCTGTTCGTGAGCCGCAGCGACGACGTCGAGCCTCGCCTGCAGGTCCGGCACGAGAGCGACTGTACACCGTTCTTCGGCGTCGACGTGACGGCGCTCGCGCCCGGGACGCCCGCGGTAATCGACGGCACGACCCTCGGGTACCCCGTGGCGAGCCTCAACGGGATTCCCGCGGGCGACTACTACGTGCAGGGGCTGCTCAACGTCTACTCGGAGTTCCACCGCGCCGACGGGCACACCCTGTGGCTGCACGACGACCAGTGGGAGGGACAGCAGTTCAACAAGGCTCCCGGGAATCTCGTGAGCGAGGCGCGCAGAGTGCACCTCGATCCCGCGCGGCCGGACACCGTGCGGCTCGAGCTCACGCGCGCGCTGCCGCCGATCGAGCTGCCGCCGGACACGAAGTGGGTGAAGCACATCAAGATCCAGAGTAAGATGCTTACGGCCTGGTGGGGGCGGCCGATATTCCTCGGCGCGACGGTGCTGCTGCCGCGCGCGTACGACGCGGATAGCGTCCGCCGCTATCCGACCGTGTACGACCAGGGGCACTTCAATCTCAACCCCCCCTTCGGGTTTTCGACCGACAGCAGTCCCGAAACCCCGGAGCAACGCGCGACGCGACTGGCACGCAGCGCGCGCGAGCCCGGGTTCGAGTTCTACCGGGCGTGGAGCGCCCGCGATTTCCCGCGCCTGATCGCCGTGACGTTCCAGCATCCGACGCCGTACTTCGACGACTCCTACGCCGTGAACTCGGCGAACAACGGGCCGTACGGCGACGCGATCCTGCAGGAGCTCATTCCCTACCTGGAGGAGCGCTTCCGCATGATTCGCGCGCCCTGGGCGCGCGTGCTCACCGGCGGCTCCACCGGCGGCTGGGAAGCGCTCGCGCTGCAGGTGTACCATCCGGAGTTTTTCGGGGGAACGTGGGTGCTGTACCCGGATCCCGTGGACTTCCGGAACTACGAGATCCCTGACATCTACAGCGACACGAACGCGTTCGTGCATCCCGTCGCCGGGTGGTTGAGCTACGATGTGCCGGCCGAGCGGGAGGTCACGGGGCAGCCGCGCATCGGCATTCGGCAGGAGAGCCAGTTCGAGGCCGTGCTCGGCAGCCGCGCCCGCTCCGGAGAGCAGTTCGCGATCTGGGAGGCGACCTACGGCCCCGTGGGCCCGGACGGCTATCCCGCGGAGCTGTGGGATCTCGAGACGGGAAAGATCGACCACGCCGTGGCCGAGTATTTCAAGGCGCACGACTACGACCTGCGCGACTACCTGGAGCGTAACTGGGGGACGCTCGGCCCCAAGCTCAAGGGCCAGCTCCACGTGTTCGTGGGCGACATGGACACGTTCTACCTGAACCTCGCCGTCTATCGCCTCGAGGAGTTCCTCAAGCGGGCGCGCCCCGCAGCCGATGCGGAGGTCGGGTACGGGCGCCCCCGCAAGCCGCACGGCTGGCAGCCGTGGACCAACGCGGAGCTGATGCGCATCATGGCGCGGCACATCGAGCGCCACCGGCCGCGACACTGAGCGCCCGGCCGGTAGATTACTGAGGCGTCCAAGCAGCAAGCTGGCTATTAAGTGCTGCGTAGCCGCAACGCCGCAGGATCCGATTTGTTGCTCTATCTGCCTCCGCGCCAAGATGTTGCGCATGTGGTTGCGAATGTGCGCGAGACTTGCAGCGGCACCGCCACGCATCCATGAAACGCGACCCCGGGGAGTGGCTTTGTCTTGGCCGAGCCTGCTGGAAGGCTCGAGCCCCGCTGCGTGCGGCGGTGACGGCGTCGTTTCAGCTTGCCCGGGCGGCGTTCCCGCGTCACGTGCGGCGGCAGCATTGGATCCGCTACCAGATCGACCTCGCCGACACCGCCCCCGCGCCGCGACACGTGCATCTGACGCCCGTGACCGACGCCATCATCGGAGCGCTGCGCGAGCGTCCCGATCGGGCGGAGAGCACCTTCAAGGCGGGACTGCGGTTCTGGGATGAGGGGCTGCGGCGCGCCTATATCTGGATCGGCCAGGACGGGCCGCTCTGCATCCAGTGGCTCCTCCTGCCGGAGGACAACCGCCAGGTGCGGCGGTT
>Ga0209234_1000517_pt1 | contig 13370 bp, 6 predicted proteins | sample GraSoi013_1_20cm_2_FD_185816 | JGI IMG/M metagenome (GOLD analysis project Ga0209234, IMG submission 185816) | Grasslands soil microbial communities from the Angelo Coastal Reserve, California, USA - Sample 08_20_2013_1_20cm (SPAdes) (version 2) | ecosystem: Environmental > Terrestrial > Soil >... | reverse complement strand
CTCCTGTATTTTCTCTACTCGCCCCAGGCCCAAAGCGGAACTGGTACGGCTCTACTTTGACAAGGACGTAGTGGAAAAAGCCTTTCGATCCCTCAAAGGTGTGGTCAAACTGCAACCCATCCGACACTGGCTGGCGCAGCGCGTCACCGCCCACGTTTTTATCTGCTATCTGGCTTACCTCCTCCTAGCGCTCCTCAAATTCCGCCTCCGCCCCCTCGCGCTCTCTCCGCAACAGGCGCTGGATGAACTCCACACCATGTACAAGGTCTACCTACGAGACGCTAAGCACGGTTTCCAAATCTCCCGCGTGGTTACCCTCAGTAAGAAACAGGAGACCATCCTTAAGACTATCGATCGCAAACTCCTGAAAGCGAAAAACTGATGTAGTGAGTATTTTTGGTCCGGAATTCAGGTACTGCTTCTTCGAGCATTTTCCCTATCGGCAATTGCACATGATCTGGCGGCTGCAGGGTTTCTGGCAGTACCTGCGCGGCGACTTGGTCTGGAAGCCCATGAAGCGCAAAGGACTTCAATCCACACCAACCCCGTGAGACCGAAGCACCGTTCTTGCGGCCGGGCGCGGGCCAAGCGCTCGTTCCTGGGAGTCAGGACGGTTTCTGCTCATGGCGCTAACCAGCGATCCAGCTATGAACGCAGCATTCCCCATTCGCGCTAAGACGGCAGGCCGCGACGGGCTTTGAGATCGGCGAGCAGACGGTCAACCTCGACGTCGCGGTCCAGGCGCGTCAGCTTCTCTCCGACGTCGTCCGTCAGTAGCTCGACTTCGGCAGTAGCGACCGCTTCCGTCAGATGCACGCGGTCTTTGAGCCGGTCGAACGCGGCGCTGTTGGAGTTCTCGCCCATGCCGGTTTGTGCGCGCGCCGCTTTGCCCAGGGCAATACCGCGCCGATGGCGCGCAAGGAGCAGATCGCGCTTGGACTTCGCTTCGTCGAGCTTTTGTTCGAGTTTCACGAGCGCACCTTTCAGCGTTTCGACCTGCGCCTTCTGGTCGTCCACCTGTTCGCGGTAGCTTTGCGCCAACCGCTGCGAGGTCTGGAAGCGGTCGAGCGCGGCGCGGGCTAGATCATCCTGGCTCTTGTCCACGGCGGTTTCTGCCTTGCGCATCCAGTCTTTGCCAAAGTCCTCGTTCTCGCGCCACTTTTTTTCAAGCATGTGCTGGTCGGCGATGGAAACCGCCACCTGCGTCTTGACCTGCAGATACTGGTTTTCCATGTCCAGAATCACCTGCTTGATCATCTTTTCCGGATCCTCCGCGCGATCGACCATGTCATTGATGTTCGCGCGAATCAGTGTGCTTACTCGTTCCAAAAGTCCCATGATGAATCTCCTTTCGAACTCCCAATGATCGAAACCACCCAAAACATTCGAGCCTCGAAGCTGATCAGGGCAAGAGGTGCAGGCTCGAAATTCCCCCGGCGAACTTCGCAAGACCCGGCAGTGAAGCAAGGTTCAACGCGAGGGCCCTGCCAAGCGCATAGACCGTGCTTGCCCAAAAGTGGCGGAATATAAAACTGCATGCCACCACCACGAGAAGCCAAACGAAGAGAACTTTTTCTTTCATACTCATGGCCATCCCCCGAGACCATTGCGCTCCCATAGTGGGCTTTCACGGCCCCCCGGGGCGGAAGCGATCGTTACGCCTTCTTGATCGGCGCTTGCGGCTGCTCCGGCTTCGGCGCTTTGTCACCGATCAGCCGAACTTTGCTGAGCAGTTCCGACATCTGCATGCCGGAGAGGGCCTCGAAGAGCGCGGGGACCTGCGCCGCTATCTTGGTGATGTCTCCGGTCAGTTTGTAGGCACCAGCGGCGTCGCCGTTGCCCGTGGAAACGATGGTCACCTTGTCCACCTTGCTGAGCGGCTCGCTGAGGGCCCGCACCACTTCCGGCAGTCCGGTGATGAGTTTGTCGAGCACGGCGGCCTGGTTGTACTCCTGGAAGGCCTCCGCCTTGACGTTCATGGCCTTGGCTTCGGCTTCGCCCTTTTTGAAGATGATCTCGGCTTCGGCCTCACCCTGCGCGCGAATGGCAGAGGCGCGCCCCTCGGCTTCGGTGATCAATCGCTGACGCTCGGCGCTGGCGAGCGTTTCGATGCGCTGGCGCTCGACTTCCGCCTGCTTTAGCACGGTGGCGATGAGTTCGCGTTCGCGGCGCTCGATTTCCGCGTCCTGCACCTTCACCTGGGCCTCGCGCTCGACTTGCTGCACTTTCACTGATTCGGCAACGACCTGTTGCTGCATCACGTTGGTCTCGATTTCGTAGGCTTTGTCGGCGGTCGCCTGGGCCTTTTTGGTCATTTCGAGGTAGCTGGCTTTCTTGAGGTCCAGATCGCGTTGGGCCTCAGCTTGCTTCGCCAGCGAAGCTGTTTCGGCGGCGACCCGCTCCTGGTCGGCCTGTGCCTTGGCGACCGCCGCCGCGCGCTGGGACTCAGCGCGCTTGATGGCGATGTCGCGGTCGGCTTCTGCCGCGGCTACTTCCGCATCGCGCTTGATGCGCGCGATATCGGGCCGGCCCATATTGGTGATGTATTCGTTCTTGTCGCGCACCTCCTTGAGAGTGAAGCTCACGACGTCGAGCCCCATCTTGTTCATATCCGCGGCGCAGGTCGAACGCATGCGATCACCGACCATCTCGGGCTCTTTGACGATCTGCTCGACGGTGAGCTGGCCGATGATCCCGCGCAGGTGACCTTCCATCACCAGGCGGATCAAGCCTTCGCGCTGCTCCGGCCTTTTAGTCAGAAATTGTTCTGCTGCCGTACGAATCGATACGGGGTCGGACTTCACCTTCAACTGGGCCACCGCCTCGACGGTCACGGCAACTCCTTGGTTGGTGTAAAGGCTCTGCTGCGGAGCAACGTCAAAGGACATTAGCTCCAGCGAGAGCTCGCGGCACTGTTCCAGCATAGGAATGAGAATGGTGCCGCCATTCGTCACCGTTCTCGGACCGCGTATGCCATAAACGATGAGTGCTTCGTGCGGTCCCACTTTTCGCAACAATGTGGCGAAGCCAGCCATGGCAAAAAGAATCGCGAGTACCAGCAGCCCGGCCACAACGGGAACCGAAAGACCAAACATAAAGACCTCCTTTTCCACCCTGCTCCGGACTGTTCCGATCGTTCATCAGTCCGAGAAATTCTCCTGAAGGTCAACTCGTGAAGTCTTCCCACTTCTTCACGTAGGCGATTCCGTTCTCGTAGCGGGTGATCGCGACTTCCGTGCCATTCGGAAGAGGCTTGCCATCCTCGCTCCGTGCTCCCAGAGCCTTACGCACGCCGCGTTGCTCGAAAGTCATTTCCCCGGTGCCATCCTCACGAATGGGCGAGCTGATCGTGCCCACCGTTCCTTCGACCCGGTAATCCCAATCGAGCATTTGGGCGTCGCTCACTTTCACAATGCGCGCCATGAACTTGAACACCACACCCGCGGCAAGCAGTCCCGAGAGGATGGCGATGCCCAACGCGACGATCGCCACCAGCCGCGAATGAGTTGAGACCAGGTAGCCAATCCCACCAAACCAGGCGAGGAAGGTCATGATCGTCAGGGCGTTGAACCACCCTAGGCCGCCCGGGGCATCGAACGTCCCACGTCCCGCCATTCCGCCCGTGTGATGTCCGCTTTGAAAAGGCCAGTGCAGGCGGAACGGCAGATGGATATGAGTCGCACCACCGAGAAACGACAGCACGCTGAGGGAGAAGCCCACAATGAAGCAGAGCAGATAAACGTCAGTCCAGGTCATGGCACACCTCGAGCGCACTTTGTGCGCGAGCTGGAATTCGAGACGCAGGGCCTGTTAGCGGCCACCTCGACCCTCGCCGGGGTCGACACCACTCAGTTGCGGAGAGAAGCGGACGGCGGATGATCGCTGCCCTGCTTTCCCCCGTTCTGATGATGGCCTGAATGCAAGACTTCACCGAGGCGCTCGGCTAATTCGGGCGTCCGGAGAATCTCCGCCAGGAGCAAAATCGCCCGGCGTGAGTCTTCATGCTCGGCGACGGTCAGAAGTGCACGCTGCAGCACCGGATCCGCAGTGAACTGTTCGGCGCCGGCAAAGAGCCAGGAATCGACTTTCGCGTCGATGGCGCGCAATTCAGACTGTAGCCCGGGCGTATAGCCTTCCGGGTCATCCACCAGGAAACCTGGGTAAACGCGGAAGAATCGCGCCAGCAGCTGGCGCGTTGTATGGGTCAGGTGGGGCCGGGCGCCATTCTCGATCTGCGAGAGATAGGCCTGGCTCAAACCGCGGCCGATCTCGTTCTTCATGGCCGTGGCCAGTTCTTGCTGGGTCATCGAACGGCCCAAGCCGCGAAGCGAGCCTTCGACGGCGCGGAGGGAGCGGAGTTTGTCGCCCAGTTTCATAGAGGACTCACTTATTGCAATCTGCAAACATAATATTACAATACGCTATGTTGTCAAGAGGAAAATTATACTTGTTTTCAACAACTTACAGAAGAGTTTTGGATGGTTGCCTATTCTGTCTTGCGGAGGGACTGCAGATCGATTCCCAGTTGCTGGCACTTCTTATACAGGTGGCTGCGCTCGAGACCCAAGGCCCGCGCTACGTTGGTCATATGGAAGTTGCAGCGCCGGATTTCGGCCAGCATCACTTCCCTTTCGAAAGCTTCCGCGCGCTCGGCCAGCGTGCCCCCCGAACTTCCCGCCAGAAAGGCTGATGGGCCGCCGGGCGGAGAGTCTGCAGGAGGAAGAACGAGGCGGACATCCCCCGCCGCCACGTTTTCGCCCAAGGCCAGCAAACTGAGACGTTCGACGACGTTGCGGAGTTCACGGACATTTCCGGGCCAGCCGTATTTACGCAATTCCCCGATGGCTTCTTCGGTGAAGATTTTTTCTTTCCAGCCGTTTTGCGCCGCCACCTGGCGCGTGAAATGGCGGACCAGCTCGGGAAAATCCTCCAGGCGCTCGCCTAAGGGTGGCAGCGTCAATGGAAAAACATAAATACGGTGAAAAAGATCGCGTCGAAAGGCGTTCTGCTTCACCAGATCTTCCAGGTTGCGATGCGTGGCAACCACCACGCGCACATTCACTTTGATGGGTTTGTCGCCGCCGACGCGCTCAACCTCTCCTTCTTCCAGCACGCGCAGTAGCTTGGCCTGCATGCCCACCGGCATGTCGCCGATTTCATCCAGAAAAAGGGTTCCCCCGTCGGCTTGTTCGAATTTGCCTAAATGCTTGACCGCGGCGCCGGTGAAAGCACCCTTTTCGTGGCCAAAGAGCTCCGATTCAATCAATTCCGCGGGCACGGCCGCGCAATTCAAGGTGATGAACGGGTGCTCCTGCCGCGGCGATTTTTCATGGATGGCGCGCGCCACCAGCTCCTTGCCCGTGCCCGTCGCGCCGAGAATGCACACACGCGTTTCGCTCGCCGCGACACGATCGATCTGCGCAATCAACTTCTTCATTGCTGGACCAGAACCCACCAGCTCGTGTTTTCCCAGGCGATGGCGCAATTCGCGGTTCTCATCCTCGAGCCGCGACAAGCGCAACGCATTCTCTACCGTCACCAGCAGTTTCTCGGTGGAAAGCGGTTTCTCCAGGAAATCAAGCGCGCCCAGCTTCGTTGCTTTCACCGCCATCTCGATATTGGCTTGCCCGGAAATGAGCACGATGGGCGTCTTCACGCCTGCTTTCTTCAGATCTTCGAGCAACTCGAGACCGCTCCTGCCGGGCATCACCACATCGGAAAGAATCACGTCGAACGATTCCGTGCCGAGCAGTTCGACCGCGCGAGCGGCACTGTCGCAAACGGTCGCTTGGTGACCCGCCAGCCGGAAGGCGCGGGAGAGCGAGGCCAGCGTATTGGGGTCGTCGTCAACGAGGAGGAGATGCGCTCTGCGGGGCAAGCTTCGGTCCTTTGTGAGGCGTTAGTCGGAAGCCGCGGCCAGAGTCGACGGCGTGCTTTGGGACTCTGCCGCCGCTTCGCGCCGGGTCTTGCTAGGCCCTGCCTGACGCTCGGGCAGATCGATTCGAAAAGCCGTACCACGGACCTCGTCGCTGGTCACCGAAATGGTGCCGTGATGATCGCTGACCACCGACTGCACGATGGCAAGACCCAGCCCCGTCCCTTGCAACTTGGTTGTGTAATACGGCGTGAACAGCCGGGAGCACTCTTCCGAAGTCAGGCCTTTGCCCGTGTCGGCCACTTCGATGCGCACATTGCCATCTTGTTCCAAAGTTCTCAGAGTCAGGGTCCCCCCGGCAGGCATGGCGTCCAGCGCATTCAGTACCAGATTCTGAAACGCGCGGTGGAGCAAGTCGGGGTCCGCGTCGATATCCGGCAGGGGTTCGGTCAGGAACAGTTCCGGTGTAATGGTGGGCTTGCCGACTTCGTTGAATTGCGGCTCGAACAGACGCACCGCATTGCGCAGCGCCTCATTCACATTCACGTGTACAAACTGTGGCGCGGGCATTTTTGAAAAATCGCTGAACCGCCCAACGATATTATTGAGATTGGCAAGTTCTGCTCTTAAAGTGGCTGTCGATTCGTGGAAGACTTCCAGGAATTGCTTGGCGTCGAGCTGGCGGGCTTTCTGCAGGTTTTCAATGGTAATCTGCATGGGAAAGAGCGGATTGCGCAACTCGTGCGCGAGACGACGCGCCAGTTCGCGCCACGCGGCAACGCGCTCGGCTTGCACCAGGCGCTCCTTCTGAGCGGCAAGCGTTTGCGTCATGTGATTGAACGCTTCGGCGAGCTGGCCGATCTCGTCGCGGCCGTGAACCTCGATGCTTGTTTCCCATCTTCCGCTGGCAACCTCGCGGGCTCCTTCCGCTAGTTCTTCGACCGGTTTGGTGATCCGCGCGGAAACCCAGAAGCTGACGAGCAAACCGATCAACAGCGCGGCAGCCGCAACCGCGGCGGCAATTTTCAAGATTTGGCGAGTCAGCATCACCAGTTCTTTTCGCGAGCTGCCCACGAAGAAGATGCCCAGAAGTTCATTATTGCGGCCGGGTAAGGGGATGGCGTGAAACGTTTCCGCATCGGCGGGATCCCTGGTCCAGTCAATTCTTCGCACCACCGGCTGCGGCTGCTTTTGCAATTGCTCGACGAGCGGCGCGAACCGTTCTGCTTGCTCCGCATCTATCTTTTCCCCCATCAGGGACGTAGGAACAAAGGTGGGCTCGAGGTTGGTATAGATGAGCGCCCGCATCCCCGTGGGCAAAACCAGTGAGGCAAGGAAATTCTTATCCAGCCGGTGCCCCCCGATGATGTACAAACTCTTGCCCGCGACGGTGTTGTTGGTCCGAACGACGCTGAGGGACAGCGAGACGCCGTCGGGCAGCTCTTCTTTCCTCAAGAACGCCGGAGTGTCATTCCAGTCCTTCACCGAGGTCACCCAGTCGTTCTTATAGCCGACACGAGCTGGAAACTGCGCCGAAGAAATGAGTACACCGTCGTAATTCACAAACTCCACATAGTCCAGCCCGTGCTCTTGTGCAGAGCCGACCGCGTCTCGCACATAGAGAGACTGGTCGGCATTGGGACGGGACAGGTCGATCGCCATGTGCTCGGTGAAGTTGGCTTCCGCTATGTTTTTTGCTTGATGGGCGATCTCCTCCCCACGCTGGACGTATTCCTTCTTGAATTGTGCAACCAGGGCTTCGGTGTGCTCCGTGTCCATCGCTTCGAACGCGGCCTGCGTGTAATGGGTCACGGCGTAAGCCACCACCGATACCGACGCGAAGATGGTGAGCAGCACGACTAATAACAATTTCGTTCGGAAGCTCATGGTTTGACTCCGGGGGACGCGGCAGGCGGCTGAGCGACAGGAGTTGCCGGGGCGTTTGAATTGCCGGGCAGGGCAGGGCTGGGTTCGGGAACATCGAGCCACACGTCGTCGAGATGCCATTCGCCCCAACGCGCTGGCATCCAGTCGCGAACGTTCTGACTGAGACCGATATATTCCGGCAGCGCTACCAGTGGCAGAACGTGTCGATCCTCGAGCAATTTCTTCTCGCGCGTGTAGAGCAGTTCCGGATCGGTCGAAGACACTACGGCCTCTGACGAATCGCCAAGGTTGAGCGCGGATACCATCGATTCCAGCTCGACCCTGGGCGAAAGCGATGAATAGTGCCAAGAAAAAAGATGCAAACCGCTGGCGGAATCGCTCGATGTGCTCGTCGCGGAAGTCGCTCCTAGTGAGAGAGTGCGATTCACAACCTGCACCAGAATGGCTGCCTGACGCGCGTTCACCGCCACGCGTTCGCCCAGCAGTTTTGCGAGACCGCCCGGCGCGTCCACGCGAAGCCGCAATGGCTCGGTGCTGGCTGCCATATTCGCGGGAAGCGCGGCGCGAATCTGCTTCGCGCGTTCGATGTTGGGCTCCATGGTGAAGAGGAAAGCATATCCTGAGAGCCACTCTGGCAGAAGGGCTGATGCGGGTTCGGCTTGCTTTTGAAGCAACACGTTTGCCATGGTCTGCCGGTCGAGCGAGAGGGACATGGCCTCCCGCAGCTTGGCAGCCGCGCCCGCAGGTTGCGCATCGTCAAAAAGCAAACCATAAAAGGTAACCGGCGCCGAAGACCACACGCGTTGATTATCCTCGATCGCCCTGCGCACCAGTTCGGGAGACAGTTCCACGAGGTCGGCTTTGCCCAATTGCAGATCGACAAGCTGCCGCAGCGGCGGCACTCCCAGGGTCACCTCAATGGCATCAAGGAATGGCCGGCCCGACCAGGTTTCCTCATTCGCGCGGAATCGCAAAGGAGTCCCCCGAATGGCTCCGGGCGTGGATACCGCCAAATTCGAATCCCCTGGCGCAGTCTCTCGGCCAGATGGACCGCGGTTATCAGTGGCCGTCTCGGAAACAAGAAATGGTCCCGTCCCCATCGGCGTTCCACGCGGTTGCAGGCGATAAACGAACAAGCGGCCGGAGGCTAGTTCTTCGAGCAGGTCCGGCATGGCTCCTGCCGATTGAATCGCGACGCCGTTTCCAGAGGCCACAACTTGCTGACCGCTGAGGAGCAACGGCTGAAGCGCAGCCACCACATCTGCATTGTTCAACGCCGTGCCATCCGAGAATCGAACGTTGGCGCGCAGCGTAAACTGCCAGCGCTTGAACGCCGCGTCGTGCGACCAGTCCGTCGCCAATTGCGGCTGAAATCTCCCGTAATTGTCGAGTGCCACCAACCGCTCGAAGACCAGCGCTCCCAGCTTTTCATTTATGGCCAACTCCGCGCTCCCGACTTTCCATTCGCGGGGGTCCAGCGCCACCGTCGCCGCGTGCAATTCCACCCGCAGTGTTCCCCCATACCGCTGGCGTTCGGCACACTCCCGAGCACCGGCGATTGTTGCGCAAAACAACACCGTCAGAGCCAGCCGTTTAGTCGCCACATGCCATGGTGACACGATAGGCCTCGTAATTTCCCGTGGTCAGATTGAATGCGATGGCCATCGCTTCAGATTCAGTCGAATTCCTGAGAGAGAGGATTGGCCCAGGAAACTCCATAGCCGCGGTCATCGGAGCGACCGTCCGGGCATGCACTTCAAATCCCTGGAGCGTATCCCGTGAGGTGTGATCCCGCGCGCCGCTGGCGACCACTACCAGCAGTCCTTCGCGACATTTGATGGAGAGTGAGACCAGATCACTCCCCCATTCCACGGGAAGGCGTTCGACCGATTCTGGAACATGTTCTTTTTCATTCTCGTCTAAGTGGACGTAGGTATGTCCGTCAACACCTGCAACGGTCGTAGGATACTGAAAGTCCTCCTGCGAGTATGGCGAGCGTGCCGCACTAAAAAAGCCTGCCAGCGAAAACTTCTTGGGACCGATGTAGTGCGGATCGACGGCGAAAAAGCCGCGCCCAGGATCCAAGCTGAACGGCAACCTGGGATCAAAATCCGCGCGCCAAATCCCAGTTCGTTCCTCGCATTCGAAGGAGAGCTTTTGCCGGGCATCACCGTCGCATTCGATGCCGGGCAAGTGAAACTGAAAAAAATGATCTTCCAAATGGATTTCGCCGCGAAGGTCCCTCTGGGGCAGTTTGCTATGGGGCAGCGGCGCAGAGTCCTGCAGAAGCCACTTCTCCTGGTTCCACCGGTATAGAGAAAGACTTTCCCTCCCCAGCACCAGCATAAGGTCTGGCTTGGCGGACGGATCATTCGACCGGGCAAGGTCGAACATCATCTCTGGCTGCTGCCAGAGGAGTTGACGGTCCAGCCGGAGAACCGTCCCGGTGCGTTCGGCAGCCGTAAACTGACCTTTGGGAAACGCTACCGCACCAATCAGTTCGCGGTCCTGACTTAAGATCTGGGCAATCAGATTTATGTGCGAGGGCCCCTCCGTCATCAGAATCCATAGATGGCCTTCCGCGGCAAGCACCAGATGTGTGTGAAGGCGCTCCAACTCTTCCTCAAAGGCCGCGCGCATCCGTTCCGACGTGGACGAGGAGACGCTCGAGCGGTTCTCCCAGGTGTAGGAAAGGCCAAAGTCCTTTTTGCCATCTGCGGCCACTTTACGTGCCAGCGCGCGGGCGCCATCTTCGAGGGCATCCGCGTGCGCCGCGATGGGACTCCCGGCGAAAAGAAATGCGGCGAGAAGACGCGGGAAGATCCAGCGGCGCGAGCGCAGCGGGGACAGTTTTTGCTTGGCGGACACGGGGTTACGGGTTGATGATATCACGGCTGCGCTCGATGGCTGGTGCGTCCCGGGTACGCGCTCGGAAGCGCAGAACTTCCCGCAGCAGCCTAACCGACGGAATGAATTTCTGCTACCGGGAGGCCCGCTGTCCCGGGCAAGAATCCGTCTTCAGGAGCGTTGGTGATGAAGCCCATCCCTTTTCGTCCGCATGTATTGCTATGGCTGCGCGGAATAATATTGGCTTGCCTAGTAACAATTCCCGCCCAAGCTCCGGCGCAAGCGGCCGCGGCAGACCAGCTGCCGGATGGACCCACGAAGCTACTCCGTTTCGCTGACATTTCGAAAGACAAAGTGGTCTTTGCTTATGCGGGCGATCTGTGGATTGCCTCTCGCGACGGCGGTGCGGCACGACGGCTGACCTCCCACGTGGGTGACGAGCTCTATCCGAAATTTTCGCCCGATGGGAAATGGATCGCTTTCACCGGCGAATACGACGGGAATCCGGACGTATACGTCATCTCCACGGATGGCAGCGAGCCAAAGCGCCTGACATTTCATCCTTCGAACGACATCGTCCTCGGCTGGACTCCCGACGGCAAGAACATCCTCTTCCGCTCCGACCGCTTCAGCGCGCCTCCGGGCCGCTACACGAAGCTCTTCCTGGTCTCCCCGCAAGGGGGCCCGGCGAAGCTCCTTCCAGTTCCTCGCGCGAGCCTGACCACTTTTTCCCCTGACGGCACCAAGATCGCCTATCTTGAAACTTCCCAGGAATTTCGGACCTGGAAGCGCTATCGCGGCGGCTGGAGCCTGCCGATCGCCGTCTTCGACTTGAAAAAGAATTCGTACGAAGAGTTGCCAAAGACCGCGGGCATGGACCTGTTCCCCATGTGGCACGGGAACACCATCTATTTCATCAGCGACCGCGACGGCGTGATGAACCTGTTCAGCTACGACCTCGGCTCAAAGCAAACAAAAAAGCTCACCGACTACAAGGAATACGACATCAAGTGGCCGAGCCTCGGGCCCGACGCCATCGTCTATGAAAACGGAGGTCTGCTCTACGAATTCAATCTCGCCAGCGGCAAGATGCGCAATCTCCCCGTCGTAGTGCGCGCTGAAGACATCGAAACCCGCCCGGAATTCAAAAACGTCGCGCCATCCATCGGCAGCTACTCGCTCTCTCCTTCGGCAGCTCGCGCTCTCGTCGAAGCCCGCGGCAACATTTTCACCATTCCGGCCGAACACGGCAGCATTCGCACGCTCACCAAGGAGCATTCCGGCATTCACGAACTGAATCCCGCCTGGTCCCCCGATGGCAAGTGGATCGCCTATCTTTCGGACCAGACCGGCGAGTACGAGCTCTACACCCGTCCGCAAATGGGTGGCCAGGAAACGCGCATCACGTCTGATGGCGGAGTCTATCGCTACGGCCCGGTTTGGTCGCCGGACAGCAAGAAGCTTCTCTACTGGGACAAAGTGCACCAACTCTGGTTCGTCAGCTTGGATGACAAGAAGCCCATCCTGGTCGACAAGTCCGACTACGGCGACATCGCCGACGGCTGTTGGTCCCCCGACAGCCTCTGGATCACCTATTCGAAGCCCCATCGCCGCGGCTCCAACGACGTCTTCCTCTATTCCTTGGGCACCAAACGGGTCGCCAAAGTTTCCGTCGGGTTCTACAGCGACAACAATCCCGTATTCGACGACAGCGGGAAGTATCTTTATTTCATTTCCACGCGCTACTTCTATCCGAGCGTCGGCCAACTTGACCAGCGTTTCAACTATTATTCGACCGACGGCGTTTTCGCCGTCACACTGAAAGCCGATGAAGCTTCCCCTTTTAAGCCTCAGAGCGACGAGGAAAAAGCGGCCGACCAAAAGAAAGACGAAAAAAAGGACGAGAAGAAAGACGACAAGAAGCCTGCCGACGCGAAACCCGGAGACAAGAGACCGGACGAACAGAAAGATGAAAAGAAAGCAGAGCCGGTTAAACCCATCCAAATCGATCTGGACGGAATCAGCACGCGCATAGCGACTGTGCCGATCAGCGCCGGCATCTTGAATGGCCTTGCCGCGCGCAAGGACAAATTATTCTATGTCTCCACGCCGCAGGAAGCGCGGCAGTTCGGGGCCAATGACCGCACTCCCAAGAGCGTCCTTCACGTCTACGAGCTGTCCAAACGCGAAGACAAAGTGCTGCTAGAAGGCATCGACGGCTACGACCTCGACAAGGAAGGCAAGAAAGTGATCTACAAAGCCGGCCCGGTCTACGGCATCGTCGAGGCCGCCCCCGGGAAGGCCAAGGTTGGCGAAGGCAAGCTCAATCTCAGCGAACTACAGGTCAAGATCGATCCCCGCGAAGAGTGGCGCCAGGTCTTCCGCGAAGCCTGGCGCATCGAGCGCGACTTCTATTGGGATCCGCACATGACCGGCCACAATTGGAAGACAATTGGCGAGCGCTATGAAGCGCTTCTCCCCTGGGTAGCGCATCGAAGCGATCTCAATTACCTGATAGGTGAAATGATCGCCGAACTGAGCACTTCGCACACTTACGTGAGCGGCGGTGACCAGCCCGCGAAACCTCACGTCAACGTCGGCATGCTCGGCGCCGATTTTGAGCCCGAGGGCGGCCATTTTCGCATCACGAAAATCTATCCCGGCGAAAACTGGAACGACACCACGCGCTCGCCGCTAACCGAACCGGGACTGAAGGTGAAGGCGGGCGACTACCTCATCGCCGTTGACGGCCAAGAAACGC
>Ga0209234_1000512_pt1 | contig 13431 bp, 9 predicted proteins | sample GraSoi013_1_20cm_2_FD_185816 | JGI IMG/M metagenome (GOLD analysis project Ga0209234, IMG submission 185816) | Grasslands soil microbial communities from the Angelo Coastal Reserve, California, USA - Sample 08_20_2013_1_20cm (SPAdes) (version 2) | ecosystem: Environmental > Terrestrial > Soil >... | reverse complement strand
CGTACGTCGACGTCAACTTGCCGCGGCTCGGGTTCCAGGCGTTCGCGCCCGGCGTACCGGGACGCGGGCACATGTTCTCGGCTCGCACGCGGCTCGATCTTCCCGGCCAGGTGCCGGCCCAGCCGGCCGGTACCAGCGAGGCGGACTTGTACTAGGGGGCGACGCACCGGAACTGCTCGCTCGTCCGTCACCTAGCCCTGGAGCGTCAAGTGGCTCGCGGAGTGAGGGGGCCGCCCGGCTATTGGACCACGATACTTCCGGTCATCGCCGACCCGTGGACCATACATTGATATGGGTACGTCCCCGGAGTGCGGAACGTCACCGAGTAGGTGGCGTTGGCCCCGACCAAGACCACGCTGTTCCTGAAGACCTCCGGGGGAACGCCGCTCGACTGGATACTGTGCGACCCCCCGTTCCACGTCCACGTGACGCTCGAGCCCGCCGCTACTGTGTCGACGGCGGGGTTCTGGCTTGCGTTGCGGGCACTCCTGAAGAAGGTATCTCCCACCGTGACCTGGCCGACCGGGCCGCCGCCCACACCCCCGCTGGGTGAGGTCGCGCCGCCGCACGCCGCCAGCGAGAAGAGGGCAGTTGCCACGATCCATGGTGTGTGCCGCACGTCACAACCTCCGTTCCAGGTGAGTGAGACCGCGCGACGGCCCAATCTCGCGCGCACGCCCACTGAACAACGAGGCCTCCTCTCTGTTCCCCAACGAAGCACGTCTTTCACGAGGAAACGTCAAAACGCCCAAAACGAGAGCCTCGCCGTGGGTGACCGTCCTCACGGATGCGCGGGCTGGAAGAGTGCATGTTGTAAGCGAAGCAATCGGCGGCCCGACCGCCGGTCCGTACGCTCCCTCCGAACTCCCCACGCCCTAGAGGAGAAGGAAGGCCTATGAAGGCCGTTCGTCGTCGTCTTGTGGGCATCATCCTCTTGTGCGGGCTCGCGCTCGCCACCGGCTGCGGCGATCGCACGCCGACCGCACCTCAACCCGCGGCACCTTCGGCAGATCTGATCGGCTCGCTGCTCGGGGGGACGGGGCTGCTCGGTTGCTCCAACCTGCCCCCTGCCTCGACCACGCAGACCATCGGGGTCGCGGGCGGGACCTTGAGCGTGGGGCCCCACAAACTGGTCATCCCGCCGGGCGCCCTCGCGCAGCCGACGGCGATCACCATGACCCTACCCACTGGGCTGGGCGTGAACGCCGTCAAGTTCCAGCCGGAGGGGCTGCGGTTCCAGAAGCCCGCCGCGCTCACGATGAGCTACGCGAACTGCAGCCTGCTCGGCAAGCTGCTCCCCAAGCGGATCGCATACACGGCCGACAATCTGCAGATCCTCTCTTACTTGCTGTCGCTCGACAATCTGTTCAGCAAGTACGTCACGGGGAAGGTCAGCCACTTTTCGAGCTACGTGATCGCGTGGTGATTTCCGGGCAGGCGGGTCGGCGCGCGGCGGCGCGGCCCGCGGCCGACCTGTTGCACGACGCGCGGGCCCAGGAGCGGGCCGCGTGTACTCCCGAAGCGATCCGCTGTTACGAAGCGGCGATCGCCACGGCCGACCGCACTGGGGAGCGGACGGTGCTGGCGGAAGCGTTGCGGCGGCTCGCCGTGGTGCGCCATCTCCGTAACGAGTCGGCCGAAGCGCGTGAGCTGTGCCACCGCAGCTACAGCGTCGCGTGCGATGCCGGGAACGACCTGCTCGCCGGCGAAGCGCTCAACACGCTCGGCGGGCTGGACGTGAAGACCGGTGCGATCGAGGACGCACGCAAGAACTTCCTGCGGGCGCTCGAGGTGGGTGGCCAGAGCCGCGAGCTGCACGCCCGGGTGGAGCAGAACCTGGGCATCCTGGCGAACATCCAGGGGAACGTGGACGAGGCCGTCGCGCACTACGAGGGCTCCCTCGCGGCGTACCGGGCCTCGAACGACGAGCACGGCTGCGCGATAGCGTACGCCAACCTCGGCATCGCGCACACCGACCTGCGGCAATACGATCGGGCCGACGGCTACTTCCGGCAGAGCTACGAGATCGCCGAGCGGGCGGGCGACGCGCACCTGCAAGGCATGTGTCTCGTGAATCACGCCGAGGTGCACGTCGTGCGGGGGCGCTACGAGGAGGCGCGCCGCGACGCCGAGGCCGCCCTCGCCATCTTCGACCAGCTCGACGCCCGGAGCGACAAGTCCGAGGCCTACCGCATCCTCGGCATGGTGTACCGCGAGACGGGCCGCGCCGCGCTCGCCGAATCGCGGCTGCGCTCGGCGATCGAGCTGGCGGTGAGCGCCGGCTCGGTGCTGAACGAAGCGGAGGCGTCGTGCGAGCTGGCGCTCCTGTACCAGGCGATGGGGCGGAACCAGGAAGCGCTCACGCTGCTGAACGCCGCCCACCGCCTGTTCCGCCGGCTCGACGCGCGCGTGGACCTCGTGTACGTCGGCGGCAAGGTGTCCGAGCTCGAAACGACCTACTTCGCCGTCGTGCGCGAGTGGGGACAGTCGATCGAGTCGACCGACAGCTACACCTTCGGCCATTGCGAGCGCGTGGCGCAGCACGCGATGGCCCTTGCACGCGTCCTCACGCTCGACGAGACCAGCCAGACTACGATCCGGCTCGGCGCCTACCTGCACGACCTGGGGAAGGTGCGGGTCCCGCACGAGATCCTGAACAAGCCCGGCCCGCTCACGCGCGACGAGTTCGCCGTGGTGCAGATGCACCCCATCTGGGGTCTCGAGCTGCTGGCGGCCGTCGAATTCCCGTGGGACTTGAAGCCGATCATCCGCTGGCATCACGAGCGGTACGACGGCACGGGCTACCCCGACCGCCTGCGGGGCGACGAGATCCCGATCGCGCCGCAAATCGTGGGCATCGTGGACGTGTACGACGCGCTCAGCACCGCACGCCCCTATCGGCCCGCGCTGTCGCGCGAGGCCGCCCTCGCGGAGATCGAGCGGTGCCGCGGCTGGTGGTCGGGAGCGGTGTACGCCGCGTTCGTGCAGTCGCTGGATGGGGTGCGGAGCGCCCCGGAGCCTTCGCCGCCGCGCTGAGAAGGCGTTAAGATCCCGCCTGAAACCCACGGAGCATGGACGAAATGAATCGCACCCGCCTGCTCGCGCTGGCCCTGCTCTGCCTCGCGCCGGCGACCCTGCCCGCACAAACCCAGCCGCGCTTCGCGCCCGCGCGCCTGGCGCGCATCGACCGGTTCATGCAGCAGTACGTCGATTCCGGGCAGATCGCCGGCGCAGTCGGCCTGGTGCTGCAGGACGGCCGGGTCGTCTACCAGCACGCGGTCGGCTGGCTCGACAAGGAGTCGGGGCGCCGCATGACTCCCGACGCGCTGTTCCGCATCGCGTCCCAGACCAAAGCCATCACGACGGTCGCCGTCCTGTCGCTCGTGGAAGAGGGACGGCTCGCGGTGGGCGATCCGGTGGGCCGCTACATCCCCGCGTTCGCGCACACCACCGTCGCGACCAAGAGCGACACCGGTCTCGTCACCAAGCCCGCGGCGCGACCGATCACGATCCGCGATCTGCTCACGCACACGGCCGGCATCTCGTACGGCACCGACGCGCAGATCGCACCGCTCTACGCCGCGAAGGGGCTCGGCCCCGCGGCGGGATGGGGCTGGTACACGGCCGACAAGGACGAGCCGATCTGCACTACGATCGAGCGGCTCGGCACGCTGCCGTTCATCGCGCAGCCGGGTGAGCGCTGGGTGTACGGCTACAACACCGACATCCTCGGCTGCGTCGCCGAGCGCGCGTCCGGGATGCCGCTCGACGAGCTGATCCGGACCCGCATCACCGGTCCGCTGAAGATGAACGACACCTATTTCTTCGTGCCGCGCGGGGCGGGCGGGCGGCTCACCACCGTCTATCTGAGCGACTCGACCGATCACGCGCGGCGCGCCCCCGACGGCCCGCGCGGGCAGGGGAATTACCTGGACGGCCCGCGCAAGAGCTTCGCGGGCGGCGCGGGGTTGGTCTCGACCGCGGCCGACTACGCCCGCTTCCTCGAGATGCTGCGCAACGGCGGCGAGCTGGGCGGCGTGCGCATCCTGGCCCCGCACACCGTGGACCTGATGACGCACAACCAGAGCGGCACCCTGTTCGACTCGACTGGAGCACACGGATTCGGTTTCGGGTTCGCGACGACCGAGCGCTACGGCGCCAACGGGATGGCGTCGGTGGGCACGTTCAGCTGGGGCGGGGCGTACGGCAGCGGCTACTCCGTCGATCCGGTCGAGCACCTGGTGATCGTGTTCATGATCAATCAGCTGCCGAACCACAGCGACATCGCCGGGAAGTTTCCCACGCTGGTCTACCAGGCACTGGTGACGAGGCGTTAAACTCTTGGCGGGCACGCACCCCTAGCCTTCACGCCATGATGACGACGGCCGCCCGCCTCTCCAAATCCCGCTTCGTCACCGGCTGCCAGTGCCACAAGCTGCTGTGGTGGACCGTGCACGAGCCGAACGCGCTCGAGCTCCAGCCCGACAAGGTGCTGCAGGACCTGTTCGACCAGGGGCGCCAGGTGGGCGAGGCGGCCCGCGCGCGCTACCCCGGCGGCGTGCTGATCGACCTGCCGCACGACGCCCGCGCCGAGCGCGTCGCCGCCACGCAACGAGCGCTCGACGCGGGCGCCCCGGCGATCTTCGAGGCGACGTTCATCGCCGACGACACCTACGTGGCGATCGACGTGCTCGAGCAGCTGAACGACGGCTACCGCCTGACGGAGGTCAAGTCGTCCACCTCGCAGAAACCCGAGCACATCCCGGACGTCGCGATTCAGGCTCGCGTCGCCGCGGCGTGCGGCGTGAAGGTCAGGGCCGCCGCAGTGCTGCACTTGAACAAGGAGTTCCGCCATCCCGCCTCGGGCGATCTGTTCGTCCGGACCGACGTCACGGCTCCTGTCGTAGAGTTGCTTCCCAGCGTTCCGGACGAGATCGATCGGCAGCGGGAGATGCTCGCGGGGCCCCTTCCCGACGTCCCCGTCGGCCTGCACTGCTTCGAGCCACGGAAGTGTCCGTTCATGGGCCGTTGCTGGCCCGACGCGCCGGACCACATCCGGCACCTTGCGGGCGTCGGGCCGAAAAAGACCGCCGCATATTTGACGCGCGGCATCACGTCCATCGCCGAGCTGCCGGCGCGCGAGAAGCTCAATTTCACGCAGCGGCGCCAGCTCAAGGCGATGGCCGATCAGCGGCTCATCGTGGAGCCTACGCTCGCGCGCGAGTTAGCACCATTTACGTTCCCCCTCTCCGCGTCTGCGGAGAGGGGGACCGGGGGTGAGGTCCTGGGTTTTCTCGACTTCGAGACGATCGCCCGCGCGATCCCCGTCTGGCCCGGCATGGCCCCCTGGCAGCAGGCCGCCGCCCAGTTCAGCTATCACGAGCGGCAGCCGGACGGCAGCTACACGCACGCGGCGTTCCTCGCGGAAGGACCGAACGACGCGCGCCCTCCGCTGGCGGCGGCAATGGTGCGCGCCACCGCCCACGCCGACCGCGTGGTGATGTACACGCCCTTCGAGAAGACGCGCATCCGCGAGCTGCAACGGGCAGTGCCCCGGCTCGCCACCGAGCTCGCCGCGCTCGAGGCGAAGCTCATCGACCTGCACCCGGTGGTGAAGAACTGCGTGTACCACCCCGATTTCAAAGGGAGCTTCAGCCTGAAGGCAATCCTCACACCGCTCGTCCCCGAGCTGACCTACAACGACCTCGTGATCGTGGACGGCCGGGTCGCGAGCGTGGAGATCGCCCGGCTGCTGTTCGTGGCGGACAAGATCCCGCGGCAGGAGCGCGATCGCGTGCGCCAGGAGCTGCTCGACTACTGCCAGCGCGACACGTGGGCGATGGTGAAGCTGGTCGAACGGCTGCAGCAGCTCAGTGAGCGCCCCTGAGCCAGTCCCCGAAGAAGGTCCGCGCTCCCGGCTCGACCGCGTTAGTCTGCCGCGCAGGGGGATGCGTCAAACCCACGCCGACGTAGTTCGTCCCGATGCTGACGGAGAAAATGATGAGGGAGTTGAGCAGGTAGTACACCGCCCGTTGCCACACCGGAACGCCGCCCTTGGCGGCGAAGACGAGCAGGCCCAGCAGAAAGCTCAACAACAGCGAGGTCCAGCGCGGCGGCAGGCTGAACGCGACCCACAGCGCGTTGGCGATCAACATCGTGACGCCGCCCGCGATGCCGGGCGTGAGCATCGCCTTGGGCTGCAGGAACTCCTCGACCTTGGCCTTCTCCAACTACGGCTTCCGGATCAAGGCACGCACCCGCGTCGCGTCCTGCTTGGAGAGCACGTCCACCTTGTGCAGCGCCGTGTACGCCTGCACCGACTGGCCGGCAATCATGGCGTGCGGCGAGCCGGTGGTCGAGTCTTTGTGGAGCAGAAACGTGCCTTCCTGCCCGACGGCAAACTTGGGGGTGCCGACCCAGGCGACGTCGGGGGAGCCCGGGAACCGCACCACGACCTTCTCGCCGACCTGGGCGCCCTTGATGCCATCTTCGACCTGAATGATCGCGTCCTGCCAGTCGGGGTCGTGCTCGGTAATCCGCTTGGGTCGCGCCGGCGCGGGCGGCGTCAGCTCGGCCGGGCGCACCTGCTCCACGCGGCCCGCGACCACCATGGCCGCCCTCTGGATGTGAGCCTTTAGATCGGCGTCGTTCACCTCGAGCCTGGCCCTCGAGACCGCTTCCTGCTGGGCCGCCGCGACGACCGGGGATCGCCCCGGCTCGTGGCCCACCTCGCGTACCGCCACGCCGCGACCGAAAACCCAGCCCGTCGTGTAAAACGTCGCCTGCGTGCCCGGTTTCAGCGAGCCCGGCCGCAGGGTCTGAACGGTGACGGAATCGCCCGCCGTCAAGGCGACCGCGGCCGGCTTTTCGAGCACCTGGTCGACCCGTACCACGACCGTCCGGGCCGAGGCGGGGACCTCGGGGACCGCGACGGCGCCTAGCTGCGTCACGGTGCCGATGAAGATGATGTCGGACTGCTTCACGAGCGCCGTCCGGCTCATCTGGGCGACGCCCCCGGCTCCGGGCAACGCGAGCGCGAGTGCGAGTAGAATCGCTGACCGAGTGTACATGGGACCCTCACCACGACCGTCTGTCGTCATGGCAGAACGGGGAGGCTGAAGAAAAACGGATCGATCGAGACGGCCACCGGGGCGCCCGAGCCATCGAGCAGCCGATGGGTCGCGAAGTCCACGCGCCGTTGATACACCACGCCTTGGGGGAAGTTAGCGGAATCGGGCGTGTTGTTGGCGGAGAATATGCCGAGGAACTGGCTCCCGCGGGTGAGCAGGCAGTTGTAGTCGCCGATGTACGGCAGGAACTGGAAGGACGGCGTCGTGGCCGGGACGGTGGCGAGGACCACGTCCTGGTGCGTCGCGAAGCCGTCGCGGGACTGCTCCAACCGGGTGACCCAGCGGCTGGTGGTCGCGGACCCGGTCACCTGCTGATAGAGCAGGCCCGTTGTGCCGTCGCTGGCGACCGCCAGGCTCGCGTCCGTGGCGTTCGTCAGCGTGCGCAGGTCGCCGCTCCACGTCGCGCCGCGGTCGGTCGAGCGCCGCACATGCACCGTATAGATGTCGCCCGTCCCGACGCGGTCGGCCCATGCCAGGTACACGTTGTCGCTGTGGAGCGGGTCCACCGCGATCGCCAGGGTGGAGCCGATGCGCTCCTGTCCCAGCGTCGGCGCGTTCGACCAGGGGATGGTCACGTGGGTCGCGACGAGGCGGCCGGGGAGACTGTCCGACGGGTCGACCAGGTCGCGGAACGGAGTCGCGCCGGTCGCGCCGCTGTCGTCGCGCACCACGACGACGTCGCTCGCCACATCCGCTCCCGCGTTCGAGCGCCAGCCGAAGTAGGCGACGTATACGGTGTGATCCGGTGCCACCGCGGGCCGGATGGACGGACCATTCTGCCCGGCGGTGCCGCGGGCCTCGATGCGGCGCGACGCATAGGTCGCGCCCCCGTCGAGCGAGACGTCGACGGTGGCGGTGCGCCCGTCCGGTGCGTCGAAATCATTGAGGCCGACATACACGCGATCGGCGCTCCCGACTTGGGTGGTGCGCACAAACGGCTGATCGATGTCGGCGCGGAACGCCTGCAGCGTCATGGTGGCGGGCGAGAAGAAGTCGCTCGCCTTGAGCTCGTTGAGTGGGAAACCGGGCACTTTCATTATTCCGGCGTACAGCACGGGCGGATTGCCCCCGACGGCGTGGGTGATATCGGCCGTCATCGACTGGCTGGGGAGCGTGTTGCGGAGCGTCCAGGAGTCGCCCCCGTCGTCGGAGACGAAGATGGGCGCCGTCGCGCTGGCGGAGCCGCCGGGGTTCGGCGTGAAGGCGGAGGCCGCCATGAGCTTCGGGTTCGAGGCGTACAGCGCCAGGAACGGCTCGGCGTCCTGCCAGGTTTCCCCGCTCAGCGAGACGGGGATCAAGTCCACGACCCGTACGCCCGCCAGCTTGCCCGTCGGCCCTTGGCCGATCGGCCGCTCACAGGCGACGCACAGCCCCACTGCGGCGGCAATCACTCCAGCCCGCATGACCCACGCTCCTCGTAGTAGACCGCCGCCATGCCCATATGATCGAATCCTCGGCGCGGGATTGGCAAGGGAGAGGCACGCCTCGCAGCTGTGGCGGGGCACGCGCGTGAGTGGTCGCGTTTTCTTCCCGGGGGAACGAAAGCATGCACGGCCCCACTGGCCACGGGCGTTATACCATGGCTGGTTGCAGGCCCTGGTACTCCGTGCCATAATGGGCAATCCAGTCCCACCCAGGGACGGATCAATTGGTCGAAAGCGACCAACTCGAAGGTGTACAGGCCGCACTCGCCTATCGCTATGGCGTAGAACGGGAGATAGGGCGGGGTACGTTCGCGACGGTCTTCCTCGCGGACGATCTCAAGTACCACCGCGCAGTCGCGGTCAAGGTGCTGAAGCCCGAGTGGGCCGCCGCGTTGGGGCGCGATCGGTTTCTGCTGGAAATCGAAGTCACCGCCCAGCTCAACCACCCGAACGTCCTGCCCGTGCTCGACTCGGACGAGCGCGAGGGATTCCTGTTCTTCGTCATGCCCTACGTCGCAGGCGACTCGTTGCGCCACCGGCTGCGTCACGAGAAGCAGTTGTCGATCGACGAAGCCATGGGCATCACGCGCGACGTCGCGGGCGCCCTGGCGGCGGCGCACGCCCGGGGAGTGCTGCATCGCGACATCAAGCCCGAGAACATCCTGCTGCACGAGGGGCGTGCCATGGTGGCCGACTTCGGAATCGCCCGCGCCCTCACGCAGGCCGGCGGCGCGGGGCTGGCGGGTCTGCACACCGGCTTTGGAATTGGGACACCGGGTTACATGAGCCCGGAGCAGGCCACTGCCGACCACGACGTAGACCAGCGCACCGATGTGTACAGCCTGGCCTGTGTGCTCTACGAGATGCTCGTCGGTGAGACGCCCTACACCGGGAAGTCGGCCCAGGCGATCATCGCCAAGCAATTGGGTTGGCCGGCGCCGTCCGCGCGAGTGGTTCGTGGGACAGTCTCGCCGCTGCTCGACGCGGCCATCCGCCGGGCTTTGGCGAAGGCGCCCGCCGACCGATTCCCGACCGTCGCCCAATTCGCCAGGGCCCTGAGCGGTCCCCGCGACCGGCGCCGCGTTCGGTCCGACTCCCTCGGGTCGGACGCGGGGCGCCGGGTGCCACGAGCCGGTCCCGCGATCGATCCCTCCCTGGTTCAGCAACGCCGCGTCATGGTGCTGTCCTGCAAGCTGGCCGGGTCCAACGAGCTGGATCCGCAAGATGTCCCGACCATCATGGGCCGCTACCAGCAGGCCTGCGCCGACTGCGTCAAGCGATACGGCGGCCACGTGTCCGAGCGGAGGGGCGATGCGGTCGTGGCCCTGTTCGGCTTTCCCGTCGCCCACGAGGACGAAGCCGAGCGGGTCGTGCACGTGGGTCTGAAGATCATCGAGACGCTGGCCAAGTCCGAGGTGGGACGTCTGGGGGTGCGGATTGGCATCGCCAGGGGGAAGGCCGTCCTGTCCGGCGACGACGAGTGGGTCGAGGCCAAGGATCTCGCCTTGCAGTTGCGCGACCTCGGCCAGCCGGGAAGCGTCGTGGTGAGCGATGAAGTCCGGCGCCTGACCGGCGGCAGGTTCAGCTACCAGGACGTGGGCGAGTCCCCTGCCCATGCGTATCGGGTCGTGGAGTCGAGCACCGCGACGCGCTTCGACACGGCCACCAAGCATGGCCTGACGAGTCTGGTCGGCCGGAGGGACGACATCGCCCTGTTGCGGCGGCGTTGGCAGGCGGCGCAGCAGACCGGAGGTCAGGTGGTGCTGTTGGTGGGCGAGTCGGGCATCGGCAAGAGCCGCATCGTGAGCGAGTTTCTGCGCGAGGAGCGAGAGCCCGGGCCGGAGGCGAGGCCGCTCATGGCTCTGCGGTTCCAGTGCTCCCCGTATTACATCACCAGCGCCTTTTACCCGAGCATTGACTTCCTCGAGCGGGAGCTCGCGTTCGAGCGTGACGAGCCCCCGCAATCCAGATTGAAGAAGCTCACCAAGCTGATGGTCATGGATTACGGTCGTCCCGAGACGGACGTCCCGTATATCGCCGCCCTGCTCTCCATCCCCTGCAGGGATCGCCCCGATGCCGTCCCGATGCGCCCGCAGCGGGGCAAAGATCTGACCATCGAAGCGCTGGTCAACCTCATACAAGCCGCCGCCCGCCGGCGGCGGGGCGTGATGCTGTTCGAGGATGTGCACTGGGCCGATCCCAGCACGATCGAGCTCCTGGACCAGCTGATCAGCCGGGTGGTAGCGGTCCCGTTCCTGGTCGTGCTCACCAGCCGGCCACCGGAGCCCGGCGAGAGCGCCGACGAAACGGTGCAGGACTTTCGATCGCGCTGGTCCCGGCACGTGCAGCACTTCGAAGCCCGCACGATCGAGGGGCTCACGCCGGATGAGCGCGCCGAGCTCGTGTCCAAGCTGACGGGCGGCAAGCCCCTTCCGCCGAAAGTGCTGGAGTACATCGTCGATACGACCGACGGGGTCCCTCTGTTCGTGGAGGAGCTCACGAAGACGATACTCGAGTCCGGCGACCTGAAGGACGACGGCGTCCGTTACACGCACGCCGGCGATCCCGCCAAAACGCAGATTCCGGCGACCCTGAGCGACTCGCTCATGGCGCGTCTCGACCGTGTGGCCCCCGCCCGCGGCATCGCGCAGATCGGTGCGGCCATAGGGCGTGAGTTCAGTTACGAGCTGCTCGTTGCCGTGGCTTCGATGAGCAAGGAGGCGCTCGACACGGGACTCGCACGGCTGACGGAGTCGGGGCTCGCCTCCCGGCGCGGGGAAATCCCCGAGGCCGTCTACACCTTCAAGCACACCCTGGTACAAAAGACGGCCTACGAGTGGATGCTACCCAACGAACGGCAGAAGCTGCATGCCGCCATCGCCGGCGAGCTCGAGCGACACTGGCCGGAGACCCGCGAGGCCCAGCCGGCGCTGCTCGCGCGGCACTATGCCGACGCCGGCTTGCCCGCGAAAGCGGTGTCGTTCTGGCTGCGCGCCGGCGACGCCTCGTTGAAGCGCTTCGTCCTGGCCGAAGCCGTGGCCCACCTGCGCAAGGGTCTGGCGTTGGTCGGCACGTTGCCCGCCGGGACCGAGCGGGACCGCATGGAGCTGCAACTGCGCCAGCTGCTGGGGCGGGCGGTGATGGACCTGCAGGGGTGGGCGGCAGACGAGGTCGCGAGCCTGCTGGAGCCGGCGCTCGACCTCGCCAGATCGCTCAATGACCAGGAGAGCTTTCTCCCCGTGCTGCACGGTCTATGGGTCCACTTCATGAGCGCGGGGCGGCATCGCGTCGCGATGGGCTGGGCGAAAAAGATGGCGGCCCTGGCAATTGCGTCGGAACGGAGAACCGTCAAGCGAGAGCTCCAGATCGTCGCCTGTCGGGCGAAGATGACGTCGCTCTTCTGGATGGGCGATCTCACCGCGGCGGCCCGCGAAGCGGAGCGGATCGAGAGCGAGTACAGCGCCGCCGCCCACGGGCACATCGTCGAGAAGACCAACACGGACCCGCTCACCGCGGAGGGCATCTATCGATCGCAGATACTCTGGATGCTCGGGTTTCCGGACCAGGCGCTCGCGAAGAGCGACGCCAAAGACGGACACGCCCGCAGCCGCGAACACCCCCATCCGATCGATCTCGGCCTCGCACTCACCCTCGGCTCTTCCGTGTTCGACTATTGCGGCAAGGCCGAAGAGCTGTTGGCCCGCGGCAAAGAAGCCGAAGCGCTGGGCAAAGAGCACCGCGTAAAGCTCATAGAAGAGAAAATGGCACCGATCGTCATCGGCGTGGCGTCGCTGCGCGCGGGGAACTATTTCGAAAGCGTCGATCAGATCTCGAAAGCGCTCGCCAAACTGACCGAAACCGGGCACGGCGCGTGGGTCCCCTACGTCAGGGCGCTGCTGGGCGAGGCGCTCGCGCGTAGCGGCGACCTCGCCGGCGGCCTGGGTTGTATCGAGCAGAGCCTCGAGCAGATCGAGCGCCAGGAGGAGAGGGTGCACCTTTCCGAGGTGCTCCGCCTCAAGGGGTGGATGCGGATGCAGCAAGGTCGGTCGCAAGACGCCGAAGCGTGCCTGCGTGAGGCGATCGGCGTCGCCCGACGGCAGAAGGCCAAGTCGTGGGAGTTGCGCGCCGCCACTACGCTGGCCCGTCTGCTCGGCGATCGCGGTGACCGCGCCGGCGCGTCCCGGCTGCTGCGACCGGTGTACGGCTGGTTCAAGGAAGGGTTCGACACGAAGGACCTCAAGGACGCCAAGGCCTTGCTGGACGAGCTCGAGCCGTGAAGCGGCGCTCCTAGTCGTCGGAACCCAGCGTCTCAAGTTCGATTCCCTCCGCGCCCATGGCGCGCTCCCCTCGATGTAGGTTGGTTCCGGTTACTGTTGGAACGTGCCCCGGATACTTTGGAGTAACCAATGAGCCAACCCGCCCATCGCCGCGGGACAGCGTTGCCGGCACTGCGGTGGGTGGCGCGAGGGCTGGCGCTGGCCGCCGCGTACTTCGTAGTCGCCAAAATTGGACTGCGCTACGCGACCATCGGGCCGTCCATCTCTCCGGTGTGGCCACCCACGGGCCTCGCCGTGGGGGCGCTGGTCCTGCTGGGCCCCGGGTATTGGCCGGCTATCCTGCTCGGCGCGTTTCTGGCGAATGCGACGACGAGCATTCCGGTCCTCGCCGCGGCCGGCATCGCGTGCGGTAACGCTGCCGAAGCGACGGTCGCCGCCTATCTCCTCCGCCGCCGAGCCGGCCAACATCTCGCGCTCGATGATCTCCGCGGTGTGCGCACGCTCGTTTGCGTCGCGGCACCCGTGGGGGCGTTGACGAGCGCCACCATCGGTGTCACGACGCTGTGGCTGGCCCATGTGATACCGGGCGCCGGGGTCTGG
>Ga0209234_1000510_pt1 | contig 13458 bp, 14 predicted proteins | sample GraSoi013_1_20cm_2_FD_185816 | JGI IMG/M metagenome (GOLD analysis project Ga0209234, IMG submission 185816) | Grasslands soil microbial communities from the Angelo Coastal Reserve, California, USA - Sample 08_20_2013_1_20cm (SPAdes) (version 2) | ecosystem: Environmental > Terrestrial > Soil >... | reverse complement strand
CTACCGGGCCAGCTTGGTCCTAAACTGTAGATGCGGGCCTTAGCCTCGCCTCTTGCGCTTCATGTACGCACAAAAGTTCAACGTCAGCATAGTGATTCGCGGCGAATCCCGCGCTTGCCCGCTCGATTGGCTCGATCAATTCTGCATGCGCAACTTCACCAACTCCGCCGATTTTGACGACACACTTCCCGTGGCTGATGGCAAGGTCGAAGCCAGTTTCCGCCTTTCTCCCGAACGCTTCTCGGAAGGCCTCGCCGCCTGGCTAACGCAGCGCGGCAAAGGCGAAGGCCAGTCCGTGGCAGTACACGTCACTCGCGAATAGACTTTTGGAACTTCCCCGTGAGAGAACTGTCCACAGAGATAAACAGTTCTAGGCTGCGGAATCCCGCTTTTCGCCCCGGAGCACGGCGCGAATTTCCGGCAAAGCCGCCAACGTCGCTGCCTCGCCGGCTGCAATCATCTCCGGGGTCTTGCTGAAATCGTCCCACACAAAAGGTTTCACGTCCGGCTCGATGACTATGTCCGCCTGCGTCCGCCAGGAGAGATCGCTATGCCGTTGGATGATGTTGAAGGAGCGGCTGAGGACGTCCGTGAACGTGCGCGGGTGTTCGATGTTGTCCGCTTCCAGGTAAACGGCGATGACCACGTCCGCGCCAAGAAGCAAAACCCCCTCGACCGGTACCGGCGCGGTGACGAATCCGTCGACCAGCGTCCGCCCCTCAAATTGAATGGGCACAAAAAGGCCAGGATAAGCGCAGGAACCGCGCAGCGGCGGCGCGATGGGCCCGTGGGAATAGTAGACGGAAACTCCTGCGGTGATGTCCGTGGTGGCGATGGCCAGCGGCGTTTGCAATTCCTCGAAAGTTTTTACGTGAGTAAAACGCTCGAGATATTTTTCCATGCGCTGGTTGGTGGCTAATCCGAGCCAGGATGGCGTCCAGCGCCCGAAATCCGTGAAGTTCGTGGATGCGCCAACCCTGGCCATTTGGTCCAGCGATGCTCCCGCGCAGTAACCCACGGCGATCAATGCTCCGACGCTCGTGCCGGCCACGCAATCGATGGGAATTCCAGCTTCGCGCAAAACGCGGAGGACACCGAGGTGCGCTATACCGCGCGCAAAGCCGCCCGCAAGAGCCAAGCCCACGCGCGGGCGCTCCCGGGGTTCGCTTTGCTCGCCGTAGGCGAAGGCGCGAAACTTGTCCTTTGCCGTTCGAAACCAGCCGAGCGTGCTGGAAACTCTGCCTTCTTCCGTCATCTGTCCATTTTAGTACTATATCCAGGGATCTGCCGGTCGTTTGACCCGCGCATGCCGGTTTTGTAACCTGTCCCATCGAACTAAACGGGCCATGTAAATCCTGTAAAAAGGCGTGCCATGAAACGTCGCATCGAGAAGGCAGTGGTGCTGGGAGCGGGAACGATGGGCTCGCGGATCGCGGCGCATTTCGCGAACGCCGGGCTGCCGTGCGTCTTGCTGGACATTGTTCCCCCGAATTTGCCCGCCGATGCGCCGGCCGGAGAGCGTAACAAAATTGTACGCGCTGGATTGGACACGGCAAAGAAATCAAAGCCAGCGGGGTTTTTCACCCCGGCGCTTGCGGAAAAAATTGCCATTGGGAACTTCGAGGACGACCTGGCGCGTTGCTCGGAAGCTGATTGGATCATCGAAGCGGTCGCAGAGAATCTGGAAATCAAACGGAAATTGCTGGCGCGCGTAGCCCAGTTTCGCAAACCTGGAGCCATCGTAACTACCAACACTTCCGGCTTGCCCGTGCGCTTAATCGCAGAGGGTATGAGCGAAGAGTTTCAGCAGCACTGGGCGGGGACGCATTTCTTCAATCCGCCACGATACTTGAAACTTGTGGAAGTGATCCCCGGGCCGAAGACCTCAGCTGACGTGGTCGAGTCGTTGAGCGAGTTTTGCGACCGGCGGCTGGGAAAAGGCGTGGTGCTGGCAAAAGATAGGCCGAACTTCATCGCCAACCGCATCGGAACGTTTTCAATGCTGAATGCGCTGCGCCTGATGGGCACGCTCGGAATGACGGTGGAAGAGGTTGACGCCTGCACTGGGCCGGCAGTGGGCTGGCCGAAGTCGGCGACGTTTCGAACGGCGGATATCGTGGGTCTCGATGTGCTGGTGCACGTCGTGAAGAACATTTACGAGACGGCGCCGAACGACGAATCTCGGGAAATGTACAAAGTGCCGGCGCTCGTGGAAGAAATGGTTAAGCACGGCTGGCTCGGAGACAAGACCGGGCAGGGTTTTTATAAGAAGGTCAAGGGCGAAGGCGAAAAGGAAATTCTGACGCTCGATGTGAACACTATGGAGTATCGCGCGCGGCAGAAAGCGAAATTCGCTTCGCTCGAAATGGGAAAAGCGATTGAGGACACCCGGGAGCGGTTGCGCGCGCTGGTGGGGCCGGTGCTCGAAGGGCAGAAGGGTGACAAAGCGCAGCAGTTTTTGTGGGGCGCACTTTCCGAAATGTGTTTGTATGCGGCGCGACGCGTGCCGGAAATCTCCGACAACGTTGTCGACGTTGACCGCGCGATGCGCTGGGGCTTTGCCTGGGAACTTGGACCGTTCGAAATCATGGATGCCATTGGCGTGAAGGCGTTTGCTGGCCAAGCGCGGAAAGAGGGACGCACGCTGCCGGCGGTCATCGAGAAGGTGCTGGCGAGCGGGCGGAAGGGATTTTACGAATCGGAGAAAGGCACGACGACCGTTTTCGATATTGGCGGCGGCGGAGCGAAAAAGGTCGAAGAGCCGAAAGGCGTCATCATTCTGAAATCGCTGAAAGATGCAGGCCGCGAAGTGGAGCGCAATTCCGGCGCGAGCCTGATCGATCTCGACGATGGCGTAGTGTGCTGCGAATTTCACGCCAAGATGAATGCCATCGGGGCGGACTTGATCGCCATGCTGCACAGGGGCTTGAAGCGGCTGGAAACGGATTTTGAGGCGATGGTGATTGCGAACCAGGCGGTGAATTTTTCCGTCGGGGCAAACTTGATGCTGGTTCTGGTGGGGGCGCAAGAGCAAGAGTGGGACGAATTGCACATGGCGGTGAAGCAATTCCAAAACATCAATCTGGCGATCAAATACGCGCCTAAGCCGGTGGTGGCGGCGCCGCAGGGATTGGCACTCGGCGGCGGCTGCGAAGTGAGCTTGCACGCGGCAAAGATTCAGGCGGCGGCGGAAGCATACATCGGCTTGGTGGAAACGGGTGTGGGGCTGATTCCGGGCGGCGGCGGCACGAAGGAAATGCTGATCCGCGCGAATGAACACGCCAGTGGGACAGGCTTCAGCCTGTCCTCTTCTCCGGAATCCGACCTCGACCTTTTCCACGCCCTGAAGCCCATCTTTGAAGCGATGGCGATGGCTAAAGTTGGCACGAGCGCGGAAGAATGCCGCGACTGGGGATATTTGCGCCGCGAAGACGGCATCTCCATGAACCGCGACCGGCTGGTCGCCGACGCAAAGGAAGCCGCGCTTGCGCTCGTGCGTGGCGGCTACCAGCCTCTCGCGGCAAGCTGGCAGGAAGGCGCGCAAACCACGCAGATCAAAGTGCTCGGCGACCAATTTCTTGCCGGCGCCAAGCTCGCCATCCACATGATGCTCCGCGGCGGCTATGCCTCCGAGTACGACGCGCACGTGGGCAGCAAGCTCGCGAACATTCTGGCTGGTGGCGCGCTGTCGTCCCCGCAAATGGTAAGCGAGCAATACGTGCTCGATCTCGAGCGCGAAGCCTTTGTTTCGCTCTGCGGGGAAAAGAAAACTCAGGAACGTATTGCGCATACGCTCAAAACTGGCAAGCCGCTCCGTAACTAGGAAAACTGTCTCACCTATAACCGCCCAATCGACGGCACGCGCTCACGTGACGGGGACGGAAAAGTGTTCGTGGAGGATACGCAGCTTCCCTTGACTGTCTCTTTGAAAGACATGAGTGGCGCGCACAAGATCGAGCTTTTCTTCGACACGTTTGCCGCCGCCGACGTCACGGCCGGTGGCCTGAAAATGAAACGTGTAGCTCGCAATGCCCGCATCGGAGCCGATCAGCACAACATCGATGGGACCGAGCTTTACTTCCATGCGCGTGTCTGGACGGAAGTATTCTCTGGAGCGGCGCATCGCGCCCAAACGGCCGGGTTCAGCGCGGCCCATGGAGATCTGAAAAATCGTACTTTCCGGCGCATAATAGGGATTCAAGAGGTCTTCCGACTTGGCAAGAAACGTGGTCCAGAAAAGTTCAACCGCTTTGCGTACCTCCTCGCTAGTTAGCTTCTCCAAGATGAACCCTCGCGGACGGCAACCACGCGCCGTTTCCATCTGTGCTTGTCGTATTGTAGTCGTTTGCCTCGCGGCCATTCGTTGGATGTGATTGGAATGTTACTGTCGCGGCACACCGCCACTTCCTCCACAGGTTAAAACAAGAAAGAGGAACACCTAATCGTACAAAAACGTATTGCTATGACGATCTTTAGTGCGGTATTCTGCGGATTCGCAGGAGGCGGATGGTGCAGAAGCTATTGGCGCCGAGAGAAGCGGCGAATGTTCTGGGCATCAGCTATCCCACCTTGAAGCAGTGGATCTACCACGGAAAAATCAAATCGCTGAAAACGCCCGGCGGACATCACCGCGTGCCGGAGAGCGAGATCGACCGGTTGTTTCCGAAGAAACTGGAGCGCGGAGATGTCGAAACGCGACGGGGAAATCTGCGGAAGATCAGCGGGCGAAACCAGTTGATCGGGCGCGTGGTGGCGATCAAGTTCAGCGGTCTGCTGGCGCAGGTCACGCTGGCGATCGGAGAGCAGCATATGACCTCGATCATCACGGCGGATGCGGCCAAGGAGCTGCGGCTGAAGCCCGGGGAGCGGGCTGCGGCGCTGATCAAAGCGACCGAAGTAATGATTTTAAGAGTCTGACAGGAGCGGTGATTCGTGACTGTTGGCGAGACAAATTGGCGCAAGTGGTTCCGCATATTCCCGCTCATCATTTCTGTTTTCCTTGCGCAGCATGAGGTGCGAGCACAGGGGCAAGAAATCCGCATAGCGGCGGCGGCCGACCTGAAGTTTGCGATGAACGAGTTGGCGGAGAAGTTTGAGAAGCAGTCAGGAACGAAAGTGAATGTGACTTACGGATCGAGCGGGAACTTTTTCTCGCAAATGCAAAATGGAGCTCCTTTCGATCTGTTCTTTTCCGCGGACATTGAGTATCCGAGAAGGCTGGAGGCCATGGGACTCGCGGAGCCGGGGACGCTATACGAATACGCGGTAGGGCGAATCGCGATTTGGACGCCTGCGGATTCGAAAGTGGATGTTACCAAACAGGGATGGAAGACCCTGTTGGACGCAAGCGTCGAGAAGTTGGCCATCGCCAATCCCGAGCACGCGCCCTACGGACGCGCGGCGATAGCGGCGTTGCAAAACGCGGGAATCTACGAATCCGTCAAAAGCAAGTTGGTGTACGGAGAAAATATTTCGCAAGCGGCGCAGTTTGTACAATCAGGCAATGCGCAGGCGGGGATTGTAGCGATGTCGCTGGCGGTTTCGCCGGCGATGCACGACGGGAATCGCTGGGAAATTCCGGCAGAAATGCATGCGGCGATCGAGCAGGGCGCGATTGTTCTGAAGGACGCGAAGAATAAGGAAGCGGCGCGGGCGTTTCTGGAATTTGTGAAGAATTCGACAGGGCGCGCGATACTGACGAAGTATGGTTTTGCGTTTCCGGAAAAGACGAGAAAAGAAGAAAAAAGATGATGCAGAGGCGCCCAGGGCGCAGTGGAAACGCAGAGAAGCGTAGAAAAAAGGATAGCGAATGGAAGCGCTGTGGTTGTCGATGAAGTTGGCGGCGTGTGTGGCCGCGATATTGCTGGCTATCGGGATGCCGGTAGCGTACTGGCTGGCATATTCGAACTGGCGCGGGAAATTCCTGCTCGAATCGCTGGTGGCGCTGCCGCTGGTGCTGCCGCCGACGGTACTTGGATTTTACGCGCTCGTGGCGATGGGCCCGCGCGGGCCGCTGGGAAAACTGTGGATCGCGCTGTTCGGCCATGGACTGGCGTTCACGTTCAGCGGACTGATTCTGGCGTCCGTGCTGTACAGTTTCCCGTTTGCGGTGCAGCCGCTGGTCGCTTCCTTTGAGGGAGTCGATCGAAGACTGCTGGACGCCTCAGCCGTCCTCGGCGCAGGAAGCTCGCGGACATTTTGTCGAGTGATCCTGCCGTTGTCACTCCCCGGAGTGGTCACCGCGGCGGTACTGAGTTTCGCGCACACCCTGGGAGAATTTGGCGTGGTGTTGATGGTGGGCGGGAATTTGGCAGGCGTCACGCGAACGGTTTCGATCGACATTTACGATCGCGTGCAGTCACTGGAATACGGCGAGGCCAATCGCATGGCGCTGGTGCTGCTGACGATTTCGTTCTCTGTATTGTGCGTTGTATATGCCGTGAATCGCCGCGTGTGGACGCCGTGGCCGGCGAAGTAAACGCGACGATCCTCACCGCGCGAATTCGCAAAGAGCGGCGCGGCGCGGGCGCCTCCTCTTTTATCCTTGATGTTTCTATCGAAGCTTCTCCCGGCATTACGATTCTCTTTGGACCTTCCGGAGCCGGCAAATCCACGCTGCTGGATTCCGTTGCAGGGCTGGCGCGGCCGGACGAGGGACGAATCGTGGCCGGCGGCGACGTACTGTTCGATTCCGCGCGCGGAATCGATGTTCCCGCGCCGAAGCGGCGAACCGCCTACGTTTTTCAGACCCTGGCACTATTTCCGCATCTGAGCGCGGAAGAAAATGTTTCATACGGCTTGATGGATTTGCAGGAGGAAGAAAGACGGAAGCGAGTAGAAGCAATTCTCAAAGCCTTTCGCGTCGAGAAATTGCGGAGACAAAGGCCCGCCGAGATTTCCGGAGGCGAGAAGCAGAGAATCGCGCTGGCGAGATCGCTGGTGACCGAGCCGCGCGTGTTGTTGCTGGACGAGCCGTTGACCGGATTGGATGCGGAGCTGAAAGCGTCCATTGTGGACGATCTATGCGCCTGGAACGCGGCAAAGGGAATCCCGATTTTGTACGTGACGCACAGCCGCGAAGAAGTGCATGCGCTGGGCGAGCGCGTGATCGCGCTAGACAATGGGCGCGTCGTAAGCGCCGGTGCACCAACGGATGTACTAGACGCCCCGCGTCGGAAAAAACTGGCCCAGGCAGCAGGATTCGAGAATATGTTGAGCGCTACGGTGCTCGATCTGCGCGAAGCGGATGGCGTGATGCGCGTGAGGCTCGGCGAGAGCGCGTGCGAGATCGAGGTGCCGCTCGGTTATGCGGCAGCCGGGCACCGCGTGCAGGTAGCGGTTCGCGCGGGAGATATTTTGCTGGCGACGGAGCGGCCGCACGGATTGAGCGCGCGAAATGTGATGGATGGGCGCATCATTTCGCTGGAGCAACGCGGGACGATGGTGATTGCTCGTGTGGATTGTGGAGTGATCTTCGTCGTACACGTCACGCCCGGGGCTGTGCGGGCGCTGGAGCTAACGGCGGGGCGCCGCGTTTGGCTGGTCTTGAAAACGCACTCGTGCCATCTGGTGGAGTAGAAGAAAACTCGAGAGCCCGGAATTTTTCAAGACTTCGGCTTTTGCGGAGCGGGCGTTGCAGTCTTGGCCGCGGCCGGGCCGGAGAATTTGATTTCATCGGCCTCCAGGGTCTTGTCCTTGGGCGTGGCGTGGATAACGATGAGGTCGCCGGCGGCGAGGTCGCCGGCCTTGGCTGGCTTATCCTCATTGTTGGCCCTCGATAGAAAGACAGTCGAAGCGGCGAATTTCACTTCCACGGACTTCCCGTCCGCTGTTTTTACAACCACGGAATCGGCGCTGATTTTTTCAACCGTGCCTCTGACGTGAACTTTATTGCCGTGAGCCAAGGCCGTGCCCATGGCGAGTGCGAACAATAAAGCCAGCGAGGATATGCGAAGTTTCATTGAAAGCCTCCCCTTGGAATGAGCGTCCGGCATGCTACGGCTTCATTCCTGGTGATGATCTTGTGATTCCGCTTTTCGTTGCGGTTTTGCTCCATTCAAAAAATCACTTTCCTGCTGTTCTTCCGTCCGGTCGTCCGGGCCTTTGGGATTATAGCGCTCCATTTCGATGCGTTCCGCGACGCTGAGATGAGGAAGGTGGCGGATGAAGTGAACCAACTTCCAACTGCCTTGCATGCCTCCGTGCTCGCCGCCATTGGAAAACGCCGGCATTCCCGTGAACCGCACCCCATTCTCGATGATCCAGAATAGCTCGCCGTCGGTAAGACTTTGCGTTTCCGGCAGGCGCAGGTCCGGTGGCTTGGGGTAGAGGCCACTTCCAATCATGGTCTGCCCGCCGCCGTCGTTGGCATGGCAGACGGCGCAATGATCCGCGAAATGCAGCCGCGCATCGCGCAGATCCTCCGGCGAGACGAGCAGGGGGTTCTGGGCCAACCGCGCATTCGAAGGAATTGCCAGATGATGCACGTTTCGAGCGATCATGGTTTCGAATCGGCTAGGTGTGGCGCGCGAACTGAGGCCATCATGCAGGATTGAAACGGCCGTAGCGACAACCAGGCCGAGGAGCGCTAGCACGACGATGATCACGAGTGTTCTGCGTTTCATGGCTCTGCGAGTATGTTAATGGATGACGGTCGGGGCGGCCAGCGGCGAATCATTCGGCGCTGACGAAGACCGCGCTGCATGGCTGTCCCCACTCACGCTTCACTGGCGAGGAGAAGGGAATGGCGAGAAGACGTCTATTTTCTTATTATGGCAACCCACGGCGTGTTCTTGAAATCGCAGAAGCGTGCGAATATCGGGCATTTTCAGAAGAGCGGCGAGGCTAATGGTAGAGCGCCCGGATGTACGCGCCCCGCTAGCGACTTCCTCTGGTAGGATACTCATGAAATGGCGACCCCCACGATAAGCGGAAGCGGTTTGACGCCGATGGAAACCTGTCCAGCGGAAGTTCAGGAGATTCTCCACGCCGTGACCACCGGCGCAGAGCTCACGTTCGAACAGGGACTGATCCTGGCGATGGCGGAAGACGCAGCGCTGGAAGCGCTAGTGGCTGTTGCGGATCAGTTGCGGCAACAGACTGTCGGAGACGCAATCACTTACGTTGTGAATCGAAACATCAACTTCACGAACGTTTGTTTCGTGGGATGCAGTTTTTGCGGCTTTGGACGCGGGCCCGGAGCCGCGGACGCATACTCGCTCTCTTTCGAGGAAGTGGTGCGCCGCGCGCGCGAGGCCTGGGAGCGCGGCGCCACGGAGGTTTGTGTTCAGGGCGGACTACCGCGCGACCTCGACGGATTTTTCTACCGCGATCTGCTGCGCGCCATCAAGCATGCGATTCCTGAGATGCACGTACATGCCTTCTCGCCCATGGAAATTGATTACGGCGTGGCGAAAACTGGAATGGCACTGCGCGACTACCTGCGGATGATGAAGGACGAGGGGCTTGGCAGCATTCCCGGCACGGCGGCGGAGATTCTGGATGACCGCGTGAGGAAGGAGCTAAGCCCGAACAAATTGCCGGCGGGGCGGTGGGTGGAGATCATCACTGCGGCGCACGAGCTGGGCATTCCGACGACTTCAACCATGATGTACGGACACGTGGAAGAGCCGCCGGATTGGGTGCGGCACATGCTCCTCTTGCGCGCGATCCAAAAACGCACCGGTGGATTTACGGAGTTCGTGCCGCTGGGATTCATCCATGAGAACACGCGGCTCTACCGTCATGGTGGAGCGAGGCCAGGAGCGAAACGAGAAGAGCACCTGCGAGTACACGCCCTCGCACGGGTGCTGTTGCACGGGGCGATCAAGAATTTGCAGGTCTCCTGGGTAAAACTGGGTTTCGAAATGTCGCTCGCGTGCTTGCAAGTGGGTGCAAACGATTTCAGCGGTACGCTCATGGAAGAGAGTATTTCCAAGGCCGCCGGCGCAACTTTCGGGGAATATGTCCCGCCCGAAGAATTTCGCGCCAGGATTCGATCGATTGGACGAGTGCCGGCGGAACGGACGACGACCTACAAAATTCGGCGCGTATTTAATGAGCCGGAAAATGATCCGCGCGCCATGCCGTCGCAACTCCCCATGGCGCGAGCGGAGAGCCGCGTGAAATACATCGAAGGCGCCTACTGAGCGATTCCCATGCAAGCACTCCTCTTACCGGTCAAGGACTTGAACAATGCCAAAAAGAGATTGATGGGCGTGCTGACCCCGGAGGAGAGGTGTGCGCTGGCTGGGGCCATGCTCGCGGACACCATTCGCGCAGTGCGAGGCGTGCGCTGCGCGGAGAAAGTTTTTGTCGTCACGAATTACAAGCCCGTCATGCAGTTGGCCGAGGAAAATCGCTGGGAGATTTTGCGGGAAGAACAGCAAATTTCGGAGAGTGATTCCGTGGATGCCGCTTCGAAGATCTGCGAACAACTGAGCGTAACCGGACTGCTGCGCCTGCCGCTCGATCTGCCGTTGATCCAATCGAGGGACATCGATGAACTCTTGACTGTGGAATGCCAAGCGCCGGGTTTGGTAATTGTGCCCTCGCGCGATGGAACCGGCACAAACGCCATGATGCGGACGCCGCCCACATTGTTTCCCTCTCATTTTGGGGGCGGAAGTTTCGCGAAGCATCTTGCCGAGGCCGAAAGGGCTCATGCGCGGGTCATGGTGCGCCACAATGCCCGAGTGGAAATGGATGTGGACGACGAAGCGGATTTGCGGGCCCTGCTGGAGCACGATTTAAGCGGAACGGAAACGGGGCGCTGGCTGCGCGCGAGCGGTGTGGAGGCCAAGTTCCTGCGAAACATGCGAGCGGGAGCGATGAGCGCGCGATGAAGCAGAAACTTTATGCGAGTCTCGACGAGGCCGTGGCGGATATTCCCGACGGCGCGCAAATCATGTTCGGAGGGTTCGGAGGCGCAGGCTTTCCGAATAACCTGATTCAGGCGCTGGCCCGGAAAGGGACGAAGAACATCACCGCCATCAGCAACAATTGCGGGACGCGCGAAGGCGAGCTTGGGCTGATGTTCAAGAACAATCAGATCAAACATGTGATTGCTTCATTCCCCGGACCTCACGCCAGCTATTTTCAGGAACGGTTCGCCGCGAAGGAATTGACTCTGGAACTCGTGCCGCAGGGAATTCTGTGCGAGCGGATGCGGGCCGCTGGCGCGGGTCTGCAAGGCTTTTACACCACGGTGGGCGTGGGTACCGAAGTCGCCGAAGGAAAAGAAGAGCGGCTTCTTGAGGGCGAGCGCTGCATTCTGGAGTTGCCGATTCGTGCGGACTATGCCCTGATCAAAGCGCAGCAAGCCGATGAGTTGGGGAATCTAACTTATCGCCTCGCCGCTAGAAATTTCAATCCCATCATGGCCATGGCCGCGAAGACGACCATCGCCGAAGTGGAAGAAATCGTGCCGGTGGGTACGATCGATCCGGAACACGTGATGACACCGGCGATCTTCGTTCATCGCATCGTGCAAGCGAAAGGACTTCGTTATGCCGGGTAACGGCATACATGAAAAGGTCATGCCGCGTGACGTCATTCAGCAAAAGGTCATGCTGGCCAAGCCGCGATTGGCCAGGGAGCAAATCGCGCAGCGCGCCGCACGCGAGTTGCCGGATGGCGGGTATGTAAATCTCGGCTGGGGAATTCCCAATCTCATCGCGGACTATTTGCCCAAGGAAATCACCGTTTATTTCCACAGCGAAAACGGAATTCTGGGAATGGGGCGCCGCGCAAAATCGGGCGAGGAAGATTTCGATCAGGTGGATGCCATGAAAGTGCCCGTGACGCTGATTCCGGGCGCTTCTTTCTTTCATCAGGCGGACGCACATCTGATGTCGCGTGGCGGGCACCTGGATGTCGCCGTTCTGGGCGGATTTCAAGTATCGGAGAAGGGCGATCTTTCGAACTGGAAAATTCCCGGCGCGAAAGGCTCCGGCGGTATCGGAGGGGCGATGGACATCGCCGCAGGCGCCAAGACATTGATCGTGTGCATGGAGCACACCACCAAGGACGGAGCTCCGAAAATCGTGAAGAAGTGCACGTATCCGCTGACCGGTTTGGCATGCGTGGATACCATCATCACGGATCTGGCGGTGATCGACGTGAAGCCGGAAGGATTGATTCTGCGCGAAGTGGCGCGCGGTTGGACGGCGGAGGAAGTGCAGGAATTGACCGGCGCACAATTGATCGTCCGGCAGCAAATTCCAGAGATGAGTTTCGCTTGATTTTATTTATGAGGAGGTCCAAATGAGCCAGATGATTCCAGAAAAATATATGGATTTGCTGGAGAAGCCGGCGTTCGGAAATCTGGGGACGCTGATGAAGGACGGAAGCCCGCAGGTCACGCCCATATGGGTGGATTACGACGGAAAATTCGTGCGCTTCAATTCGGCAAAGGGCCGTGTGAAGGACAAAAATATCCGGCGCGATCCTCGCGTTTCGATTGCGATGCAGGATCCCGCAAATCCCTACCGCTATCTGGAAATCCGTGGCCAGGTCGTCGAAATCACCGAAAACGGCGCGGACGACCATATCAACAAACTTTCCAAAAAATATCTGGGAAATCCAGTTTACCCTTTCCGGAAACCAGGCGAAGTCCGCGTAATCTATAAGATCGAGCCGCAAAAAGTCAGCTCAATGGGCTAGCGCATCCGCGGCTGATTCAGATTCCGACATCAAATTCTGCATTCTGTAACTGACCACTGATAACCGACCACTTTCAACTCAGAGCCGCGCGGCGACGCGCGCGGCGATGCGGCCTTCCGCCGTCCGGAACACGAATACAAGACTGTCCGTGAGAGGTACCCCGGCGCTGGGGACAAGCAACTGATAGGACCACTCGAAGCGCTGAGGTAATTCCGCTGCCAGAGCCGTAGCGTAGGGAGCGATCCGCTCGACGGACGTGCCAACTTCCGTGATGTTCTTTACTTGCCGCAGGTCCACACCGCGTTTCCAATAAAGAGAAAGCTGCAAAGCGCTCATCATTTCGCGCGTCAAATACCGGCGCGTTCCAACTTGGTGGAGTCCGGGGCTACAGGACTGGTCGTGGATGACGAAGGAGAGAAGAAGTTGATCGGGGAATTGCGTGACGGTTTCCACGCCGCGGCGGAAGGCCGTGCCGTGGCCGTTGTCGATTCGTTTCAAATTCTCGAAGAATTCCGGGGAAGTTGCGTTGCCGGAGACGCGGAAGCAGATGCCGTTGGGCAGCGAACCATCGGTTTCGTAAAGAAGGCCTCCGTCATATCTCCAGACGGACTTGTCTCGTTTTGACTGGCTGAAAGACGCGCCCGGAGCCCAACCGAGAAAAACCAGGAATGCGACGCCGGCGATTTTGTAGTTCCAGAAACGCATGAGTGGCGGCCGTGTGCGAGAAATTTTACTCCTTGCGGGCAGCGGCAAGAAGAAAAGTGAATCCTCCAAAACTGTGGATGGCTTTGCCTT
>Ga0209234_1000507_pt1 | contig 13474 bp, 15 predicted proteins | sample GraSoi013_1_20cm_2_FD_185816 | JGI IMG/M metagenome (GOLD analysis project Ga0209234, IMG submission 185816) | Grasslands soil microbial communities from the Angelo Coastal Reserve, California, USA - Sample 08_20_2013_1_20cm (SPAdes) (version 2) | ecosystem: Environmental > Terrestrial > Soil >... | reverse complement strand
ACGCGTCCGCTCCGGATGACGTGGCTCCCGATCTGAATTGTGGTGTTCACCGGTCTCGTGCGCTGAATGTTCGCGACATGAAGATACACAGAGTCGCCGCGGCGACTCGCGACCACATCGAGGCCGTCGGGCAAGGCACCCACTTTGATCGCGTGACTGCCGATGTGGTGGCGATACAGTTGCATCACGCGGGCCACCGGCTGGAGATAAGCGCGGTTATTGCCCTTCGGCGTCGGAATGATCACCGCATTGTTCTGCCACCGTGTGCCGCAAAAGTCCGCGGCCGTGGCAATTTTCAGCACATCACCGTGCCGCTGATGGTTGTTGAGGATACGCGCGTAGGACACACCGGCCGCCCACGAAGCGAGCACGCCGCCTCGATCGCGGCCGGGAATCACAAAGTGGCATTCCGTCAGCGCCAGCGGAATGTTCCGCGCACCCAGGTTGTCGCGAATGCTGCGAAGCTTGGCGTCGTTCAGCTGCCACGCCTTCATCAACTGCTCCCAGGTCGCATCCGGGTCGCGCCGATACAGCTCGCCCCGCAGCACCGGCTGGCGCGGCGAATCGGGATTGAACATGTGATGGAACGCGAGATATTGAACATGTTCGCCCGCCACCTCGCCCATACGCGCCGCCCAACCGCTGTCGCCCCAGGCGATCAATTGAATCGTTGGATCAACTGCGCGCATGGTTCTTGCAAACTCGACGGTCTTGCGTGCCGCGGTTTCGAGGTCGAAGCCATTCTTGTCGTAGGACGTCTCGTTACCGATCTGCCAGTGCCGGACAGTCAACGGAGCCGCGTTTCCGTGAGCCTTCCGGTCGGCATTCCCCGGATCATTGCAATACGCCACCCATTCGGTGGCTTCCTTCGCGTCGGCCGTGCGCACGCTGCCCTTGACCTTCATGTACTCCTTGCGGCCGTCCGACTCGAAGTTGATGCAGATCAGCGGCTCCGCGCCAGCTCGTCGACACAGATCGACGAATTCGCCGGTGCCCACCTGGTTCGATTCGATTCCGCCCCAAAGCAGGTTGAGCATGGAGGGGCGCGTGTCGCGCGGCCCGACGCCTTCTCGCCACCGATAAAAATCGGAAAAGATCCCGCCCCAGCGCATCATCGGCGGCCCGAGCTCGCGTGTGATCTCCACGACGTCCTCGCGCCATTGATCGAGTAGATGATCCCATGCCGCCTCGACTGAACCATCCGTTGCGCCCAACGGTTCCATGAACTGCATGTAGAGATAGGGCGACAATTCGAACAACGGCTTCGGATCCACCAGGATGGAGCCAGCGTCTTGTCTACGGGCTTCAATCTGCACGGGCTCGGCGGCGCGAAGCGCTCCAGCAGTTGCGATACCGGCCGCGGCCAAGGTGGATTCTTTGAGGAATGTTCTTCGTTTCACGGTTGCATCTTGACCGTCAGCCAGCGGAGCCCCTCGAGCATCCCGAGGATGCAAAGTTTCTGAAGTATCCCACGCGTAGCGCCCGCTACGCCAGCCGCTTCGCCCAAACGCCGTAGTGTTGAGCGAACCGACCAACTCCCGGATGGATCGGCCACTCGGAGGTCATCCTTGGACCGAATTTTCCGGTGGTCACCTGGACGTATAGTGGCGAAATCGGAGAAGTAAAGTAGTAGTTCACATTGACGGGAACGGCGTTTGGAGCAACTTTGTCCACAGGCTACTCGCGTGCGTTGAATTTTATTGTGGCATTCGAACTAACCTGTCCGAGACAACGCTTTTAAAGGGCTCTTGAAGCGGGTAAATGTACCAACGGCCACAACATTGTGGGGGGCTAGCTAAGTTGCTAGCCGTCACAGTCCAGATGGCTCTTCCATTTTGCGCGACTATAGCGTTCAGGATTTCGTAAACTCTTACATTATGAAGGTGCAACGTAATTCTAAGAGGGTCCCATTGGCCTACCGCTAGGCTCCCCCCCCGCAACCGCCGGAACACCCGTGTTGTGTCCGACGCTCTTTTTTTAGAGGGTAACCAGAGGAACCGAGCCGCTATGGATTGTCACGAACGTGACGAGATGCTTTTGCTTTGCTGCCCGGCATTTCATCACCTATACGCGGCGCCTTTCCGCCGCGCCGTTTCATGAGCTTGTCAAAGGCCTTGAAATCTGCGCGCGCTTTACGGTCAGCAAAGAACTCCGCCGTTTGCAAAGCTGAAAGCTTTTCAGCCACTGCTGTGGCGACGAATTGGTTTATGCTCGTCCTATCTTCCTTGCTTTGTCGCTCCACCGCCCTCTTTAGCGAACGTGGCAACCGCAGAGGGTATGTCGTCGTCTCCGTCATCGTCTGATCCTCCCTATCGCGTCACGAGGGATCACCACTTCGATCCCGAATCGCGCAGGCACGGTCCCAAAGTCCCGCACATTGAATGTGACCAATGCGTCGGCGCGCCCATTGACCGCCGTTTCCAGCACCATCTCATCGCCAGGATCTCGCAGTTGTGGCCTCCACAGAAAGTGTGTTTTCACCGGCTCCGCCATCGCCACCACCGCATCCAGGAATATTTCTACTCCTCGTTCGCTCAACCCCGCCGCCAGCCGGTGCTCGGCTTCTGAGCAAATTGCCTCATATTCCAGAGCCAGCGGGACGCTGACGAGCAGCGTTATCCTGCCTTGACGCGCCGTGCGTAGAATTGCCGCGGACGCCCCGCTTGGGCTGCGCATCGCTGCCACGATCACATCGGTATCTACGACCAGTCTCACATCGGATATGATATCACATCGCTGGCGATGTCATCCACTGATCAGATCAATTGAACGTGGCACGCGCCCCAGGACTGCTGACCATCGCAAATAAGCAGCCATAATCGCCGGAAGCCGTTGTCTACTCACCATTTTCCTTTGCTCTGCGCCGGGCCAGCGACCATTTCGTGCCTTCGGCGGCGCTGTTCGTAGATCATTGGCTTCCCGACCGAATGTTTGTCTGCCAACCGCTCTGAAAAAGCCGCGAGTATCAGGACAATCGCCTTGACGGGCGTGCCATAGAACAAGCTAGGACGGTTGGGGACGGGCGTATGAGAGGAAATACAAGCGATCCGAGTTGCCGAAGGCGTCAGACGCAGCCGCCCTGAAAGGTGACTGCGGCCCAAGTCGGGGCGCAGCAATGCAGCGCCCCATCGCGGCAAATCCGGATCCGTCCGTTCGCTCTAGTCGCTTCACCCTGACGACTACCGCGAGGGCGGTTCTTCGCTCGATTTCAGTGCTTTGTGATGAGGGTCGGAGCCTCGTTCGACCTTACTGGCAACGCCGTGCTCGAGCGCAGCACCGCGTTCGCTTTGAGCATCGTTCTCGCCGATAGGTCCGAGCTGAGATTCGCGGACACGTGCACGGTCTGCTCGCTGCCCTCGCTGAGCCGGCCCAACCTGATCACGACTTCATTCCCATGCACAGTGAGCATGTTGCCCGCCGTTCCCGGAAAAATTCGCGTCGTTCGGCAAGTCCACCACCACCTGCGCCCGGTTTAACGAATACATGCTCCCGTTTCGCACGTGCACGTCATATTGGATCGTACTGCCCCCCTGCCACCTGGTGCGGTCCATCGATGTGCACGCTTACACCGTCTTCGATGCTCGGTTTCGATAACGACATGAGCCTAACAAGTTAATCACAATGTTATTTGCCCTGAGCGATACATGTTGGTCGTCGAGAGCTCTCCAAACCTTGGAGTTCCAGCTTGCTGCCTTCGGCGCGAAGATCAATAAACTTTAATGCCGAGCTAACCGAACTTTCAAGAATACGCCCGCGAAGTGTTAGAAACTGGCACAGCGATCTAGGGCATTCTGCCGACATTGTTAAAGGGATTCAAACAGTCCATTAATTTACTGTAATATTATATACATTTATAGTACTCACATTATCGGGTTTCTTCCGGCGAAAAAAGCGGTAATCGCACGGATTGCCTGCCGTTTTGCCCTCCTCTACCGTGAGCAGCGGAGGTTGAGCGATCATGTTCGCTTTTGCGTCCTCGTGGTCGAAAATGCCAACTCTTTTGATTTGCAAAATTGACCTTTTGCAACGACGCTCAGCACTGGGGTTCGTTAAGTTCGCAACCATCTATGGAGGTAGTCGTGCACAAAAATCTGAGTGACGAGTGGAAAACAATTGTGCGGGTCCCTTATGCGTTGCGCCGGGTCCCAGACGAGAGTCTATCCCGCCTGTTGCCCTGGTCGGGCTCTCCCGTGCCAGGGGACATCGCGCTCGCCAGGGTAGAGAAGCTCGGACGGAACGATAGTGTGGAACTTCGCGACGGCCGCCGTTGTTCCCTGCACAAAGGCGATTTGCTTGCGGTTGTCTTCGGAAACCGGTATGCGACGCGTCAGTTCGAGGGTTATGCGCGAGCGGACGGCGAAGATTGCGATTTGCTTTCTATGGGCGGCATGTGCGGGCTGGTGGTGAGCAAGCACGCCGAGTGCGGCGATCCGACTAGGCTGCAGCTGCTCGGGTTTATAGGGGACCCCAGCGGGTCCGCCCTGCGCTTGCGCCAGTTCGCTATTCCGCCGTCGCCTTGCAACGGTCATCCAGGCGTTCGTGTTGTCGTGGTCTGTGGCGCGTCGATGGATTCAGGAAAAACCCACACAGCGATGAGTGTCATCGCGGGCATTCACAAGCAGGGCTACCGTGTGGCGGGCGCAAAACTCACAGGCACCGCGACCGGCAAGGACAGATTCAAACTGCTGGATGCCGGGGCCTGCGTGGCCTGGGACTTCGTGGACGGCGGATTGCCATCCACCTACCTCTGTGATCTTGAGGAGCTGATAAATCTCCACCGTCTCTTCGTCGCTTCTGCGGCTTTTCACCATGCGGCGACCCTAGTCGTCGAGATCGCGGATGGCTTGTTGCAGAACGAAACTGCTGCGCTGCTGCAAAGCGCCCGTTTCCGCGAAACCGTTGACGCCTGGATTTTTGCCGCGGGTGATCCGCTGGCGGCCACTGGTGGGGTGAGCGTGCTGCGGAGTTGGGGAATCGAGCCACTTACCATTTCCGGCCTTGTCTCCATGAGCCCTCTGTGCCAGAAGGAGGCGCAAATGGGAACGGGATTACCTTGCCTGACGGCGCTGGAGCTGGAGCGTGGAAAACTAACCGCACAAATCATGGGTTTGGCCCACAAGGTTGAGGCCCGCCCATACCCCGCTCTGAACGTTGCCACGGCACAGGGCGAAGCGCGGCAACTGGTCGAATGAACGAGTCACACTCAAGGCCACACGGACAAGCTTATGCAGCGAGGTCGAGTATACAGGTGGTCATCTGACCCAGCGAGCACGCGAGGGGGGAGCATTAGCGTCAGTATCGAGTCTCTGCCGCGGCTTGACCAGGAAGGCGAAGGGAGGGGCCGTCTCTGGGGACGCTTTGTACGAGTGCGAAATAGCGGAGAGGTCAACGAGCCGGGTCCAATCGACGGTGGGGTTCGAATTCTGCACATCGGCGACGCACAGCCGAACGCCGATGGTGATTTCCTTTTCGACCCGGGCGGAGGAGGTGGACGACTCGACAAGGTTGTTCTCGCCGCTCCGGAAGATCGGCACCGCTATGTACAGGCCTCCCATTTCGGAGAAGTGAATGCTTACTTTCACCTCGACCGGATTGCCGCCTACATCGACGGTCTGTTGCGCCAGCTCGGTCACCCCTCCCTGCCGAGAGTAACCGCTATAGTGAACGCACATCATGCCGCCACTGAGAGGGATGGCTTGCGCGACGGCGTGTTCGGAAGGCGCACTGGCCGCATGATACCGATGCAGGGCGGACATTATCGTCTCCCCAGTTGGTGCTATGACCCAAGAGAGTTCCAACCTCTCTCGCCCACGGGTGAGATCCATTTGGGTCCGGGATATCAGTTGCATCGTGACGGAGCGATAGCCAGAGCGATGGGAGGCCCTTACTGGGGCCATGCAGCGCACAACGGCGCGATTCTCTATCACGAGTATGGCCATCACATCATGCGGCACACAGCGGACGTGCGCGCCAACGCCCTCCGCCCGCCGGACAAGCAAAGCAACCGCAAGGAAGCCATCGACGAGGGGACGTGCGACTACTGGGCGGCTGCGACGTTGGGTACTCCTCACCTCTGGGCCTGGCATCGCCGCCACGATGAGCAAGAGATTCACCCTCGCAGTCTTGCCTCTGCCAAGACGATGGCCGATTACGATTCCAGTCCGAACGCGGACCCACATCTTAACGGCACGATTTGGGCTGCTGGGCTGTGGGACTTACGGGCTCGACTTGAGGCCACCGAGTCTGATGGAGGGCACCAGACCGACTTGCTGGTTCTGAAAACGCTTCTTGAGCTGGGCAACATAACGAGTCCTGAGGGCGAACCCCCCGCAGAATACCTCCCCCGCGTGCGCGCGAGCTACCAAGTGGGGCTAGCTACGCTGCTCCGGAGCGATGAGCTGATGAACGGCGGACGATATCGCGAAGTGATCCTTTCGTGTTTCAGCCGGCGCGCCATCCATCCGGCGTGCGTCGGTTCATATGATGGCAACGGACTGAAGGTCTTTGCCTGATTGACGTCGTGGAGCGAGGGCCCGAGTGAGGAGAACAGAGGGGAAGAATGGACGAGGCAGTGAGGAACAAAGGTCTGGATGTCATTTACGATGCGCAGTGTCGCTTCTGCCTACGATCGCTCCGTCTTCTCGAGTGGCTCGCCGGAGACCGTCTGTTTCGTCTCCACGATGGCAACGACCGCGACGTGCAGTCGAAGTTCCCCGTGCTAGCTCGCGCCGATACCAACGACGCCATGTATGTTGTAACTCCGCGCGGGGAGGTATTTCGAGGTTTTTTCGCGTTCCGCAGAATCATGTGGGAGAGCCCCCGCCTCTATCCCTTCCTGCCACTGTTTTACGCCCTCGGGGCAGGTCTTGTTGGTCCGCGCATGTACGCCTGGGTAGCGAAAAACAGGCGGAACTTTGGTTGCTCTCGCGACGGAGCCAAAGTGTGCGCTATAGGCCCCAGGCCCGCTGCAAGTGCGAACGCCGGCCGCGCGCAACCGCAAGGCCTTGATGAGGGAACGCACTGAAGGAGGTGCCAAAGTGTACCGACTTGTTTCTCGGTCGACGGAAACTCACGGAATCGGCACGAGTGCCGGCCAGTCGCTTCATATCCCAGTGCGAAAGGCGCTCGCCGGCCTAGTTGGTTTTCTGCTCCTCGGCGCCACGCTCGCGCCGATAGTGCAGAACTGGCGCCCGACCCCCCGCGATAGTTTTCCGTTCTCGTACTACCCGATGTTTTCGGCGAAGCGCGGCGACACTTACGTAGTCAATTACATGGTGGGCCTCGATGAGCAAGGGAATCGATACACGATCCCATTTAGCTTTGCGGGCAGCGGCGGTCATAATCAGACCAGGCGTCAGATTGACAGGCTCGTCCGAGAGGGAAAGGCCGCGATGCTCTGTCAAGCGATCGCAGATAAGGTTGGGTCCGACGCTGGCCCGGTATACGCCCACGCGGTCACCGTTCGGGTCGTCACAGGTGAGTTTCGATTCGACGACTACTTTAATGGAAACAAAACGCCCGAGAAAGAACGGATCCGCGCCACATGCCAAGTCGCGCGAACTGAACAAGCGAAGGAGGTGGGCCATTAAACGACTTCTCAGCGTTCTCGATGAGTTCTGGTCTGGGGAAGCCCCGGCGGAGAGGCTGGCCATGCTGCGCATTTTGCTCGGCATGTTTGCCTTTTGCCTGGTGGCCGCCAACTATTTCATATGGTCGGCAATCGGTTACACGAGTCCGGAACTTTTCAAGCCAGTGGGTGTGGTGTCCATCCTCTCTCAGCCCCTCGCCCCAGTGGTGAACCAGGTGCTGCTGATTGGCACGCTGCTTCTTGGCGTTCCTTTCATTCTTGGCTGGCGTTACCAAATCACCGGGCCGGCATTTTCTGCGTTTCTGCTTTGGGTCATCTCCTACCGGCTTTCCTGGTCGATGATTTACCACTCGATGCATCTAGTTGTCTTGCACATCTTGGTGCTGGGTTTTTCGCCAGCGGCCGATGCGTTGTCGCTGGATGCGCACCGGAGAAGCCTGGCCGGAGCCGGGCAAGAGGCGTCGAGGGCCTGGCAATATGGCTTCGCGATCCGGTTAATATGCGCCGTCACGGTCTGCGCCTACTTTGTGACCGGCATAGCCAAGGTGGCGAGTCCACTGGGCTGGTCGTGGGCGACTGGCCGATCGATCCGCAGCCAGGTGGCTGCCGATGCCATCCGCAAAGAATTGCTGGGCACGAGCGGGGCAGGCTTATTCTATCGAGTCTACAACTACGTGTGGCTATTCACGATTATGGGGCTTCTGAGCTTCATCGTCGAACTCGGGGCGCCGCTGGCGCTGTTAAACAAAAGGTTGGGGCGGTTGTGGGCGGCCACCGCATATCTAATGCACTGGGGCATCTTGTTCATCATGGCAATCGAGTTTCGCTACCACCTCAGCGGAATTCTTTACGCTTCGTTCTTCGACATGGAACGTGTGCCGGTCTGGTTGAACGCACTGCGAGCCAGGCTGGCCGCTCGACTAGTCCGGGCTACACCGGCGAAAGCCTGAAAAACGCCTATGCGGGAAGCGACCTCGTCCACAATCGCACCCAGGAAGGGCAATGCGCCCGTGCGGGAGTTAGCACGGTTCTTTCTACCGTTACTGCGGCCTTATTGGAAAGAGCTGTGCCTGACGATTGTGGCGGTGCTCCTGGGCTCGTCGGTCAGCGTATTACAACCCTGGCCGCTCAAGGTGGTCATCGACCTGGTTCTCTCCCACCGGCATCACAGCCGTGTGCCCCTGCTTCGCGCCTGGTTGGACAATGCTCCGCTCACCCCTATTCAGATTATCTGCGGGGGTTGTGCAGCGAGCATCCTGATGGCGCTGCTGAGCGGAGCGCTCTACTATTCCTTCACGCGCCTCCTGGGCGACGCGGCCCAGCGGTTTGTGTTCGCCCTGCGGCGTCAGCTCTTCGCGCACATGCAGCGCCTCTCACTCCGCTTCCACGACAGCCAGCAGACCGGCGATTTAACGATGCGCCTAACCGCCGACATCCAAAGCATCCAGGATTTGATCATGACGGGGGTCAATCTTATCGCCACGAGCGGACTCCGATTGGTGGGCATGCTGGCTTTGATGTTTTGGCTCGACTGGCGGTTCACGCTTGCCGCCCTATCGGTTGTCCCTCTTTTGTCGCCTTTGGTCTTTCACTACACGCGGCGCATAAAGCGGGCTGCTCGGCGAGCCCGCAAGAGCACGGGATCGATGGCGGCCCTGGCTCAGGAGGTGTTCTCCTCGATCCGCATCGTGCAGGGTCTGGTGCAAGAAGAACAAATCGATGAGCGCTTCGAAGCCAGAAGCGAAAAATACCTGCAGGCCTATCTCGAGAGCGTGCGCTATCAGGCGCGGGTCGGGCCCCTGGCCGACTTGATTGGCGCCTTCGGCTTGGCGATCGTGATCTGGTACGGAGCCACTGGTGTACTCGCAGGGAGGCTGACCACCGGAGATGTGGTTATATTTTTCGCCTACGCCACTGATTTCTTCCGCCCGATGCGTGCGCTGGGCCGTTCCTCGATTTTGTATAACCGGGCGATCGCGGCCGCCGAACGCATTGTCGAAGTCATGAACGTGCAGAGTGAATTGAAGGATCGGGCTGAGGATCGCCCCGCTCCGCGGCTGCGCGGCACGATCGAGTTCCGCGACGTTTCCTTCGAATACCTGCCCGATCGGCCGATTCTGTCGCATATTAACCTGGCCATCGAACCGGGAGAGAAGATCGCCATTGTTGGCGGAACCGGAGCGGGGAAAAGCACCCTGGTCAGTCTGGTGCCACGATTCTATGACCCCACCCAAGGCGCCGTGTACATCGACGGTCAGGATATACGAAACTACAGCCTTCTCTCCTTGCGAGAACAGATCAGTCTCGTTTGGCAGGACTCGCTACTTTTCAGCGGAACGATCCGGGAAAACATCATCTTCGGATGCCCCGGGGCCAGCAACGATGAGATCGCTGCGGCGGCGCGAATCGCCAACGCCGACGAATTCATCCACCGCCTCCCGAATGGTTACGACACAGTTGTAGCCGAGCGCGCGACCACCCTCTCCGGCGGCCAGAAACAGAGGATAGCCATCGCGCGAGCGGTGCTGCGCGACGCACCCATGGTGATCCTCGATGAGCCGACTACCGGCCTGGACGCGGCTTCCGAGCGCCTCGTCCTTGAGGCCCTGGAGCGCGCCGTGGCCGGACGCACGGCCCTGATCATTGCTCATCGCCTTGCCACCGTTCGCCTCGCGGACCGCATCGTGGTGCTCGACCGCGGGCAGATCATCGAGCAGGGCACGCACGCCGAGCTCCTAGTCCGGAAGGGCGCGTATGCGCACCTTTATCGTCTTCAAATGTCGCTTGAGCCCGGCGCGTCGCTAGCTCCGACCGCCCTGCACTCTCGCAAGCACGAGGTCGTCGAGGGAAGAGAACTCAGGTGATGGGGCACTCAAGCGGCTTTCGATTTTTCGACTCGCCGTCGCGGTATTTTTTTCGGTTGCCGAGTGCTGGCCGGAGGATGACTCGTTTTGCCAGCATGTTTAGGTCAAGCGGACGGCCTTTTGGGACGCACAGGATCGCGTCGTTGGCCGGTTTGCGTTCGGCTTCTCCTAACGCCGCGAGAAGCTCGCGCAACGGCTCTATTACTACTACGGGTTTTGCTGCGCTCGCTGTTTTCGGATTGGTTGTGTGCTAGGTCGCGCCTTTGATTCCACCGGGTCGTATGCCTTCTTGCTGGTAATCCTCGCGCTGGCGTTGTCCGTTGCAGCCGCAACAAATCTTTTGCTCCCGAAAGTATCCCGTGGTTCCCGGGTGAGATCCGGCCTGCAGCTCTGGCATTTCAGCGGTAAGTTAATGTACGTTTGAAAGCGCAAATCAAGGTTCTGAAGGGGGATCTCATGAATCGGCGACATTTTCTAAGTCGTGCGAGCGGAGTTACGGCAAGCCTCACCCTTCCAAGAGTGTCATGGTTATTTCCCCAGGAGCGCGTCTCCGCAGATTGGCGCGAGTTTGAGGTAACTACGCGCGTCCAGATTCTGAAATCGTCCGGCTCCACTCGAGTCTGGCTACCTGCGCCGCTACTCGGTGAAACCCCCTATCAAAAGACGTTCGTCAATACCTTCGATGCTGAGGGAGGCACGGCAAACCTGGCCGAAAGAAAGGCTGACGGACTCGCAATGGTGGTGGCTGAATTTCCGGCCGGGATAAAGCCCGTGGTGACACTAAAGAGTCGAATTGCAACTAGGAACTATGTAGTTGACCTCTCCAAACCCGGCAACGGGCCGAAGGAAAATCACGCTGAACTGGAACATTTTCTGCGGGCCACGAAGCTCATGCCGACAGACGGCATTGTGAAGGCGACAGCGAACGACATGACGAAGGGCGCGAAGACTGATGTCGAGAAGGCACGTGCGATCTATGAATGGATCGTCGACAACACTTTTCGCAATCCGAAAACGCGTGGCTGCGGTAAAGGCGACATTCGCTTCATGCTGGAGTCCGGGGATCTGGGCGGCAAGTGTGCCGATCTCAACGCACTCTACGTTGGCCTTGCGCGCGCGGCGGGACTACCGGCACGCGACTTGTACGGCATCCGTGTCGCCAAGTCGGAATTGGGTTACAAGAGTCTGGGCGCTTCGTCGGAGAACATCACCAAAGCCCAGCACTGCCGCGCCGAAGTATATCTGGGCGGCTACGGCTGGATTCCTGTCGATCCCGCAGACGTGCGGAAAGTCGTGCTCGAGGAACCGCCTGGGAATCTGCCACTGGAGCACCAGATCGTGAAGAAGGCGCGCGCGCGGCTATTCGGTTCCTGGGAGATGAACTGGATGGCCTACAACTTCGGGCACGATGTCGCTTTGCCGGGGTCAAGCGGCACCCCGGTTGGTTTCTTAATGTACCCGCAAGCAGAAACCACCGACGGTCGCCTCGACTGTCTCGATGCGGACAACTTCAAGTACGAGATTACGTCAAGAGAAACTAACTCAACGAAAGACTGACGGAAACAAAGGACGAGATTGAAGGGATGCTGGTCATGCTGCAGGCGGTATCCAGGCATTGCGTAAGGTCCTTCAAAAGAGAGTCGTTTGTACGAGCAGCCCCGCTGCTACCTGAAGCCATTCCTGGGAATCACAAGGTGTTTCCGTGAGTGTTAGCTCCCGTCTAGCCGCTCCCTACACTACGACCTAGGCGCTCCGCCTGCGGCGTCGCAGGCCTTCGTTCCGGGAGCGGCCAGAGGAAGAGAAGCACAAATATGTTCCAATGACAGAAACGTCGGCGAGCGAACTGCGCATCGCGCTATTCCACTCAACATATAGGTACATTTCGAAAATCTCCTTTTCTGCCCCTGTGACTCGGGGCACTCCAAAAGCGAGAGGGCGCTGCTCCCAAAGCGAGGCGACACTTTTTCGGAGGGGCACGAAAAATGTTGTGACTTGAACCATCGTTTGGCCATTTCGGAAGCATCGGTTGGGCCGCAAGAGTGTCACTTAAAGCATGAGTTGGCCGCGAGTGCGACATTGTCTCGCAGGAGCGACCTCAAATGCGTTGCAGGGGCCCGCGTTCATGCAAGGTGGATATGGACGCTACGCTAAGCTCCCTATCATCCGCAGCATTTTTTGAATTTCTTTCCGCTCCCACAAGGACAGCGCTCATTCCGTCCCACCTTAGGGGCTTTCCGAATTGGGGTGTCCCAGCCAAGCTTGACCTTGCGGTGTTTGTTCTCTTCAAAGCACGCCCACCAACTCATCTCTTTTTCCGCATCATCGATCAATCGATACCGCTCCTTTAGCACTTTCATGGCGGCTTCTTGGCCGACGCCGAGCGCGCCTTCGATGCCCTCCCACCGGATGTAGAATGGATCAATTAGCCCCTGCTCGTGGACCCGGCGAAGATCTTCTCTCACTTCTTCGGCGCACAGATCCGTGCAACGACTGGCCAAGCTATCCCAAATAAGGCTATAAGTCCGTTCGAGCGTGCAGAACAAACCTTTGAAGTAGGCCACCACTTCGTCCCGGCTTCGCTTGCCGCAGGCCACCAGTGTCACGAGACCCTTGAGGGCCGCTGAGCGGACATATTCGTTTGCCCGCTCGTTTTCCACGAGCGAGGCCATGCCGGTCATGTCCCCGTCCGAAACCGAAGCAAGAATGCTGTCCAAGCCTTCGGTCACGGTGTCGCCTGCCAAGTCCAAAGGCAACTCGCCAGGAGCGGAGAACATTTGAACCAGGAGGGGGTAAGCCCGTGTTTCGCGAAACTGGGCCAGCAGATACATGGCATAGAGGTGAATCATGCCGTTCGGATCGCGTGCGAATGATTGCGGGTCGCGGGCCGCAGATTCAAGAACCTCTAGAAGCGGAGGGATGATCTGGTCGCGATGAGCGACCGCTTCCCGAACGGCGGACCTGGCAAAGTGGCCCTCGTTCCGCTCGAGGTGCGAGAGGATTTCTTGAACTTCCATAGGATTCC
>Ga0209234_1000506_pt1 | contig 13482 bp, 6 predicted proteins | sample GraSoi013_1_20cm_2_FD_185816 | JGI IMG/M metagenome (GOLD analysis project Ga0209234, IMG submission 185816) | Grasslands soil microbial communities from the Angelo Coastal Reserve, California, USA - Sample 08_20_2013_1_20cm (SPAdes) (version 2) | ecosystem: Environmental > Terrestrial > Soil >... | reverse complement strand
CTGAACATTCGTGACGCCTTCTGCGCCGGGCTTGGGGAAATGTTTCTCGTACCAGGAGATGCAGCGGTCGATGGAATCGATCTGATGCTTGGTTTCGGCGAGGCCGTGGCCTTCGCGCGGATAGCGCACGAAAATTGCCTCCGTGCCCACGTCTTTCAGCGCGATGAAGAATTGCTCGGCCTCGGCGATGGGCACATCGTTGTCATTTTCGCCGTGCATCAACATCGTGGGCGTGTGCGCGGCAGCGACATGCTTTAGCGCGGAGCGTTCCCACGCGACATCCATCAAGTTTCCCTGATGCAGGAATTGGCCGAATTCCATTTCTTCATACTGGTTGTAATAGGTCATGTAGTTGTAGCTGACGAGGTTAGCGATCCCGGCGATGGGCACGGCGGCCCTGAATTCATTCGTTTGGGTAATGAGCCAGTCGGTGAGTTGGCCGCCGTAGCTCACGCCCTCGATACCCAGGCGCTCACGATCGATCCACAGGTAACGGCGCACCGCCGCACTCACCGCGTACAGAACATCCTGAGCCTCGTTTCCGTCCTGGTCGCCGAAGACGGCGTCGGCGAACTTCTGTCCGTAACCCGTGGAGCCGCGATAATTGACGTTCAGCGTGGCCCATCCGCGCGCCGCGTAGACCTGATTCTTAAAATTGAACGCCGGGCCATTTTGCCCGTGCGGCCCGCCGTGAATATTGACGATGAGAGGATGTTTCGATGTGGCCGTCATCCCCAGCGGCTTGGTGAGAAACGCTTCAACTTCGAACTTGTTGTCGTTGCTGATGAACGTGAACGACTCGACTTCGGCAATCGGTTTTCCCGCGAAGAGTTGCGTATTTAAGTCGGTAATCTTTCGCGGCGCGCCGCTGGCCGTTTTGAGATGGAGTTCCGTCGCGTCCTGTGACGATGCGAAACTGTACGCCAGTGCCCCGTCCTTGCCGACGGACCAACTGGCGACGATGCCGGCGTCCTTCACTACGTATTCCGGCTTGCCGCCCGAGATCGGCAACCGCACCAAGTGGTTACTGCCACGCTGCTGAAGAGTGAAGTACACGGCGCTGCCGTCCGGCGCCCAACGCGGCGCACCCTGGCGGTTGTCCAAGACTGAGCCGATTTCGCGGCGGTCGCTGCCGTCGGCGTTCATCACCCAAACGTGGGTGTCTTCCATGGTCGTCTCGCGGTCGGTCACACCACGCCTGGTGCCGCGATAGACGATGTGCTTGCCGTCCGGGGACCACAACGGCTCGTACTCGTTGTATTCCGTGGCGGTGAGGCGGCGAATGCTGTTGTCCGCAGTCTTTAAAGCGAAAATGTCGTAATTGAAAAACTCATCCTGATTCGGCTCGCGATTCGAAGCAAAGAGAATCTCCTTGCCGTCGGGCGACCAGTCAATCGAATGCTCGTCGAAATTGCCTCGCGTGAGCTGGCGCACCTGCTTTGTGGCCAGGTCCACGGCAAAAATGTGCAGCCGCTGATTGTCGTTGAACCTGGTCATTCCCTCGCCGGCATCGGGTTTATAGAGATACCGGGTGATCACCATTGGGTCGCCGGCTGCTTCCGCCGCTTCCGGGCCGGGAGTCGAAGAGATGAACGCCAGCTGCTTGCCGTCGGGCGACCACGTCACGTCGTTGCCTGTGCCCGGCAGCGGGCTGTTGGTGCCGTTCAGAGGCGCGAGAAAGTCGACCTCCGAGCCATCCGGGCGCGCTACGAACAATCCGCCCTTTTCACCCTGATGCCCCTGAAAGGCGAACCATTTGCCGTCCGGCGACCACAGCGGATCGCCGCCGGAGTCTTTTTCACCGCCCACGCGGACGGATTTCTGCGTGACCACGTCCATGAGCCAGAGTTGGCCGTAGGGACGGCCGGGCCGGTCGCGCATGGTCACGGTGTACACAATGCGCCGGCCGTCGGGTGAAAGCTCGGCGCTGCCAACGGAGCGCAAGCGTGAAAGGTCGCCACTGGCAAGACCTTGCGTCGAACCTGATGGAGCAAAGACGAATAAAGCTGCGGTGCAACAAAGACAGAAACCGGCTCGAAGCAAAACAGACTGCAAGTATCGACGCATGGCGCTCTCCCTTGTCTCTGGAGTAGGTGCACGATTTGCCCGGCCATCCTAGGCCCGGTGCGCTTAGCGGTCAACTTGTCTTCTGAGGAGGACGGTGTGCAGCGCGAGAAGAGAACTCGGAAGATGCCCTGCCTCCGGCAACACTTAGAGATTTAACACCTTCCGGAAAAGAGGTTCCTGTTGACATTCAACAGGTAGGTGTTTATGCTCCTGTTGTTTATCTAAAGGAGAAAACATGGCTGCTCCGCGCGGGGAAGTTTTGCAAGGCACGCTCGATCTGATTGTTCTGCAAACCCTTCATGCCATGGGTCCGCTACACGGCTACGGCATCGCCCAACGCGTCCAGCAGGTTTCCGAGGATCTGCTCAAGCTGAACCAGGGTACGCTCTATCCCGCGTTGCTGCGGCTCGAGCAACGCGGCTGGATCAGTTCCAAATGGGGCGCTTCAGAAAATAACCGCAAGGCGAAGTATTACTCGCTGACGCGCGCCGGGCGCAAACAGTTACACGCCGAGACCGAGAGTTGGGAGCGCATGACCGCGCTCATGGCACGCCTGCTCGGCGATACGGAAGGAGGCTGATATGGAGTGGCTCCGTGTTTTCGGCGCTCGTTTGCGCGGCCTTTTCCGCAAGCGGTACCTGGACGGAGATCTTGACGCCGAACTTCGGGCGCATCTGGAGATGCTCGTGGAGGAAAACATTCGCCGCGGGATGAGTCCGATAGAAGCACGCTATGCCGCGCGGCGTGAATTCGGAGGCGTCGAACAATCCAAAGAGCTGCACCGCGAACAGCGCAGCATCCCCTTTCTCGACGCGCTCCTTCAAGACCTGCGATTTGCTCTCCGAGACTTGCGGAATCGCCCGGGTTTCGCGTTGGTTGCGATCCTCACTCTTTCATTGGGGATTGGGTCTACCACGGCAGTCTTCAGCGTGGTCGACCGCATTCTCTTCCGGAGCCTTCCCTATCCCCATGACGAGGAGCTGGTCAGCTTTGGTGATAAAGCACCCTTCGAAGCGAATGAGTTCGTGCTCGGTCCGGATTACGTGGATTGGAAGAAAGGGCAGACTCCATTTGAGTCGGTAACATCCTTTGTCCCCGGCGGGGCGGATTGTGACCTCACCGAGAAGAACCCGGTGCGATTGAAGTGCGCGCTCGTCGAATCGACATTTCTGCCGACGTTCGAAATTCAAGCATTCCTCGGCCGGAATTTCACGAGCGACGAAGACCGGCCGCACGCGCCGCGTGTCGCGCTTGTTTCCTACGGACTATGGCGTTCGCGCTTCGCGAGTGACCGCCATCTTCCGGGGCGCACGATCTCACTCGACGGGAAGCCCACTGTCGTTGTGGGCGTTCTTCCGCCACAATTCGAAATGCCAAACCTCGGCCACGACGACATTCTCCTTCCCGCCGCGCTTGATGGCTCTACCGATCGCGGCCCTAACGCCAGGCAGATGATCTTGAGAGCCTTTGCGCGGCTCAAGCCGGGCATAACCATCACAGAAGCCGCCGCCGCGATGGAGCCGCTTTTCCAGCAGTCCCTAAATTATGTTCCACCGCAGTTTCAGCACGAAGTCTCGTTCCGCGTGCGCTCGCTCCGCGACCGTCAGATTCAAGACGCGCGCGTCGCCTCCTGGGTTCTTCTGGGCGCGGTCTTGGCCGTGCTGCTCGTGGCATGCACCAACGTCGCGAACCTGCTCCTCGCGCGCGCTACCAGCCGCGTCCGGGAGTTAGCAGTTCGCACTGCCCTCGGCGCGACGCGAGGACGCCTGGCTCGCCAGTCGCTCACGGAAAGCCTGCTTCTGGGATTGCTGGGAGGCCTCGCTGGTTGCGGGTTCGCGCAATTCTTGCTTCGCTTCTTTGTCTCCATCGCGCCCGAGGGTATTCCGCGGCTGGAACAAGCCTCGGTTGACGTTCGCGTGTTGCTGTTTACGCTGGGCGTCTCGCTCCTATCAGGCGTTCTTTTCGGACTAGCTTCCGCGCTGCGCCGTCCCGCGCCGGAACTGCTGGTCGGCAAGGAAACCCGCGCAACATCCCGCGGAATGCTCCGTCAAGTGTTGGTCACCGTGCAGATTGCCGTTTCTCTGATTCTTCTTGCCGGCGCAGGACTACTATTGCGCAGCCTTTGGAAGCTCGAAACCGTTTCCCTCGGGATGGACACGAAGAGGGTCATCACCGCGGGAATCAATCTTGCCGAATACCGCTATCCGGACAGCGCGAAACAGCTCGCCTTTTTTGATCAGGTCGAAGCCCGGCTGAAACGGATGCCCGGCACTACTGCGCTGGCCTTGAGCGACTCGCTGCCTCCCTCCGGCGGCATGCAGGCAACTTTCCTATCATCCCTCAACATTCCCGGGCACACAAAATTCAGTGCGGGCACTGGCGGAATGATTGGTTATCGCTTCGTCACGCCTGGTTATTTTACTGGGCTGGGTATCCCGATCCTGCGCGGCCGCGGCTTTAGCGAAGAGGACCGCGCGCCCGCGAAACGGCCTGTGATCCTTAGCGAGGCGCTCGCGAAAAAGCTCTTCCCCAATGGAGAAGATCCTTTGGGAAAATCTTTCCGCTTTGGCTTACAGACGGAGTGGCGCACCATCGTCGGCGTTGCCGGAGACGTAAAGAATAACGGGCTCGCAGCGCCCGCCGACCCCGAGTTTTACATTCCCTGGAAAAACGAGACCGGAGGATACTTCCGCTCCGGGAACCTGATTGTTCAGAGTGCCATTCATTCCGATGCCATTGCGAAATGGATTCGTTCGGAGACCGCTGCTGTCGATCCGACTGTTCCCGTGACGATTGAAGTTATGAAGACGCGAGTCGGGAAGCTGGCGCAGCAGCCCCGCTTCACGGCGGTCCTGCTGTCTTTGTTTGCGGGCATGGGCGTGCTGCTTGCGGGGATCGGTATCTACGGAGTCGTCGGATTCCTGGTCGTGCAGCAGACTCGGGAAATCGGCATTCGAATCGCGCTCGGCGCCACTCCCCGGAATGTTCTAAGGATGGTTCTTTCGAATATGGTGCGCTGGACGGTTGCCGGGGCAGCGCTCGGACTCCTCGGAGCCTGGCTCTGCTCGCTTCTCCTGGAGTCTCTGCTGTTCGAAGTTCGCGCGCACGATCCGTTTCTTCTCTGTGCGGCGCTGCTCGTTTTACTCGCGGTTGCGTTCTTCGCCGCCTGGATTCCCGCGGGTAAGGCTATCCAAGTGGATCCCATGATCGCCTTACGTTACGAGTGACCGGAGAGCGAAGATGTTTCGCTTGGGAAATTTGCCGACCCGACTCTGGAATATGTTCCGCAAGCAGCGGCTCGAGCAGGACCTGAGTACGGAGCTGCAAGCGCACCTGGACCTTCTCACCGAGGAAAATATTCGGCGAGGAATGAATCCCACGGAAGCGGCGCACGCCGCGCGGCGCGAATTCGGCGGCGTCGAGCAAACCAAAGAAATGTACCGCGAACGGCGAGGCCTGCACTTCCTGGAGACGCTCTTCGAGGACGTGCGCTACGCGCTGCGCATGCTGCGAATGAGTCCAGGCTTCACGGCCGTCGCCATCCTTACGCTGGCGCTAGGCATCGGCGCAAACACCGCGATTTTCAGCGTCATGGAGGCCGTCCTTTTGCGTCCGTTGCCTTTCCCTGGTCCTGAGCAGCTCGCGATGGTTTGGGAGAACGTTCATCTCCCTCACTACCAGAACGACCAAAACACTCCTGCGCCCGGAAATTTCGCGGACTGGAAGAATCGCAACACGGCCTTCAGCGACATCGCAGCAATCGGCTATCGCAGCTGGAATCTGACGGGGACCGGCGAGCCCGTGCGCATCGAAGGCGAAGCTTTTTCTGCTGACATTTTTTCTGTCCTCGAAACCTATCCGATGCTCGGCCGCGCATTCTCTGCCGCAGAAGATCGCCCCGGCTCCGCTCATGTCGCCCTGCTTGGCTACGGTCTTTGGGCCAACCGTTTCGCCGCCGATCCCAACATGATTGGCCGCACGATTCGCTTGGACGAAGAGAGCTACACGGTCATTGGCGTCATGCCGCGGGGATTTCGCTTCCCCGATCCAGACGACCAGCTCTATGTTCCGCTTGCGCTTACGGAGGAGCAACTCGCCAACCACGGCAGCCACTTTCTCCGCGTTGTCGCCCGGCTCAGACCTGGTGTGGCGCTGCCACAAGCTCAGTCTGAAATGGAAGTCATCGCGCAACATCTGACAACCCAATACCCGGACTCCAACACGGGCGTGGGCGTCAGGCTAATTTCCCTGCAGGATCAGCGCGCCGGGAACATGCGGCGCCCCCTCCTGATGCTTTCCGGTGTGGCTGGTTTGCTTCTCCTGATGGTCTGCGCGAACGTCGCCAACTTGCTCCTGGCTCGCGCCTCGGTCCGTGGACGCGAGCTGGCTATTCGCTCCGCGCTCGGAGCCAGCCGCGCGCGCGTCCTCCGCCAGCTTCTCGTGGAGAGCCTTCTCCTTTCCTTTCTCGGTGGCGTGCTCGGCCTCGCCTTCGCGTTTTGGGGAATCAACGTTCTTCGCGGATACTCGCCCGCCGAACAAAACCTCGCCGAAGTTCACCTGAACACGCTCGTCGGAGCATTCCATCTTGGCGTCGCGCTTCTGGCCGGGCTCATCTTCGGGCTATTTCCGGCATTCCAATCTGCGCGCGGCGAAGTCGGTGACAAATTGAAAGAAGGAAGACGCGATTCCGCTTCCATTGGACGCATTCGCACGCGCGGGCTTCTCGTGGTCGTGGAAATGGCGCTTGGCGTCATCGTTCTCATCGGCGCGGGTCTGCTGCTGCGAAGCTTTGTTCGTCTTGAACAGATCCCTCTCGGATTTCGGCCGGACGATGTGCTCACCTTGAGAGTTATTCTGCGCGGGCCACGCTACTCGGGCCTGCCAGAGCGCACTGCCTTTTACCGGGAAACTGTTCAGCGAATGCAGTCTCTGCCCGGAGTTCGGAGTGTTGGCGCAATCAGTTTTCTTCCTCTCACCATGCAGGGCCGCACCACCGGTATCGCCGTGGAAGGTCAGGCGCCTCCGGCTCCAGGTCAGGTGCCGTTCGCGGATTTCCGCTCCGTTTCTCCCGGTTATTTCACGACAATGGGAATCCCCCTGCTGCAAGGGCGCGATTTGTCCTGGGATGACGCGCCACAATCCCTGCCTGTCATGATCGTCAGCCAGACCCTGGCGCGGAACTTCTGGCCCCATGGCGATGCCATCGGCAAGCGCATCAAACTTGGCGGGGTGAACAGTGGCGCACCGTGGGTCACCGTCGTTGCAATCGTTGCCGACGTGCGCCAAGTCGAACTCATCGGCGCGCCGCGCCCAGCCATATATCTACCCGCTTCCCAGGACGCCGGAACGGGCGATACTTTGCGCGATTGGGTCATTCGCGCATCCGGCGACCCCGCCGCACTTGGATCAGCCATTCGCACCGCGGTTTGGGCGATTGACCCCACGCTTCCCATTTCGCGCATTCAGACCATGGAGCGTGTGCGTTCCAATTATCTAGGTCCGCAGCAATTCAACCTTGCCTTGGTTGCCTTGTTCGGCGCGCTGGCGCTGATTCTTGCTGCCGGCGGACTCTATGGCGTGGCTGCATACTCCGTTGCGCAACGCAGGCGTGAGATCGGCATTCGCATGGCGATAGGTGCGCAGGCAAAAGACGTTCTCCGCCTCGTTCTCGGACATGGAACGAAGCTCGCGGTTCTCGGTGTTGCGGTTGGCAGCCTCACGGCGCTTGTTCTTACGCGGTTGGTGTCCAGCCTGCTCTACGGCATCAGTGAACACGACCCGCTCACATTCGTCGGTGTCGCCGTTCTGCTGGTGTCTGTCGCGGTAATCGCCTCTTATATTCCTGCGCGGCGCGCCATGCGCGTTGATCCGCTGGTCGCCCTGCGTTACGAATAGAATAAAAAAAACCAGTTGGACTCCGTTGCTCTCGCCCGTCACGCGGCGTGCTAGAATCACCGCGAATGAGCCGACTCTGCTCCACGCGTTTCGAGAGAGCGGCGCGCAAACTGGGCTGGATGCGCATCGCGGGCATTGATGAAGCCGGGCGCGGCGCACTGTTTGGTCCCGTCGTTGCCGCCGCGGTGATTCTCAATCCCAAGCGGCGCATTGTTGGCCTCGACGATTCGAAAAAGCTCACTTCCGAACGCAGGGCGGAGCTCGCGCCGCGCATCCGCGAACACGCTCTCGCCTGGGCGGTCGCCGAAGTGGACGCGCAGCGCATCGACGCGTGGAACATTTACCAGGCGTCGCGACAAGCGATGACCGCCGCGCTGCAGCTACTAGCAATTCCGCCGGATTACCTGCTCATTGACGCGATGCAGCTCGACGTCTTGATCGAGCAGAAATCTTTGATTAAGGGCGATGGCCGCAGCATCTCCATCGCCGCAGCCTCGATCCTCGCGAAAACGCATCGGGACACGCGAATGGAAGAGTGGGACGCCATATATCCGCAATACGGCCTGGCGCGCCACAAGGGCTACGGCACGCCCGACCATCTCGAAGCCCTTCGCCAACATGGCCCATCGCCGCTCCACCGCCATTCCTTCGCTCCTGTGCGAGAATCCGCCTGTTGGGCTGTTGGCGCGACGCAAACTTCGCTGCCAATGTTTTGACGGGTCAAGATAAGATCGCCGTCGAACATTCCTTGTCTGAGCCAAAGGCCATCGGGAATCAGCAGGAGAGAAACATAATGCGCGTTGTCAGCTTGTTGATTTTAATCGTTCTAGGGTCCGTTGCCACCGTGTTTGTTATGGCCAAACCCGGCACTCTGGATTCTGCGACTCTACTGGCAGCGACGCCACCGATGGGCTGGAACAGCTGGGATGCCTACGGCGAAACGGTCAGCGAAGCCGACATCCGGGCGAATGCGCAGTGGATGGCGGAGCACCTAAAGAGCTTCGGCTGGCAATACGTCGTTGTGGATTCCGGCTGGTACGTGACGAATCACTCCGCCGGCACGAATGCCGACAGTGCGCAATTCAGCCTGGATGCCTACGGCCGGTACACGCCCGCGGTGAACACCATTCCTTCGGCAGCGCAGTCTCGGAGCTTCAAACCGCTCGCCGATTACGTTCATTCGCTAGGCTTGAAATTTGGCATCCACATCTTGCGCGGCATTTCCAAGGAGGCGGTCCGAAAAAACCTGCCGATCGCCGGATCCTCCTTTCACGCTGTGGATGCCGCCAATACGTCCGACACCTGTCCGTGGAATCCTTTCAATTATGGGCTGGACGCCGGCAAGCCGGCAGCACAAGCGTATTACGATGCCCTTGCCCAACAGTACGCCGGCTGGGGCGTGGACTTCCTGAAGGTCGATTGCATCGCCGACCATCCCTACAAGGGGGATGAGATTCGCCTGATCAGCCAAGCGCTCGGCAGAACAGGGCGGCCTATGGTCCTCAGTCTTTCGCCGGGGCCTGCGGCATTGGAGAAAGCAGAGGAGCTGCGCCAGTACGCGCAGATGTGGCGCATCTCGGACGACGTCTGGGATCTCTGGCACAGCGACACACAGTTTCCTTCGGGCATCGGAAATCAATTTGCCCGGGCCGCGAAGTGGGCTGCCTTTTCCGGACCCGGCCATTGGCCCGACGCAGACATGCTTCCTATCGGCCGCCTCGAACCGGCCGCGGGGTGGGGAAAGCCGCGCGCCACACGGCTGACTCAAGATGAGCAGCGCACGCAACTCACGCTTTGGTCGATCTTTCGCTCGCCGCTGATGATGGGCGGAAATCTGACCCGCTGCGATGAATGGACGAAGTCGCTGCTGACTAATGCCGAAGTGCTCGCAGTGGACCAGCACTCGACCGGCAATCATGCGGTCGTCACGACGGAAAAGGCGGCCGTGTGGCGCGCGCAACCGGCATCAGGTGACGGATATTACTTGGCCCTCTTCAATCTCGATAGCGGCGCTCAGACCTTCGAGTATTCGTGGAAAGAAGTTGGTCTGCCGGAGACGAGCTATCGCCTGCGCGACCTCTGGGAACACCAGGATCTTGGCCCCGCGGAATCACTCACCGTCACGCTGGCGTCGCATGCATCGGTGCTCTACAGAGTTTCGAGCCGCTGAGCATAGCGCGGAGCTTCGCCAGTAGTCATGGGAATATCACTAGGCCGTCGCGTTGGCCTGTGCGCCCACGATCACTACCTGCCTGACATCGTTGAAGGTGATCTGCCAAGTGGATTGGATCGCCGCGACGGTATCACCGTCCCTCGCACCCATAAGCCCGCCGCTGGCCCGAAATCGGAGGAGTGCCATGGAAAAAGAGTTCCTTCGTTTATTCGCCTTGTGTTCGCCGTGAAATGCCTGGAGGAAGGGGATAACTGCCTGCTCACAAGCAGTTCCGCGTACGTTGACTTGCCTTTTTCCCCCCTGATAGCGTAACCAAGTAGCGTTACGAGCCGTTCCGCTACCGCGGCAATTCGAGGAGAAACTGTGGGGCAGACTCCGAGGGGAGATTTGTCTTTGTTCGCGCATGGCCTATAACAAGAGCAAAAACGTTGAAGCCGCACAAAAGCTGCTGAACCAGGGCAAAGTCGCCCAGGCCATAGCCGAATACCAGAATATTCTGAAGTACGAGCCTCGCGACCAGGTCACGCTAATGACCATCGGCGAGCTATACATCCGCCAGGGCGAGACGTTTCAGGCCATCGACTACTTCGAGCGCCTTGCGCAGATTTTCGTAGGCGACGGTTTCCTGACAAAGGCGATCGCGGTCTACAAGCGCATCGCCAAGCTCGCTCCCGAAGAGATTCGCCCGCTCGAAAAGCTTGCCGACCTCTACGTTCAACAAGGGGTGATGAGCGAGGCTCGGCCCCTTTTCCTCCAACTGGCGGAGATTCACCTCAAGAACAATCGCCAGCCGGAAGCCGTCAGCCTCTTGAAAAAACTTCTCCAGGCGGAACCCGATAATCTCCGCATCCAGATCCGTCTAGCCGATTTGTACCAGGCTATGGGCCAGACTCGGGAAGCCATTGAGGCTTACGTCTCCGCTTCGCAGCGTGCCTTGGCACGCGGTGACCATGGAGAAAGTGAAAAGCTCGCGGACAAGGCGATCAAGCTCGAGCCCAACAATCTGGCCGCAGTGATCATCAAAGCGCGGTCGTATTCTTTACAAGGCAATCTCGCCAAGGCTGCGCAGCTCCTGGAACAGGTGGCCGATCTCGAGAAAGGTGGCGAGCAGACCGAACTCCTCCTCGATCTTTATCTCAAGAATTCCGATTGGGACCAAGCCACGGCGCTGGCACATCGCGTATTTGCAGCTGACGCAAAAAATTTTGGCCCGATGCAAAAGGTCGTCGAATCGCTGCTGCAGTCCGGCAATGGCGAAAAAGCCGTGGGAATCCTGGAGAAGTCGCGGCTGTCTATGATCGATGCCGGGGAGCATGAGGTTGTCGGGAAACTCCTCAACGAGCTTGCGGCCAGCATGCCTGGCAGTATCGAGCCGCTGGAATGGCTCGTGGAATTGTACGGCCGCACCAGCGATTCCTTCCGTTTGCCCGATGCGCTGACGCATCTGGGTGACGCCCTGGCGGCCGATAGCCAGTGGGAACGAGCGAAGAAAACCTTCGAACTGCTGGTGGACCGCGAACCTGAAAGCGATTCGGCAAAGAACAAACTCAACGGCGTGCTCCGTAATATGGGACTCCTGACGCCGGGAGAAGCAAAGCAGCTTCCCGAGGAGCACTTGCGGGCTGAGATTCCGAAACCGTCCGCTCCCAAACTGCGCCCCGACGAGGGAGAATTCGCTCCTGAAGTGCAAGCCAAGCCGTCAGTAGCGTCCGGCGAACCGGCGCTCGACGAAGAGACGCAAAAATTCATAGCGCAGTCGCTCACCGACGTCGACTTGTTTGCCAGCTACGGGCTCACGCAGAAAGCAATTGGTTTGCTGGAGGCTATCCTGCGCCGCGCACCGCGCCACACACCGACGCTCGAAAAACTGCTCGACTTCGTCCTTGGCGCGGGCGATGACCGGCGCACTGCCGAACTTGCCGCGCAGTTGCAACAGATCCACAGTGAAACGGGCGATAAGCGTAGTTCTGAACGATTCGGGGAATTGCGGCGCCGCTTCCAACGTGCTGCCGGTTTGACGGACGAGGAATTGGCGAGTGCCGTTCCTGCGGCACGACCCGCATCGACAGCAGCTGCTGAACCAGGGTCAGCGGATGTTTCGATACCCGAGATTGGCGCCGAGCCCGCTCCGGCGGAACGTGCGCCTGCTGCGGCCGCTCCCATGAAAACAGCGCGTCCCGAGCCCGTCGAAGTGAACTCCGCTTCCGCGCAGGCGGACGTGCAGGAAGTCGATTTGTCCGACGAATGGGACACCCTTCTCGAAGAGTCGCGCCACAGCGAGGCGACGGTTGAGGCTCCCGCCCCAGTGCAAGCCCAGCCCACGTCGGGAACCACGCGTCGCCAGGAGCCGGCAGACGTGGAAGAGTTTCAGATTTCCGAGGAACCTGCGACCGTCTCGCGGGATGATGTACCCGCCCCGGCCGGGTTCGATGTTGCCGGCGACGCTCCCGCGATTCCTCTCGAGCCGGAAGCTATCGCCGAAAAATCGGCGGCGGCACGCGCAGCGGCCAAGTCTAAAAAGGTACCTGCGGCTAAAGCTCCACAGAAACCTCCCGAGACGAGCGAGCCCGAATTTGAGCTGGAGCAAGAGTATGAACTCGTACTGGAGGCGGAGCCTTTGGTCCCGGCGTACGACCAGCGGCCAACCGAGACGCCCATTGCTCCTCCCCAGCCGAAGCCGGTCGCGCAAAGCGCGGGTCCAGCGCCACCCGCGGGAAGCGGTTTTGCCTCCGATCAATTCTTGGCGGATCTTGCCAACGAAATCGATCAGCTTGGCATTGACGGGCTCGCACCAGGATTTTCGGGAGCGATGCCCAATGCCCAGCCGGCGTCTGTGGCGAAGCCAGAAGCAGCGCCCCCACAGTCTGGCGAGTCCGGGCCGCTTAAGGAAGTGTTCGACGAGTTCCGCGCCGAACTCGGTGAAATGGGCGCGGAGGACGAGGACCTCGAAACGCACTATAACTTGGGCATCGCGTTTCGTGAGATGGGGCTTCTTGAGGAGGCCATCAGCGAGTTCCAAAAAGTTGCCAAAGCCAACGAGCGCGGGCGCGCTTTCCGCTACACCATGCAATGCTGTACGCTTCTCGGGCTGGCCTTCATGGAAAAGGGCCAGCCGGCCATCGCCGCGATTTGGTATGAGCGCGCTTTGCAGACCCCCGGCAATGATCCGGAAAGCACGCTCGCCTTGCGGTATGATCTGGGCGTGGCTCAGGAATCAGCGGGCGAGCCGGAAGCGGCGCTGAAAAGTTTCTTCCAGGTCTACGCGATGAACATCGACTATCGCGGCGTGGCCGAACGCATCGCTGCGCTTCAGAAGCCCATCCGTCGATCCTGAATCTTTCCTGACA
>Ga0209234_1000505_pt1 | contig 13493 bp, 9 predicted proteins | sample GraSoi013_1_20cm_2_FD_185816 | JGI IMG/M metagenome (GOLD analysis project Ga0209234, IMG submission 185816) | Grasslands soil microbial communities from the Angelo Coastal Reserve, California, USA - Sample 08_20_2013_1_20cm (SPAdes) (version 2) | ecosystem: Environmental > Terrestrial > Soil >... | reverse complement strand
CATCAGTGAATGAAGTTCAACCCATTGGGGATGGCCTGCTGGAAAACGTAGGCGTACAACATGACGATGAGGCCGACGATGGCTGCGAGCGCGACGGAGTGCCAGAAAACAAAACGGAAGATGGAGCCTTCGTTGCCGACTTGGTTGGTGGCGGCCGTGGCGATGCAGATGGATTGCGCGTCGATCATTTTGCCCATCACGCCGCCGGCGCTGTTGGCGGCGCACATGAGAGTGGGGCTGAGGTTGAGCTGTTGAGCGGTGATTTTCTGCAAGCCGCCGAAGAGCACGTTTGAAGACGTGTCGCTGCCCGTGAGGGCTACCCCCAGCCAGCCGATGAAAGTGCCGAAGAAAGGAAAGAACCAGCCCGTGCGCGTGAAAGCGAGACCTAAAACTGCGTCCATGCCAGAGTAGCGCGTGACGTAGCCCAGGCCGAGCATGCAAGTCATTGCCACGACGGCGAATCGCAATCGGACAAGTGTGTGGCCGAAGATCTGGAAGATTCTGCCCGGCCTGAGGCCGAGAAGGAGGGCAGCGAGAATAGCCGCCAAGAAGCAGCCCGTTCCCGTGGCGGTGAGCCAATTGAAATCGAAACGCGCGGCTTCGGCGGTGGCCTTCTGCACAACGGGAACCGTTCGAAACACTTTAGCGTGCAAATACGGCCAGTCCCATCCCGCGGGGCCGGGGCGAGGTTTGCCGTCGGGCATCATGACCTTGAAGGCGGGCGTGGTAGCCTGGTTCATAGCCAATTTTACGGCGGGCAACCCCCAGACGAGCACGATGACGGAGAGAATCGCGAAGGGCAGCCAAGCCTTGGCGGTCTGGCCGACTGAGTAGTGCTTGGCCATTTCGTTCCGCGCGGCCTTGGCAGCATCTTCCTGGCGCTCGTCCTCAAATCGCCAGATTCGCTTCGGCTGCCACACGCGCAGGAAAAGCATCGTGGCGGTCAGGGAAACGACGCCAGCGGCAATGTCCACAAGGTTGCTGTCCATGCGATTGGCCCAGAACCACTGAGTGGCGGCGAAGGAGCAGCCGACCATGAGGATGGCCGGAAGAACCTCGAAGGTCTCCGACCAGTTGACCATGGCACGAACCAGCCAAAAAGGCACGATGACCGCGGTGATGGGAAGAATGCGGCCGATCATCGCACTCAGATCGCTCTCCGGCAGCCCCGTAACGCTTGCCAGCGCGTGCACGGGAGTGCCGATAGCGCCCCAGGCGACCGGTGCGGTATTAGCGATGAGATTGAGCGCGGCGGCTTGAAATGGTTTGAAGCCAAGGCCGATCATGAAGGCGCCGGCGATAGCGACGGGAGCGCCAAATCCCGCGGAGCCTTCGATAAATGCGCCAAAGCAGAAGGCGACCAAAAGAAGTTGCAAGCGTCGATCCGGAGTGATGGCGGCGACGGACTGCTTCATGATTTCGAATTGTCCGGTCTCAACGGAAATGTCGTAGAGAAAAACGGCGGCGATGACGATCCACACGATTTTGAGGAGGCCGAAGGCCGAGCCATAGAAAAAGCTGCTAACAGCAAGGCGCGCCGGCATTCCAAAGACGACCATCGCGCAAATGACGGCGGTTGCAGCGCCAGCAACGGCGCAAAGATGTGGCCGCACTTTTAGACCCGCCAGCAGACCTAGCAGGACGATGATGGGGAGCGCCGCGACAAGCGTCGAGAGCCACCAATGTCCCAGGGGATCATAAACTTGTGTCCAAGTCACAGGCCAACCTCCAGAATACAATTTTTTTCGAGATTTCGGGGAGCCCAATTACCCAAACCGCCGGCCAAAAGCAGGAGTACCTAGCTGCGCCACCGCACTTATCCCGGAACCTTGCGTTTCGGTCGCTGAGATACTTCCTTGCTGTGTTCTTGTCAAGCGCTATCTATATTCTCGGCTGACTCCTCCCTGGTTTGTAAACGTCGGAGGAAGGGAGAAAGTGCCAGGCAAATCCGCGGCCCTGGGCAGCATCAGAGCCGTTGTAGACTATCATCGAGTTTTTGAAACTGGCAAAGGCTTTCGTTTATGTTGCCTAGAACTGTTCTCTTCGCGCTGCTCACCACGAGTCTGCTGGCTGAGCCGTATTTCGAGCTCCCTCTACCAGTCATTGTCGGCTCCGTATACCCGGAGACCCACGACAGCTCCTCGCTCGTCTCGCCGCAGAATTCGAACGACGACAAATACTCCTTGCGCGGATCGGTCGTCAATTCGCTCACCGGTGAACCCCTCCGCGGTGTGCTCGTGCAGGTTTATCTCAATGGACAGAGTTCTATGCTCACCGGACCGGATGGAAGATTTCAGTTCGACAACCTTCCCGCTGGACAGAGCACGATTACGGTGCGAAAACCAGGCTTCTTCGGCGAAGACGATTTTCAACCAAGTGAGCGCGGCCAGAGTCTGGCTGCTACCGGACCCAACAGTTCGCCGGTGGTTCTCAAGTTGATTCCAGAAGGTGTCATTTATGGGCACATTATTGACGACGATGGCGAACCCATCGAAGGATTGCCGGTCGAGCTGCTCGTACAGCATTTGCAAAACGGCAGAAAGGCATGGGAACAACGGACCGGAGCCGTAACCGACGAAGAGGGAAACTTCCGCATGGCCGAATTGCCGCCCGGTAACTATTTTCTCTCCGCCGGCCCGAGCCGGAATCCGGTGACTTTCCCTGCGAAGTTGGCGCAGCCTGGCGCGCAGGGTATTCCGCTGGTCTATTATCCGACGGGATCCGACCTTGCCGCGGCGGCTCCCATCTCCATCGCTCCCGGCAAGAAAGCCGAGATCAATTTCACACTCTCCCCGCAGCCCCTTTATCGCGTCTCGGGAACGATCAGCGGCTACTCGCCGAGCGAGTCGGTTAGTCTTCTACTACGCAATTCCGCGGGAATTCCCCTTGCCTATAATTCGCGTTTTGATTCCGCGAGAGGTTCCTTCCACATCCCTTGGGTTCCTCCTGGTGCTTACACGCTCGAAGCCGATGCACCCGATGGTCACGGACATTCTCTGACCGCCGCCGTTCCCCTCACTGTAAATGCCGACGTTTCCGGCGTGCATGTCATCCTTCTGCCCACCGTCAATATTCCCATTCGCATGAGCGTGATCACTTCTCGAACCGGTACGGAACGTTTCGGTGAGCAGGAAAATTATTTTCCAGCCTACGTCCAGCTGGTGGCCCGCAATGACGGCTTGTCTGAGCGCAGATACGGCTCGCAACAAGTCGTGGAGACAGGCGCTTCTTCGCTTGAACTGCAGAATATCGCTCCCGGAATATACCGTGTCGAGGTCAATCCTACCGGTCCCCTGTATGTGCAATCCGCTATGTTTGGCACGACAAATTTGTTGGAATCCGACCTGTCTGTTGCGCCCGGCAGCTCGCCGCAGCCTATCGAGATCACCCTCCGCGATGATGTGGCTTCCCTCAGCGGGACCGTCTCCTTGGACAATCGGCCTCTGAGCGCCACAATCTTGGCAATTTCGGAGCATGCTTCCGCGACTCCCAGAATGCAGCCCACCGATGCGGCAGGTGGTTTCCAACTCTCCTTTCTTTCGCCGGGCATGTACAAGATTCTTGCCGTAGATCATCCGGACCGGCTCGAATATTCAAATCCGGAAATCCTGCGGAAATATCTTTCGAAAGCACGTGAAGTCGTGCTTTTGCCGGATCAATCGGCAAAGATCGATTTGGAATTGGCAAAAGTTGGAGAATAGCCCGTATGTTGGTCCAGAAATTGCTAGCGGTTCTTTTTCTAATGACATTCTTTCAGCGGGCCCCTGTGCCTCCTGCTTCTCCGCCAGCCCCGGTCACGCCATCCACGTTTCGAATCAGCGGCAGAGTCATGGACGCAATCACCGGGCAGCCGCTCGCGCGCGCGTCCGTTGTATTGAATCCTTCGAATCCTCTCAATAATCCCAACTCCCCGGATTCTGGCCGCGTCGAAGTCACGGATGCGGAAGGAGTTTTCGCCTTCGCCGGCGTGCCGCCGGGCAAGTATGTCCTCTCCGCGCGCCGTCGCGGTTACATCGACCAGATGTATCAGCAGCACGAGAGTTTTACGACCGCGATCATCGTTGGGCCGGGATGCGAATCGGAGAATCTGATTTTCGGTTTGCGGGCCGGCGCTTCCATTTCCGGAGACCTTGTCGATGAGTCGGATGATCCCATCCGTCATGCGGATGTCATGCTCTACCACCAGCTATTTACAGGCGGAAAACGCCGGACACTCTTGGTTCGGCGGGTCAACACCAACGACGAAGGCCATTACCACTTCAGCGCCTTGAGCCCAGGAACGTATTTTGTTGCCGTTTTGGCACAGCCGTGGTACGCGCAGCACGGTGTCCGGCATCACGTGAAGCAGGAAAATCAGGATGTGAATGAGGGCGGCCTTCAGCCTCTCAACGAGCAGAACCAAAGCCTCGATGTCGTCTACCCCATTGCTTTCTATTCGAATGCCAGTGACCTTCCCGGCGCTGCACCGATTGCGCTTCGCTCCGGAGACTTGGCGATTGCGGATTTCCGCATGCGTCCAGTTCCTGCCATGCACGTGTTGGTAAAGACTCCGGCAACGGATTCCAATCAGGGTACGGGTGTGGCGGTGACGCAAACTGTGGCGGACAATGACACGATCTTTCTTCCTGCCCAGGTCAATCAACTGGCTCCCGGTCTCATGGAAGTTACCGGTGTGCCGCAAGGCCGCTTCAACCTTGTCCTGAACACACAACACGGGAATGCCATGACGCATCGTTCGCAAAGCGTCCAGATCCAGAACGATGCCGAGGTAGACGTGACGCGAAGCACCTCGCCGCCTGTGGTGAGCGGGGTTTTGCGAGTCGATGATGGTTCCCCGCTGCCGCAGTCCGCGCGCGTGCGGCTGCGAAGTTCGGCGGCAGGCGAGTTTTTTGACACCGCCGTGTCCGGGACGGGCGAGTTTTCGTTCAAGGAAAATCCGCTGGAACCGGGAAACTACGAGATCATGATCATCGAGCCACAAGGACTTTTCATTCGGAGTCTGTCCTCTGCCACCGCAAAAACATCCGGGCGTTCCTTTGAGATCGCGACGTCCCATGACGTGAGCATCACGATTAATGCTTCGAAGGGAAACGGCCGGATCACGGGCGTCGCCTTCAAGAAGGACAAACCCGCACCTGGTGTAATGATTGTCCTCGCACCGCTCGATTTGAAAAGTAACCCCGCGCTGTTCCGGCGGGACCAGTCCGATTCGGACGGAAGTTTCGCGCTGCACTTTGTGGTGCCAGGCCGATACACACTCTTGGCCATCGAAGACGGCTGGGATTTGGAATGGGCCGACCCGAGTGTTCTGCAAAGGTATATTGCGGGTGGTGAAAGCGTGCAGATTGCACCAAACCAAGAAACGGAGGTCTCCGTGAAGGTGCAGTGAAAGAGAGCACACTAGCCGGCGCGCACGCGGTGGAAAAGTTGCGCGCCGATTGCCAGCAGAGCAGGGAAGCAGACCAGAACGTAGCGTGGCTCACAGGTCTGCAGTTGAGTAAGGAATGCGGTGCGCAGGACGATGAAGGCCACGATCAACAATACTCCAGGATTCAGGCGCCAGGACCACGCGGCTGCAAGACCCAGTGCAATATACAAGACATTGAGCAGTGCCAAGCCGAGCGTGACCTCGAAGTCGATGGGATTGCTGCGATGACTTTCGGGGAGAGGCCAGAGTCGGCCGGAATAGGGTAGCAGGGTAATCCGTGGAGTAAACCACATCGCCGCGGCGCGTTCGATGGGAATCGATACATAGGTACGAATCGGATGACGCTTTGCGCGTTCGCGTGCCAATTCTGCAAACTCTGCATCGAATGTGTGGGTCATCCCGTGGGTGCGGTTGTAGCGATCCAGCAGGGAAGCGACGCGTGAAAATTCCTCGGCAGAGTCCACTGCGTAGGAAGGCAGATTCTTCAAGTCGATTGGCTGCGAGGGCAGTTTCCAGGTGAATAGATAAGCGTCGCGAAAACGAAACATCCAGGTTTTCGTCCAGGCGTAGAAGCCGGTCGGCAGGACGTCGCCGTACGTTTCCGCGTAGCGAGGGGCGAGGAACTGCACGCGTCCAAGACTGAGCGCATTGCGAGCGGCCCAGGGCGCTAGCGGCAGCAACAGACCAACGATCATCCACAACGTTGCGACCGTGAGTCCTCTCCAATTCGCAGGACGACCATAGCGGAGCCAAAGCGCTATCAGTGCGGCGGCAAGAAGCAGGGGCGTTTCCGGCCGGACGAGCGTACCGAGACCAATAACGAACCCGCCGACGAACCAGACTCTCACGGCGCAGAGCAGATCGCGGTTCGAGGCGATGCGGCTTATTTGCATTGCCGCTGGCGACAGAAGGATTGAAAGCGCGAGCGTGGTGAAAAACGTCGCCAGGACTTCCGTGAGCGGCACAGCGGCGTAGTTGGCGGTGAAAGGACAGAGAGCAGTGAGCCAGAGCGCCGTCGCCGCAACGCGCCCGCGGGACTCGTCGGGAGTGCCCGCAGCCAGACCATGGGCGACAGCTGCGGCCAGGGCGCACGTGGCGAGGTCCACGAAAGCTTGTGCGAGCATGACGGCCTTCCGGCCGGTTCCGGCCAGGAAATAAATGCCTGCCAGAAATGCGGGATATCCGGGCGCGCGCGCATCCGAGGGAAGAAGCTGCCCGTTTGAGTAGAAGCCGTAAACGCGGTGGTACAGCCAGTTGCGAGCAAGCTCTTCGTAATAGGCGGTATCACCGGAATAGAAGGGGAAATGCCAGACGAAAAAGAGGCGCAACCCGAGTCCGGCGAGCAATGCAGGTACGATATGTTTGAAGAACGACTTGGGGAACATGTGTACGGCCGAACATGAATCGGATTGCACGGGCATTGTAGCAGCACCGGACTGGCGGCAATAACCACACTGACAAAGGCTTGACATTGAGGGTAAAATCAGAAGACATGGCTAACGCACCCGAAGTGCTAAAAGCTCCTGGAATGGTGCCCGACGAGCTGAAGCAGGAGCCGCGCTCGAAGGGCATTGTCACAGCGCGGAAGAAGAAGCCGAAGGAACTTGCCGTTATCACCGAGTGCTGCACGGGCTGCGCGGGATCACCCGCTTGCGTGGAGTACTGCCCGGTGGAAGACTGCATGTTCTGGGTACCGGACGAGGACAATCCGCCGTTCGGGCGCATCCAGATTGATCCCCTTCAGTGCATCGGCTGCAAGAAGTGCCTCAGCAAAGGCCCGGACGGCTGCTTCCTGGATGGCTGCCCATGGGACGCCATCGTCATGGTGGATATCGCAGAAGTAGAAAAAGAAGTTGGCCCGATGGCGTACTGAGATCCTCGCAACCGGTGGTTACCTCGCCTTACCTCATCCCTGGCCTTTGACCGGTGCCACTAAAGCTCGCTCAAGGTTGTTGGGCGGACGCGCGGTCACGAATGGATTTTTCGGTGAGCAAGGCTTGCTGGCGGACGCGCTCAGAGATTTCGGGGAGTTCGCGCTGGTAGGGACCGATGGCGGGCAGGTCGCCGGTTTGGCCGATGAGATAGAGCGCGCGAAGGGCTTCCCAGACTTGTCCGTCGCCAGGGTCCACTGTGGCGATTTCACTTCCGGCGGCGATGAGCGTTCCGGGCGCGACGAAGATCGTGCGAATGCGGCCGCTCATGGGGGAGCGGAGTTCCGTCGATTGCCGGCCATCCTGCAGTTTTGCCACCAGACCCCCTTGGTGGATGGGCGTCCCCGCTTTGTCCACATCTGTCACGCGCCCGGAACGGGGAGCAATAATTCTTGCGGATTGCAACAGGGCGACGATCTGCGCCCGCCCGGACGCATCGCCAAAGCGCACCAGAGAAAGCGCAGCATTGCCGCGCACCATGGGAGAGGAGTCCTCGAGCATCTTCAACAACGCCTCGTGAAAACCAGTCCCCGAAGTGTCCTGGCCCATGACCCAGGCGTCGGTGTTGCGCACTTCCTCCACGGGATGCCAAGCCAGCCGGATCAATTCCGCGTACAAAGGCTTCACGCCGGGGTCGTGCCGCCTCATGTGCTCGCCCAGCTGCACGAGCGCATGCTGGATGTGCCGCGGATGCTTTTCATCGTTCAGGAATTCGCCGATCTGCTTATCGGAGAGCTGGCGTCCAAACCAGGTGTTCCACCAGAACAGGAACGGCATGAGGACGATCAACCAGGCAGTGAGGAAAAACAGCGCGCGGTTCCGCGGGGACATTTTGTGATGCGGCGACGAAGCGGCCTTTCCCGAGGAATCTTCCGGGGCCAACGCTGGCTGATCACCATTTTCCGGAGAGGATGGAGGGCTACCCATGTCTTCCTATTGATCTCTAGCTCTCTACGGAGCTCGGCGGCCGCTTGGCGGGCTCTGCTTTGCTCTTCCCTAGGAGCTCGCGAAGCTCCCAGAAAACATTCAGGAAGAAGATCCCGGAAATGCTCAGCATGATCAGGCTTTCGAACAGGCCATCCACCGTGGTGAGCGTCCCGGTGACGATGATCCAACCAATCCCCGCAAGAGGGATGAGGCCAAGCAGGATGGAAATCAAGAGCATCACGGGAAGCAATGGACCTCCTCACATTCATTCATTGCTACAGTTCTTGTCGTGACCAGATGACCTCAACCGCGCTGGCCATGCTTACAGTTGAGATTCCTCGTCCCAGCGGATGCACTCAGAATGACACTTGCGACTATACGTCTTTTCTCAGGGCTTGAACGTCGCATCCACCGTCTTGGTGTCTTTCGCGGCAAGCGTGACTTTCATCTCCTGTTCGCCAAGCTTTTCATGCACGAAGGCGATCGTATAGTCGCCAGGCGGCAAGCCCTTGATTTCAAACTTGCCGTCCGGTCCAGTGACTGCATAAAACGGGTTCTTGGTTACGTTGACGAACATGCGCATCCACGGGTGCTGGTTGCACTTCACGGGCAGCATAATTTCTTCGCGGGCGAAGGTCTTCTCGATAGGTGCGGCCTGAGGAGGCTGTGACTCGTTCCACTCGCGGTTATCCTTCGGCGTGGGATGAATATTGTGGGTCGTCGGATCGCTGTTGACGATCTTGACGGTCTGACCAGCCACTACGCCCAGCACATGGGGATGGTATTTGCAGCCGCTCTGATCGAGGGTGATGGTTTCCTTGGGAACCTCGAAAGTGCGGCTGCCCAAGCCGTCTTTCACATAGACAAAGACGTTGGCTAAGTGGCCTCCGCTGGCCATCACGTTTTCGGCCGTGTTCGAGCCTTTGCAGGCGGGATCCTGGCTCATATCAATCACCGCGGCCTTTGGCGCGGGACCATCGAACTTTACAACGCCAATGATCGCGGCTGCAGTGGCGGGATCGATGGGCGTGGCCGCCGGCGCGGTAGCGGGAGCCGCGGGCTGTTCCTCCGCAGATTCCTTCTTGCCGCATCCCGCAAGCAGCGCGAGGCCCAGCATTGCGGGCAGGCAATAAATCGTCAGCAATTTTTTCGCTTTCATATTGTCGCGCACCTCATCTAGAAATTTGCAGACTCACACAAATGGAACTTCTTATTCTTGGCCGCCGCGACCGGCGTTACCAGACGCTTTCACGCCGGAAGGAGCGCTGCCGCTGGAAGCGCGCGCGCGGCCCATTGCAGCGCCAACCCGCCGCTGCTCTTCCGCGGTGAGCTGGAGGATGTAATCCACCAGCAGCTTGGTCTGATCCTTGTCATAGTCTCGGAACGAAGGCGGAGTAGGACCAGAAAAGACCCAGTGATCGTTTTCCCGCTTGAAAAGGCCGGAAGGCATGGAGGTGCCCGGACTGATGGCCTGCGGGTCGATGATCCAGCGCTCCATCCAATCGGGTTTCAGGCGGCCGCGTGCTTGCAAGAAGTTGGGGGCGGTGGCGGTGCGGTCGTGAGCCGGATCGCCGGTGGCGTGACACTTCAAGCAGGGCGCTGCCGTGCTGCTGAACAGGCTCCGCGCCATGTCTGTTTCCTTCGTGGTCAGCACCGGGACCTCTTCCGGTATGTAAGGGAAGGGCTGGCGCGCCAGTGCTTGGAAGAACCGCACCAGCTTGCCTAGCTCATTTTCGGAAAAAGAGAACGTTGGCATGCGCACTTGCAGGTACGAGCGTACGCCGTTGCGATTGGTGTCCGTGCCGTTCAACGCGGGGTTTTTCAGGAAGTGCAACAACCACTCGGGATCAACGCGTGCGCCTTCGGTGAGGAGCTTCGGTGGCAACATTTCCTGTCCGTCGGGGCCCTGATAGCGCGCCATCGACATGAGCGAAGTGCGTTGACCGGGAATGAGCTGGTGGCAGCCCATGCAGTTGTATTTCTTGACCACCCACCAGCCTTCCTGAATGTCGCGCCGATAATCCATGGGCCGGTATTGATAGCTGGCGGGAAGTGGGTTCTCCTGGCTGCCTAACAGAAAAGTCGTGAGCGCGCGAACCTGTTCCTTGGTCAGGTGCAAATTCGGCATTCTCAATTTTTCCGTTTCGGGTTTGTCCTTGCCCTGGTCCCAGATGTTCGGCTCGGCCAGTTTGTGTTCGAAGAAGCCCTTCTGGTCATACCAGGGTTGTTTGGCTGGGCCTTCGGGCAAACGCGCTAGATCGTCCGGATCGGTGATCGGTTCGCTGCCGCCTCGCTGCGCCGTTTCTGTGAGCAACGCGAAATCCAACCGCTCAATTGGTTTGCTGCCTTCAATGGTCAGCTCCGTACCAATGCGGCCTTCCTCTTCGAGGCCGGAAATTTCATGGCATCCGGCGCAGCCGAAGTGGCGAACCCACTTCTTGCCTTCTGGCTTCAAATTTGGATCGTCCATGAATGATGCGTCGGCATACGTGGACGGCTCTTGCTTTTTCAACGTCACCAGATAGCTGGCGACGTCTTCCGCATCTTGGGGAGACAGCCGCAAACTGGGCATCACGGTCATGTTCTGCACTTGCAGCTCGTGTCCATCGTTCGGGCACCTGCTGTGTTCCAGGTCAAAAATATAGGGGAGACCCTTCTTTTTGTAATCTTCGGGACCGATGTCCTTCTTTTCGTACGGGCAGTAGGGACGCGTGCGCTCACGCGCGTTGTGAACCCAACGCACCAGATAGTCGTAGCTGTCCTTCTCACCCACGCGGGTAAGATTCGCGGCGAAGGTTCCGCCCTGCAATTGGTCGCCCTCGCCGATGGAGTGACATGCCAGGCAGCCGCGCGTTTCCAACAGCTCTTGGCCGTGAGCCGCGTTTCCCGGTTTGTGCTGGGGCAAGGGATCCGTCAGCGCCGACTGCCACACGTACGCGGAGATGGCCTTGATCTGTTCATCGCTGAGCCGAAAATTCGGCATCTTGGTTGAGCTGCGGAAGTCGCTGGGCTTCTTTAGCCAAACCGGAATCCAATTCTTGTTTAATTTGAGGCGCGCGTCCTTAAGATTGGGCCCAACCTTTTTCAGGTCTTGCAGCAAGCTCTTGGTCGAACGGTCCAGCTGCACGATACGCAGGTCCAGCTTGCTGTTTGTGACTTTCAGCGCGACGGCGCGGTCGTTCAGCCGGTTGGCCTCCTCGTTGCTCTCGGCTTTGTCGGCTTCCTTCATCAAATCGTCCGCTTGCTTAAAATTGTCCTTCTTCTCTTGCTCGAGCTGCTTAATCTGCTGTGCGACGGAGAGCAGGTCTTCGGGTTCCTTGTCATAGCCTTCGTAACGGTGACAGCCCATGCAGCCGCGCTGGCGGAAAAGATCTTTGCCATCGCTGAGCGTCCAGCCCACTTCGTTGCTTACCAGCACCATGTCCGCGGCATGGCAGGTCTGGCAACCGGCTTCCATATTTCCCTTGCGGAACAGAGGCCAGAGCCAGTGCTCGTAGGTGCCATGCGCTTTTTCGACGCCCGTGGTTGCGCGTCCGTTGCCTTGGTGGCAAGGCGAACAGCCGTATTTTTCCGGGTCGTGAATCTTCAAGAGTTCGCGTTCCGGATGACTGGTGAAGGCGCGCGCGTACTCGTCCGGTTTCTTGTCCTTCGCTGACATGGAGGTCGCCGTCAACTTGACCGGCTCGCGAATTCCCATGTGGCAGGATTCGCAGCGGTCCACGATATTGGCTTCAGGGACGTTGATCTGCAGAATTTTTGGCGTCCAGGCTTCGGTCTTGTTCTGCAAGCCGACGAGTTGTGGGGGCGTGAGGCTCACCATGTGATCGGTGACGTAGGCATCCAGCAATTCTTTCTTTTCGTTGACCGGCTTGATCAATTCGCCGAGCTCCGCGCTCAGTTGAGTGCGCTCGTTTTTCAAGTCGTTATAAGTCTTTTCGAGCTCGTCGTAATCCTTAAAAGTTTGTTTCTTACCGTCCGGCATTTCGGCGGCGGTGCTTTCTTTCTTGTATTCGTCCAGATTCCTTTGTTTGCGTTGTTTAGCGGAAAGACTAGTCTCGGTCTCGATGTCATACGTGGAGGCGCTCACATAGGCGCGCCGGTCGGTGAAAACACTCTGCACGGCCAAAATTTGCGCGCTTAGGTCGCGCAGCTTTTCGTTGATCTCCTTGATGCGCGGAGCAGCGTTCTGACTGGCATTCTCGTAATCTTGTTTCAGCTTCTGGTAGTCGGGACTGCTCTCAACGTCCTTTTGCGAGTCGCTTGATTGCGATCGGGCAGTCTTTAGGAATGTCGAGTAGCGGTCTTTCCACTCATGCTGGAAGGCCTTCCACGGACGTTGCCCGAAGTCTTCGTCCCACAGTGCCCAGAACAGCGTGGCCATCAAGATGACCATGGAGATGACGTAATGCGGCGCGAGCGACTTGCTGACTACCGGGTCGTTTTCGGGAATGGGCTTTTCGGGCACCAGTTCCTCCTAAACGTTGAACCAGGGCGTGATCCACACGTACTTAATGTGGAACAGCAACCGCAACATCATTTTGATCGGCAGTGCGAGCATGGTGAGCAGAAACGTCATCATGATCGAGTACTGCAGCAAGCTCATGCGCTTGTAATCTTTGGCGTTGTGCCGCCGGAAAAATGCGTGCACAAGCATGCCGCCAATGGCGAAAAAGCCTCCAACTACTGCCGCCCCGAAGATGCCTTTTCCCCAATTCGATGTGATACCGAAGAGATCCGGCAAGTCGCGATTCACTTCATAAATGAGCCGGTTGTGGTCCCAAGTCTGCCCCGGCCAGAACCACTGCCATCCGGGTCCACGAATAAACGTGCCGATGAAAATCATCGAGACCCACAGGATGATGAAGCCAAAGAGAAAAGTTCCGATGGCGAACTTGCGTTGCTTCCAGGTGTAGTAGCCGGCGCCCAACGGGTTGGTGTCTATATACGGAATCACCATCAGACCAACGATGATCAGCGTGGGCATGACCACCCCTGCGATCCAGGGATCGAAGTAAACCAGCATTTCCTGCAGTCCGAGGAAGTACCAGGGCGCCTTCGCGGGGTTCATGGTCAGGTTGGGGTTCGCCGGTTCTTCCAGTGGGGCATTCAAAGTGATGGACCAAACCATCAGGATGATGGTGACGATGATGGCGGCGAGGAATTCCACGCGCAGCAGAAACGGCCAGACATGCACTTCTTTCGCCCAC
>Ga0209234_1000502_pt1 | contig 13528 bp, 10 predicted proteins | sample GraSoi013_1_20cm_2_FD_185816 | JGI IMG/M metagenome (GOLD analysis project Ga0209234, IMG submission 185816) | Grasslands soil microbial communities from the Angelo Coastal Reserve, California, USA - Sample 08_20_2013_1_20cm (SPAdes) (version 2) | ecosystem: Environmental > Terrestrial > Soil >... | reverse complement strand
CGCGCGCGCTTGGGAGAAACGCAGGCTGTGGCACGCGGGCACGGACTTGCGCGCGTGGCTGTTCACGATCATGCACAACGTTCACGTCAACCAGTACGCGGTTCGCCGATGGAGGCAAGCGGAAAGCCCGCTCGATGATGAGGGCGCCGGCGGCTGGGAGATTTCAGTGCGGGCAACGCAGTCGGATCGAGTCGAGCTTACCGAAGTGCTTGCGCAGATCGGACAGCTGCCGCTGGAGCAGCGCGAGGTCTTTGTGGCCCACGAGTTGGAAGGGTGCAGCTTTAAGCAGATCGCCGCCGAAACCGGCGTCAGCGTGAATACGTTGCTGTCGCGCAAGCGTTATGCGGTGCTGCACCTGCGCCGGCGGCTGCAATCGATCTATGAGGAGCTCACATCATGAAGAGACGTCCGATGAAGTTTGTGGCCATGGCCCTCTGCGCCGTCGCCGTGCTGGCCCTGGTCGGCCTGGTGGTCATGGAGCTGTGGAATCACGCGCTCGCGCCGGTCACCGGCCTGCAGCTTGGCGTCGATCTTTCATCGACGCGCGATCTTCGAGACTACGGCGATTCCAACACGATCGGTCGCTTGATCCGTCAGCAACGCACTTCGCTGCTCGGTCAGAACGTCGGTGTCGAGACGCAGCGTGCCATGACTACGTCCATCTCTCTGACGCCGCAGCTGGGAGCGTGGATCCGGCCGCGCATGTCCGTGGCATCGTCGTTCGCATTCACTCGCGATCCGAACGCCCGGCAGGCGGCGCGCACGCTTGGGGATACGGCGGGCGAGTTCCGCATTCCAGCCGCGTTCAGCAATGGGCGCCGGTTGGAAACCGGTGCGCAAATCGATCCGCGTCGGCTCGCACAGACCATTTTCAGCGACTCCGCATTCGTGACCACTTTGTTCAGCCATGTATCAGGTGTGGATTTTTCCTACAGCGCACAGCAAGCCTCGATGTTCAGCCGCGCGATCGACGCACCGTCGCTGAATTACCAGCTTGTATTGGGTGGGCTCGACAGGTTCCGGCGGGTGAATGGACTGCTGGCAACGGCTGCGTCGCAGACCCGGACACTCTCGACCGGCGGCACCGTCCTGCTACCTCTCGGCATGCGAGCGCAGGGCACCTATCGATTGACGACGGGTCTTGCCTGGACTCTTCGGACGGATTCGCAGGTGCCATTGAATACGCGCACACGGGACTGGCCTAACGGTTCACTGAGCTGGTCAATCACGCCATCGCGCCAGCTGTTCGGCCGCCTGATGTCCAATTTCAGCGCCCGGCTGGGATATCGCCGCACAGAATCGGTGAACCAACAGCCAACCTTCGGTGGGCCCACAGGGCTCACGTTGAACAGCACGGTCGAGCGTGACGTGACACCGTCAGCGTCGATTACCTGGATCGGCGGCGTGTTCACGGTCTTCGGCGTGACGCGCACGTCGTCAGACCGACTCAGCGCCGGGAACCTCTTCCGGACCATACACAATGGGCAGAACGGGACGATGTCGTTTTCGTTCCGCCCTCCTAAAATGGGACGCTGGCGTTCGAATGTCCGCACTACCGTCGGGTATTCCGCGGCCGACAACACCACCTGCTTGCAACGCGCGGGCCAGACGACGTGCGTGCCCTATGTGGACAGCCGGCAGACCCAGGCGCAGCTTACGATGGACTCCGACCTCCCATCCAACATGAGCGCGGGACTGCAGATGGCCTACGTGCTCAACGAGGAGCGCCAGACGAACCGCAAGATCTCCCAGTTTGTGATCACCGCGTTCGTACAGCTGTCGACGAGTGTGGGGCAGATCCGATGAGAACGTGCGGCGTGCGGCGTGCGGCGTGCGTGGGATTCGTTTTCGTTCTGGCGTGCCAGGCGCGTGCCGGCAACGGTGGCAATTCGACGTCCGAGTTCAACGGCCGCACCGCGTTCTCCTACGTCGAGAAGCAGATGTCGTTCGGACCGCGGATCCCGAACAAGCCTGCTCACGACCAGACGGGCGACTGGTTGCTCGCCGAACTGCGCGCTCGTGCCGATACGGTCATCGTGCAGGAGATTCGTCACGTCACACACCGGGGCGACACGTTGCACCTGCGCAACTTCTTCGCGCGCTTCCGCCCGCAGGCGAGCGAGCGGGTGTTGTTCCTCGCGCACTGGGACACGCGGCCGATGGCCGACCAAGCTGCCAATCTCGCGCAACAGCGCATGCCCGTACCGGGCGCGAATGACGGTGCCTCCGGAACTGCTCTCTTACTGGGAGTCGCCGATGCGCTCAAGGCGCGCCCGCCGGCGGGCGGCGTCGACCTCTTATTTGTCGATGGTGAGGACTACGGGAACTTCGCCGACACCAATGACGTGTTGATCGGATCGCGCTGGTTCGCCGCCCACCTTCCGCCGGGCTATCAGCCCCTCTATGCCGTGCTCTTCGACATGGTCGGCGACAAGGATCTGCAGATTTTTGAGGAGGCCCAGTCCGTCGCGTTCGCGCCCGAGGTTGTCCAGCGAGTCTGGCGAGTTGCCGCCGACCGCGGCCACGAGCACCAGTTTGTACCAGGAGTGAAATACCCGCTCACCGACGATCATGTGTCGCTACAGAAGGTCGGCATTCACGCGATCGACGTGGTGGATTTCGACTATCCATACTGGCACACGACTGAAGACACGATCGACAAGGTGAGCGCTGAGAGCTTGCAGATTGTTGGTGATGTTGCCGTTGCTTTGGTACGACAGTAGCAAGCGAAGTCGGCATTTTGGGGAATGGATGATCGCCGTGCCGCGCTTGTCTTGGCTTGCCTGGCGCTAACCGGCGCCGGCGTCCGCTACGTTCTTTCTCCCTCTCCTGCTTCTCCTCCCGGCGACGTCCAATTGCAATCTCCCTCCGTTTCTCGTCCCGGCGCGTTGCGCGAAACCGCCCGCCGCGCCGCGCAGCTTGCTCGACCATTGCTTCCTGGCGAACGCATCGACATCGATCGGGCCGACGTGAGCGAAATCACACGCTTGCCCCACGTTGGTCCCGCGTTGGCCCAGCGCATTGTCGCGTGGCGCACGCAACACGGTCCATTTGGCAGCCTCGCGCAACTGGATAGTGTGCCCGGTGTTGGGCCGAAGTTGCTGGACGCAATCCGTCCGTTTGTCGTTCAGCCTTGACCGTCCCAGTCGCAAAACACATTTTAGTCCCTTCAATTTCAACGAGTTGCGTACGGCCAGCGTTGCCCTTACTCAAGACAAGCTCGGTGAGATCCTCCTCCGCGAGGGGCTGATCACCCAGGAGCAGCTCCGCAAGGCGCTCCTGGAGCAGAAGAACACCGGGATGCGCCTGGGCTATACCCTGGTCAAGCTGGGGTTTATTGAGGAGACCGAGGTCAGCAAGATGCTGGCCCGCCAGTACCGCATGCCGGCGGTCGACCTGTCGCGCTTTGAAGTCGACCCCAAGATCCTCAAGCTCCTTCCCCCCGACATCGCAACCAAACACACCGTCCTTCCTTTAAAGAGGGAGGGGCGCACTCTCACGGTCGCGATCGCCGACCCCAACAACGTCACGGCGATCGAAGACATCAAATTCATCACTCGTTGCGACGTCTTTCCGGTCATCGCCGGGGAATACACGCTGCGCAACGCGATTGAGCGCTACTACCAGCAATCGGACGCGCAACTCCAGAGCCTGCTCCGGAGCGTCGAAGCGGAGGAAGAGGATCTCGAGGTCGTCGAGGACCAGGAAGACGAAGACGTCAAGAAAGAGGACCTGGCCGACGACGCTCCGGTGGTGAAGCTCATCAATGGCCTGCTCACCGACGCCGTGAAGCGCGGCGCGTCGGACATTCACATCGAGCCCTTCGAACACGAGATGCGGGTGCGCTATCGCGTGGATGGCGCCCTGCAGGAAGTCATGAAGCCGCCGGTGAAGATGCGCGCGGCCCTGACGTCGCGCGTGAAGATCATGGCGCAGCTGAATATCGCGGAGCGTCGTGTGCCGCAGGACGGCCGGATCAAGCTGAAGATGGGGACGCGCGTGATCGACTTCCGCGTCTCCACACTGCCCGTGCTGTTCGGCGAAAAGATCGTGCTGCGTATTCTCGACAAGGGAAACCTGACGCTCGACCTCAAGACCTTCGGTTTCGAGCCCCAGGCGGAGGGCGACTTGCTCAAGGCCATCCTCAATCCATACGGGATGGTACTGGTGACGGGGCCCACAGGCTCCGGCAAGACCACGACACTATACTCGGCGCTCTCGCGCATCAACCAGATCGACGTGAACATCATGACCGCCGAGGACCCGGTCGAGTACAACCTGCTCGGCATCAATCAGGTGCTGGTGCGGAACGAAGTCGGCATGACGTTCGCGGCGGCGCTGAAGGCGTTCCTGCGCCAGGATCCGAACATCATCATGGTCGGTGAGATCCGCGACCTCGAGACGGGGTCGATCGCGATCAAGGCAGCCCTCACCGGCCACCTCGTGCTCTCGACGCTGCACACGAACGACGCGCCGTCGACGATCACGCGCATGGTCGATATGGGCATCGAGCCGTTCAATGTTGCGAGCGCTGTGAATCTGATCGTCGCGCAGCGGCTGGTGCGCCGCGTCTGCAAGGAGTGCAAGCAGGAGCACGAGTATACGCCCGAGGAAATGCACGCCTTCGGCATCGACAAGAAGGTGGGCCCATTCTTCAAAGGTGCGGGATGCGATACCTGCGCCGGCACGGGCTACAAGGGCCGCCAGGGACTCTACGAGGTGATGGCGCTGACGAGCCCGCTGCGCCGCGAAATCCTCAAGGGCGCCTCGACCGAGGAGCTGCGCGATCTCGCCGTGAAGGAAGGCATGTTGACGCTGCGCATGGATGGTATGGTCAAGGTCAAGAAGGGCGTTACGACGCTCGAAGAAGTCGTCAAAGAAACCGCTGCCGGGTAAGGAGAGGGCGCATGCCAGTCAACCTCCGGGCGCTGCTCGAGGAGATGATCGAAAAGGACGCTTCCGACCTCCATCTGGTTGCCGGCGAGCGTCCCAAACTTCGCGTGGACGGCGATATCGTGAGCGCCTCCAGCGAAGAAGTCATGACGCCCAAGGACACCTTGTCGCTCGCGTACTCGGTGCTCACCGAGAATCAGAAAAAACGGTTCGAGACGGAGAGCGAGCTCGACTTCTCGTTCGGCATCCAGAATCTCGCGCGCTTCCGCGGCAACGTGTTCAAACAGCGTGGCTGCGTGTCCGTCGTGATCCGGCAGATTCCCTTCAACGTGAAGACATTCCAGGAGCTCGGCCTGCCGCACGTCGTCGCCCAGCTCGCCGACCGGCCCCGCGGTCTCGTGCTCGTCACCGGTCCCACCGGCTCGGGAAAGAGCACCACGCTCGCCGCGATGATCGACAAGATCAACAAGGAGTTGAAGGGTCACATCATCACGGTCGAAGACCCCATCGAGTTCATCCACCGCCATCAGGCGTGCATCGTGAACCAGCGGGAAGTCGGGACCGATACCAACAGCTTCCAGGCCGCGCTCAAGTACGCGCTGCGCCAGGACCCCGACGTCGTGCTGATCGGCGAAATGCGCGATCTCGAGACGATTCAAGCGGCGCTCACGATCGCCGAGACCGGCCACTTGGCATTCGCGACGCTGCACACCAATTCCGCCGCCGAGTCGATCAACCGTATCATCGACGTGTTCCCGTCGCACCAGCAGTCGCAGGTGCGCGCGCAGCTGGCCTTCGTGCTCGAGGGCGTGCTGACCCAGACGCTGCTGCAGCGCGCCAAAGGGCGCGGTCGCGTCATGGCCGCCGAGATCATGATTTGCACGCCCGCGATCCGGGCGTTGATTCGCGACGATAAGGTCCACCAGATCGAGTCGTCGATGCAGGCAGGAAAGAAGTTTGGCATGCAGACGCTGAACGACGCGCTGTATCAGCTCTACATGGGCCGTGAAGTGACGAAGGATGAGTGCCTGCGTGTAACGTCCAAGCCGAACGATTTCCTGCGCTCCATCGGCGAGGCGCCGCCTGACGACAAAGAGATTCCTACGCCCGCACAGGCGGCGGCGCAGGCCGGTCCACCTAAAGTGGCTGTCCGGAGGTAGTTATGCCGAATTTTGAATACACTGCACGCAATCTCAAAGGCGATCTCGTCAAGGATAAGATCGACCTGGCGACTCGCGACGATGTCATCGCGCATCTGCGCAAGAACCGTATGGTCGTGGTGCAGGTGCGGGAGGCCAAGGGTAAGGGCGGCAGCGTGCTCGACCTGTTCAAGGCAGGGGTCAAGACACGCGACGTCGTCATCTTCACGCGGCAATTCTCCACCATGATCAATTCCGGTCTCCCGTTGGTGCAGGCCCTCGACATTCTGCAACAGCAGACCGAAAACAAGGTCCTGGCCGATGTCACGCGCCAGGTTGTCTACGACGTCGAAAGCGGTCACACCCTCGCCGACGCGCTGCGGAAGCACCCCAAGGCGTTCAGCGATCTCTACGTGAACATGGTGGCCGCCGGCGAAGCGGGTGGTATTCTCGACACGATTCTGCTGCGCCTGGCGCAGTTCCTCGAGAAAAACGACCTCATCGTCCGCAAGGTGAAGGGCGCGATGATCTACCCGGCCGTCATCTTCTCGGTCGCGGGAATCGCGATCGCCGTGCTGCTCATTTTCGTGATCCCGACGTTCCAAAACATGTTTGCATCCGTAAACTTGGCCTTGCCGCTGCCGACCCGCATCGTGATCGGGGCGAGCAACGTGCTCAAGAACTTCTGGTGGTTGATCATTCTCGCCGCCGGCTTCGGTGTCTTCGCTTTGAATCGCTATTACAAGACGGTGCCGGGCAAGCTCCAGATCGACAAGTTGCTGCTGAGCCTGCCGGTGTTGGGCGACCTGCTCCGCAAATCGGCCGTCTCGCGCTTCACGCGCACACTCGGCACGCTCATTTCTTCCGGCGTGTCGATTCTTGATGGGTTGGAGATCACGGCGCGCACCGCCGGCAACATGGTGATCCACAACGCGGTCATGGAATCGCGGGCGTCGATTGCGGGTGGCGATACGATTGCCTCGCCGCTGGCGAAGTCGAAAGTGTTCCCGCCCATGGTGATCTCCATGATCGCGGTGGGCGAGCAGACGGGCGGCCTCGACGAGATGCTGACGAAAATCGCCGACTTCTATGACGACGAGGTCGACGCGGCCGTCAGCGCCCTGCTGTCACTGCTCGAGCCCATCATGATCGTGGTGCTGGGTGTCATCGTGGGTGGCATGGTGGTGGCGATGTATCTGCCGATCTTCGACATGGTCAACGCGGTGCAGTAAGACAAAGGTTGGACGGTTGGAAAGTTGGAACGCGGAATGAACGGCCTCTCTCGAGAGGCCGTTTTTCCTTCCCACAGTCCAACTTTCCACCTTTCCAACGCCTTTTGTGAGGTGCTCTCTTGCATTTTGCCACACCGACGCCAATAATGGCCCCCCATGCGCTGGCTGGGCGTCAAATCGCAAGGGTCGACCATTCCGACCGCCACCGAGCTCCTTCGGCTCGTCTATCTCGGGCGGATGTGCCTGGCGACCGCCATTTACGTCACCGCCGCTCTCAAGATCAGAGTTGCGGCACCCCTCGACATCCTGGTCACGTCGCTGCTGTTGGTCGGCGCCGCGGGTATCACGGCCGCCTCCTATTGGCATACCCATCTCCGTCGCCGGCTGCCCGGGCCGACCTTCCTCTATCTGCAGGCGCTGTTCGACGTCGTCCTGATTACCACCGTCGTCCACATGACGGGCGGCGCGGACAGCGATCTCGCCAGCCTCTACGTCATTTTCATTGCCGTCACGGCGTTGCTCATGCCGCCGGCGAATGCCGGGCTCGTCACGCTATTCGCGGGCCTGGTGTACTTCGCCGACGTGTTCTGGGGACATGCGGGGATGACGCCCGGCATTTGGATCCAGCTCACGGTCTTTATTCTCGTCGCCATCGTAACCGCCTATGTCGCGAGCCGGGTGAACGTAATGGGCGCGGAGCGGGAAGCGCTTGCCGCCGAAGTACGCCAGGTGCAGCTCGAGGCGGACGACGTCCTGCGCAACCTGCGCACCGGCGTACTCACCGTGGATGCGGACGGCCGGTTGCTGTACGCGAATCCGGCGTCCGAGGAGATCCTCGGGTTCCGGGCGCGCGAGTGGTTGGGACGCTCGGTGATGCCGGAATTCGCGCGCCTCGCGCCGGAGTTCTGGGCGGCGGTCACCTCGACGGCGCGTCGCGGCGTGCGGCTGATGCGCGTCGAAGCGATGGTCCATCGTTCCGACCGCGCCTTTCCAATCGGCGTGACGACGACGACGCTGGATGGGCCCATCGGCGCCAGGCCCCGTGTCTCGGCGATCTTTACCGATATCTCCGACTCCAAGCGGCTCGAAGAGCTGCATCTGCGCGCCGAGCGACTCGAGGCGGTGGCGGAGCTGTCTTCGAGCTTGGCCCATGAGATCAAAAATCCACTCGCGTCGATTCGCAGCTCTGTCGAGCAGCTCGCCCGCTCGTCCCGCTCGAATCAGGACGAGAAGTTCCTCGCCAATCTGATCGTTCGCGAGAGCGATCGGTTGTCGCGACTGTTGTCGGAGTTCCTCGATTTTGCCCGTGTGCGCGTGACCGAATGCCGGCCGGTAGATCTGTATCACGTGGCGGAAGCGGCCATTCGGCTCGTGCGCCAGCATCCCGAGTGCTCCGCGGGCGTGCGCATTTCCTTAGAGGGTACCGCGACGCCGATGGAAGGCGACGAAGATTTGTTACATCGGGTGGTCTCGAATCTGGTACTGAATGCCGTGCAGGCGGCGGGCGCGCACGCCCACGTGGTCGTCCGCACCGGGCGAGCCGCCGCAAATGATCTGCCCGGCGGCGCAGGCATCGATAATCCCGTCTCACTGCGCGTAAGCGATAATGGACCCGGCATTCCTGACGAGTTGCAGCGCCGGTTGTTCGAGCCATTTGCAACTGGCCGTGTCGGCGGCACTGGTCTGGGACTGGCGATCGTGCAACGGGCCGTGGAGGCGCATCGCGGTCTGGTGCTCGTCGACAGCACAGCCGGACGGGGGACGACGTTCACCATCTACTTTCCGGCTGCGCGCCGCAAGGAGGAAGCTGCATAATGGCCGCTGCCCCATCCATACTCGTCATCGACGACGAACAGGGGATACTCGAAACCCTCCGCATCCTGCTGAAAAACGAGGGGTTCGATGTCACCACCGCGCAGGGCGGTAAGGCGGGTCTCGAGCAGCTCAAGAGCTCGGCGCCCGATATCGTCCTGACGGACCTCAAGATGCCCGGGGTTACGGGTATCGAAATTCTCTCGGCCGTGCGGGGACAGGACCCCGAGACCCCGGTCATCCTCATGACGGCGCAGGCGTCGCTGCAAACGGCGATTCAGGCGGTCAACGAAGGCGCCTTCTACTATATACAGAAGCCCTTCTCGAACGACGACATGGTGGCGATCTGCCGCCGCGCCGCCGAGCACCGCCGGCTCCGCGCCGAGAACAAGCAGCTCAAGCAGGAAATCCGTCGCCGCGAGCGGTCCGGACAAGTCAAGCCGCTCGGAAAATCGCGGTTGTTCAGCGACGTACTGCGGCTCGCCGAGCAGGTGGCTCCCACCGAGAGCACCGTGCTCATCCAGGGCGAATCCGGAACCGGCAAGGAAGTGATCGCTCGATATCTCCACGAGCTTTCCACGCGTGTCGAGGGTCCATTCCTATCCTTGAACTGCGGCGCGCTTCCCGAAAGTTTGCTCGAGTCCGAGCTGTTTGGTCACGTGAAGGGATCGTTCACGGGGGCCGTTCGCGATAAGCAGGGGTTGTTCGCGGCCGCCCGAGGCGGGACGTTCTTCCTCGACGAGATCGGCGAGATGTCGCCCGCGACGCAGGTGAAGCTGCTCCGGGTGCTGCAGGAGCGCGAAGCGATCCCCGTCGGCGGTACCGAAGCGATTCCGGTGGACGTGCGGGTCGTGGCCGCGACCAATCGCGATCTCGAGGACGACATCAAGCGCGGCCGCTTCCGGACCGACCTGTATTACCGGCTCAACGTCATCAACATCCACTTGCCGCCGCTGCGCGATCGCCGCGACGACATTCCGATCTTCGTGAAGGAATTTCTCGGTCACATCGCGAGCGAGCGCGGCGAGACACCGAAGATGCTCGCCGCGGACGCCGAAGAAGTCATCATGTCCTACGACTGGCCGGGGAACGTCCGTGAGTTGGAAAACGCGCTCGAGCGGGCGGTGACCCTCACCAAAGGGGACAGCATCCCCCGGTCGGCAATTCCGGACAAGGTCAGCGAGCGCAAGACGGAGCCCCTCGTCGCCGAACGGCTGCACAAGAATCCAGCGCTCGACGTCATCGAGCAGGCGTACATCACCTGGGTGCTCCACAGCGAAGGCGGCAATAAGACCCGCGCCGCCGAGGTGCTGGGCATCGATCCGTCGACGCTGTATCGCAAGCTCAGTCGCTATGAGGGCGGGGTTCCCGAGAAGAAGCCCGAGTCAGAGCCGAGCGGCACGCCATAGAACCCAGCGATCCAGTGGGCGCGGAGACACTGGAGTGTCTCGCCGGCGCTGTCCGCTACAACGCCTGGATGTTCGATCGTATCCGACCCTGGGTCGGATCGCGGGTCTTGGAGATCGGCTCCGGGATCGGCAACCTCTCGGCGTTCCTGATCGATCGCGAGCGCCTCGTTCTGACGGATACGCGGGAGGAATACCTGGCCCGGCTCCGCACGCGATTCGCGAATCGCTCGAACATCTCAGTGGCGCATCTGTATCTGCCACATGACGACCGTGCCGTCGCCGGACAGCACTTTGACACGATCATCTGTCTCAATGTTTTGGAACATGTCGAGGACGACATCGGATCGCTTACCGCGGTTCGCAAACTCCTCGAACCCCGAGGGCGGCTGGTCCTCCTCGTTCCGGCTTTGCCCGCGCTGTATGGCTCGATCGATCGCGCTCTCGGCCACCATCGCCGTTACACGCGTAATGAGCTCATCGCGACCCTCGAACGAACCGGTTTCCAGCTGGCCCACATCGAGTATTTCAATCTCGCCGGCATTCCAGCGTGGTGGTGGGCCGGGCGAGTACTGGGGCGGCAGACAATTCCCGCTGGCTCACTCAAACTCTACGACAGGCTCGTACCGCTCTTCCGGCTCGAGCGACTGATTCCCTGGCGGGTGGGACAGTCGCTGATCGCCGTCGGTGAGGCAGCCTGATGAGCCCGGATCGAGCGACGCGCAATCTGCTGCTCTCGGTCATTGTGCCGGCGTTCAACGAAGCCGGCACCGTCGAGGCGGCCCTGCGTCGCGTCCGCGCGGTGCCGCTGCGCGTCGAGATCATCGTCGTCAACGACGCCTCGACCGACGGTACTCGTGAAGTGCTCGACAAGCTGGCGCAAGATGGTTTGGTCGATCGCGTGATTCATCATGACGTCAATCGGGGCAAAGGCGCCGCTGTCCGCACCGGCATCGTGGCTGCCACCGGAGATGCCATCGTCGTTCAGGATGCGGACCTCGAGTACGACCCCGCCGATCTTCCGGCGCTGGTCGGGCCGATCGGTGCAGGCAAAGCAGACGCCGTGTACGGGTCACGTTTTCAGGGAGGGCCCCACCGTGTCCTCTACTTCTGGCACTACGTCGGCAACCGCGTGCTCACGCTTCTGTCGAACATGTTCACGAACTTGAACCTGACCGACCTGGAGACCTGCTACAAGTTGGTCCGGACGGATCTGGTCAAGCGTTTGCCGCTCTCGTCCAACCGTTTCGGATTTGAAGTGGAGATCACCGCGCGCTTAGCGCAGGCGCGCGCGCGCATTTGGGAGATGCCGATCTCGTACAGCGGCCGGACGTATGCGGAGGGGAAAAAGATCACGTGGCGCGACGGCTTTGCCGCGTTGTTCCACATCCTGCGGTACAACCTCTTGATCCCGCGCAACTCCCCCGCGTGGCGATCACCGTTGCCCCCCCCCTGAACCGTGGACCGTAGGGACCGCCGGCTGTATTGGGCGGTCGTTCTGTGCGCGCTCGTTCCACATCTGCCCGCGCTGTGGAATCGGTTCGCCATGGACGACCTCTACATCATCGTCTGGAATCCGCTCGTCCACTCGATTCAGGGCATGTGGCGCGGCTTCGCAGCACCGTATTGGCCGCCGGATTTGGGCGGCCAGATGTACCGTCCACTTCCAGTGGCGAGCTTCGCGCTGGGCTGGGCCATCGCCGGCGCGCATCCGCTCTTGTTGCATGCGATCAATCTCTGTTGGCATGCGGTCGTGGCCGTGGCCGTTGCGGCACTCACGCGGCGTCTCGCGGATACCACAGCGGCATTCGTTGCGGGTTTGATCTTTGCCGTGCATCCGGTTCACGTGGAGGCGATCGCGAACGTGATCGGCCTTGGCGAGCTCATGGCCGCGGCCGGCGTTTGCCTGGCGGTATATGCTGCCATTGCTCGCCAAGATGTCATCTGGAGCGGCCTCGCACTCCTGCTCGGGCTGCTGAGCAAGGAAAACGCAATCGTTGCGCCCGCTTTGATTGTCTGGGCGTGGACCGTGGGACCACGTCCACTCCCGCGGCGCATGTTTGCATTCGGTATCAGTTGGGTGGTCATCGGAGGCGCGTACCTCGCCATCCGCGGGATCGTGCTTCAGCCCTACGCCCGACTGCACGCGATCGCTCCCGTATTTCTCGGGGAGAGTTTCTTCGCGGGAAGACTCACGGCTGTCGCGGCTTTGGGGGACGTCACCCGGCTGCTCCTTCTGCCTCTGACGCTGCGTGTCGATTACTCGCCCGCCGAGCGGACGATCGTGCGGTCCGTGTTCGACGGCCGATTCGCAATCGGATTGGCGTGCCTCGCACTTTGGGCCTTCCTCCTGGTGTTGGCATGGAGGCGTGGCAGACGAGTCGAAGCCTTCGGTCTTGGATGGATTGCGATCGCCTTTCTTCCTGTCTCGAATCTGTTGTTTTCGACGGGCGTCCTTCTGGCCGAGCGAACGCTCTATTTGCCATCGGTGGGATTGGCGCTGGCGGCCGGCACGGGGCTCGCGCGGCTTCCGGTACCGCGATTGCGTGCAGTTGTCGCGCTGATCGTTCTTGCCGGTGGTATCCGGTCGGCGTTGCGATCGCCCGTCTGGCGTGATGATCTCGCGGTGACGCAAAGCATCCTAGTGGATTCGCCGGAATCGTACCGCGGTCCGGCCCGCATGGCGGCGCTGTATCAGAGCCATCGTGAACCGGATCGCGCGCTCGCGGCACTTCGGATCGCGGCGCGGACGTACGATCGCGATCCCACGTTGTTCATCGCCGGCGCCGACGCCGCGTTCACCTTGGGCCGGCCCCGCCTCGCCGATTCGCTCCTGGCTCGCGCTGAGCAGTTGTGCTACCGCTGTGCCGGTTACTATCGCACGCAGGCGTTTGCGGCCCGCTCGCGCGGGGATTCGAGCGTCGCGGATTCGCTCCTCGCTCGAGAGCCATGAAGCGCGAGCTGCTGTTCGTCTTCGTCGCTGCGCTGGCGCTGTATCTGCCGTCTGCCGAGTACGCCTTTGTGCAGGATGATCGCGCCATCATCG
>Ga0209234_1000499_pt1 | contig 13556 bp, 9 predicted proteins | sample GraSoi013_1_20cm_2_FD_185816 | JGI IMG/M metagenome (GOLD analysis project Ga0209234, IMG submission 185816) | Grasslands soil microbial communities from the Angelo Coastal Reserve, California, USA - Sample 08_20_2013_1_20cm (SPAdes) (version 2) | ecosystem: Environmental > Terrestrial > Soil >... | reverse complement strand
CGCCCTGCCCAGCGACTTGGAAGGCATCATCGGGAGGGCGATGGAAAAGGATCGTGGCAAACGCTACCAAAGCGCGGAAGCCATGAAAGCTGACCTGCAGGCTCTGAAAAAAGAAACAGAATCAGGCTTAACCAAGACGGGGCGACGCGAAGGCCTGCCATACCGAATCGTGACGGATACGTTTCAGACCTCCAGCAAACCACAGAGATATCTCCTGCTGGCCGTCACTGCCCTACTCATCACCGTATTGGTGGCGGTGGGAGCATGGTGGGTCAAGCATCGCATGGGAGGCGCGGGTGTTGCTCCAACGAACACTATCGCTGTGCTTCCCCTGCAAAATATCAACGGAGATTTCAGCGTTGACTTTCTCCGCTTCGCGCTGGCCGATGAAATTTCCAATGTCCTCACCTACACACGGACACTGGACGTTCGTCCCTCTTCCATCACACGAAAATACGCAAGCGCGGACGTGGATCCGCAGCAGGTGGGTCGCCAACTGCGCGTGGCCCACGTCTTGACCGGGCACTTTCTGAAGGAAGGAGATCGTCTGCGCGTCACGCTGGAGGCCGTTGAAGTCGTCAGTGACCGGCTTTTTTGGCAAGCCAATATCAGCGCGTCCAGCCAGGACCTGATCTCGTTGCAGGAGCAACTCGGCAAGGAAGTGCGCCAAAGTTTGCTGCCGGCTTTGGGTGCGGCCGGCGGCTTTCTCGAAACTGGTACCCGGCCAAGTAGCCAGGAAGCCTACGACCTATACTTGCACAGCCTCGCGCTGCCCCATGATCCCGGACCGAACAAAGACGCCGTTGCAGTGCTGGAACATGTGGTGGCAACAGACCCGAACTACGCCCCTGCCTGGGAAGAGCTTGGCCTCAGGTATTACTACGACGCGGATTACGGTACAGGCGGCGAAGCTGCGTTCCAGCGCTCAAATCGCTGCTACGAGCGCGCTCTAGCGCTCGATCCGAATCTGATGCTGGCTGCGGGGCAGCAGATCACCAATCGAGTGATGCGCAGCGAGGTTGGAAAGGCATACGAAGCCGCGCGAGCACTGGTAAAACGACGTCCAGAGAGTTCACAAGCACACTTCGCACTCGCATACGTCTACCGCTACGCTGGCATGCTGGAACAGTCGGCCAAAGAGTGTGACGCAGCGTTGTCTCTGGATCCTGGTAATTATCTATTCCGTTCCTGCGCCTGGGCATTTATGGAATTGGGAAACACACATCGCGCTCTGGACTTCATTCAAATCGATGCCGGATCGGAATGGGCGAATTATGTCACTCCCTCACTGCTTCTCCGCGAAGGCAGAATTGCCGAAGCCCGCGCCGCGGTGAAGACGATGCCGACGAACCCGCGCTATCATCGCGATCTGCTGCAGGCCTGCCTGGACGGCTCGGCGTCAGAACTGGATCGTCTGGCTCGCGATGCAGTAACCAACGGGCCGTCGGAAGCGGACCCCGAGGTGGCCTATTACCAGGGAGCAATCTTTGCCTACTGTGGCAAGAAGGATGCTGCCTTTCGCATGCTCAGAACCGCGATCGAGACCAACTACTGCTCCTATTCCAACCTGTTATCCGATCCTCTGGTCAGAAACCTGCACAGCGACCCGAAGTTCGATGAAATTCTCACTGCTGCGCACACGTGCCAGGATGCCATTCAGACAGGAAACCACTAATTCGGATAGCATGAAGCAGCAGCTAACTTTTCATCGCTCATGAAGTCGAAAATATAACCACGAGGATACGGGCCACTGAGAAAAGACCCTGTGATCCTCTGTGCCCTCTGTGGTTATCTTTAAGATCTGAATCCAGGAAAAATCTTGGCTCCCATTCTCGCGAAGCACAATCCTATAGCCATGATCAAGACCGGTCGTGCTGGAGGATTCTTTCGTCTAGCTTCGTTGGCGTTCTGTTTCGCGATGTCCTTGTCCTTGCCGGGCCTAAGTCAGACCCCGGCCTCACAGAACCCTTACCAGCCGCTCCCCCAGGACACAGGCGTCCTCGGGCTGAAGCAAGAGTTGCTTCGATTGCAAACCACGGCCCGGCTAATGCAGGTTGTGGCGCATCCAGACGATGAAGATGGCGGGATGCTCACGCTGGAATCGCGCGGACACGGTGTGGCCACCCTCTTACTGACGCTGACCCATGGCGAAGGCGGACAAAATAAACTTGGCAGCAATCTGTTCGATGAGCTCGGAGTTCTGCGGACACTCGAGCTAACGGCTTCGGATCGTTATTACGGAGTCGAGCAGCGCTTCAGCCACGTGGCAGATTTCGGATATTCGAAGAATCCAGAAGAGACATTCGAAAAATGGCATGGGCACGATGTTGCTCTCGGCGATATTGTGCGCGTTATACGCACGTTCCGCCCAGACGTGTTGACCACGCGCTTTTCAGGCACAGAGCGCGACGGCCATGGGCATCACCAGGCTTCGGCCATCCTGACAAAAGAGGCGTTTCGGGCGGCCGCCGATCCCAAGCGCTATCCTGAGCAAATTGCGGCGGGACTTCCTCCCTGGCAGCCAAAGAAGCTGTATATCGGCAATGTTTGCGGCTTCGGAGCGATGACCTGTCCCGCAGAAAACTATACGGTCAAACTGAATACGGGAGTCGTGAATCCCGTGCTCGGCGTGTCCTATGTGCAATTCGCTATGGAAGGCTTGCGGCACCAACTTTCGCAAGGAGCTGGAGGATGGTCGGTCGAGCCGGGTGACCGTTTCACTTATTACAAGCTGGTGGATTCGGTGCTCCCGCTTACGACGGACAAGGATGGACATGAAAAAGATTTTTTCGATGGACTTGACACCAGTTTGCCCGGACTGGCATCGCGCCTGGGGGATGAGGAGAAGAAAGTTCCGCAGTTGCGAGCAGGGCTGGTTGAGATTGCGGGTCAACTGAAGCAAGCGGCACAGTTGGGTACGGATCCAAATGACACCGTACGCCCCTTGTTGGCTGCTCTAGACTCTCTCGGCCATTTCGTAGGGCAGAACAATGATCTCAGCGCTTCTGCGCGCCAAGACTTGGTCGCGCGTCTGCAAGAAAAAGAAGAACATATCCAGGCTGCGCTGAACCTCGCCCTAAACGCCTCCATGGAGGCAACGGCGATAATTCCTAGTGACATTCCGAATCAGCAGAATTCTCTAGCGATTTCGCCGGGACAGAAGTTCGATGTCCACGCGAAGTTCCATAACGGCTCAAAGCATCCGCTCTCAATCAAAGACATAATTCTTGATGGAATCACTCCCGCTGCTGTGAAGGAACCAGACCGTGTGTTACAGCCAGGCAGCGATTACGAGACCAATTTTCAAGTTCAACTTCCCTCGAATTTTCCGGTCACTCGCCCGGCGGTGCATCGCAATGATCCTGAGAGGGACAGCGTCTACGTGGTGGATGAGCCTCAATACGCAACCCTGCCGTTCCCGCCGCCTCCTTTTCGCGTGATTGCGCATTACGATGTTCCCGATCTTGCCTCGCCCACGCATCGCGATTCAGCGGTGCAGACGTATGCAACGTTTCCTGAGATTTCCGCGCCTGTGGTTGTGCCCTTTACCGACGAAAAGGGACAGACGCAAGACAGGCCGCTGAATGTAACCCCGGTTTACTCCGTGATGCTGGAGCCGGGAGAGCAAATTATTCGTGTTAATAACGGTACGGCAACGACGGTAAAAGTTGGCGTGAGCTGTAATTTGACGGGAGCTCAATCCGGCCAATTACATTTGGAAGTGCCGGCGGGCTGGCACGTCGAACCTAATGAACTGCAGGTGCGTCTATCCAAACGCGGCGATAAGCAGGATTTTGAATTCAAGATTGTTCCATCCAGCCTGAAAGAAGGAGAAACACAGATTCGCGCTACGTTGACCGCTGGCGGCTCAACTTACAGCGAGGGTTACAGTCTGGTCACGCGCGAAGATCTGGAGAGCACTTATTACTATCAACCTGCGATTCAGCGCGTCAGCGTTGTGGATGTAAAGATTCCAAACGATGTGAAGATCGGGTACATCATGGGCGCGGGCGATGACATTCCAACTGTGCTGAAACAGATTGGATTGGACGTCACCGTAATCCCAGCGGAGAAGGTGGCGAGCGAAGATCTGAGCCGCTACAGGACAATTGTCCTCGGCATCCGCGCGTACGATACGCAAAAGGATGTCGGGGCAAATAACAAGAAGCTGCTTGATTATGTTTCCGCAGGCGGCACTCTAATTGTGCAGTACGACACCGGAGTGAGCGATTTCAACAGCGGCCATCTCACCCCCTACCCAGCTCAACTCAGCCGGGCGCGGGTTTCGGTTGAGGAGGCGCCGGTCGAGATTCTTGCCCCGGATGATCCGGTTTTCCATTATCCCAATCAGATCACGCCGCGAGATTTCGACGGATGGGTGCAAGAGCGCGGATTATATTTCATGAACCAGTGGGACAGCAATTTCAAGGCGTTGCTGGCATGCCACGATCCGGGAGAACAGCCGCAAAAAGGTGGATTGCTGAAAGCCCAGTACGGCAAGGGCGTGTATATCTATAACGCCTACGCATTCTTTCGGCAGTTGCCGGCGGGCGTGCCCGGAGCGATTCGGCTGTATGTAAATTTGCTGGCTGCAGGGCATGGCGCTGGGCATTAGATTGCCTCCGCGTCTGTGAGCCTCTGTGCCCTCTGTGGTTTGTCTAGTTTGTTAACTACAGCGGACACAGGGGATCACAGAGTTGTTATGCAACATGACCCCTCCCAATCCGCCGAAAGCAGCTCACCGCAGCTCATTCGAGGTATCAGTCTCGGCAGCGCTACGGCGCTGAACATGATTGACATGATCGGCGTAGGTCCGTTCATCACGATTCCGTTGATCGTGAGCGCGATGGGCGGCCCGCAAGCCATGCTTGGCTGGATTCTCGGCGCTTTATTCGCCATTTGCGATGGTCTGGTTTGGGCGGAGTTGGGTGCGGCGTTGCCAGGCTCCGGCGGATCGTACCGCTACCTTCGCGAAATATACGGCCCAAATCGGCTAGGGCGGCTGGTTTCATTTCTGTTTATCTGGCAACTTTCATTCAGCGCCCCGCTTTCGATTGCCTCAGGGTCAATCGGGCTTGCCGGATATGCTTCGTACTTTTGGCCAGCGCTTCAAAATCAATACGCATCCCGCGATTGGAGCCTCGCGCTTCCGCTGCTAGGAAGTTTGCAATTACGATGGCTGATTTCCGGAGCGACATTTGTGGCGGTTGGTATCGTGCTGGTCGCAACGCTTCTTCTCTATCGCAAAATTACGCACATCGGATGGATGTCGAAACTGCTGCTGGCTGGTGTGCTGGGAACGATCGGCTGGATCATTTTTGCCGGACTAACTCACTTCAATGCCGCCCGCGTCTTCAGCTTCCCGCCAGGCGCGTTCGCGCTATCACACGATTTTTTCCTCGGTCTAGGCTCGGCGATGCTCATCGCCACGTACGATTATTGGGGTTACTACAACATCAGCTTTCTCGGAGATGAAGTCAAAGAGCCGAGCAAAACCATTCCACGCGCGCTGCTGCTATCCATTTTGCTGGTGGCATGTCTATATGTGGTTATGAACGTCAGCATTCTCGCTGTGGTGCCGTGGTGGGATCTCATTCGTCCGGCGCAGTCGAACAGCGGATTATTCGTGGTTTCCATTTTCATGCAACGGATTTATGGCGTCTGGGCAGCGAATCTGGTAACTGCGCTGGTGATGTGGACCGCGTTCGCTTCCGTGTTTTCACTGATGCTCGGCTATTCGCGCGTGCCCTACGCGGCAGCTTTGGACGGCAACTACTTCAGAGCGTTCGCGCGTGTGCACCCGCAGCACCGGTTTCCGTATGTTTCACTGCTGGCGTTGGGCGGCGTGGCCCTGCTGTTCTGTTTTTTCTCGCTGGCTGATGTCATTGCAGCGCTGGTTGTAATTCGCATCCTGCTGCAATTTTTAGTCCAGGCGATTGGCGTCATCGTGCTGCGGATTCGCCGTCCCGATCTTCCGCGGCCATTTCGCATGTGGTTCTATCCGTTGCCGGCACTAATTGCGAGCTTTGGATTTGTATTCATCCTCATTTCGCGCAAGAACTTCCTAAGGGAAATCCGCTACGCGGCCGTTATCCTCATCGCGGGCCTCCTGATCTACTTTATTCGAGCGTGGCGAAATCGGGATTGGCCGTTCGGCCAAACCTTGCCGGCTGCAGTTAGCGAGGTTCCGACGAATTAGTATGGCTGCAGGAGTAAAAACACCGATGACGGGGAGCTTGCGTCGAAGGCCGATGGCTTCAGCCTGGGCGCCGATGCACGAGCCATTATTTCGATCGCTATGGATTGCCGCCGTCATTTCCTACACAGGGACATGGATGCAGAACGTTGGCGCGGGCTGGCTAATGACGCAGCTCACCATGTCACCGTTGATGGTGAGTTTGGTAACTGCAGCGACCACATTGCCGGTTTTTCTCGTCATGCTGCCTGCCGGTGCTCTCGCCGATCTGGTTGACCGCCGGCGTTTTCTGCTGATTACGCAAAGCTGGATGGTCGCGGCCTCTGCGGTGCTTGGAATTCTGACTTTGCTGAAGGTAGTGACCCCGTGGACTCTTCTGGCATTTACTTTTCTGCTTGGTCTGGGTGCGGTAACGAATGATCCTGCCTGGCAGGCGATCACTCCGGAAATCGTTTGTGCCGAAAATCATGCTCCGGCGGTCGCGCTAAACTCGGTGGGGTTTAATGTGGCGCGAGCGGTGGGTCCAGCCATGGGTGGACTGGTGATTGCGGCCGCCGGTTCTGGGTGGGCGTTTCTGCTGAATGCAGCGTCTTTCTTTGGCGTGATTTTCTTTTTATATCGCTGGAAGCGGCCGCATTTTGAGCATCTGGAGACTGGCAGAGTTGGCGATGCTCTGCTCGCTGGATTGCGCTATGTGCGGGGCGCGGCGGTGGTGCGATCGGTGCTGATTCGGACGGTAGCCTTCAGCCTGGCGGCAAGTTCATTGCCGGCGCTGCTTCCGATCATTGCGCAACCACATGGGGCGACGGGTTACGGATTGTTGCTCGGGTCATTCGGATTTGGCGCACTTGCCGGGGCGACGGTTTTACCTCGAATGCGCAGCCGCTTTTCTGTGGACGGAGTTGTCGTTTTCGCTATCCTGCTTTTTGCCGCAATGACGTTTGCTGCTGGACGCACGCAATCTTTTGGGTGGCTTAGCTTGGTATTGTTCGCCAGCGGGACCGCATGGATCGCGATTCTCGCTTGTCTCAATGTTGCCGCGCAGACTATGTCTCCATCATTTTTGCGGGCACGGGCCTTATCAATGTACCTGCTCGTACTGCAAGGCGGCATGGCGCTGGGTGCCACCGCGTGGGGCGGGCTCGCTACGTGGGTTGGAGTTCCGCAGGCGCTGTTGTTCTCGGCCCTTGCGCTGATGGCAGGACTCGTGACAGTTCCCCGTCATCGGCTCACTTCGCGTGAATTAGAATTCACGCCGTCGGTTGTGCGGGAGTAGCTCGGGTTTCCGATTTTTATTGCCACATTTCAGGAGGATTCATGAGGAGCACGAAAACACTATTTGCTGTTTTGTTTCTGCTGTCATGTTGCGGTGCTGTTTGGGGGCAGGCCGCCAAAACCGATCAGCCTCAAACTGTGACTCAGGTGTTGGATCGTTCTGTCAGCAATGTGGAGCACGAATTTGTTTCCGCGGCGGATGCCATGCCCGAAGACAAATACTCATTCGCGCCTACAAATGGTGAGTTCAAGGGGGTGCGGACGTTCGGGCAACAGGTAAAGCACGTAGCGGCTACGAACTATCTGGTCGCCTCAGGAATTTTGGGAGAGAAGCCGCCGGTTGAGGTTGGCGGCGAGAACGGGCCTGACTCGATCAAGAGTAAAGCCGATATCATAAAATTTTTGAAGGACTCGTTTGCTTATGCGCACAAAGCGGTCACTAGCGTCGACGAGAAGAATCTGGTCGCGCCGATGAAAGATCCCTTTGGAGAGCAGCCTTCGGTTACGCGGCTTGGGCTGGCATCAGTTTTCGCCTGGCATTCGTTCGACCACTATGGGCAAATGGTCGAATATTTGCGGATGAACGGCATTATTCCGCCTGCCAGCCGGCAGTAAAGGATCAGCAATGAGGTGCAGCGGCGTCCGCTCGTGGGTTAACCTTCCAGCCGCGGATTTCTCGTGCCCCCTTGTGCGTAATCTCGGCGGGGATAAGCTCCGCACTCAGGCCTCGATTGTGGAGATGAGCATGTATTTTCGTAATGATTCGGTCGACGTTGCTGTTGCTGTCGAGGAAAATCAGCATCGAGGGTCCCGCTCCGCTTAGAGCGGAGCCCAGAATCCCTGCCTGTCCGGTCAACTCCTGTAATGCTGGCAATAGCGGGCACAACGGCGCACGATAGGGCTGATGAATGCGGTCTTCGAGCGACGAGGCCAGGAGATCACGGCGGCCTTGAACAAAAGCGGCCAGCAACAGCATTGAGTTTTGAATATTGACGACCGCATCGGCTCGAGAGTATTGCTCCGGGAAAACGCGGCGTGATTGCTCGGTCGAAAGCGCGTCGTCAGGAACAGCCAGCAGCAAGGGCCACTTCCCTTTCGGCACAATCGTGGCCACCTGGGCTTCGGCTTCGCCCGACATACGCGCGATCGCTAGTCCCCCATACCAACATGCAGCAGCATTATCCGGATGGTGTTCGCGCCACGAAGCTTCACCCACAATCCGAGCCTCGTCCCAACGCAGGGCGCCAAAATGCACGGCTAACGCGATTCCCGCAAGCCGCGCGGCTGCCGACGAACCGCACCCCTTGCCAATGGGAATCTCGTTTTCTATGTGCAGCGCCAGCGGCTGAATGCGCTTCGATTCTCGTTGCAGGATTTCAGAATAGGTCGTGAGAATCAGGTGATTCTCAAGTTGCGCACAGAGGTCGGCGTCCCGGCCACGAGCGGTTATGGAAAATTGGTCTGAAACGTGAGCTCGAATTTTGAGAAACAAGCCTAAAGCCAGAGCCGCGGTATCGAAGGCTGGTCCCAGATTAGCCGAAGTGGCAGGCAGCGCCAGCTTGAGAGATGCGCTGCGATGGAACGAACGGTTTGACTTTGCGGGCATGAGATCAAGCGATCAGACTTCGTTTGAAAAAAACCTACTGTCTCGCTGCGGTCCTCCTCTCCTTCACCAGCCGGAGCGACGAATACGCCGCAGCTCCCGCGACGATGATATTAGCTGCAATGACAGGCTTGGAATGGATCATCACCCCGTACGTAATCCAAAAGAGAGCGGCGACAGACTGGATCCAGCGCAGTTTCGCAGGATCTTTCGAAAAGTACGAAATCGTAAACACCGCCGTGGCGATCCAGCCTACTCCATCGAGCATAAACACTCCCGTTCCCTTCCCCAATCAAGCTGCTTCTACGCTTGTTCGAGAGCCTTCAGTACAGCTTCTACACTTGCATCCAGCACTATCGGCGCGCGTTGCTGCTCCTTCAGAATTGCAGCATCATCTTTCTTATCTGGAAACAAATCTCCGCGATGAAACTTAATGGTGAAATCCGGATCCTTCAGCATGTGCCCGGTCAGGATGAGCACGACAGACTCATTGCGTTTGATGAAGCCCTGCTTCACTAATTTTTTCAATCCCGCAAGCGTCACCGCGGACGCTGGCTCGCAACCTACGCCATCGGCGCCAATTTCCGCTTTGGCCAGCGCAATCTCGACCTCGCTCACCTGCTCGACCGTACCGCCCGTGGCTTCGAGAACACGCACAGCCTTTTTCCACGAGGCAGGGTTACCGATGCGAATGGCTGTGGCCATGGTGTCAGCTCGCATCGGCGAAAGTTTCTTTCCGCCGTTCTCGCGCATGGCGCGCACTAGCGGATTCGCCCCTTCCGCCTGAATGATGGAAATTTTTGGCAGTCGCGAAATCAAGCCGAGTTCTTTCATTTCCATGCACGCCTTTCCGATTGCCGAGGAATTTCCCAAGTTGCCACCAGGAACGATGATGTGGTCCGGCGCCTCCCAGTTGAACTGCTCGAGCAACTCAATGGCAGCGGTCTTCTGGCCCTCCAGTCGATATGGGTTAACCGAGTTCAGAAGACACACCGGCATGCGCTGCACAACTTCATTCAATACGCGCATACAGCCGTCAAAATCGGTTTTCAGTTGGCATGTGACCGCGCCGTAGTCGAGCGCCTGGGAGAGTTTGCCCCAGGAGACTTGGCCTTCCGGAATCAGCACCACGCTGCGCATACCTCCCCGCGCTGCATATGCTGCCATGGAAGCCGAGGTATTTCCCGTGGAAGCGCAAGCAACCCAGCGAAACCCTTCCAGCCGGGCGAAAGTGGCAGCTACAGTCATTCCGGTGTCTTTGAAGGAGCCGGTGGGATTCATCCCTTGATGCTTGGCAAACAGCCGTTCCATTCGAGCGATGCGAGCACACTTAGGAAGCTCGTACACCGACGTGTTGCCCTCGGACAAAGTGATAACGGACTCAAGGTTGCCCAGATTCGGCAGCAATTCGCGGAATCGCCAAACTCCGCTCCGGTCAGCCAAAGCATGAGATGCTCGTCGCTGACGCCATTCATTCTTCAGAATGTTTGGCTCGAGTGCGCTACCGTGTTTCGATGATTTCCAGTCGGGATAGATTACTTCCAGCAGATCGCCGCAGTCCGGGCAACGGAAATCTCGGCCGGCGCTTTGGCGTAAGGCTCCGCAACCGATGCAACGCAGTTGCGTGGGTCCCTCCTCAAGCTTTGTGCCGGTGTGTTGTTGCATTCGCTACAAGAATAAAGGAAGGATGTATTATTTGCTGCCGCGAAGGTATTTATCGGTTTTGCTGATCCAGTCTTCCCGTGGTGGATTGAAGACGTCCAGATCAACTGTGTCAACCAGCGCTTCAGCCTTGTGCGGCATGTGCGGAGGGATGGTCAGGACCTCGCCCGCGTTTACAACGATTTCTTTGCCGTCGATCCAGAATTTTAGGGCACCCTCGAGAATGTAAGTGATCTGCTCGTTGTGATGGCTGTGCAGCGGCACAATGCAACCTTTCTTTAATAGCACTCGCGCCAGCATGATGTTCTGTCCCACGACTAATTGACGCTGCAGCAGCGGGTTCAGATCCTCAAGCTCAACTGCGGACCAGGGGAGGTACCTCAGTTCGGCTTTCTTCTTGTCGATTCGCTTCTTGCCTCCGACCCGGTGAACCTGCTCCCTCAAGCCGCGCCGCCCGCCTGATTGACGGCGGGATGCCTGCGCTACCTTTCTAGTCGCCATTTCAGTGCGCCTTTCCTTCATAGATCGCAACTGCATTGTCGTGCAGGTAGCCGTGGGCAAGTTGCAGCGCTTGGGCCTCGCTGATTTCACCTTCAGAGATCATTTCAGCCAAAGCCGCAGCCAGCGCTGTCCGCGATGACTCAACTCCCAACCAGTAGCTCTCTTCCGCGCCCAACGTTTCATTGTAAGGAAACGCATCCGTACCGAATGTGATCTTATCCGGGAAGGTTTCCATCCACTGCTTGAGCAGGTGCTTGAACTCCGATGGATATAGCAGAATTTCTGTTTCCGAGGTGTCCAGGTAAACATTCTTGACTGCCGCCAGCCAGATAGCCTGCCGATCGTAAGGATATCCACCGTGAATCATCACGAAAATAGTATTCGCGTAGCGCGGGTCGCGCAGAATGTTCTCCAGATTCAGGATGTTGCTCTCGGAGAGATTGAAGTAATCACCGATGCCAACCGCTGAGTGAACATGAACTGGAAGATGCAATCTGCCGCCCTCGCGCACCAGATAGCGGAAAATGTAATCCTGAAATGTCCGGTACTCTTGTTCGCTTGGTATACCGCCGTTCACAAACCGTTGGTAGATGTCTTCAGCTTCTTCGCGAGCCGGCTCGCCAAATTTCGTCGGACGGAAGTAAGCGACTTCAAACTTCATCGCGATCCCGCCCTTCTTCTGATTGTCTTCCAACGTGCGGGTTACGAAGGCAAGGTAGTCGTCGAATTTTGCGGGGAGCTTGCTAACACTCTCCTGCTGCATCCAGCGGTGCAGCATTTTTTCCTGCAAAGGAATGTAAACCTGTTCGTCGGAATTGCGCGCTGTTTCACGTTGGTTGTTAAACGGCCACATGAACGAATCTGCGAAGAAGACCCATGGGAAGCGCTTGGGGTCCAGATAATCCGCCATCATCGCACGATTCGCAACACCCCGCTCGATATTGAGTTTATCCAGAATGTCCGAAAAATATTGATTGCCGCGTGACTTCTTCAGCTCAGCCTTCTTCTGGACAAGCCATTTGGCGTGCTCGGGTGAGAGGTCATTATATGGATAGCCGAACAGAGCCTTGGCCGCGGCAACCAACTCAGGATTCGTGTCGCGCTCTCTCAGCGCAGCGCTGCCCGGAGGGGCAGCCATAGCGTCGACATCTGCATCATCAAAGAAACCGGGGTGCGCGTGGTGATCGAAGGCCGGAATTTTCTCAATTTGCGGTAGGAGGCGCAGGTAAATCTGCTGAACATCGGGCCCCGGGAATGGACGCGCCTGAGTGAATGCTAGTGAACCTCCCAATAAGATCAGCAGATACCATCCAACCCGGTAACGTAGCCTCATCGATTCTCCGAGTGTAATTGTCTTTGAATAAGGTTTTTTGGGACCAACTCAGTTCCCAGTTGTTAGTTGCCAGTTCTCAGTCAGTCTTGATTACCTGCTGGCGGGCGTTCCTTGCCATGCGGCTGAAACCCGCTGAATTCTTTCCACGGCTTCGTTTAATGTTGCGATAGAAGATGCAAAGGAAAACCGCACAAACTCTCTGCCGCCGGGACCAAACGCCGCGCCGGGAATGGCAGCAACCCCAGCTTCCTCCAGCATAATGCGGCAGATCTCTTCCGCGCTCACTCCGGTGTCAGAAATATTCACCCAGGCATAAAACGCGCCATCGGGCGGCAGGCAGCGGAATCCGGGCACGCGGTTCAGATCGCGCACAAACCGCTCGCGCCGGCGCGCAAATTCGGCTACCATGCGCGGCGTGGCGCCTTCCGTGTCTTTCAAGGCTTCAATTGCTGCATATTGGCTGAATTCAGCCACGCACGTGTAGCTGTTTACCGCCATCAGATCAAGCGCAGGCACAATGCGCGCCGGGGCCACCGTGTAGCCCAGCCGCCATCCAGTCATGGCGAAGCTTTTGGAAAAACCGTCGATGATGAGCGTTCGCTCCTCCATGCCGGGGTAGCTCATCATTGAAACGTAATCAGCCCCGTAGATGATGCGCGCATAAATTTCATCGGAGAGCACGAGCAGATCGTGCTTGACCGCGAGTTCGGCTATCCGGCGCTGAACTGCGTCGGTGTAGACCGTCCCAGTGGGATTGCCCGGAGAGTTGGTGATCAATATTTTCGTTCGCGGAGTGATCTTGGCTGCGATCTCGTCGGGATCTGGTTGTAAATGGTTGCGTTCGGATAATACAAACGGCACGGGTATGCCGCCCAAACCGAGCGTCATTGATTCGTAGCCGGGAAAACCAGGATCAGGATAGAGCACCTCGTCTCCGGGATCGACCAGAGCCATCATCGCCATGAACAGCGCGATTTTGCAGCCGG
>Ga0209234_1000497_pt1 | contig 13566 bp, 10 predicted proteins | sample GraSoi013_1_20cm_2_FD_185816 | JGI IMG/M metagenome (GOLD analysis project Ga0209234, IMG submission 185816) | Grasslands soil microbial communities from the Angelo Coastal Reserve, California, USA - Sample 08_20_2013_1_20cm (SPAdes) (version 2) | ecosystem: Environmental > Terrestrial > Soil >... | reverse complement strand
ACGCGCACGGGCTCGGCGCGCTGATGATCACGCATCACGTCAACCTGGCGGCGCGATTCGCCGACCAGGTCTTGATCCTCGCCGAGGGGCGAGCCGTGGCGCGCGGCGCCCCTGCCGACGTCCTGACCCGCGAGACCGCGGAGCGCGTGTTCGCGTGGCCCGTGTCGATCGCGCCGTTCGAAGGCCGGCCCCAGATGATTCCACTACGCCAACCAAAGGACGCTCCATGAGACTCGCCCTACGCGCGCTCCCCCTTCTCGCCATCCCCTTGTCGCTCGCAGGCCAGACACCGCGCGACACGGTGGAGCTCAACCCCGTGGTGGTCACCGCCACACGGATTCCGACGCGCGCCGCGGCGCTTCCGGTCGCCGTGACGGTGATCGGCGCCGATCAGCTGCGCGGGCAGGGTGTCCGCACCGTGGCCGACGCATTGCGATCCGTCCCCGGCGCGAACGTCGTGACGACAAACGCCTACGGCAGTCAGACATCGCTCTTTCTCCGGGGCGGGAACAGCGACTACGTGAAAGTCTTGATCGACGGTGTCCCGCAGAACGCGCCTGGCGGCGCCTACGATTTCGCCAACCTCACCACCGACAACGTGGAGCGCATCGAGGTGGTTCGGGGACCGGCCAGCGTGCTCTACGGCTCGGATGCCGTGGCGGGTGTGGTGCAGATCTTCACGCGAGAGGGCCGCGGGCGGGCGCACGGGCGCGTAGAGCTGGGCGGCGGGACGTACGGGAGCAGCACGCTCGACGCAACGCTCGCGGGAGGAGGCGAGCGCGCCGGGTACAGTGTCGGCGTGTCACGCTTCTCGAGCGACGGCATGTATGCCTTGAACAATCAGTACCGGAACCAGGTGGTGAGCGGCCGCGTGCGGTTCCGCCCGGACGAGCGCACCGACGCGGCGCTCTCGCTCCGTTACGGCGACGCCCAGTACCACTTCCCGACCGACGGCAGCGGCGCCGTGGTGAGCAACAATCAGCATCAGCTCGACCGCGGTCCGGCGCTCGGGCTGGACCTTGGCCGTACCTTCTCCGATCGGGTGGAGGGTCGCGTCACCCTCGGCTGGCATCGGAACAACCTCGTGTATGCCATCGACAAGAACGGCCCGAGCGACACCACGACCTTCCCCTTCAGCAGCTCTGATTGGATCACGCGGACCGGGTTGGACGCCCGGGTCAACCTCCGGCCACCGGCCAATGCGGTGGTGACGCTCGGGGGCGCGTTCGAGCGGGAGGAGATGAACGGCACGACCTTGGACGGCGCGCGGTCGCGCCATGACGGCGCCGTCTATCTCCAGGTCGTCACCGCGCCCGAACCGCCGGTGGGCCTCACGCTCGGAGCGCGGCTGGAGGACAATCAGCGGTTCGGCACCTATGCCACGTATCGCGCTGGTACGTCCGTCCGGGTCGCCGAGGGTGCGCGGGCCGTCGCGTCCGTCGGCACGGGCTTCAAGGAGCCGAGTTTCTACGAGAATTTCGCGACCGGGTTCAAATCGCAGGGGAATCCGGATCTCAAGCCCGAGCATTCTGTCAGTTGGGAGGTGGGGCTCGAATACGCGGTTCCGGGGAAGGCGGTAACGGGTCGGGCCACCTACTTCGACCAGCGGTTTCGGGACCTGATCCAGTACAGTTTCGCCGGCGTGGGGCCGGACTCCGTGAACTACAGCAACGTGGCGGGCGCGACCGCGCGCGGCGTCGAGCTCGGCGTCCAAGGCGCGCTCCCCGAGGGGCTGTCGTTCGACGCGGCCTACACCTACCTCCATACTCGGGACGTCGCGACCGGCCAACGACTGCAACGCCGCCCCACGCACTCGGCGAGTCTGCGCCTCGGCCATTCGGTAGGCGGGCGTGCAACGGTCGCCCTCGTCGCCCTGTTCACCGGCAATCGCGACGACTTCGACTATTCCGCCGGGACCCCTGACACCCTGCCGTCCCACACGCGGGTGGACCTGGCGGGCGCCTATGAGTTGAACCGCGCCCGCGGCGCGCTGCCCGGTGTGGCGCTCACGGCCCGAATCGAAAACCTCTTTGGCGCCCGTTACGAAGATGCGACCCATTTCCCGGCCCGTGGCCGCACGGTCCTCGCAGGTGGGCGTCTCGCGTGGGGACCGTGACGGTGAATCGGATCGTCTCCCTGCTGCCGAGCGCGACCGAGATCGTGTGTGCGGTGGGCCTCGAGGATCGTCTGGTCGGAGTCTCGCATTCCTGTGATCATCCGCCGCACATCCGCGCCAGGCCGCGTCTCACTCGGTCGCGGGTACCGCTCGACGGGCTCTCGAGCGGCGAGATCGACGCCGCCGTGCGGCAGGCTCTGCGCGAGTTCGGCAGCGTGTACGAAGTCGACGGCGCGGGACTCGCCGCCGCGCGCCCCGACCTGTTGCTGACCCAGGGCGTGTGCGAGGTCTGCGCCGTCCCCACCCGGGATGCGCAGGCGGCCGCTGCCGGGATCGCGTCCTGCCCCAGCGTGCTGGCGCTCGACGCGCATGACATCGCTGGCGTGCTCAATACCATTCGCGCTGTCGGCCGCGTCGCACAAGTGAGCGAGCGGGCCGACGCTTGCGTGCGCGATATCGAGCGGCGCGTCGCCTGCGTTCGGGCACGCGTTGAGGGCCGGACGCCCGTGTCGGTACTGGCGCTCGAGTGGCTCGACCCGCCGTTCGTCCCGGGGCACTGGGTGCCCGAAATGGTGGCGCTGGCCGGTGGACGGCTGCTGCGCGGCACCGCTGGGCGGCCCTCGTTCGCGCTGTCGTGGGAGGAGATCGCCGGCCTCGATCCCGACGTCCTGCTCGTCATGCCGTGTGGATTCGACCTCGCCGCCGCCCGCGCCGACGCCGCGCGCCATGCCGCGTCGCTCTGCGCGGCGGCGCCGCGGGCCATCCGTGCCCGACGCGCTTATGCCGTGGACGCCACGGCCCACTTCAGCCGCCCCGGGCCGCGCGTCGCCGACGGCGTGGAGCTGCTCGCCGGGTTGCTGCATCCGGAGGCGTTCCCCCGCATCTCGCTCGCAGGCCGGGCTCGCCGCCTGGCACCCTGACGTGTCCCGCCCCCAGGACGTGCTCGTGGCGTGGAGCGGCGGTAAGGACAGCGCGCTCGCGTTGCGGGGGATCCTGCACGACGGTCGCTACCGGGTGGCGGCGCTGCTCACCACCGTGACGGCAGAGTACGACCGGATCAGCATGCACGGCGTACGTCGCACCCTGCTCGAACGCCAGGCTGCGTCCCTCGGCCTGCCGCTCGAACAGGTTGTGATCTCGCCGGGTGCCACGAACGACGAGTACGAGGGGAAGATGGCCGCCACGCTCGTGGCGCTGCGGGAGCGCGTGCCGGGTCTCGACACGGTCGTCTTCGGGGACCTGTTCCTCGCGGACATCCGCGCCTATCGGGAGCGGATGCTGGCGCGGATCGGCATGCGCGGCGTGTTTCCGCTGTGGCTGCGCGATACCCGGGCACTGGCGCACGAATTCGTCCGCCTGGGATATCGTGCCGTGCTCGTGTGCGTGGACGCGCACCAGCTCACGCCCGAGTTCGCGGGCCGGGAGTTCGACGCCGAGCTGCTGCGGGATTTCCCGTCCACGGTGGATCCATGCGGGGAAAACGGCGAGTTCCACACGTTCGTATACGCGGGTCCGGGGTTTCGGCACCCCGTGCTGCACGAGCGGGGCTCGGTCGTGCTGCGCGACCGCCGGTTCGTATATTGTGATCTTGTGGAGACCGCCGCTCGATGAGACGCCTCGCCCTTCTCGCCTTCGCGCTCGCCGCCGCGTGCAGCGACGCGCTCGAGCAGAGCACCACGACAGGGCAAGTGATTGCCGTCGCCAGCGCGGATGGCGCGGCACTTTCCCTCATCTCGGCGGCCGACCTCTCGACGAGCGACGTGGCCCTGTCGGGCTCCCTCGGGGCGAACCCACGCATCGCCAGCCGCGGCAGCATACTGCTGATCACGTCGGCTTCCTCGGGCGTGCTTACAACGGTCGACCTCGGCCAGCGGCCCTATCACGCCTCCCCTGGCCCTTCGCCTTTTGCGTCAGTCACCGACGCTGTCATTGAAGACGATTCGATCGCCTGGGTCGTCTCTGGAACCGGGCTGGCGCGGGTGAATTACCGCACGGGAACCACGAGGACATTGACCGTGGGCAGTGTGAATACGGGCGTCGTAACCACCGCCGGCCGGGTGTTCGTGCTTTGCGGGAACAGGACGGGAACCCCCCTGCCGCCGAGCTATATCAGAGTCGTCAATCCGACGACGCTATCCGTAGAGGATTCGATTCCTCTTTCCGGCACCGGGGCGACCGATATGACGGTCGGGGACGACAGCCTCATCTACGTCGTTGACGCCGGCCTTCCGTCGGACAGCGCCGGCAAGCTCTCGATCGTAGATCCCGTGGCGCGCACGGAGATCGTGATCGTGAACGGGTTGGGTGCCGGTGCTGGGGCACCAGTCTTTCACCCGTCGGGACGCTTGCTCGTGGCCTCGGCCTTCCACGGGATTCTGGAGGTGAACACGCTCACTCGAACCCTGAGTCGCCCACCTGGGCACGCCATCACGGATGGTGGCCAAGCCGTGACGGGGCTCGCGATCGATGAGGCACGTCGAGTGTACGCTGCCGATCCGGACGCGTGCCACGTCGCCCTACTCCGCGTCCCGCCCGACTATGGTGAAATGCGGTCGTTCACCGTCCCTGGATGCCCGTACAGCGCTGCGCCTGCGGTCGTTCCCTAGCCATGTCACTGGTGACCACCCCCGCCGTCGTGCTCCAGACGTACCGCTACAGCGAGACGTCCAAAGTGGTACGGCTCGCGACACGCGATCTGGGCGTGCAGAGCGCGATCGCGAAGGGTGCGCTGCGACCGAAGAGCCGGTTCGGGGCGGGGCTCGAGCTGTTGAGCGAGGGCGTGGCCCAGCTCTACTTCCGCGAGACGCGCGAGCTGCATACGCTGGGGGCCTTCGACCTGGTCAACCTGCGGCGCGACCTGGCGGCGGACGTAGGCCGTTTCGCCGGCGCCACGGCGCTCACGGAGGTCATGCTCAAGATGGCGCCTCCGGCGCCGCTAGCCGTCGCCTACGACACGCTCACGAGCGCGCTCGACGCGCTCGAACAGGCGCCCCCGGGGCAGATCGATGCCGCCGCCGTGCGGGCGCTGTGGCGCCTGCTCGCCGTGCTCGGCTTCGAGCCGTCGCTCGCACGCTGTGCGCGCGACGGATCGGCGATCGAGCCGCAGGCGGACGAGCCCGTGCTTTTCAGTGTGGCGGAGGGCGGCGCTCTGTGCCCGCGCTGCGGACCGGCCTCGGCGCAGCCACCCAGCCGCCTGCCGCCCGGCGCGTACCGTGATCTCGTCGCCCTGAACGACCCACGAGCGGATCTGCCGCCGCTCGATGCCTCGCACGCGGCCGCCCACCGCCGCCTCGTCGCCCGCTTCGTCCGCTACCACCTGGGCGAGGCCGGCCCACTTTCGGCCCTGGACTTCTGGGAGCGTCGCGCGTGGGTACCCCCCACTCCAACTCCGATTCCCTCCGCCGCTTCGTAATCGGGACCGCGGGGCACATCGACCACGGCAAGACCGCCCTGGTGAAGGCCCTCACCGGGGTCGACACCGATCGCTGGGAGGAAGAGAAGCGCCGTGGCATCACGATCGACCTCGGGTTCGCACCGCTGCCGCTCGGCGACGAAATCCAGGCGAGTGTGGTGGACGTCCCGGGGCACGAGGGATTCGTCCGCAACATGCTGGCGGGCGCCACCGGTATCGACGTCGCCCTGCTCGTGATCGCCGCCGACGAGGGGATCATGCCCCAGACCGAGGAGCACCTGGCCATCGTCGAGCTGCTCGGCGTGCGCCGGGGCATTCCCGTCATCACCAAGCGGGATCTGGTGGATGGCGAGTGGCTCGAGCTGGTGCAGAGCGAGGTGGCAACCCGGCTCGCGGCGAGCCGGGTCCGCTGGGAGCGGGCCGTGCCCGCCTCCGCGCTGACGGGCGCAGGACTGGACGAGCTGCGGAGCGCGCTGGGTCGGGTCGCCGCCGATTTGGTCGAGCGACCCGCGGACGACCTGTTCCGGCTGCCCATCGACCGCGTGTTCGCCGTGGCGGGCGCGGGCACCGTCGTCACCGGCTCCACGTGGAGCGGCAGCGTCGCCGTCGGCGACGCGGTGCGCCTGCTCCCGCTCGGCCGCGAGGCCCGCGTGCGGTCCATCGAGGTGCACGGCGAAGCCGCGGCGCGGGCGGTGCCGGGGCGCCGGACCGCGCTGGCGCTCGTTGGCGTGGACAAGAGCGAGTTGGCCCGCGGGGCTGTGGCCGTGACCGGTCCGGGCTGGCACGCCACGGGCGTCCTCGATACCGCCGTCGAGCTCCTCCCCGGGGCGCGCAAGCCTCTTGCCTCGCGCACCCGCGTCCGGGTCCATTTGGGCACCGCGGAGATCCTCGCCCGCGTGGTCCAGACGCGGAGCATCGCGCCGGGGGAGAGCGGCCACGCGCGCCTGGTGCTCGAGAGTCCTCTGGTGGCGCGGGGCGGGGACCGATTCGTGCTGCGCTCCTTCTCGCCCGTCACCACGATCGGGGGCGGCGTCGTGCTGGATCCGTTCCCGCCGCAGCGCACCCGCCTGCGCCGGCGCCGCATCGCCCCCGACCAGACGCCTCAGCAGCGACTCGACGCGCTCGTGGCCGAGGCTGGGCTCACGGGCATTGGCGCTGAGACCCTGGCCGTGCGGCTCGGTGTGCCGCCGCGGCGCGTGATGACGGTCATCGCGGACTTGGGGGAAGGGCTCCTATCGTTAGCTGGGACGTTGGTCGCACAAGCGGCGGTGGCTGCCGAGACGACTCGCCTGGCCGACGTGTTGCGCCGGTACCACAAGGAGCACCCGCTCGATCCCGGGATGTCCCTGCAGGCGTTGCGGGCTGCGGTCGGCGCCGCAGGCTCTCCCCCTCCGGCCGCGGTCGTCGATGCCGTGGTGGAGCATGGGGCGCGCGGGCGCAAACTGGAGATCGTCGAGAGCGTGGCCCGCCTTCCCGGGTGGCGTCCCGCGTTCGACGCCCGGGCGAGCGGCGCCCGCGACCAGCTCGCGCGGCGCGTCGCCGAAGCGAAATGGCAGGTGCCGACCGTGGCCGAGCTGGAGCGCGAGCTGCCCGGCGCGCCGGTGCGTGCGTTGCTCGCTCACCTCGCACGCGAGGGCTTGGTCGAGCAGATGGATCAGGAACGTTACGCGGCGACGGCTGCGCTGGCGGAGTTTCGCGCCGTCCTAGAGGCGACGTTGACGGAGCTGGGCTCGGCGACGCCGGCCGAGTTGCGCGACCGCCTCGGACTCACGCGTAAATATCTCATCCCGCTGCTCGAGTGGGCGGATCGCCGTGGGATCACGCGTCGGACGGGCGATGCCCGCGTTCTGGGCCGGTTGACAGCGGGGAAAGGCGGACCCTAGGTTTCACGGTGCGCCATGCCGTACGGTATCACCTGCGACACAAGGAGAGCGGTCTAGAGTCACTATCTCGTTTGCTATAGGAGCGGTGGATGAGGCGGTTCGCCTGGGCGATCCTGGGGCTCGGGCTGTGCGTGGTGGAGGGGGGAGTCGAGCCGGCGCTGGGACAAGACCCCCAACCCACGATTGAGCTTCAGCACAATCGTTCGATTCCGTTCAATCCGGTGACCACGATCCCGTTCAAACTGAGCGGGCAGTTGTTCCTCAAGGGTCACCGGCCCGTGGTGTCGCTACGCATCTACAATGTCCTCGCGCAGCTCGTGGCGATTCCCGTGCTGCGCGGCACGGACAAGGCGCTGGACAGCCTCGCCCTCACCTGTCCCACGCAGCTGGGGTGCGCCTACAGCGCGTACTGGGACGGCTTCGTTGCCAACACCGGCAAGCCCGCGGGTCCGGGCGTGTACATCTATCAGTTGGTGGTGGACGGGCAGCGGGTCACGAAGAAGATCGTCGTAAAGCAGCCGCAGTAGTCATTTCTGGTGCTCGAGCACCACGTAGCGGACGTCGTCCCTCCCCATGTCCTTGAGCCATGCAATCAGCTCCCCGATCCGGTCGGGCGGCTCGACTCCTTTACGGCCGACCAGCCGGCGCGCGATGCGGAGCACCCGGCCGTCTTGGGCGTATTCCGCCGTATAGGTTCCGAAGACACTCGTGGCCGTCAGGTTCGGCGGCAGCGCGGCCCGCCAGCCTTCGGGGAGCGTGAGCTTCAGCTCGGCTTCCTCCACGTGCGGGCCGGCAACCGCCGCCACCTCGATCGGAAACTTGCGCGGCCCCAGGCCCCCGAGCTCGGTAGCGAGCGCCTTCACCGCCCCGTAGTTGTGGAGGGGCACGGTGAGGATGTCGCTCGTGCCGGACTTGGACGTCACCTGGGCGCCGCGCACCACGAACGCCACGCGCGGCTGGGCATTCAGGTCGCGCCCGTCGAACATCTCCAGGCTGTCGCCGGACGCGCCGGGAAACACCAGGTTTGCGACCGTGCGTGTGAGTCGCTCGCGCTCGTCGGGGCCCAGCGCGGTGGCGAAGGTGCGCCGCAGCGAGTACTGCTGATCGCCCGTTGCCACATGGAGGTAGCGTCCGTTGAAGACGCCGTCCCGTGAGAGGTCCCCGTTGAGCATCGAGACGTCGCGGTTCACGGGGGTGGAATCGGTCGGGAACGTCACTTCCTCGCCGCGGCCGTCCGGATGGACCACCAGACCGAACTCGCCCTGCTCGGCGGACGGGAGCGAGCCGAGCGGCGTGAGCTCGGAGGTCAGATCGAGAAAGAGGTAGCCGGTGGGACGCTCGACCGCCGCGATCATGTGGTCGAAGGCGTGGGCCGATGGCACGTCGCGCTCGATCCCCCCGCTCGACGCCAAGAGCACGGGGTAGGCCCTGAGTCCCATCCGCTGGGCGAGTGTGATGAAGAGAGTCGCTTTGTCCTTGCAGTCGCCGTAGCGGGTTTGCAGCACGGCGGCGGGGAGCCGCGGCTGGAATCCGCCGATCCCGAGCGAGAGCGAGACGTAGCGGAAATCCTGCGCCACCCAGCGGTGCACCAGGCGCAGTGAATCCTCGAGCGTCCGGGCGGGCGTGACGAGGCTCGCGAGTGACGAGTCGAGCGCTGGGGTCGTGACGTAACGGTCGCGCGCGAGCTGGCTGTACCACCGGGCCACGTCCGCCCACGTTCGCGGCCCAGCGACCGTAATGAGCTGATCGATACCGTTCGAGTCCGCGGCGAACGGCTCGCGCTCGACCTTCGGCACATCGCTCGTCGCCCAGACGTTGATGCGCCGGCCGCCGACCTCGGACATGCGACGCCGGAATGGCAGGTTCGTCTCCTTGATCCGCAGGTCGAGCGTGGCGGGCGCGTCCACGATGTAGCGCGAACGGCGGGTGAGTCGTCCCGTGGTGATGCGCCAGCTGTTCTCGAAGTCGCCCGGCATGACCGGCTTGAGGGTCTCGATCGTGTAGCTGTAGTCGAGTAGCGTCCCCGGGGCGATCCCGCCGATCGAAATCCGGCGCACGCGCACGTCGGAGTACACCGGGGCTTCCTGGGCCACGGGGGCGACGGTTTCCTGCTCGTGCGACGGCTTGGCGCTGATCACCTCGCCGCTGGGCCGCACCACGCGCACCCAGTTGAGGGTCAGCCGCTCCCGTCCGCTCACGTACGAGAACGACTGCTCCCCCCATTGTTCCGCCGCCTCCCGGGTCAAAATCTGCACCACCTGCCGGTAGGTGCGGGTGCCGCGGCCGTCCGCCTCCAGCCGGATGACGCCGTCGTCGAGCAGGTAGACGTACGCTTCGTCGGGGTGCTCGGCCGGGTTCACGGCCAGGCGGTAGATGGTGTCGTTCTTGACGCTCGGGTCGCCGCCAGGCGTGATGCGCGGCGCCTGGGCGAGGGCGGGGCCGGCGAGGACCAGCGGCACCAGGCAGACGATATGGCGCACTGAGGCAATCCTTCGGCGTTACGGCGCAAGTTCACCAAGGCAGCCGCCCCAGTCAATCAGCCCTCCTTTTGACTTTGCTTCTGCCGATTCGGCATCTTGCAGTCGGCACGGAGGTTGCCCGGGGGCCGCTTGCCATGATCAATCCCGATCGTTTGACCGTGAAGGCCGCTGAAGCCTTGCAACAGGCGGGCGCGCTGGCGCGCTCGCGGGGCAACCCCGTCCTCAACGACGCCCATCTGTTCCATGCGCTGCTGTCGCAGGACGACGGCATCGTCGTCCCCCTGCTCCAGAAGGCCGGGCTCAACGTCACCCAGCTCAAGGCCGAGACCGAGCGGGAGCTGGCGCGTTTCCCCCAGCAATCGGGCACGGCGGCCGAGCCGACGCTGTCGCGCGAGGTATCGCGCGTGCTCGATAAAGCGGACGACGAGGCGAAGGCACTGGGCGATGCATATGTCTCCACCGAGCACATCCTGCTGGGCTTGCTCGAGGAGAAAGGCACCACGGCGAAGCAGCTGCTCTCCGCGGCGGGCGTCGACCGCGCCGCGCTCCAGGCGGCGCTCGAGGGGGTGCGCGGGTCGCATCGCGTCACCGACCAGGAGCCGGAGCAGAAGTACCAGGCGCTGGAGCGGTATACGCGCGACCTCACCGAGCAGGCCCGCAAGGGCAAGCTCGACCCCGTGATCGGACGGGACGAGGAGATTCGCCGTGTCATGCAGGTGCTGTCGCGCCGCACCAAGAACAACCCGGTGCTGATCGGCGAGCCCGGCGTCGGCAAGACGGCGATCGTGGAGGGACTGGCGCAGCGCATTGTGAACGGGGACGTTCCCGACTCGCTGCGTGACAAGCATCTCGTGGCGCTCGATCTGGGCTCGCTCATCGCCGGCACGAAGTATCGCGGCGAGTTCGAGGATCGGCTCAAGGCCGTGCTCAAAGAGATCACGAGCGCGGAGGGCAGGTACGTCGTCTTCATCGACGAGCTGCATACGCTGGTGGGTGCGGGCGCCGCCGAAGGGGCCATGGACGCGTCGAACATGCTCAAGCCGGCGCTGGCGCGGGGCGAGCTGCACGTGGTGGGCGCCACCACGCTGGACGAGTACCGCAAGCACATCGAGAAAGACGCCGCCCTGGAGCGCCGCTTTCAGCCGGTGTTCGTGGGCGAGCCGTCGGTGGAAGATACGATTGCTATTCTCCGCGGTCTCAAGGAGCGCTACGAGGTGCATCACGGTGTACGGATAACGGATAACGCTCTTGTCTCCGCGGCGACCCTGTCGCACCGCTACATTGGCGACCGCTTCCTTCCAGACAAGGCAATCGACCTGGTGGACGAGGCCGCGAGCCGCCTGCGGATCGAGATCGACTCGCTGCCGCAGGAGATCGACGAGGTCGAGCGCCAGAGTGTGCAGCGCGAGATCGAGCTCGCCGCCCTCGCCAAGGAGAAGGACAAGGCGTCCAAGGAGCGCCGCGCCAAGGTCGAGGCGGAGCTGGCCGAGCTGCGGGAGCGCTCCAAGGTGATGAAGGCGCAATGGCAGGCGGAGAAGGAGACTATCGGCGGGCTGCAGGGAAAGAAGGCCCAGCTCGAGCAGCTGCGCACCGAGGCGGAGCAGGCCACGCGGCGGGGTGATCTCCAAAAGGCGGCCGAGATCACGTACGGTCGGATCCCGGCGCTCGAGCGGGAGATTGTGGAGATCGAAAAGCGGCTCGCCGAGGTCCAGAAGAATGCGAAATACCTGAAACAGGAAGTCGACGCCGACGACATCGCGGAGATCGTCTCGAAGTGGACCGGGATTCCGGTGTCCAAGATGCTCGAGTCCGAGCGCGCGCGCCTCACCCATCTCGAGGACGAGCTGGCCCGGCGGGTGATCGGGCAGCCGGAGGCGCTCGCGGCCGTGGCCAATGCGGTGCGCCGGGCCCGGGCGGGCCTGCAGGATCCGAACCGCCCCACCGGCTCGTTCATCTTCCTCGGCCCGACGGGCGTCGGCAAGACCGAGACCGCGCGGGCGCTGGCCGAATTCCTGTTCGACGACGAGAAGGCGCTCGTGCGGCTCGACATGTCCGAGTACATGGAGAAGCATGCCGTGGCGCGCATGATCGGCGCGCCCCCGGGCTACGTGGGCTACGAGGAGGGCGGGCAGCTCACGGAGGCGATCCGCCGCCGGCCCTACTCAGTGGTGCTGTTCGATGAAATCGAAAAGGCGCACCCCGACGTCTTCAACCTGCTGCTTCAGATCCTGGACGACGGCCGGCTCACCGACTCCCAGGGGCGCACGGTCGACTTCCGGAACACGGTGCTGATCATGACGTCGAACATCGGGTCGCAGGACATCCTCGAGATGGGCACCGAGAGCTGGGAGCAGGTCGAGACCAAGGTGACGGAGCTGCTGCGCCGCACGTTCCGGCCGGAGTTCCTGAACCGGGTGGACGACACGATCATCTTCCGGCCGCTCTCGAGCGAGGACATCGCGAAGATCGTGGAACTCCAGATCAAGCGCGTCGAGCGGCTCGTGGCGGAGCGCAAGCTGCAACTCGAGGTGACCGCCGCGGCGAAACAGCTGCTCGTCGCCGAAGGTTACGATCCGGTGTACGGGGCACGGCCGCTCAAGCGGGCGATCCAGCGGCTGTTGCAGAACCCGCTCGCGCTCGCCGTGCTCGAGGGCAAATTCTCGGAGGGCGACCGCATTCGGGTCGACCGCGCCAAGGACGGCAACTCGCTCAGCTTCGAACGGGTGCGCGCGTCCGAGACGGTGCGTGCATAAGAGGGCCGGAAAGGGGGATGGGGGAGGGGGGACGCGGCCCCGCCCGGCGTCCCCCGCCGAACATGCTGGCATGGTTGCGGCCCTCGATGAAGCCCGTCGCGCGGCGTCCGCCGGAGAGGTTCCGGTGGGCGCCGCGGTGTTTCGGGACGGCGCGATCGTCGCCCGCGCCCACAACGAGACCGACGCCCGGCGCGATCCCACGGCGCACGCGGAGCTGCTCGCCCTGCAGCAGGCGCTCCGCGCCCTCCGGACCGACCGACTCGGCGACTGCACCCTGTACGTGACGCTCGAGCCCTGCGCCCAATGCGCGGGGGCGATTGTCCTCGCCAAGGTGGGCCGCGTGATCTTCGGAGCGTACGACCCCAAGGCCGGGATGGCGGGGAGCGTTGGGGACCTGCTCCGCCATCCCAGCTTGAATCATCAAGTGGAGGTGATTGGAGGGGTGGAGGAAGAGGAATGCGGCGCCCTGCTGCGGGCGTTCTTCGAATCGAGGCGGTAACATTACCGCCATGCCCTTCCGCACCATCATCGAGCCCTTCCGCATCCACTCCACGCAGGCGATCAAGCACACCACGGCAGAAGAGCGGGAGGCCGCCCTCGCTCGCGTGGGCTACAACCTGTTCGGCCTGCACGGCGACGAGGTCTTGATCGACCTGCTCACGGACTCGGGCACCGGCGCGATGTCGTCACGCCAGTGGGCCGCCATGATGGACGCGGACGAGTCCTATGCCGGCAGCCGCTCGTTCTACCGGTTCCAGGACGTGGTCGCAGGGATCACTGGCCTCAAGGAAGTCATCCCCACGCATCAGGGCCGGGCGGCCGAGCGGATTCTGTTTTCCGTGCTGGTCAAGCGGGGTCAGGTCGTTCCCAACAACACCCACTTCGACACCACGCGCGCCAACATCGAGTACTGCGGCGCGGA
>Ga0209234_1000495_pt1 | contig 13581 bp, 14 predicted proteins | sample GraSoi013_1_20cm_2_FD_185816 | JGI IMG/M metagenome (GOLD analysis project Ga0209234, IMG submission 185816) | Grasslands soil microbial communities from the Angelo Coastal Reserve, California, USA - Sample 08_20_2013_1_20cm (SPAdes) (version 2) | ecosystem: Environmental > Terrestrial > Soil >... | reverse complement strand
GGTCAGGGCCGTGGCCGACGAGTGCCGCGAGGTGACCATCGCCGCGCTCTGCCGCACGACCGAACAGGACATCCTGCGCGCCTGGGACGCGGTCAGAGACGCCGCGCGCCCGCGCCTGCACACCTTCGTCGCCACCTCCGACATACACCTCGAACACAAACTTAAAAAAACGCGCGCCGAAGTCCTTCGCATGACGCGCGACGCCGTGCGCCTTGCGCGCACGCTCACCGAAGACGTTGAGTTCTCGGCGGAGGACGCGACGCGCAGCGACATCGAATACCTCTGCGAAGTCTTCTCGACGGCGGTCGAGGAGGGCGCGCGCACTCTGAACGTTCCCGACACGGTCGGCTACACGACGCCCACCGAGTTCCGCGAGATAGTCAGCACGTTGCGCGAGCGCGTCGTGCAGCAGCGCGACGTGACAATCAGCGTGCACTGTCACAACGACCTCGGACTGGCCGTCGCCAACAGCCTCGCGGCGCTCGACGCGGGCGCGCGACAGATCGAGTGCACCATCAACGGCATCGGCGAGCGCGCCGGAAACGCCGCGCTCGAAGAGATCGTGATGGCTTGCACCGTGCGCGCAGACCGTCTGCCCTACTCGGTCGGCGTCCGCACCGAAGAGATTTACCCGACGAGCCGGATGCTTTCAGAGATCATCGGCTTCGGCGTGCAGCCGAACAAGGCCGTCGTCGGTCGCAACGCATTCGCGCACGAGGCCGGGATTCATCAACACGGCGTCCTCTCAAATCCGCTCTGCTACGAGATAATGACGCCGGAGTCTGTGGGCGTGCCCGCCAACCGCATCGTGCTCGGCAAACATTCGGGGCGGCACGCGCTCTCGCGCCGCTACGAAGAGCTTGGCGTCGCGCTCTCCCCCGCCGAGCTTGAGACGACCTACCGCCGGTTCACAGAGTTGGCCGACCGCAAGAAGCGCATATACGACCAAGACCTCCTGTCGCTGCTGCCAGCGTCGAGGTCGCTCGAACACGCGCTCGGCCAGAGCCAGCGGGCTTTGACACTGGACTTCGCGGAAGCATACGGGAGGTAAGGGACTTTCTCTCCACTTTCAGCCATCCGTTCCTCGGCCCGGCGTGTACGCGGCTGAGAGTCGATGGCTGCTTTTTTGCCGCGAGTCGGAAACGAAGAGAGTTGAGAACGACATGAGACTGAGAATCACAGTTCTGCCGGGCGACGGCGTCGGCCCCGAAGTGACGCGAGAAGCAGTGCGCGTGCTGCGCACAATCGCCGAGACGCACGGGCACGAGTTCGACTTTAATGAAAAGCCTGTCGGCGGCGCTGCCATCGAACGGACGGGCGACCCGCTCCCCCGCGCGACGCTCGACGCGTGCCTCGACGCAGACGCCGTGCTGCTCGGTGCGGTCGGCGCACCGCAGTACGATCAGCTTCCGCCGAACAAGCGACCCGAAGCCGGACTGCTCACGCTGCGAAAGGCCCTCGGCGCATACGCTAACCTGCGACCCGTCGTCTGCCACGAAGCTACGTCAGACTGCTCGCCGCTCCGGCCCGAAATAGTCGCGGGCGCGGACGTGCTCATCGTCCGAGAGCTTCTCGGCGGCCTCTACTTCGGCGAGCCGCGCGGGCGCACTTCGGACGACGGCGACCCCGCCGCCTTCAACACGATGCGCTACACCGCTTCGGAGGTCGAGCGCGTCGCGCGCGTCGCCTTCGAGGCCGCCGCGTCGCGTCGCGGCAAGTTGACATCGGTTGACAAGGCCAACGTGCTTGAGACCTCGCAACTCTGGCGCGAGACCGTCACGCGCGTCGCGCTCGACTACCCGACGGTCGAGGTCGAGCACGTCTACGTTGACGCGTGCGCGATGCATCTCATCACGAACCCGCGCCGCTTCGACGTACTGCGGCTCGTCGCGATCCCAGAGCGAACGATCCTGCTCCTCGAGGAGCACAATGTCGCCTTGTGCCGACAGCCGGGCTGATCTCCGCGAATCATTGAGGAGCATCAACGCCAGCAGTCCCAGGATCTCGGGATCAGGCAACAACTCAGCCAAGAGCCGGCCCAGGCGAATCGCTTCGCCCGAGAGGTCGTGGCGAAAACGATAGCCTTCGTTGAAGACGAGATAGACCACGCGCAGCACCGCATCGAGTCGCTCCGGCAGATCGGACAAGGCAGGGACGTCGTACGGAATGCCGGCCCCTTTGATTTTCCCTTTCGCGCGCACGATCCGTTGTGCTACGGTGGGAGCTGTCGTGAGGAAAGCGCGGGCGATCTCTTCAGTCGTGAGTCCGCAGACTTCGCGCAGCGTCAAGGCCACCTGCGCGTCGGCTGAGAGTGCAGGGTGGCAGCAGGTGAAGATGAGCCTCAGCTCGTCATCGGCGACTTCTTTGTACTCGGTCGGTTCCTGCGGCACGTCGTGCTCGTCGGAGACCTCGCGCCGACCGCGGCGCAGACGATCGATCGCCTTGAACCGGCCGGTCGACACGAGCCAGGCCCGCGGATTCGTAGGAATGCCGTCAACCGGCCACCGCTCGACCGCGGCTGCGAACGCTTCCTGAACCGCCTCCTCGGCGAGATCGAAGTCGCCGAGGAGACGGATCAGAGTGGCGAGAACGCGGCGTGACTCGGCGCGGTAGACCGACTCGATGGTATCTATGAGGTCGTATCCCACACCGGACGCACCTCGACTGAGCCCCATTTGGCCGACGGAATCCGGGACGCGATCGCAATCGCTTCGTTCAGATCCTTCGCACTGATCAGGTAGTAGCCGCCGAGCTGTTCTTTGGTCTCGGCAAACGGGCCGTCGGTTGTGGAGACCCTGCCGTTGCGTACGCGGACCGTAGTAGCGGCGTCGGTGTGCTGCAGCCCGTGGCTTCCCACGTAGTTGCCGGTTTTCTTGATGTCCTCGGTGAAGGCCCAGTAATCCGCCTTCGCCTTCTCGATCACGTCTCGCGGGACGTTCGCTTCCTGCTTCTCTTCCTGGTAGATCAAGCACAAGTATTTCATCGGTGGCTCCGGTTATGGTTCGAAAAGTAGTCGTTTGGGGAATGGGGAATTCGACATGAAGCGGCGCGAGTTTGTGCTGACCGCGCTGAGCCTGCCCTTGGCGCCTCGGCTGCTGGTGAGTTCTCCCGCGCCATACGGCCCGGTCCCCTCGCCGCGCCAGCTCCGCTGGCACGAAATGGAGTTGTACGGCTTCCTCCATTTCACCGTGAACACATTCACGAACCGCGAGTGGGGCGATGGCGATGAATCGCCGGCCGTCTTCAATCCCACGGACTTCGATGCCGACCAGATCGTAGCGGCTGCGAAAGATGGCGGGATGAAGGGGCTCATACTGACGTGCAAGCATCACGATGGCTTCTGTCTGTGGCCGTCCCGCTATACGGAGCATTCCGTGAAGAACAGTCCGTTCCGCCGCGACGTCGTGAAAGAGATCTCCGAAGCCTGCTCGAGAGCGGGATTGCGCTTCGGCGTCTATCTGTCGCCATGGGATCGCAACCACAAGGATTACGGGCGGCCGGAGTATCTCGTCTACTATCGCAATCAATTGCGTGAGCTGCTCACGAGCTACGGTCCGATTTTCGAGATCTTCTTCGATGGTGCGAATGGCGGCGACGGCTATTACGGCGGGGCGTACGAGCGGCGCGAGATCGATAACCGCACGTACTACGACTGGCCGGCAACCTGGCAGCTCGTGCGCGACCTCCAGCCCGATTGCGTCCTCTTCAGCGATGCAGGTCCGGACATCCGCTGGGTCGGCAACGAGCGGGGCCTGGCGGGTGAGACCTGCTGGGCGACGTCGAATAGCGACGACTTTGTGCCGGGCCGTTCCGACACGGTGCGTCTGAATCGTGGCGACCGGCCCGGGAAGCATTGGGTGCCTGCCGAGTGTGACGTCTCGATCCGGCCGGGCTGGTTTTACCACCGGCATGAGGACGGGCAGGTGAAAACGCCGTCGCAGCTCGTCGATCTCTATTACTCATCGGTCGGCCGGGGTGCGTCGTTCCTGCTCAATCTGCCGCCAGACCGTCGCGGCCGAATCCACGAGAACGACGTGAGCTCACTGCGGGAATTCCGCCGCATCCTCAATGCAACATTTGCAACGAATCTGGTGGCCGCGGCGCGCGTGCAGGCCAGCAATGTGCGCGATCCGGAATTCGCGGCGACGAATGTACTGGATGGAAATCGCGGCACGTACTGGGCCACCGATGATCGTATCTTGACGCCGACTCTGACGCTGGATTTTGGCCGCCCGATTTCCTTCAACGTCGTCCGCATCCGCGAGTATCTACCCCTCGGCCAGCGCATCGAATCAATAAAAATTGATATATGGAAGGGGGACTGGCTGGAGATGGGGTCGGCAACCAGCATCGGCAACTGCCGGCTGCTGCGCGGTGCGCGGACTACGACTTCACGTGTGCGATTGAGGGTTACGAAAGCTGCGGTGTGTCCAGCGATTGCTGAGGTGGGGCTATTCGCTGAGCCTTAGTGCCGGCGCCCGCCGCCACCGCCGCTCGACCGGCCACCGCCACTGCTGGGGCGTGCACCGCCGCCGAACGAACCGCCCCCCCCGGAAGATCGTCCACCGCCGAACGACCGTCCACTGCCGGAAGACTCACGACCGCCGGACGACCTGCCGGAGGGTGCTTCCCGGGTGCCACTCGAACCGCGCGAAACGTTCGGCCGCGGTGTGTCCCATCCACGTGGCTGAACGCGTGGCAACTCGCGCGCGCGCGGTTCGACAAAACGTGGCTCACTGAACGTGGAACGCGGGCGCGGTTGCGTGGAGGCGAAGCGCGAGCGATCGCGCGGAATCACGTAATTCGGAGTCGTGCGAACCGCCAAGCCAACGCCAATGAAGGGTCTTCCGAATACATATGGCCGCGGCCGGAAGAAGGGACGCGGACGATAGTACGTATAACCGAAGCCGAAACCATATCCGTATCCATAGCAGCGCGACGTCCATCCCCAGGCCGAGCCGTAGCAGAAGGGATTGTAGAACGGATCGTAGAAGCCGTATCCATAGGGATACCCGAATCCAATGCCGAAGCCGAAGTGATAGGGGTAGCCGTAATCGTAGTAATCGTATCCGTAGCGCGAAGCGACGCGGCGATCCACGACGTATGTGACTGCGTCATACTCGAAATGTCCGCTGTCAGCCATCCGTTGGACGAGATCGAGCAATCCTGAGAGCGGATCGTTCCGGATCGACTCGCCGCGCAGCACGCGATAGTCCCAGTGGCCGTTGCGGACGAAGTCGTCGTACTTGAACGGATCGGGCATCACAGCGGCGAGGACCGTGCCGGTCCCATCGTCGTCATCCACCACAAACGCGTCCCGATCCCCCCGACCCCGCAGCTCCTGCCGCCGCCCTCCGCGAATGAAATCGTCATCCGTAGGATCGAGCGGGAACAACACACGCACCCGGCCCGCAGGATCCGCGTGCAGCACGACGAGATAACCATCCTGCGGGGTCTCGACGTAGACGCGCGCCTGGTCGCCGAGCGCAAATCGGTCGTGGTTGATTTCAACCTTGATAGGGGTCTGAGACAAAGTCAGCAGTAATGCCAGCAGCATAAGTGAATATACCCTTTTAGCCTTGAGACGTGCGTTGGTGTCGCACTGTTAAACCGATCCCTTACGTCCCGAACACGACGCGATCGAGCGCGTACCGTCCTGCACCGAAAATCGCCAGCGCTATTGCCACGAGCAGCAGCAGGTACTCGAATTCCCATCCCGCCACATTCTCGCCGGTGAACTTCCGGTGCACTTTCGTGATCAAGAAACGGAGGGCGCCGAGCATCACGAGCGCGAGTCCGATCGCGGCATACCGCGTCAGGAAGCCGAAGAGGACGCCCAGAGCGCCCGCGGGTTCCGCGATTGAAAGGAACCGCAATGTTCGCAGCATGCCGGCGGGCATCTGCGCGGATGGCTGCATTTTCCAGAGGCGTTGCTTGTGGGTGCCATGGGTGAGAAAGATCGAAGCGAGGCCGATGCGGAGCAGCAGTAATGCGACGTCGTTCACCGTAGGTCTCCTTCTCTGAATAGTAGTCCGACGGTCCCTCTGCCTGCATCGACTTGCGTCCCGAGATTCTGGAAAGTTGCCGAACGACCATCCGGAGCTTCGGCGCGCACAGTCGAGTTCTCGAACAGCGGGTAGTAGCCGATCGCCATCCGCACCGCGCCCGCCGGCACTGCGCAGTCACAGGAGAGCGCGCCCGCGAGGCCCGCGTTGACCGTGATGCGAAGCGGCCGGCCGGTCTCATTAGTGATGAGCGGCCCGAAGTAGGCGCCCCCGCCGTGGGTCGGCCGCGCGGTGGCGGCGAGATGCATATGGGCGGGTTTGGCGATGGTGAGCGTGTCGCCGAACGTCACGCCGACGGCGCCGGCTGAGGTGCGGATCCGGATCAGCCGCCAGCTCACCATCAGCGCCTCGCCACGTGAGAGCGTCATTCCAAAGCTGCCGCCAGGCGGCACACTGCGATTCTCTCCCGCGACCTGCACCACGACGGTATCGGCGAGCAGGTTCGCGAACGAAAGGCGCGGCTGCGTGAACCACATCGCGCCTACGCCGATCAGGAGCAACAACACGATCCCGGCCGGCACCCAGATTCTGCGGTACCCACGGGCCGTCCGGCCGCCCGGCCGTCGGGCCGTCTGTCGAGTTGTGGCGCCACTGACAAGCAGCTCGGTCGCCGCCTGCGCGGCCATCGCTCGCGAGCGCATGTTGCTCGGCTGCTTATCACTCTCGAGCGCCGCGATCACTTCAGCCGCCGACTGGTAACGGTCGGCCGGCTGTTTCTCGAGTAGCCGCAGAATCACGTCCGACAATTCACGCGGCACCTTGGGATTCACGTCGTGCGCGGCGGGTGGTGGATCGGCGATATGTTTGCCGACGACTTGCTGCGACGACTCGCCCTCGAACGGCGGCGCGCCAGTCAACATCTGGAAGAGCACGGCACCGAGTGAGTACAAGTCTGACCGCTGGTCGAGATTGGGATCGCCAAGCGCTTGCTCGGGACTCATGTATGCAGGGGTGCCGATCACGAGGCCGGTCTGCGTAAGCGCCGCGGCGGTGGTGCTGTCGAGCCGCCGTGCGATCCCGAAATCCACCAGCAACGGCCGTCCGCGTGCGCTATCGAGCATGATGTTGTCGGGCTTGATGTCCCGATGCAACAAGCCCGCGTTGTGTGCGTGATCGAGCGCGTCGAGGATGGGAATGATGATCGCGAGCGCGCGCTCCGGCGGCAGCGGGCCAGACCGTTTCAGCAATTCGCCGAGCGACATCCCGTCCACGAATGGCATCGCGTAGTAGACGAGTCCTTCACCTGCTCCGACGAAATGGATCGGCAGGATGTTGGGATGCTCCAGCCGGGCCGCTGCGCGCGTCTCGCGCTGGAAGCGCTCGATCATGCCGCTCGTCCACGCGACATCGGGCCGCAGCACCTTGACCGCCAGCCGGCGCTCGAGCTCCTTGTCCCAGACTTCGTAGACCTCGGCGAAGCCGCCGGAGCCGACGAGGCGCTTGACTTCGTACTTGGCGCCGAGGGCTCGGCCAAGCTTGGATAGCATCGGCCAATACTATAACTCGGCGAGAGCCCTTGTGACCTCTCTCACCGACTCACCGGTTGGATCGCCACATCATTTAACCTCAGTTCCGCAGCCTCCTCGACCTCTACTCGCCCTAGAGCAAAAAGGCAGGTTTATGAAGGCCGTTCGTGCCCTTGTGGTACTGGTTTTGGTATTGTTGGTATCTCCGTCCTGCAGCGCGCCTCCGACAGCACCCGCGACGCCAGAAGCCAGCCTCATCGGGTCTTTGCTCGGCCCCACAGGCCTGCTCAAGTGCTCAAACCTGCCCTACGACTCGAGTACGGTGACGATCGGGCCGCTGGGTGGCACGATCAGCGCGGGGCCGCATTGGCTCACCATTCCGCCTGGCGCCGTGCTCAGCCCGACCGCGATCACGATGACCGCGCCAACCGGCCAGGGTGTGAATGCCGTGAAGTTCAAACCGGTGGGATTGCGGTTCGTGACACCTGCCGTGCTCAGCATGAGCTACTCGAATTGCAGTCTGCTCGGCATCCTGCTGCCCAAGCGGATCGCCTACACAGACGACAATCTCAACATCATTTCGTACCTGCTGTCACTGGACAACCTGCTCTCCTCGCGGGTGACGGGTAAGCTCAATCACTTCTCGGAGTACGCGGTTGCCTGGTAGCCCGGCAGCCGATCTGTTGTATGAAGCGCGCGCCCGTGAACGGGCGGCATGCATCCCCGAGGCGATCCAAGGTTTCGAAGCCGCCATCGTCACTGCCGAGCGGACCGGTGAGCGCGCGGTGCTGGCTGAGGCGTTGCGACGGCTGGCCGTCGTGCGCCATCACCGCAACGAAGCGGCTGCGGCGTGGGAGCTCTGCAACCGCAGCTACACCGTCGCCTGCGAACAGGGGAACGATTTTCTCGCCGCGGAAGCGCTCAATACGCTCGGCGGGTTGGATTTGCGGTCCGGCAAGTTGGAGGAGGCGCGCAAGCATTTCCTCCAGGCGCTCGCGCGTGCCGGACAAACCCCTGAGCTCCTCGCGCGGATCGAACAGAACCTCGGCATCCTCGCGAACATCAAGGGAGAGATTGGGACCGCGGTGTCGCATTACGAGCGCGCGGTCGAGTCGTATCTCGCCTCGAATGACGAGCACGGCTGCGCCAACGCGTATGTGAACCTCGGGATCGCGCACACCGACTTACGGCAGTACGACTGGGCCGACAGCTACCTCAGCAAGAGCTTCGAAATCGCGCAGCACGCGGGCGATCGCTACCTCCAGGGTTTGTGCCTTGTGAATCTCGCGCAGGCGCATTTTGAGCGGGCGCGCTATGAAGAGGCGCGGCGCAACGCGGAAACCGCGCTCGCCATTTTCGATCAGCTCGACGACCGCAGCGGCAAATCGGCGGCATATCGGACCATCGGCTGCGTGTATCGCGAGACCGGGCGACCCGCGCTCGCCGAGTCGCGGTTACGCCAGGCGATCGAGCTGGCCGTAAGCGCCGGCTCGGTTCTGAACGAAGCGGATGCGTCATGCGAGCTGGCGCTGCTGATGCAGTCAATGGGGCGCAATCAAGACGCGCTCATGCTGCTCAACGCCGCGCACCGATTGTTTCGCCGGCTCGACGCGCGCGTCGATCTCGTCTTCGTCGGCGGTAAGGTCGCCGAGCTCGAGACCACCTATTTCGACCTGGTGCGCGAGTGGGGCCAGTCGATCGAATCGGCCGACAGTTACACGTTCGGCCATTGCGAGCGCGTGGCGCAGCATGCGATCGCCGTCGCCCGGCTTGTCGGCCTCGATGACGCCACCGAGACGACGATTCGCCTGGGCGCCTATTTACACGATCTCGGCAAAGTCCGCGTGCCGCATGAAATCCTGAACAAGCCGGGCCCGCTCACGCGTGAGGAATTCGAAATCGTCCAGATGCATCCCATCTGGGGACTCGAGCTCTTGGCCGCTATCGAATTCCCATGGGATTTGAAGCCGATCATTCGCTGGCACCACGAGCGCTACGACGGGACGGGATATCCCGATCGCTTGCGGGGCGACGAGATTCCTGTCGCGGCACAGATCGTCGGGATTGTCGATGTACACGACGCGCTCACGACGGAGCGCTCCTATCGGCCCGCCCTGCCGCGCGATGAGGCGCTCCGGGAAATCGAAAAGTGTCGCAGTTGGTGGTCGCCGGTGGTCTACGACGCGTTTCTCACCTCGCTGGGCTCTCCCGCGAAACCCGCTCTGCGGGGGTTGTTGTAGCCGAGCCGGGCCTCCGCATTCGTTAGCTTTTCTCGTTACGATGACTTGTTGTAACACCCCCGCCTGGGCCTGCCAGTTCGATCGGAAACTCGCGCTCCGAGATCTCCGGGACTATCGCAAAGGTCGTCTTGCGGCGACCACGGAGGCGCTCATTGAGGCGCTGGTTCGCGCCGGTGTGGAGCAGAGCACGGTATTGGACATCGGCGGCGGCGTGGGGGCGATCCAGTTCGCGCTGCTGGACGCCGGCGCGCGCGAGGCGACCAGTGTCGACGTCTCGGCGCCGTATCTGGATGCGGCGCGCGAGGAGGCTGCGCGGCAGGGCCGCACTGGGCGCATCGCCTTTCAGCTTGGCGATTTCGTCAAGCTCGCCCCGGGGATTCCCGCGGCCGACATCGTCACGCTCGATCGTGTCGTGTGCTGCTACGCCAGAATGGAGTTGTTGGTGCGGCTTTCAGCCGAACGGTCTCGTCGACTCTACGGCTTGGTGTATCCGCGTGACCGCTGGCTCGAGCGCGCTGTCGTCCAGGTCCAGAATGTGTTTCGTGCATTATGGGGGAATCCCTTCCGCTCGTTCGTGCATTCCGTCGCTGCGATGGATGCCCTGATTCGATCTCTGGGATTCACGTTGCGACACAAAGTGCGGACGTTTGCGTGGGAAGTTGCGGTATACCAGAAGGAAACGTAGGCCAAGCCGCAGCTCGAGGGGTATCCATTCCGACGCCGTTCACGCCCAAATCGGAGGATACCGCCATGCCCGCCAAGAAGAATCGCAAGCACACCAACAAGAAGGCGCGGCGCGACGGAAGCGGAGGCATATTGAGGGATCGAGTCGGTCGCGCGATGAATTCTCGGGTGAAGAAGGCTAATGCCCGTTGAGGCACTCTATCCGGGTCCCGGGTACATGAGCGTAAGGAGGGATTTATGAGCGCCGACAATCAGCGGGAGAAGAAAAGAAAGGCCAGTCGTCCGATCAAGCGCGGTCAGGACTCCGCCGCCAAAGAAAACCAGCAGGAGCAGCAAGGCCAGCAACAGCACAGTCAATATGGGAAGGGAAGCACCGAGTAGTTAATCTCTTCTGCGCCTTCCTCTTCAGCGCATGGTGCGCGCCGCCGCGTGATCTTGCGTCTCGCGTCACGATTTATCGCGATACGTACGGCATCCCGCACGTATTTGGTGAGACTGACGCCAGCACGATGTTCGGCTTCGCGTACGCGCAGGCGGAAGACAACTTCTGGCGCATCGAAGACAACTACATCCGATCGCTGGGACGACTCGCGGAGGTGGAAGGCGAGCGCGAGCTGGTCTCCGACCGCCGCAACCGCACGCTCGAGATCCCGCGACTTGCGCGCGCCGAGTACAGTCGGATGCCCCACCGCTTGCGCGCACTGCTCGATGGCTTCGTCGCGGGACTCAATGCCTATCTCGCGGACCATCCCGATGTGCATCCGCGGCTGCTCACCCACTTCGAGCCCTGGTATCCGCTGGCCTTCATTCGATACAACTACTATCAGAACGGCTTTTTCTGGAGTGCGGGACTTGAGCGTGGCGATTTCGAGACTGCCACTGACGACGCGCTACGCCCGAGAGATGTCGGATCCAACGGCTGGGTGATCGGACCGGCTAAGAGCGCGACCGGTCACGCGATGTTGTTCATCAATCCGCACCTGCCGTTCTTCGGCTCGGGCCAGGTCTACGAAGGACACGTGCACAGCGCTCAGGGCTGGAACTTCACCGGCTACACGCGCCTCGGCTTTCCATTCCCGTATGTTGGACATAACGAAAGCTTGGGATGGGTCAGTACGGACAACTCGGCAGACCAAGCCGATCTGTATCTCGAGACGTTCGACGATTCTATGAGATACCGGTACGGCACGGGCTACCGGCACGCGACCGTCTGGACCGACACGATTCTCGTGAAGACCGATGCCGGCATCGAGCGTCGGGCGTTTGCGTTCCGGAAGACGCATCATGGTCCGATCGTCGGCACGCGCGGCGGCAAGGCACTCGCGCTCCGCATGGCGAAGCTCGATGGCGACGGCTGGCTGGGCGAGTGGTACGCGATGACACGCGCTCGATCGGTGTCCGAACTCAAGAATGCGATGCGACCGCTGAATATGCTGTTCGGCAACGTCATGGCGGCAGACAAGCAAGGGAACACTTTCTATCTCTATAACGGGGCCGTGCCGGTGCGTGACCCGCGTTTCGATTGGTCCGGAGCGGTCGACGGCAGCGATCCGGCCACGGAATGGCGCGGGTTTCACCGGCTCGAGGAGTTGCCGCAGCTCACCAATCCGGCCAGCGGGTGGATGCAGAACTGCAACACCTCGCCGTTCTTGCTGACAAGTCGCGGCAATCCCGATTCGTCCAAGTTTCCGCGCTACATGGTGCAGGAGGGCGACAACTGGCGCGGGTTCGTGTCGCGCCGGATTCTCGACAGCACGCCACGCTTCACGTGGGACGATTGGGTGCGTGTCGCATTCGACACGCGCGTCGTCAGCGCCGATTCACTGCTTCCCGGTCTGCTGCGCGACGTCGCCGCGGACTCAACGCGCTCCGCCCGGCTCGCCGCCGCGATCGACACGCTGACGCGCTGGAATCGGCGCAGCGACACGGCGTCAGTGGCGATGACGCTGTACGATCGCTGGCAAGACGCACTCGGCCACGACGTTCCACGGGCTGCGGCGTTGGACAGCGCGATCGCGGGGCTCGAGCGCGACTGGGGGACGTGGCAAGTTCGGTGGGGCGAGGTGAATCGCTTGCAACGGATCGACGAGAGTGTGGATCAGCAGTTCGCCGACGAGCGCCCGAGCATACCAGTCGTTGGTGTGAGCGGGCAGGATGGCGCGGTGTTCACGTTTTATACGATCCCCATCGATGGCCAAAAGCGGCGCTACGGCGTGGCCGGTGGTTCGTATATCAGCGTCGTGGAGTTCGGCCCGGTGGTGCGGCGACTGGCGGTGCACACGATGGGCGCGAGCGGCGATCCCAAGTCACCACACTACTTCGATCAGGCACCGCTGTACGCGCGCGGCGAGTTTCGGCCAGCGTGGTTTACGCTCGCGGAGATCAAGGCTCATCTGGAGCGCGAGTATCGGCCTTTGCCCGTTTCCGGCCTAATCCCCCGTTGAGGCTTAACAATTATTCGTGGGGTAAACGAATTAATAGCAGGTTTCGTTTACGCTTCTCAATGGGAGGACAGGATGAGCGCCGACAATCCGCGGGATAAACAGGACCGCGATCAATCGAACACGCAGGATACCAATACGCAGGAAAAGCAGAGCTATCGGACCGGCCAGCAGGGGCAGCAGGGGCAGCAAGGCCAGCAGGGGCAGCAAGGCAAGCAGGGGCAAAAAGGAATGGAGTACAAGCCGGGCGAGAGTCAGCAGGGCGGTCAGAGTCAGCAGGGCAGCAAGTCCGGCCAAAGCGGTCAGATGGGCCAGCAGGGCGGCAGTCAGCAAGGTGGTCAGAAAGGCCAGCAGCAGGGCAAGCAGGGCTCCGTGTCAGGGCAGGGAAGCCAATGGTCGTCAGAGCAGGGCGAGAAGGAAGAGGAAACCGATGTCGAGGGCACCGATAAGACGCGCGACAAGTCTTCCGGTGAAGAAAGCGATCGCGAGTAGTCGCTCCTAGTTCCACATGTCACGGAGCTTGGCGGCAACGTTCAACGCCGCGCCTATCATTGAATCTTGGCGTTCTACGTTGTCGCCGCTCCCCGTCGCCGCTTTCTCGAATACCGTCAGCAGCTCATCCGGCACAAACCGCGTCCTCGGCGCATAGAAGTGCCGGTCGCCATTTCTGCGACTCGATCCGGTA
>Ga0209234_1000494_pt1 | contig 13582 bp, 14 predicted proteins | sample GraSoi013_1_20cm_2_FD_185816 | JGI IMG/M metagenome (GOLD analysis project Ga0209234, IMG submission 185816) | Grasslands soil microbial communities from the Angelo Coastal Reserve, California, USA - Sample 08_20_2013_1_20cm (SPAdes) (version 2) | ecosystem: Environmental > Terrestrial > Soil >... | reverse complement strand
GAGCTTGGGGAATACCGGCGCGATGATGCCGAGCGCCAGCATGTCCAAGAGCACGGTGCCGAAGATGAACCAGAACGTGGCGCGTCGCATGCGGGGGGGCGCCCGACTAGAACCGCCCGACCAGTCCGGCGATGGCGGAGCGGCAACCCGGCTGCAAGTCCCGCTCGACACCCGAGCACAACGCCTGCGCCTGCACGTCGGAATGGTAGTAGTACACGAAGTCGAGCACGGCGCCGAGCACGCAATACGAGCGCTGCTCGTGATCTCGACCGAGGTTGCAGGTCGCTACCGTGGGAGTCACCTGATTGCGGCTGATGGTCGCTGCGTCGCGCCCCAGGCTCTGGTAGCAATTATTCCGAAACGGCATTCCCACGCCGGCGCACAGCGCGAATACCTTGGCGAAATCGCCCTGCACCACGCCCAGGGCGTATGACGTCTGCATGTCGAAACATTCGGACTTGTACTTCTCCGCCACGGCGGTGCAGGGATACAGCGGCTCGCCCGGCTTCAGGTACTTGCTGTAGTGCCCGCCATGCGCGCCGTCCACGATCAGGTTCTCCATGAAGACGCCGTTGACGCAGGCGTTCTGCTCCATGGATCCTGTCAGGCCGTCGCAATCGTGCAGCGCATCGAACAGCTCATCGCTGCGGACGGCCATGATGGCATGTCCCAGGCCGTGCACGCAGTTGAAGTAGTCGAGTGACTTGCGTTCTTTCCCCGGAACGGCGGCGCACACGCCATCGAGATCGCTCAAGAGCTGCGTGCGTCCCCGCGTCAGGGCGAAGCCCTGCATCACGCCGTGATAGTATCCCGAGCCGCAGGCGTTGTCGCCATGACGAAACGCCGCGGCGACGTCGCCGTACTTGGCCACCGCCGCCTGGCCGATGGCGTGCGTGATCGCATGGCACAGCCGCTGCATCTCGGCATCGGCGCCGTATCCCGCCTTCAACTCGGCGAAGGCTTCGGCCACGCCCTGCCCGGCGACAATCGAGCGGTAGCGCTGCTCATAACAGCCCAACGCGACGTGCGGGTCGCTGGGACAACGGATCACCGCCGGACCTCGCGATGTCGTGAATACACGAGAGCCCAAGATGGAGACTCCCGCCACGGCGACCGCGAGCACGCCGATGGCGATGATTCCCGTCCGGCCGGTCAACTTCATGCGACGCACCATAACACGGGCGGTGGACCGGGCGGAAGCGCGTATCTTTCCCACATGAACCGTCTCACCGGGCCGGCCCTGCTCGCCGCTCTCGGCGCGCTGGGCTGCGCCACCAACCCGGCCACGGGCGCGCGGCAGTTCATGCTCGTGAGCGAGTCGCAGGAAATCGCGATGGGGCGCGACTACGACAAGCAGGTCGTGGCCTCGATCGGGCTCTATGCGGACTCGGCGCTGCAGCGCTACATCCAGCAGTTCGGCATGCGGCTCGCGGCCACGTCGGAGCGGCCCAACCTGCCCTGGACGTTCCACGTCGTGGACGATCCGGTGGTCAACGCCTTCGCGCTTCCCGGTGGCTTCATCTACGTCACGCGAGGCATCCTGGCCCACCTGAACTCCGAGGCGGAGCTCGCCGGCGTGGTGGGCCACGAGATCGGGCACGTCACCGCCCGGCACTCGGCGAGCCAGATGACCAAGCAGCAGCTGGCGCAGGTGGGCCTCGCCGTTGGCGCGATCGCGAGCCCCGAGCTGGGGCGCTACACCGGTCTCGCGAGCCAGGCCCTCGGCGTGCTGTTTCTCAAGTACTCGCGCGACAACGAGAGCCAGGCGGACGAGCTGGGACTGCGCTATCTGCGCCGGGGGCGGTACGATCCGCGCGAGATGCCGCACGTGTTCGAGATGCTCACGCGGGTGAGCGCGCAGGGCGGCGGCCGGGTCCCGGAGTGGCTCGCCACGCACCCCAATCCCGAAAACCGCCGCGGCCGGATCGAGCAGCAGATCGCGGCGGGGCCGCAGGACTTCTCCGGGACCGCCGTGAACGCCGAATCCTACCTGCGGCGTCTCGCCGGGCTCGTGTTCGGCGCCGACCCGCGGGAGGGATATTTCAAAGGTGGAGAGTTCTTCCATCCGGCGCTGCGCTTCCGGATCAGTCTGCCGGACGGTTGGAAGACCAGTAATGCCAGGCAGGCGGTGACGGCCGTCAGCCCCGAGCAGGACGCGGTGGTGGAGCTGTCACTTGCCCACGAGGCGAGCGCCGACGCGGCCGTACGGGCGTTCCTCGGGCAGCAGGGGTTTACGGGCGGGTATCCCTACCGCGCGAGCGTCGGTGGCCTGCCCGCCGTGAGCGCCGCCTTCGCCGCGGCGACGGACAACGGCACGCTGCGCGGGACCGTCGTCTGCGTCGAGCACCGCGGCGCCGTGTACCGCGTCGTCGGCTACGCCGTAGAGGCGCGCTGGGGCGGCTACCAGGCGACGGTCGAGCGCGCGCTGCAGAGCTTCCAGCCGCTCACCGATCCCGCGGCGCTGAACGTGCAACCCCAGCGGCTGGACATCGTGAAGCTCGACCGCCCCACCACGATCGCTGGGCTGGCGCGCCAGCGGGCGTCGCCCGTCACGCCCGCGACGCTCGCGCTCCTCAACCAGGTGGACCCCGAGACGCCGCTCGACGCCGGCCGCCTCGTGAAGTGGGTGGTGGGAGCGCCGCTGCCCGAGTAGGCAATGAGCATACTACTTCGACGCCGAGCTCGTCCTCTTCATCACCCCGTTAGGTCGATGTTCCCGACTCCGCTAGGTCGATGTTCCAGCCGCGGTGTTGACCCCCAGCAGTGCATTGACCGGGCAGACCCTGGTGCGTGCCGTCTGAAATGCCCCGATCGCGACGAATACACCCGCGATCAATCCCCAGTAGCCCTTGTGGACCAGGGGCAGCCAGGCATCGAGCACCGAGAGGATCAACAGCGGGAATCCGAAGATCGCCGTCCCGTCCTTCAATCCGCCCATCGCCAGCAGGATGCCCACGTACATCATCGCCGCGCACACGATCCAGGTGAGAAATCCGAGCGCCTGGAAGAATCCGTCGAGCGCCGACAGACCGCCGAGGATCGCGAGTACGCCGACCACCCGGCGCGCTCGCGCGTCGAACGGCCCGACGTTGATGCCAGCCTGCGCCATGGAGCTACCTCCGGTGGAGTGTCTATGAAAGGATGGCGTCCGCACCCGGCGCGCGATAGTATCCAGGCATGGCGACCGTACAGGACATCCTCGCCAAAAAGGGCGGGAACATCATCTCCGTCCCGCCGCAGGAGACCGTGCTGCGCGCCGCGCAGCTCATGAACGAGCGCGCCATCGGAGGACTGGTCGTCACCGACGGCGGCCGCCTGGCGGGGATCTTCACCGAGCGCGACATCCTGCGGCGCGTGGTCGCCCAGCGGCTCGACCCGGCGGTCACGCGGGTCGCCGACGTGATGACCACGCCCGTCACGGCGTGCGCGCCCGACACGCCAGTCGACCAGTGCGCCGCGCTGATGACGGCAAAGCGCATCCGCCACCTCCCCGTGCTGACCGACCAGGGGCTGGCCGGGGTCATCACCATCGGCGACGTCCTGGCGTTCCGCGTGACGGAGCAGCAGGCGACGATCGATTACATGCACCACTTCATGTTCGACCTTCGGTAACGCCTCATCCGGCAACAGCTTACACGGCGCCACCTGATGTTGTAGTTGTCTGTCGCGCCTGCGTCGTTGCATATTGGTGCCCCCCTATGACCAGCGGCGAAGTCTGGCTGTTCCGGATCGTGCATCAGGACACGGGCAAGCCCGCGCAGGGCGTGCCCGTGACCGTGCTCGACAAGGGCGGCAATGCCGCGGGCCATTGGGTGAGCGACGCCGACGGGATGGTGGCCGTGCCGCGCCGGGACATCCTCAAGCTGCGCCTGCGCGTGGGATTGCGCAGCGAGGATCCGATCGAGCTCGCCACGGCGACGCTGGGGAACGAGCCGACGCCGCTCGCCGCGCCCAGCCAGCTGCCGCCGACCACGGGCGGGGCGGGGGAGCGGGTGGTGCGCGAGCTGCAGGCGGTGCCCCCCTCTCAGGGTCCGGGGGCGCCGCCGCGCGGGCCCGACCCCGTCGAAGTGCCGGGGCACGTCCTCTATTTCCAGCGCCTCGCCATGTTTGCCGAGCGCGCGCCGACAGCGGTCGGGGCGGCGCGCGACCCCGTGGCCGACTTCTTCTCGCTCGCGAGCGATGTATCGAGCGCGATGCGCTACGGCGCGCTCATCGAAGTCGAGGAGTACTGGCAGTCGCTGGGCGTGCAGTGGGGCGAGCTGCTCTACAGCGCGACGCTCACGCCGGGAGACGAGGCCAAGCTCGCGGTGTTGGACGGCCGCTGGCGCCGCGAGGCCGAAGGGCGCGAGCGTCCGCTGCAGATCCTCGCCCGCATGGTGGGCACGTCGATGCTCGGCGACCTGGTCAGCGCCCTGCGGCCGGAGCTGCAGCTCGACGCGCTGACGCTCACCGAGCCGCGGCTCGAGACGGCCGCCGCCGACACCGTCCAGATGATCCGGGACCGCACCGAGCGCATGAGCAACGCGCTGCGGCGCCGCCCGCTCGGCGTCGTGGACGCGCCGGCCGACGCGCCCGCCACCGGCGCCGTGCGGACGGTCCGGAACACGACTCGCGATCGTCTCGTGACGTTCCACTTCTTCGAGCCGCTCGAGCGCTTCAAGGTGATGGTGCGGAGTCCGCGGGCCCGTCCCGTGGTGTTCGTGCCGTTCCGGCTCCCCAACGTCGCCACGCCGGACGTGGTGCGGCGCTTCGGATACCTGTTCCGCCGCACGCTGCTCGATCGCGGCATGCTGCCCGATCTGGAGCGGCTGCTGGCCGGCGACGAGGCCGGCGTACCGACGGGTCCGCGCGGCCGGCTGCTGGAGCACATCGAGGCGAACCTGCTGTACTACTCGACCGCGATCATCTCGGCGGGCGATCCGGCGGCGCGGCACGTGGCGCTGTCCAAGCTGCGCGACCCGGCGGGGAGACCGCTCACGGACGTGATCGAGAACACTGTCGTGGGGCGCATCGGGAATGCGATCGCGCTGCCGCTGCGCTCGGCGGCACAGCTCCCGGCCGAATGGCGGGACGCGCTGGCGGCGTATCAGGCGAAGCCGCTGCGCGTGACCGAGGGATTCGTGGTGACGATCCCGCATCCCGGCGTGTGGGTCAGCGCGCAGGCCCACGAGCCGATGCAGCAGCAGGTGGACTCGCAGGAGGCGGCTGGTTGACGGTGCCGTCGAGCTGCTCCCCGACGCAAGGCCCGCCGGCGCGGGCTTTTTTTTGGTCCGCGCTCACGGCCGCTCTGGCGGCCTGCGCGGCGCAGCAGCCCGACGTCGCGCCGCGGCCGGCCAGAGACACGGTGGCCGTGGCGCCTCCCGCGCCGCGCACCGTGCGCGATACGGCACTGGAGCAGCGCGCCGGGCGGCTCGAGCTGCGACTGCTCGAGCGCGACGCGCAGCTCGAGGACGTGCAGGCGCGGCTCGACGAGGCGCGCCAAGAGGTAGTGCGCGCCCTGGCGAAGCTGCAGACCGTCGCGAGCCGGGCGGAGGCGGCGTCGGCGATCGCCGAGGCGGAAATCGCGGCACAGTCGCTCCGCGCGGCGGCCGGCACCCAGCCCGCGTCGGATCTGGCGCAGGCCGCCACACTGCTGCACCAGGGGAGCGCTGAATTCGCGAAGCAGAACTACGGCGGCGCCCTGTATCTCGCGAACCAGGCCAAGCGCGTGGCGGGGCTGGGAACGAGCCGCCCGGGCGACGGCGGTCGCGTGCCGCCGCGCCCGGGAGAGGTGCCGTTCGCCGTCCCCGTGCGGCTCCAGGCGACGACGCGCGGCAACGTGCGGGACGGGCCGGGCGGCGGCTACAAGGTGCTCTTCACGGTGGAGCCGGGCACCGCGCTGACGGGCTATTCCTACCTGGATCAGTGGGTGCGGGTTGCCGACGACGGCGGGCGCGCCGGTTGGATCTTCCTGAGCCTGATCGGCCGCCGGGCCGGTCGCTAACGGACGGCGCGCAACACCCGGTTTCGCCCCTCCCGCTTCGCCTGGTACAGCGCCGCGTCGGCGCCGGCGAGTAGGTCGTCGGGCGACTCGCCGTCCGAGGGAAACTGCGCGACCCCCACGCTGAGCGTCAGGTTCCCGCCCACCAGCTCGTCGCGCGCCAACCGTGCCTGAATGCGTTGCGCCGTCTCGGTCGCGCCCGCCGCCTCGGTCTCCGGCAGCACGACCGCGAACTCCTCCCCGCCGTAGCGCGCGGCGCAGTCCACGTCGCGTGTGGACTCCTTGAGGATCGCCGCTACGCGCGCCAGCGCGGCGTCGCCCGCGAGGTGGCCGTACGCATCGTTGTACTCCTTGAAATGGTCCACGTCCAGCATCAGCAGGGTGAACGGGTGCTCGAGCCGGCGTGAGCGGCGGACTTCGTTGGCGAGCGCCTCCATGACGTAGCGGCGGTTGTAGAGCTTCGTGAGGTCGTCGGTGATCGAGAGCCGCTCGAGCTCGCGCCGGCTCTCACGCAGCCGAGCCACCATGTCGTTGAACACCTCCGTCACGTAGCCGAGCTCGCCGCCGCCCACCACGGGCAGGTCCACGTCCAGGTCCCCCGCGGCCACCCGGGCGGCCCCGCGCGTCAGCCGGTCGAGCGGTCGCGTGATGAGCAGGCCGAGCAGGTAGGCGAGCAGGCCCACGACGACCAGCAAGGCGGCCACGATCGATACCGTCACGTTGCGGAGGCGCGCTACCTGGCGGTACGCCTCCGTCGCGGGAATTTCGACGAGCACCGCCCAATCGAGCTGTGGCACGCCCTTCGCGATGGCGACCACCCGGTCGCCCGCGAGCCCGGTGAATTCGATCGGCGATCCCTGACCCCCGAGCAGGCGGCGCGTGACGCCGGCGTCGAGGCGGCGTTGCATGAGCGCCATGTCCTCCGACACCGAGCCCACGATTGGCCGGCCCTCGGTGGTGACGAGGTAGACCCGGCCCGCCGCGCCGGCCGAGAAGCGCAGCAGCAAGTGGTGCACCGCGGCGAGGTCGAGCTTCGCCGTGAGCGCCCCGAGGAACCGCCCACCCGTCTGGTAGATCGGGACGGCGAAGACGACGACGCCTTTGCCGAGCGCGCTGTCCCAGTACGCATCACCCAGCACCGCGTTGTCGGTCCGGATCATCGCGGCCCAGGTGGTCGGCAGGTGGGCCGGCGCCGCTTGCCGGGCGGTCGTCGCCACCGCCTCCCCTTGCGGGTTCACGACCAGCAGCTCCGGGTAGTCCGCGAAGCGCTCGCGCACGGAGCGCAGATAGTCCGTGAGACGCGCCAGGGCGGGGGCGCCTCCCCGGCGCGCGATCCGGTCGAGGTTCTCCGAAACCTCGTACGAGCTCGCGAACACGCGCAGCTCGTAGAACCGCTCCTTGACCCACAAATCCATCTCGCGCGCCGTCTGCGCGCTGACGCTCTGCAGCTCGCCCGTGATCTTTTCGGTGAGCGAGCGCTTGTTCTGCAGATACGAGATCCAGGCCGTGGTGAAGGAGGGGATGAGCGTAGCGACGATACCGAACACCAGCATCTTGCTGCGGATGCTGTCCAGCCGCAGCACCCGCAACCCGCGCGAGACGACGTGCTCCCAGGGCGGCACGCGGTCACCTCTCAGAAGTTCGGCTCGTCCGCCGTCGGGCCGTACACCGCGGGGACCGCAGCGCCCGTGAGACGCAGGTACACGGTGAGCTGGGCGCGATGGTGCACCAGGTGATTGAGCACGGTGCGCCGGTACACGGTGAACTTCGGGTTGGTGGCGATGGTCCGGCCGCCGACCTTGAACGCCCAGGGCTTGGTGAACTCGGCGTCCGGGGCCTTGGCGAGCGCGGCGCGGGCCGCCTTCGCGTTGCGGTCGAACAGCTCGAGGATTTGCTTCGTGCTGCCGAGGGCCTCGGACTTGGGGGGCGGCGCGCCTGGCGGCATGATGTCGAGCTCGTCCGTGGTGAGGGTGGTCACCGCCCACGCCGGCAGCTCGGCGACGAGCGTGGCGAGGCGGCCGAGCGTCATCGACTTGGGATGCGGCTTCCAGGATGCCTTGCCGTCGGGGACCCGCTCGAGCACCCGGCGCGTCGCGGTCATCTCTTCATCGAACTCGGGAACCAGCAACTCGGCGAGCGCCATACGCGGTCTCCCCTCAAGGGCAAACCGCGAAACTACTCCCCAGACGGCACGTCCGGCAAGGCGGGGCCTCGTGGGCGAGGGGTGATCGGTCGTTCGCGCCATGTGCGTATCGCCCGCGCGTGCTTCGGGTAATGACCGTACGTATCGAGCCGCAAGCGCCGGCGGAAGCGCGTTTCGCCGGTCACCTCTGTCTCGGGCGCTGTCTGGACGAGGGCGACGAGGCGGCGGTGGATGTCGTCCCGCTGCCGCAGCACCTCGGCGAGCGACAGGTCTTTTTTCCGTTCCGTCATTCTCGCGTTGAAGGCGTCGATGCCGCCGTAGGTCACGGAGTAGCGCGGTGGCCTGCCGCCGGCGAGGATGAGCGGCAGATGCGTGAGCGCCTCCGCTTCCCACCAGCTCACGTGCGCGATGATGTCTTTGATCGACCAGGCGCCCGTGACCCCAGGTACCAGGAGGTCCGCGTCCGACAGGCCGGCGTACGACTGCTGGAGCGCCTGCCACGCCTTGTCGAGCCGTTTCAGCAGCTGCTCTCTGTCCACGGACCGGCTCCTTTCCGGGCAACATGCCCGGTTGGCGCCGCGGCCGCTATCCGCTTTTGACGGCGAATCGCGGGCGCGGTAGCGTTGTCCCCACCCCAACGTTGGAGCGATCGCAGTGAGCGGTACGGGCAAGGCGACGTGGTACCGATGGAACGATCTCCCTCGCGAGGAGCTGCATGAGCGGCTGTCGCGCCGGCTGATCACCGGCGATCGCGTGATGCTCGCGCACGTCTACTTGAAGCAGGGCTGCGTCGTCCCGCGGCATTCACACGAGAACGAGCAGTTCACGTACATCCTGGAGGGGGCGCTCCGGTTCCTGGTGGGCGCGGACGGCGCCGAAGAGGTCGTGGTGCGGGCGGGCGAGGTACTGCACCTGCCGGCGCACCTGCCGCACGAGGCGCATGCGCTGGAGGACACGCTCGACGTGGACGTGTTCTGCCCCCCGCGCGAGGACTGGCTCAACAAGACGGATGACTACTTGAGGGGCACACGATGAGTGCGTGAAGGTGCGCGGTGCGCCGTACGCGGTTGCCACCGATGCACGCTCACCGTCAGCGGCTGTCGCTTGGCCATCGGACGCAACCGCGCACCGCGCACCGCGCACACGTCTATCGTTTCTCCAGCGCTCTCAAGAACTCCCGGTCCCACGCCGCCGAAATGCCTTCCCGTGGAGAGTACGGCCCGGGCTCGTAGGCGCGCGACGACACGCCCAGTTGCGAGCGCTCGCAGATGTTCCAGTCCTGGCGGTTGGTTTCATCCCAGAAGCCCACGGCGTCCTGCGGATCGAACCCCGGCTGCGCGAACGCATCGGGGTGAAATAGCCACTCACAGGTGATGCGCGTGCGGTCGGGCGCCTCGGGCCACAGCGTGTGGAACATCACGTAGTCCGGGTGCAGCGACAACAGCAGGTTGGGAAAGATGGTGTAGAAGTAGACGCGATTCTGGTCATCCGCCGGCAGCTCTCCCACCGCGGGACCACACGCCCGGCCGCTCAGCGTGAGGCTGCCGCCGGGCGCGGTGATCACCATATAGCCGCCGAGATACGGGCCGTCGAACAGGTCGTTCTCCCCGCTCGTGTAGGGCGTCAGCTTCGCGAGTCCCGGATGGATGATGGGGCAGTGGAGACATTCCGAGAAATTCTGACACACGAGCTTCCAGTTTGCGTGCACATCGTAGTCGATACGCCCCCCGGAGCGCAGCCGGGCGAGGTTGAAGCGGCTGAACCGCCCGGCGAGCGGAGCGAACGCCCGGGCGAGGGGCTCTGGCTGCTCGGCCAGATCGACGAAGAGGAACCCCTCCCATTCCGCCAGCGCGATCTGGTGGAGAGGGTAGTCTCGCTTATCGAACCCCGCGACCTCACTCATGTGCGGCGCGCCGATCAGCGCCCCGTCGAGGGTATAGGTCCACGCGTGATAGGGACACTGGATCGTCTCGGACAGACGCCCGCGCGCGGCGTCACACAGCCGGGTGCCGCGGTGACGGCACACGTTGTAAAAGGCGCGCACGGCGCCGTCCTGCCCGCGCACCACGATGACGCTCTCGCCCGCGATCGACCGGAGCACGTAGTCCCCGGCTGCGCCGACCTCGGCCGCGCGCCCGACACACACCCAGCGCTGCGCGAAGATCCGCTCCTGCTCCTCGGCATAGATCTCGGCGGCCACGTAGTAGCGTCGTGGCAGGGTGCGCTGCCCCTGCTGGTACGCCTGAGTGGCTTTGACGAAGGTGGCCATGATGACTAACGCTATGGAGCGCCGCGCCCGAATGCCACTCCCCGGCGCTCCGGTCCCAGCTGCGCCACGATCGCGCCGAGCACGAACACGGTCGCCGCGGTCAGCGCCATGGCCCAGGCATAGTCCAGGTGCTCGGCGAAGCGGGCCTCGAGCCATCCGATCGCGCCGGCCAGCGCCACGCCACACTGGTAGGCGAACCCCGGCAGGAAGCCCCGCACCGAGTCGGGCGAAAGCTCGGTGATGTGCGCGGGGATCACCCCCCAGGCCCCTTGCACGAAGAACTGCATCACGAAGGCGCCGACGACGAGCACGAGCACCGACGGGGCGAAGGCCCAGAGCGGAATGGCCGCCACGGCGGCGACCAGCGCGAGCCCGATCGCGCGGCGGCGGCCCAGGCGATCGGAGTAGAGGCCGAACGTGATCCCGCCCACCAGCGCCCCGATCATGGAGACGATGGTGACGTCGCCACGCTGCTGTGCGGTGAAGCCCCAGTGGCGCTGCAGGAAGGTGGGGTACATGTCCTGGGTGCCGTGCGACACCATGTTCATCATCCACATGAGGACGGTGATGTAGCCGAACAACGGCAGATTGGCCTTGATGGCGCGCCCCAGCCCGGTCCAGCTCTCGTGCCGCGTTTCGCGCCACACGTCGGATTCACGGACGCGAGCGCGCACGAACAGCGCCAGCAGGGCGGGGAGCCCGCCGATGAAGAACAACGGCCGCCAGCCGAAGTGGGGAAAGAGCGAGCGGTAGCACAACGCCGCGAGCAGGTAGCCGAGGGCGTATCCCTGCTGCAGCAGGCCGGACACCACGCCGCGATAACGGGGCGCGATCTTCTCCATCACCAGCGACGCGCCCACCCCCCATTCGGCACCCATCCCGATCCCGAACAGCGCGCGCAGCACGAGAAACGTGGTGTAGTTCGGCGCCAGGCCTGTGAGCACCTCGATCAGCGAGTAGAACACCAGGTCGATCATCAGCGGCAGCTTGCGCCCGTAGCGGTCGGCGAGCAGCCCGAAGATGAACGCGCCCACAGGCCGGAAGGCGAGCGTGAGTGTGATCGAGAGCGCGATCGCGGCGTCCGACTTCCCGAACTCCCGGGCGATCGCCGTGAGCGTCATCACGACGAGGAAGAAGTCGAACGCGTCGAGCGTCCAGCCGAGGAAGCCGGCGACGACGGCGGCGCGCCGGTCGTCGGCGGCAGGGCGTACGGTGGTCATTGGTGTCCCGCGAGCGGAGCCTCTACATTATTACATCCATGCGCCTCGCCCCGCTTGTCTCACTCGTGCTCTGGTTCACCACCCTCGCCGCCCAGAGCGGCGCCCCGCGCCCGGCCGTCGCCGTGCTCAACCTGCGCTTCGACGGCGAGCACGCTAACGTGCTCCAGAGGGGCGATACCGCGGTCGTGGCCGCCGCGACGAGCAAGCTGCTCGCCACGCTGCGCGCGTCCGTCCTGGTCACGGTCGTCGACTCGAACGTGACCGCGGCCGCCGTGGCCGCGGCGGAAGCCGATGGCAACCCGTGCGACAACGCCTGCGCCGTGGCCGTGGCGCGACGGCTCGGCGCCCGCTGGGTGGCGAAGGGCACCATCTCGAACCTCTCCAACATCGTATGGCTCCTCACCGCCGAGCTGTTCGACGCCACGACGGGGCAACCCGTGCTTGCGGACAGCTACGAGATTAAAGGAGACGCGGCGCGGATGGCGCCTGCCGGGGCGCATGTGTTCGCCCAACGCGTCGAGAAAACGGTCGAGCGTCTGTTGCGCTGACGCAACATCGTCCACTTGTGGGACAAAAAAATCCGAGTTCTCTTTCCTCATTGATGGTCGATCCGTTTCGCCCCCCTCGTCCGGCGTGCAGCTGTGGAGATCTCATGCGCTACCCCTTCCGCCTCGGACTCGCAATCCTGGCCGGCAGCCAGCTGTTCATGGCCCCCGCCCGCGCGCAGGAATCCGCCTCCGACACCTTGCTGACGGTGAACCATTACCTCGACTGGGAGCAGGTGGCCGATCCGCAGATCTCTCCCGACGGCGCCCAGATCGTCTACACGCGGCGCTGGGTGAACAAAGTCGACGACAAGTGGGACTCGGCCCTGTGGATCATGAACGCCGACGGCTCTCACAACCGCTTCCTGGTGAAGGGCAGCGACGCGCGCTGGTCGCCCGACGGCACGCGCATCGTCTACCTGGCTGACGGCGAGCCCAAGGGAACGCAGCTGTTCGTCCGCTGGATGGACGCCGAGGGCGCATCTTCCCAGGTCACGCGCGTCACGGAGAAGCCCGTCGATCCTCGCTGGGCCCCGGACGGCAAGGCGATCGCGTTCGTGATGCTCGTGCCCGACTCGACCGCGTGGAGCATCTCGCTCCCCAAGCCCCCGGAAGGGGCGAAGTGGACGCCCGCCCCGCGCGTGGTGGACGGCCTGCACTACCGCCAGGATCGGGTCGGGTACATGACGCAGGGCTTCACTCACCTCTTTCTTGTGCCGGCTGATGGGGGGACCCCGCGGGCGCTCACGAGCGGGCGCTGGAACGTGGGGGCGCGCTTCGACGGCCTGGTGTTGGGCGCGGGCTACGACTGGACGCCGGACGGCCGCACCATCCTGTTCGACGGGCTGCGCGACACGACCTGGGACCGGCAGTATCAGGTGTCGCGCGTGTACGGGCTGGACGTGGCGAGCGGGGCGATCAGGCCGCTCGTGTCGCGGCCCGGTTTCTGGGCGAACCCCGTCGTGTCACCCGACGGCAAGAGCGTCGCGTTCACGGGCTACGACTCGACGGGGCAGACGCACCGCACCGCCGACCTGTACGTGATGGGGATCGACGGCTCGGGGGTGCGCGACTTGTCCAAGACCCTCGACCGCGATCCGGACAATCTGCGCTGGGCGCCGGACGCGAAAGGCGTGTACTTCACGGCTCCGGACCGTGGATCGATCAACGTGCGCTACGCGGACCTGGCGGGCGGCGTGCGCGAGGTCACGCAGGGCGCGCAAGTGGTGTCGCTCACGTCGGTCGCGCGGACGCTGGTCGCCGTGGGCGTGCGGAGCGACCCGGAGCACGGGCCCGACGTCGTGCGGCTCGACCTGCGACGCCCCCAGGCGCTCACGCCCCTCACCAGGGTGAACGACGACGTCCTCGGCAACAAGCGCCTCGCCAGAGTCGACGAGGTGTGGTACCCCTCGACGGGCGGGGCCC
>Ga0209234_1000493_pt1 | contig 13588 bp, 13 predicted proteins | sample GraSoi013_1_20cm_2_FD_185816 | JGI IMG/M metagenome (GOLD analysis project Ga0209234, IMG submission 185816) | Grasslands soil microbial communities from the Angelo Coastal Reserve, California, USA - Sample 08_20_2013_1_20cm (SPAdes) (version 2) | ecosystem: Environmental > Terrestrial > Soil >... | reverse complement strand
TCGCCGCCATCGTGACCAACGGCGGATCATGCCTGCGGTTCCTCGACCGTGACGCTCCCGACCTCGAGAAGGCGCTGGAGGCGGTCCGCTGCATCATGCAGGATGCGGAGCGCGCCGGCGAGGTCATCGCAGGCACCCGGGCGTTCCTGAAAAAGTCCACGGGGGAGCGAACGCTGCTCGATATCAACGCGTTGATCCGCGAAGTGCTGGTGGTCCTGCAAATGGAGATTCGCCGGCACGCGGTGGCCGTCAAAGATTTTCTCGCCACCGACCTTCCGGCCGTTCTCGGCCGTCGCATCGAGATCCAGCAAGTCGTGCTGAATCTCGTCATGAACGGAATGGAAGCGATGGCCTCCGCGAGCGATCGGCGCCGCGAGCTCATCGTGAGCTCGGCATGCCAGAAGTTCGATGGCGAGCTCATCGTCATCGTCGCGGTGACGGACTCGGGTGTCGGCCTCGGCGACGACGATCCCGACCGGCTGTTCGACGCCTTCTACACGACGAAGCCCGACGGGCTCGGCATGGGATTGTCGATCAGCCGATCGGTCATCGAGGCGCACGGTGGACGCTTGTGGGCCACGCCGGACGTCGGCGGCGGCGCGACGTTTCAGTTCACCCTGCCCGCCCACAGCGGGCCGTCGCCGTGAGCGTCGTGGAGCCGATCGTGTTCATCGTCGACGACGATCGCGCGGTCGGTGACGCGATCAAGAGGCTGCTCGATTCGGTCGGCCTTCGCGGCCAGATCTTCAGAACGGCTCAGGAGTTTCTCGACAGTCCGTTGCGCCATGGGCCCGGCTGCCTCATCCTCGATGTGCGGCTGCCGGGGCCGAGCGGCCTCGACCTGCAGCGGGAGCTGCTACGGACCCGGACGACGATCCCGATCATCTTCATCACCGGACATGGTGACGTCCCCATGTCCGTGCAGGCGATGAAGGCGGGGGCGGTGGAGTTCTTCACGAAGCCCTTCCGTGACCACCAGCTTCTCGATGCCGTCCAGCAGGCGCTCGATCAGGACCGTGTCGCGCGCGCGCAGAATGCCGAGCGAGACGAGCTGCGCAAGCGCTTCGAGTCGTTGACGCCTCGCGAGGTGGCGGTGATGCGGCTCGTCGTCGCCGGCCTGCTGAACAAGCAGATCGCCTCACGCCTGGGCATCAGCGAGATTACGGTCAAGGTCCGTCGCTCGCGGATGATGAAGAAGCTCAAGGCGAAGTCGCCGATCGAGCTGGCACACATGGCCGAGCGACTCGCCATCGGCGTGAGTGTGGTGGCGGTGGGAGGAATTGAACCTCCGACACGGGGCTTATGAGACCCCTGCTCTGCCGCTGAGCTACACCGCCGAACCGTGAAACATCAGGGAGTTAGCGGACGGATTTTATACGGGAAACATCCGCTGTGCCCGAGAATGTGCCCGTCCTCACTCCTTGGACCGGCGCCGAACATCAGGCGCCAGAGAAGTCCGAAGCCGACGCCACCAATCACGCCATGCGTGAGAGCCCACGCGACCTTCGATCGACCATCGAAGCCGTGCGACGACCGCTAACTCACTCGTCCTTCTCATGTCCGCATCCTGATCGAGCCCACCCCGTATCCTCGCGTATTTCGTTGCGCCCGGACAGCCACGCCACCACCTCGAAGCCGTACGGAAAGGCCGGCAGCAGACCAGGCGACGCAGGGGATGACGACGATCTCGTGAGGAGGCCGAGTGTTGAGCTTGCCGGCGAAAGCCGCGATAAATCATGGCGCCGCCGTGCCGAGGACCCTTTGCTATAATCCGCACGGGCAATCCGACTTCCGGCTATTCAGGCAGCGCGGTTCGGAGGACTCTTCACATGCAGTTCCGGCGACATCCCTGGCACGACGACCCCACGCTCCGCCGCGAAGAGCTCGACGACGACGACGACATCGAGGACGATGACGACGACGACGCGGAAGACGATGACCTCGACGACGTCGATGACGACGAGGACGACGACGATGAGGACTTCGACGAGGACGACGACGGCTTCGACGCCGACACCGCTGAGGGAGAGGAGGCCGACGACGAGGACGACGAGGATGACGATGACGACGACCTCGAAGACGACGACCTAGACGACGACGATGAGGACGAGGACGACGACGAGGACGAGGACGAGGCGGACGAGGAGTAGTCCAACCCCCCAGGGGAGGCGGAACCCATGGTCCTAGTCAGCGGTGAAGGGCTGCAGTTACTGCTGCGGTGGTTTCATTTCCTCGCGGGCATCACGTGGATCGGAATGCTGTATTACTTCAACTTCGTGCAGACTCCGTTCTTCGCGACCGCCGAGCCGCAAGTCCGCTCGGGGATGATCGTGGGCAGCCTGGTCGGCCGCGCGCTGTGGTGGTTCCGGTGGGGCGCGATGTTCACCTTCATCACCGGCTGGCTCATCATCCTGCACGTGATGTTCGCGCAGTACGCCGGCGTCCGTGAGTTCTTCGCCAGCTCGTACGGCTGGAAGATCTTCTTCGGCGGCATGCTGGGCAGCCTGATGTGGTTCAACGTGTGGTTCGTGATCTGGCCCGCCCAGCAGGTCATCATCGCGTCGGCCACGCAGGTCGCGAAGGGTGGTCAAGCCATTGCCGAGGCGGCGGCGCGCGGTCAGCGCGCGGGCTTCGCGTCGCGCACGAACGTGCTCCTCTCGATCCCCATGCTCTTCTTCATGGGCGCCGCCAAGCACCTCACCATGCCCGAGCCCACGGGTCGCGGCGCGAAGATCGGCGCGCTGGTCCTGCTCATCGTGGTTCTGGCCGCCGCCGAGATCAACGCGATGGTCGGCACGACCGGCGCCGGCAAGAAGATGCTCAGCACGCTGACCGGGACCTTCTGGGGCGGCTTCATCCTGACCGCCATCCTCTTCTTCGGTCTCAGCATCCTGCTGCACTGACCCATTGACGGAGGGGGAGCGAGCGCCGCTCCCCCCTATTTCAGATATGCGGCCAGTGCCGGTATCTCCGGCGCGAGCGCGGGCTGCGGCGGCATGACGTTGGTCGCGCGCTTGGGCTTGTAGCCGGGCGGATAGCTTCCCTTCAGAATCCTCGCCTCCAGCAACTCGCGGGACGAGCCCTTGACGGGCGGGCCCACAGGGCCGGACTGCGAGGGGTCAACCGCGTGGCACTGCGTGCACTGCGAGAGATAGACCTGACGGCCCCGCTCGGCGAGAGGATCGCTCGGCGACTGCGAGCAGCCGCCGGCGAGCGCGGCAAGGATGGCGACGAAGGCGAGGCGAGGCCGCATCGGCCGCCGACTCTACCACACACAAAAAGTTCGGGGCCCGATGGCCCCCGAACCCCCATGCGAACGACGATGTGGTTGTACGGTTTACGACGTGGCGACGGCTAAGGGCGCAGCCGGGCGCGCGCGGCGTCGAAGTCGATCACGCGCGCGGGCCGCGTCTGGCGCGGGCGCCGGTCGATCATCTCGGCGTGGCCATCGAGGATGGTGAGCGTCTCGTCCTCGCTGAAGAGGGGCGCGGGCGCGGACCGGAGGGCGAGCCGGATGCCGGCGAGCGCGAAGCGCAGGCGCCACCAGGTGCGGCCGACGCTGCTCCAGCGCGGCGGCGCGGGCATGGGCGGAGCGACCGGCTCGGGCGCCGGCAGGTAATACACGTTCGACGAGACCGCCACGTTCGAAGACATCGCCAAGTTCGCCCGCGAATCCCTCACGCCAACCCCCGCTCTTCCATGAGCGCCGAGACACGACGATAGGCGCCCGTGAGTGCCTGATCGAACGACTCTTCCAATCGATACGCGGCCATCGCGGCCGAGACGCGCTCGCGCTCGGAGGCGGCCTCGAGCGCCCGCGCCCGGGCGTCGGCGGCGCACGCCGCCAGGGTGGCGCCGGCATCGGCGAGCGAGAAGATCGAGCCTACGATGCGCGGCTCGCCGGCGTCGGGATGCGCGGTCGGCGCGGCCAGCGTGACCGGCTTGCGCCGCGCCGGCGCCTCGATCCGGCTCGCCAGCGTGATGCTGGGGCGCCAGAGGACGACCTCGGACGTTGGAGCCTTGACCCGGGGCTGCTCGGCGGCGCGTCGTGGCTTCTTCATACGCATCCTCATAATGGCAACGATGGTGCCACGCCGGATGCGGCCTAAGTACGCGTGGGGACAGGCGTCGTAGAAGATTCCTCCGAGGGCGATCCCGGGAGGATCTCCGGGCCAGTCGGAGGAACTCCTAGGAGCGCTTTTCGAGGCTGAAGTCGCGGATCTTCTTGTTGAGCGTCTTGACGTCCACGTCCAGCACGCGCGCCGCACGGGCCTTGTTCCAGCCCGTGGCGTTGAGCACGCGCTCCACGTGGCGCCGCTCGACGTCGGCGAGCGCCACCAGCACGGGGTCGGCGTCGCTCTCGACGGCCGCCGGGGGGCGCACGCGCGAGAGCTCGGGAGGCAGGTCGGCGGCGTGCACGTCGGAGCCCTCGTGGAGGATCTGCAGCCGCTCGACGAGGTTGCGGAGCTCGCGGATGTTGCCGGGCCAGTCGTAGGCCATGAGGCGGTCGAGCGCGTCCTTCGCGAAGGACAGCGGCTTGCGCGCGCCGACGTTGGCGCTCAGGAAGTGCTGGACGAGCAGCGGGACGTCCTCGCGGCGCTGACGCAGGGCGGGCACGTCGACGACGACCGTGCACACCCTATAGAAGAGGTCCCAGCGGAAGCGGCCCTCGGTAGCCTCGCGCGTGAGGTCCTTGGCCGTCGCGGCCACGATCCGCACGTCCACGTGAAAGGCGCGCTCCTCGCCCACGCGCCGTACCTCGCCCGAGTCGAGCGTGCGGAGCAGGCGCACCTGCATGGCCGCCGACATCTCGCCGATCTCGTCCATGAACAGGGTGCCGCCGTTGGCGGCCTCGAAGAGACCGACGCGCGAGGTGACGGCGCCGCTGAACGCCCCCTTGCGGTGGCCGAACAGCTCCGTCTCCAGCAGCGTGTCGGGCAGCGCGCCGCAGTTGATCGACACGAACGGGCGCCCGGCGCGCTTGCTGCGGAGGTGGATGGTGCGCGCCACCAGCTCCTTGCCGGTACCGCTCTCGCCTTGGATCAGCACCGGGCTGTCGGTGGCGGCCACGCGCCCGATCACGCCGAGCACCTCGTGCACCGCCGGGCTCTCGCCGATGATCGTCGGGAGGCCGTCGCGCCGGGTGATGACCTCGCGCAGCGCCCAGTTCTCGCGGCGCAGCGCCTTCTTCTCCGCCGCCTTCGCAACGACCTCGAGCAGCTCGGGGTTCTTCCAGGGCTTGGTGATGAAGTCGTAGGCGCCGAGGCGCATCGCCTCCACCGCCGTCTCGACGTCGGCGTGGCCTGTCAACACGATGAGCTCGGCGTCCACGTCGGCGTCACGCGCCCACCGTAAGATGTCCAGTCCCGAGTGATCGGGCAGCTGGACATCCACGAGGGCCACATCGAACTCTTCGCGCGCCAGGTGCGCCATCGCATCGCCGCCCGAGGCGGCCTCGACGACGGTGAACGGGGAACGCGAGAGGACGGCGACCAGCAGACCCCGAACGTTCTTGTCGTCGTCGACGACGAGCACGTGGATCGCGTCCGACATCTGGACGCCATGATAGCACCTCCAGTACACTACCCACCTCAGGAGGACCGCTCGCAATGTCGCAACCCCCGGCTCTCCGCATCGAGGGAGCCCGGCAGAACAACCTCAAGAACATCTCGGTCGAGATCCCGCACGATCGCCTCACCGTCGTCACCGGCGTCTCCGGCTCGGGCAAGTCATCGCTGGCGTTCGACACGCTGTTCGCCGAGGGCCAGTGGCGGTACATCGAGTCGCTCTCGACGTACGCGCGAATGTTCCTCGAGCGCATCGACCGGCCCGACGTCGACCGCATCGAGCAGATCCGCCCCGCGGTGGCCCTCGAGCAGAAGAATCCCGTGCGCACGGCACGCTCGACCGTGGGCACCGCCACCGAGATCTACGACTATCTCCGACTGCTCTACGCGAAGGTCGGCCGCGTGCACTGCGCCGCCTGCGGGGCGCCCGCCGCCAGCCACCACTCGGCGACGACCATCGCCGACGCCCTGCTGGACGGGCACGCCGGGGCGCGGGCCCTCGTGACCTTTCCGCTGCCGGTCCCGACCGGGGTGCCGCCGGCGGAGGTGTGGGCCGCCCTCACGCGCCGCGGATTTGCGCGCGTCCGCCTGGACGGCGAGGTGGTGGACCTGACGACGCCGCCGCCCGCCACGCTCCGCGCGCCGGAGCTCGACGTCGTGCTGGACCGCGTCGTGCTCGCCGCCGACGGCCGCGCGCGTCTCGTGGACTCGCTGGAGACGGCGCTGCGCGAGGGCGGTGGACGGGTCGCGGTGGACGTCGTCGGCGCCACGCGGCGCGCCTTCACCGAGGAGTTCCGCTGCGGGGCGTGCGGCGCCGCGCTCGAGCGGCCGCAGCCGCTGCTCTTCTCCTTCAACCACCCGCTGGGCGCCTGCGCGGAGTGCAAGGGCTTCGGCAACGTCCTGAAGTACGACGAGTCGCTCGTCGTCCCCGATCGCGCGCTCAGCCTCGGCGCGGGCGCGATCGAGCCGTGGACGCACCCGTCGGGCAAGTGGTATCAGCGCGAGCTCGTCCGCGCCGCGCGGCGCGCCGGCGTGGACCTGGATGTCCCGTGGGAGCGCCTCGGTGAGCGCGAGCGCCGGCTCGTCTACGCCGGCGACGGCAAGTTCCCCGGCATCAACGGCTTCTTCGAGGAGATCGAGTCCTACCGCTACAAGCTGCACGTGCGCGTCTTCCTCTCACGCTATCGCACCCAGTCCCCCTGCCCCGTGTGCGCGGGCGCGCGGCTCAAGCCGGCCGCGCTCGCCGTGAAGGTGGCGGGGCTGACCATCGCGGAGTTCACGGGCCTCACGATCGAGCGCGCGGCGGCCACCGTCGAATCCCTGAGCCTCACGGCGTGGGAGGCGGCGGTCGGGCGCGAGATCCTGCGCCAGCTCGCGGCCAAGCTGACCTTCCTGCTGCGCGTTGGCCTGGGCTACCTCACGCTCGGCCGCCAGACCCGCTCGCTCTCGGGCGGCGAGGCGCAGCGGATCAACCTCGCGAATCAGCTCGGCTCCCAGCTGGTCGGAACTCTCTACGTGCTCGACGAGCCGTCGATCGGACTCCACGCTCGCGACACCGCGAGGCTGGCCGACCTCTGCCGCGAGCTCGCCACGGCCGGCAACACGGTCGTCGTCGTCGAGCACGACCGCGCCTTCATCGAAGCCGCCGACCACGTGATCGAGCTTGGTCCGGGCTCGGGCGAGCGCGGCGGCGAGGTGGTCTTCAGCGGCTCGCAGGACGAGTTCCGGAAGACCACGCGCTCGCTCACCGCGCGCTATCTCACCGGGCGCGAGTCGATCCCCGCCCCGCTCTCGCGCCGCCCGGGCCGCCGCCAGCTCGTCCTCACCGGCGCGCGCGAGCACAACCTGAAGGACCTCACGCTGCGGCTGCCGCTCGGCACCCTCACCGTCGTCACCGGCGTGTCGGGCTCCGGCAAGTCCACGCTCGTGCACGACACGCTCTATCGCGCCGTGGCGCGCGCCTTCAAGACCGAGTTCCAGACGCCGGGCGCCTACACCGCGGTGACGGGCATCGAGTACCTCAAGGGCGTGCGGCTCATCGACCAGGAGCCGATCGGGCGCACGCCGCGCAGCAATCCCGTGACGTACGTGAAGGCCTTCGACGAGATCCGCAAGCTCTACGCCGCCCTGCCGCGCGCCAAGGCGCTGGGGCTCGGCGCCGGCGCGTTTTCCTTCAACGTGCCGGGCGGCCGCTGCGAGTCGTGCCAGGGCGACGGCTTCCAGAAGCTCGAGATGTACTTCTTCGAGGATGTGTACGTGTCCTGCCAGGAGTGCGAGGGCCGCCGCTATCGTCCCGAGGTGCTCGGCGTCAAGCATCGCGGCAAGTCGATCGCCGACGTGCTCGCGCTCACGGTGGACGAGGCGGTGGATTTCTTCGCGGCCACCCCGGCCCTCTCGCGCCGCCTCCGCGTGCTGCAGGACGTCGGGCTCGGCTACCTGCGGCTCGGGCAGCCCGCCACCACACTCTCGGGCGGCGAGGCGCAGCGGCTGAAGATCGCCGCGGAGCTGGCCGCGCGCGCCGCCGGCGAGATGCTCTACGTGCTGGACGAGCCGACCACCGGCCTGCACCTCGACGACATCAAGAAGCTGCTCGTGGTCCTCCACCGGCTGGTGGACGCCGGCAATACCATCGTCCTCGTCGAGCACCAGCTCGACGTCATCCGCGCCGCCGACTGGGTGGTGGACCTCGGTCCCGAGGGCGGCGATGAGGGCGGTGAGATCGTGGCCGAGGGCCCGCCCGAGGTCGTCGCGCAGACGGCGGGCTCGTACACCGGAAAATTCCTGGCTGAGATCCTGCCCAAGAACGGCGTGCCGAAGAACGGCCGGAAGTGATCTTTTACGGCTGGCGAATCGTCGCCGCCGCCTTCGTCGTCCTCTTCACCGCCTACGGCGCTCAGTACTGCTTCGGCGTCTTCTTCGCCGCGCTGCTCGACGAGTTCCAGTGGAGCCGTGCCGGCCTCTCCGGCGTGTTCTCGCTCTACGCGTTCGGCTACTGCATCGTCGGGTTTCCCGCCGGCCGGTTGACCGACCGCTGGGGCCCGCGCGTCGTCATCACCGCCGGGGCGCTCTTCCTCGGCATCGCCCTCGCGGCCATGGCGCTCGTCACGCGGCTCTGGGAGCCGTACGTGCTGTACGGTGTCCTCGGCGCCCTCGGCATGGGCACCGCCTACGTGCCCTGCAACAGCACGGTGGTGAAGTGGTTCGCGCGGCGCCGCGGCCTCGCCGTCGGCGTCGCCTCCACCGGCGGCTCGCTCGGGACGTTTGCGCTGCCGCCGCTCGCGCACTGGGTCGTCGCCGCCGTCGGCTGGCGCATCGCCTACGTCGGCTTCGGCGTCGGCGTGTTCGCGGCGCTGGCGCTGGCCGCCACCGTCATGCGGCGCGATCCGAGGTCGATGGGCCTCTCGCCGGACGGCGTAGAGGTGACACCCGCGCGGCCCGACGCGCGAGCGGGTCGCGCATGGAACCTCGGCCGCGCGATGGGCACGAGCGTCTTCTGGCTGATCGCGGCGGCCTTCACGGCGACGTGGCTGGCCGTGTTCATCCCGCTCGTGCACCTCGTGCCCTTCGCCCGCGACCTCGGCTACACCGCCGGCACCGGCGCGTGGCTCGTCAGCGCGCTGGGCGCCGGCGCGGTGGTCGGCCGGCTCGCGATGGGCCCCGTCTCGGACCGCGTGGGCCGCCGCCCGGCGCTCGTGGCGGGGACGACCCTCCAGGCGGTCGCGTTCCTGGCCTTCTCGGCTGTGCAGGGGCTCGACGGCCTCGTCCTCACCGCCGCCGCCTTCGGCTTCTCCTACGGCACGATCTCGGCCCTGTTTCCGGCGATCGTCGGCGATTTCTTCGGACCGGACCAGGCGGGCACCCTGGTGGGTTTCCTCTTCATGCTGGCCGGCTCGATCGCGGCCTGGGGCCCGTTGGCGGCGGGGCTCGTCTACGACGCCACCGGCGGCTATGGTCTGGTCTTCCGGCTGGCGGCCGCGGCGAACGTGGTGGCGGCGGTCCTCTTGGGCCTTGCGCGGCCACCCCGAAACTAGGTAAAGTTCTTGCAGCCGGACCCCGCGCAGCCGGTGGGAAAAAGTTTTCATGGGTTGTGAGTAGGTTCTGGAACAACCTATACTCGCGGCACAAATCTGGGTTTGCGGCAGAAGTTGGCGCCGAGGAAGAACACCCATCGAATGAGAACGGATCTCCAGCTCTCGAACGGTCGCGCCAGTGGGCTCGTCGACGTCCTCGACCGGGTTCTCGACAAGGGCCTGGTCGTGGCCGGGGACGTCAAGATCTCCCTCGCCGAGGTCGAGCTACTCACGATCCGGATACGTCTGATCGTCTGCTCCATCGACAAGGCGCAGGAGATCGGCCTCGACTGGTGGAAATACGACGCTCACCTCGCCCCGAACCGCAATCGTCTGTCTGCGGAAAATGATGAGTTGCGCCGCCAGGTGCGGCTGCTCGAGCGCAAAGTCGCTTCGCTCACGTCGCGCAAGGGTGGCAACACCCGGCGCGACGGTGGTCGCGACGCGAACCGACAAGGAGACTGAGCGATGCCAGTCGAACGGACAAGCGGCGGCACAAGCCTCATCGACGTCCTCGACCGTGTGCTGGACAAGGGCATCGTCATCGACGCCTGGGTCCGCGTCTCGCTCGTCGGCATCGACCTGATCACGGTCGAAGCCCGGGTCGTCGTGGCGTCGATCGAAACCTACCTCAAGTATTCCGAGGCCGTCGGCTCACTCACGCCCGCGTCGAGGCCCGCGATCGACGGCCGGGGCAGCGAGGCGGTGATTGCCGAGAATGCGGCCCTGCGGGCCCAGATCGCGAGCACGCGCCGCGAGGGCACCGCCGCGCGGAGACTGCGCCGGCCGTGAATCGAAATGCCGCGCTGCGCACCGTGGCGCGGCGCCGGGCCAAGGTCGACGCCTCCGATCGGTTGAAACTGGCGGAGGCGCTGCTCGGGACCGATGATCTCGCGACCTGTGCCCAGCGCGCGCTGGACTGGCTCGGCCGCTCGGCCGGCGTCACGCGCGGCCTCTGTCTCGTAGGATCGCCGGACACCCCCACCGTTCTCGAGCCCATCGCCACACTCGGCGTGCGCGGCCCGCGCGTCCAGTCGTTCACGCTCGATCTCGAAGCCCAGGACGATCCGCTGGTCGCCGCCAGCATCGGCCTCGGAGCGAGCGTCTTGGGCCAGAACGGCCGGCCGGCACCACGGACGCCGCTCGAGTCGGGCCGTTTCATCGCCGCCCCGCTCCACGCGCGTCAGACGCTCGAGGAGTACCCGGTCGGCCTGCTGCTCGTCGCGCCGAGCGACCCGGACGTCGAGGCCGAGGCGAAGTGGGTCGCGGGCCTGCTCGGCCCGCGCCTCACCGCGCTGCGGGCCGCCCAGCGCCGGCTGGAGGGCGAGCGGCGCATTCTCCGCGAGCGGACGCTGCTCTACAACATCATCAACGCGGTGTCCGACCCGATCCTCCTGACCGACACCGAGGGCCGCATCACCGTCGCCAACGCGCGCGCCGAGGCGTTGCTCTCGGCGGGCGAGGACGAGAGCGAGGGGCGGCGCCGCGCCATCGCGCTCAACAACATGCTCTTCTCCTCGGCCCTCACCCGGCGCGCCATCGAGGGCGCCGAGCCGTGGCGCCACGAGCTCCTGCTCGTGGACCCGGTCGACGGCTCCGACCTGCTCTTCGAGCTGCTCAGCACCGTCACCGTGGACCCGCGCGAGGGCACGGGCATCGTGTCCATCCTCCGCAACGTCACGGACCTGCGCCGGGCCACCCAGGAGATCGAGGAGAACTATCGCAAGCTGCGGCTGGCGGAGGCGGACGCCCGCGCCGAGCGCGACCGCCTCGACCTCATCATCGACTCGGTGGCCGACCCGATTCTCGTCACCGACCCGAACGCCAACATCGTGATGATGAACGCGCCCGCCGAGCGCCTGTTCACGGCCGATCCCGCCGCCGGCGCGGAGGCGCGCCGCACGGTGCAGGCGAACGACGCGCACTTCTCCTCGTTCGTGTCGAACCTCTTCTTCGAGCCGGGGGCGATGCGGCGCAGCGGGTCCATCGGTCTCGTGGACCCGCGCACCGGCGCCCCCCTGCCCGTGGAGGCCATCTCCGGCAAGATCGTGTCGGAGCACGGCGAGGTCACGGCCATCGTGACCATCCTGCACGACCGCACCGAAGAGCTGGAGCGCGCGCGCCTGTACGAGCAGCTCAAGCGCGCCTCCAGCGAGCTGGAGCAGAAGGTCCGCGAGGCCACCGCCGAGCTGACCCGCCAGAACGAGCTGCTGCGCCGCTCACACTTCGAGATCGAGCAGGCGTCGGCGGCCAAGTCGCAGTTCCTGGCGAACATGTCGCACGAGTTCCGCACGCCGCTCAACGCGATCCTCGGCTACACGAGCATGCTGCTCAAGGGCGTGACGGGCGAGCTCACGCCGCACCAGCGGCGCAACCTCGAGCGCGTGGACAGCAACGCGCACCACCTGCTGGCCATCATCAACGACATCCTCGACATCTCCCGCATCGAGGCGGGCAAGATGCCGCTCACCCTCACGCAGTTCGACCTCAAGGACCTCGTGGCCGAGGTGCTGGCCGAGGTGGAGCCGATCATCTCGCGCTCCCAGCTGGCCGTGACGAGCCACCTGGCCGGCGACGTCCCGCTGCTCAAGACCGACCGCCAGAAGATCAAGCAGATCGTCATCAACTTCCTGACCAACGCGATCAAGTTCACGCCGCAGGGATCGGTCGAGGTGCGCGCCGGGTACATGCTCGATATGGACCACATCGCGATCTCCGTCGCGGATACCGGGATCGGCATCTCGCCCGAGGACCGCGAGCGGATCTTCGAAGATTTCCGCCAGGCCGACAACTCGCCCACCCGCGAGTACACGGGGGCCGGTCTCGGGCTCGCCATCTGCCGGCGTCTGGCCGGCATGCTCGACGGGGCCATCACGCTCGAGAGCGAGGTCGGCCGTGGCTCGACCTTCACGCTCTCCGTGCCGCGCGAGGTGAAGCGGGCATGAGCCCGCGGCGGGCCGCGGTGGCCAAGGCGACGCCGGTGGCGGCGAAGGCGCCGCTGATTCTCGTCGTCGACGACTTCGCGGACAACCGCGAGATGTACAGCCAGTTCTTGTCATTCTCCGGCTATCGCGTGGCGGAGGCCCAGAACGGCCACGAGGCGCTCGAGAAGGCGTTTCAGCTCGCACCCGACCTGATCGTGATGGACCTCTCGCTGCCGGGTCTGGACGGCTGGGAGGCGACGCGGCGGCTCAAGGCCGACGACCGCACCCGCGTCATCCCCGTCATCGCCCTGACCGGCCACGCCCTCGCCGGCCACTCGAAGGGCGCGATGGACGCCGGCTGCGACGCGTTCATCACCAAGCCGTGTCTGCCCGAGCGGTTGCTCGAAGAGATCAAGTCGATGCTGAAAGGCTAACCGGACATCCCGGAGAGAGGACCCTAGCGATGCCTCCCAAGCCGAAACCTTCCCGCCGCTCCCGCGGCCGGCCCGCCCGGACGGCGGACAAGAAGGAAAAGGCCGGGCCGCGCAACGGTAGCGCCGGATCCCGGGTCATCCGCGAGATGTCGCCGCGGACGGTGCCGGCCGTGCCGAAGGCCGGCGCGAAGCCCGTGGAGAGCCGCGGCAAGTACGTGTACTGCGTCATCCGGTCGGAAGATGCGCTGCGCTTCGGCGCCATCGGCCTCGGCACCGTTCCCGCCGAGATCTCGACCGTGCATTACAAGGACATCGCGGCCGTCGTCTCGGACACGCCGATCGAGGTCCTCGACGCCACCCGCGAGAACGTGCTGGCCCACGAGCGCGTGAACGAAGCGGTCATGCGCGACCACACGGTCATCCCGATGTCGTTCGGCACCGTGTTCAAGACGCGCGACGACATCATCGAGCTGCTGCGTGGCGCCTACAGCGCGTTCATCGACGTGCTCCTCAAGATGGAGGACAAGGTCGAGTTCGGCCTCAAGGTGCTCTGGGAGCGCGACGAGGTCGTCAAGCAGATCGAGCGCGAGGAC
>Ga0209234_1000492_pt1 | contig 13590 bp, 7 predicted proteins | sample GraSoi013_1_20cm_2_FD_185816 | JGI IMG/M metagenome (GOLD analysis project Ga0209234, IMG submission 185816) | Grasslands soil microbial communities from the Angelo Coastal Reserve, California, USA - Sample 08_20_2013_1_20cm (SPAdes) (version 2) | ecosystem: Environmental > Terrestrial > Soil >... | reverse complement strand
CCTTCTTCTCGCTTGTATTAATCATCTGTGCCCTCGTGCTTGCGGCACGCTTTCGCTGCTCCTGGCGATTCATCCGTAAACTAGTCAATGCTGACGCATCAATCGCGCTTTCACCACCCTGTATCGCGAATTGTGGCCGCAGATGCGAACGCAACCACTGAAGACCAATCGTGAGAAACTCTAGACTGGCGAGACGACGGGTAGCAATATCGATCGGCAATAATAGCGCTGCCAGTGTGAGCAACAGGAATGTAAGGGGAACAGCCGCGGAAACCGGAGCCAGGTTTGCTGAAAATGCTTTACTGCTATCGTTTGGTCCCAACAAGGCCCCACCGCCGGCGCGAGCCAGTAGCGTCAGGAAGCGCGTATCTGTCCCCATCATGCGATATTCGGGGGAGTAAGGCACCACCATTCCAGTCGTTGTTGTCAGTTGGCTTGTTGCCCCATGCCAGGTGACTTGCAGCAAGTAGGCTCCTATATACTTGATTGGAAAGTTCCCCTCCCAGCGCTGTGGAGCCGTTGGCTGTAAGGTGATCGTTTCCTGTGATAAATTGGGCGCGATGATCCTGACCTTCACCTGCTGGTTGACTGCCGAAGCCGTGCTTGTGCCTGGAGGAATATCGACAGTAAGATGTCCGCTGTCTCCTATAACCGTCGCGTTGACATCGAGCGCGCTGTCGGGTGAGGGCAATGTCCACGTCACGAGATTGGCCCACCATCGTGCCGCGTCATTCCATTGCAGCCAGTTGGCTGTCCACAGCCCCAGCGCGTCACTCGTCCAGGCCGCTACGCGTCCCAGTCCGTACTGCCAGACTGCCAGCACAGGGTCATCCTTGTGACTGATGAGCACCATCTGTGCCGTTGTTTTAGGCGTGGTTGCTACATAACCGTTTAGTGCTGGAAAAGCGCCTAGCCCTGTCACGATCGGATGATTGCCAACAAGTGCCGGTACGAAGGACTCATTGATGATTGCTCGTCGCGTGGCCTGTTGTGTCTCTTTGAGCAGGATTTGTGGAATAGCTGTAGGGTTGTCCGCCCTGTAGAAACGTCCCTTGCCCAGCGACGCGATTTGCTGCATCAACCCTAACTCTTGATAAGAGTCGGCATTGGTTGCAACCGTCGAGACGGTGATATGCTCGCTCGCCATGCGCAGCAACTGCGTATTTAACTGCCCATTTTCAAAGGTATCGCCGTCGCCTAGCAGTATCACATGCTGTAATTTCGCGTTCGTGCCATGCAGGACCGTCTCAGCGTTCGTAAAATCGGGCAGATAACTTCCGGGGTCGCATGGTTGCATCGAATCGATCACCTGGTCAATTGCTCCTCGATTGGTGACATGCTGCATCGCTGATACAAGCGAGCCACATCCCGCGGAGATAGCTACCTGGTCCCGAGGTGTCAGGAGACCGACCACCCCTTTGGCAGCTTCTTTAGAAATATTGACTCCAGTATCATCCTCCAGGTTCTCGATGATCAGCACAACGGCAATGCTAGGCGTATCCTTGTGCTGTGGGATATCCATGCTTACAGGCAATGCCTGCTCCAGTGGAGTTCCAGCGTACCCTCCCACGCCGTAGCTGCTTTCTCCTCCGCTCACGACAAGTCCTCGCCCGAGGTCGCGCACATACGCTTGCAGGGTCTGCATACGCGCTGTCCCCAGCGATACCGCCGGAACATTGGCCAGTACCACCGAACTATAGCCAGCCAGGCCGTCGAGTGTGATTGGAACATCATTTGGGGTACCCACTGTGACCTGTATTTTCGTTGCTTGCAGCGCGGCGATGATATTATGTCCTGCGCCTGGTGTTCCCTCGATGACCAGCACGTGGGGCGGTCCCTCGACATTGACATACGCGGCGGCCTCGTTATTGGCCAGGATAGTATCCTGCGCTGCTTCCAAAGTGACCCTGAAGGTATGAAAACCCGGCGGCGGAGCCAGCAGCCTGAAGTCAATTTCCTGCGCGCCAATCGCGAGGCGTGTTGGCAACTGGAACAAAAGCGATTGATCGAGATACAGCCGTAATGTAGCTGGCTGTGCCACATTGCTGAATATTTTCGTATGCAGCAGGAATCGTTCGTTTGTACGCAAGAGCGCCGGCGCATCGAGACCGTCAATGCGCGCCTCCGCTCCCTGATAGCCAGGCAGTGGCACGATATCTAAGCGTATACCCTCCTGTTGCAGCAGTTGGGCCTCCTGCAACGTGTCCCCTAGATTCTGTTGACCATCGCTCAAGAGCACGATACGGCGCTGGCTATCGCCTGGTAAGATGGCCGCTGCCAGCCGTAGGCCGGCCGCCAGGTCGGTATAGTTTGTGTCGGGCGTGGATTGAAATTGGTTGAAGTTGACCTGGCTCTTGACCGACTGTTCCACAAGGGCGTTGCGTCCAACGGCCACGATTCCCACCTGGTCGTCGGGTCCTTTGTGCTTTAGCGCCGCGCTGATCCACCCTTCGATGAAAGCGCGCTGCGTTGCCGTGCTTGCTGAAATATCCCCCACGAAGACCACCGATTGCCGCGCTACTGGTTGTGACCATGCCGCTCCCGCCAGGGCGCAGATGACCAATGTAAATAACGCCAGTCGACAGGCCAGGATCAGGCGTCGCTGTCCCCTGGGAAATGGCAGCGCCATGTTGCGCCATGCCAGGTACACCAGAATGCATACTGGCACTAAGAGCAACAGGAGCAAGGGCTGTTCAAATGTTAGCATGGCGTTCCCTCATCAAGTATAGAGCCCCTTCTTGCGCCGCCTCGTTATCTTAGCCAGGCGCTTCCTGGCAGCCCTGTAGCTGTGCTCCAATCGTTCCTGTACGTCGCCAATCAATCCAGGAGTATTCCGTGTCACTCCCCGGCGAGGGCGTGAAGACGAACTATTTCCTCCTTTACTCTTGCTTGCGGCAGTTGCTGCCGAACCCTGTTGTCGGTAGCCACGGCTAAATAACCACCATTCGATGCAGAGGATCAGCAGGAGGAGCGCGGCTATCCACGGCCATATTTCTCGTAACACCCTGGGCACAGCATTATTTCCCGGCGAAAAGTCGCTGCTGTGCGCTACCGGCAGTTGACTGGCCGGTGCCAGTCGTGATTGTTGTGGGTCGAACAGGTTGACCGCGAAGGCCCCGCGCTTCACCTGGCCGTGCACCTGCTGTACCACCTGGTAGATGCCGATAGTATTGGTCTGCGCGAATGGTGCCGCTGGAAAAGGCGGTGCTACTGTGACAGTTTTTTGATCAGGAGCGGTAATCGTTACCTGGTCAGCCCCCGGCCATGTCTGTACCGTCACCGGCAGGTCAGGTGATACCTGTCCATCTCCCGTCACAGGCGGCGGTAGAAACCAGTTGACCATATTATTGATCAAAATGGGGAAACCTGGTTGGAGCGGCAGATCACTGTCGTGCAGATCAAAACTCAACGCGGCGATGCGTCTGTTGTCGTTCTCACCCGCGATCAAAAGTGGTGTCTCAGGTGTACTGATCACCGGCTGCGCCCATAATACCGGCGTGAACAGGTGGCTGGAACGCAGCACGTGAATACTGCTCAAATCTACATTGTCGAGCAGGCTTGTGCCACCGCGGCCCGCGCCAATATGGCTCACTTGTATTTCAGGTCCCGACTTCCCAAAGATATACGAGCCTTCAGGCGGGTTGACGAAGAATGCTCCTCCAGCAGGCAACGTTGCCGGTACAAAACCGTCGAAGATGGTCAGGTCAAAATTGCCTGCGTTGACAACGTACTGATCAGGCGTCGTTTTGTACAGGTCAATAGCCGGCTGTAGCGCCAGCGCAGACTGCAGAAAGCCGTTCCCTTTTGTGACGAGTAGCACGCGTCCATGCATTGACCCGCCGACGATAGCCCATGCCTCGTGATCGACACTCAGCGTATCCTGGCCTAGAATCTGAGCGTGGAGAAAGCGCGCAGTGGGCGGCAGCGGCCCCCACTGGAGAGCTCCACTGGCTCCCGCTCCCAGGGTGATCGTCTGTACATTGACCAGCCTGCCATCAGCATACAGTTCAACCGGAATCGACCGCTGCACGTGGCTGTAATTGGCGACCTGCGCCAGCGCTACCAGGTTCCCCTGCAAGGAACGCGCAGCGAGCGCTAGCAGCGCCACGTTAGGAGCATCGGTACCAATGCGAAAATAGCTGACGGGAAATGGCAATACCAGTGTTTGATCGGGTGACAAAACATGCCCATCTCCAATCACCAGCACCTGTATATTTGTGCGTCCCGCCGCCAGCGAAACGGCCAGTGAAAGCGCCTGTTCAAGGTCAGCATCCTGGTTAGTAACCTTTGCTCGCTGCAGTGCAGCCATGATCTGTCCCCTGTCCTGTGATAACGCAACCAGTACCTGTGGTGTGTGAGCCATGCTGATAAGTGAGAGGTGGTCATTGGGACCCAGATTGTCAACCAGGTCGGCAATCTGACTCTTCGCCACTTCAAATCTGTTTGGCGTAACATCGGTGGCCTGCATACTTGCCGATGCCTGCAGGATAATGATTGTGTTGCCACTGATTGGACTGCGCAGAAAAATGGCTGGTCGCGCCAGTATGAGCACAATCACCAGCGCTGCCAGTAACTGGAGCAACAGCAGCGGAGTGATGCGCAGCCGTTGCCACGGACGACTAGCCTGCAAATCCTGCAGCGCCTGTTGCCAGAGCAGCGTGCTGCCAACGACACGGTCTTGCCGCTTCGGCCGCATGAAATAGAGCAAGAGGATGATCGGAATAATAATACCAAAGGCCAGCGCCGCGGGGACAAGAAAACTCATGCCATCTCTTTCTCAGGCAGCCGTAAAGTCTGCTGCTACATATCATTTGACAAGTTCAACCTGTCGCAATAGTCGCTGTACAACGTCGATCACAGTAGTATCACTCGGAATCATCGTATAAGTCATCGCGTAAGTGTGAGCGAATGCGGCCAGTTCCTGCGTGAACGTCCCTAACCGCTGCCTGTACGCCTGTAGAACCGCCGGTGAAATGCTCACATCGATATTACCCACCCCTTCACTATCTTGCAGCCGCCAATCGCCTTGTATATCTGGTTCCAGTTCATCCGGCGCCAGTATTTGCAGCAGCGCTACTTCCTGTCGTAACTGGCGCACTGCCCGTATCCCCGCCTGGTACCCTCCTGGTGCCAGGAAATCAGAGATGACGATCGTCAGTCCGGGCCTGGTCACGATTCTCCCCAGGTCATACAGGGCTCGATTCAGGTCTGTCGTGCCCGAACGTGGCAAGCGGCTCAGAAATTCACCGACGCTCCACACCGCGTGCTTTCCGCTGCCTGCGCGCCGGTACGCCGCCAGCTTATCCGTCAGCGTTCCCACGATTACCGTATCCTCACATTTCAGTGCGACGTATGCCAGCGCCGCCGCCAGGGACGTTGCCAGTGTTGCCTTCGGTGGATTGCCATAATACATGGAATCAGAACAATCAACCAGTACCGTCACCGTCAGATTTTCCTCGGCCTCGAAGACGCGCAAGAAGAGCCGCTCCAACCGTGCATAGGCTCTCCAATCGATGCGGCGGAAGTCATCCCCCGGCGCGTACCGTCGGTAATCCGCGAACTCCATCGAAGAACCGGCTAGCGGCGAACGCCGCCTCCCTGGCCGCCCCGACGCCATTGGTCTCCGCGTCAGCAGTGCCAGGCTATCCAGCCTTTGTAGCACCTCAGCCTCTAAAGGGAAGCGAGATTGTGTATTCTCACTCATCTTCTATCTCTTTGATAATCTCCCCAATCACCTCTTCCGCCGTAATTCCCTCCGCCAGTCCATCAAAATTCAGAATCAAGCGATGCCGCAGCGCCGGTAGAGCCACCGCCTGTATATCTTCCAGGGACACGTTAAAGCGACCTTCGAGCAGCGCCCGCACCTTCGAAGTCATAATCATCGCCTGTAGTCCGCGCGGGCTGGCCCCGTAGCGCACAAAACTATGCACCATCTCCGGTGCCTCCGCTGTCTCCGGATGGGTCGCCAGCAGCAGGCGTACCGCGTATTCCTTGAGATGGGTCGCCACCGGCACAGCCTTCGCCGTATCGATCAATCGCGCAAGTTGCTCGCCCGAAGCCATCTGTGTTGCCCGCTTTGTTTGTATGCCCACCGTGGAATCAATAATCTGCAGCAGATTACTTGCGTTAGGGAAACGCACCATGATCTTGAGCAGGAAGCGATCAAGCTGCGCCTCTGGCAGAGCATAGGTGCCCTCCATCTCCAGCGGGTTCTGCGTGGCCAGCACAAAGAAGGGTTTTGGCAAGGGGCGTGTGGCGTCGCCAACGCTTACCGTTCGCTCTTGCATGCCTTCCAGCAGGGCCGATTGCGTCTTGGGAGTCGCCCGGTTGATTTCGTCGGCCAGCACAATATTGGCGAAGATAGGGCCTGGCTGGAAACTGAAAACCCGTTTGCTCCCCGTCGCACTGCCATCGCTTTGTTCGCTGACAATCGTCGTACCCACGATATCGGCTGGCATCAAGTCGGGCGTAAATTGGATGCGCGCGAATTTGAGTGAGAGTGCGTCGGACAGTGTCCGTACAAGCAGGGTCTTACCCAGGCCTGGCACACCTTCTAAGAGCACGTGTCCTCCCGCCAGCAGGGCGAGCAAGAGTTCGCGCACTACCAGCTCCTGGCCAATGACAATCGCGGTAAGCTCCTTCTCTAGCTGCTGGGCGATGTCTATAAACTCCGTAATATCGGACTCGGCGGGTTCCTCTTTTTGAAGATCATCGATAGCAGATTGCGTATCATGCCCGTTCTGTGTACTTACATCCTTCATCGGTACCCTGGGAACCGCATTTTCACCTGTATTTGCCATCAGTTCTCACTGTCCTTCTAATGCTTTGAAATAGCTGTGAACGAGATCTTTCATCGTGGGTGATATCGAGCTGTTATCAATGGCATCGTGTGCCATCTGGTTGTACTGCGCGATGACTTGAGAATATGGTACGGAGCTTCCGTTCTGAACGACGCCGTTGCTGCCATCATTGCTCTGCGTGCTGGTTCCGGAGCCAATCTTCCCTGGTACAGAGACTGGTTCGTTTTTCCCCGGTTTGTTGCCAGGGTTATCTCCCTTCCCTCCTTTATTGCCCTGGCCACCATTGCTTTCCTGGCCCTGTTGTTGCCCCTGTCCTTGTTGCTGTCCTTGTCCCTGTTGCTGTCCCTGGCCCTGTTGTTGCCCCTGGTTCAGTGATCTGGTGCCATCCGTTGCGGGGGCGAGCGCATTAGCCGACTGTTGCAGGCTTTTTGAGACCTGGTTGATGCTGTTGGACTGCGCTTGAGTAGTGGCATCCTGTGCGGCGGCCTTCTGCACGGAGTTGCTCGCGTCAGAGACCTCTCCCGGACTGCCACTTGCGACCGAACGGGCAAGCTGATGGAGAGAGGAGCTTAGATCAGGATTCTGCTGTGCCTGGTTGGCGGCTTTTTCCAGTTGTTGTGCCAGTTGCGCCCGCTGTGCCGGTGTCATCTTGCTCACTTGATCGGCAAGCTTTTTTAATGCTGTTGCTAGCCCCTTGTTATCATTCCCGGCCAGCGCTTGCCCGAGCGCGCTCAAGCTAGCGTTTGGACTGCCCTGCAGCGATGAGCTGGCCGCTTGCTGCGCCTGCACCTTATTAGTAGCCTGCGGATCCCTCAGTTGATTGAGCCTGGACTGTGCTTCAGCAATTGCCTGCTGTGCCTGTGCCTCATTCCTGGCATTTTGCAGTTTTGCCTGTAGCTCACGCAGAATCCGATCGATCTGTGTGCGTTCTGTCGCGGGTGTATTTGTCTGTTGCAAGGCGACAGAACGCACGTGATCGATGGCCGCGATTTGTTTGGCTATACGCGCCTGGAATGCTGCCTGTTGCTGCAGGACACCCGTCATTGGATTCGGCAAGAGCAACAGCAATGCTAGAATGGCGACGACAACTGCCGCCGTAAAAAGGCTCGAGCGCCCGGGTCGCAGTGGGATAGCTGTTCCTGGTGAGTGCTTCCCCAAATGCTTCAAGGCGTCCCGTCGCTGGAGGCCGAAAAGCGGCGCATTTTCGTTACGCATCTCCCATGCCGTGCTCAAGCGATCGTGCAACGAAAGCAAGGCATCAATCAACCGCGTGGCGCGGGCCAGCGAGGGGCGAAACCATAGAGCTGCGCCAAATGCAACGAGCAAACAGGCTATCACGATACCTATGGCCCAATATGGAGCGGTTGCCCATGGCAGCAGACGCGCGACCAGCAGCATGAGACATGCCAGCATCAGCCCCGCGAGCGCGCCTCTCGCCGTCCAGCTTAGTACCTGTTGCAATATCAACCGTGTGCGCCAGGGATGCAGGGCTGCTGTCAATTGCTCGCCACTGCTGCCTGCTATTCTCGAACGAACCTTTGCCTGGCTCGAAGGTGCCGCGCTGGCCATACCTCTCACTCCCTCTTTCTTCAGGTCGTTGCTACCACTTTATCCTTTGGTCGTCTCTTTTCCATCAATCGCGAGAGGCGACCGATAGGATTTGGTTTCACAAGCCACACACTCAGCAGAAGCAATACGATGGTCAGCAATAAGTTGATGATGATGAAGGTGATCCAGGGTGCGAGACTCGTGCCATAGAATGAGTACGAACCAAGTGGCGATCCTGGCCCTAATGTAAATGTGCTGATCATAGCAAGAATAGGATTACCGATAAAGATCAGGGTCGCTTGCGCATTGTTATTAAATGGTACATTGAGTTGGAGCAAGAAACTCAGCAGCCAGGGTGTGATTACCCACATGATGCAAAACATGTAGGCTATGGCGGTAGATACTGGGGGACGCTTCAAGAGCGTCGAGCAAAAGAGACCGAAGGTCCCCACTACGATCGCTGTGACAATGAAGACCAGCGTTGTTTGCAGCACCTGTGCGGGCCCTACTCCCCCGAAGAAGAAGACCAGGCTAAAAAGTGGGATAGAGGCAGCTATCAGCAAAAAGGCATTAGCCAGCCCGGCAACCAGTTTGCCCGCTACCAGTTCAAAGGCGGAGAGCCGCGAGCACAACAGCAGGTCAAAGGTATGCCTCTCCTTTTCACCATTGATGCTCGTTGTTGTAAAGGCGGGAGTGATGAACATGATCAGAGAAAGCTGGACAAATACCAGCAGTGTGTAGAGACCATAGCCCAGCGTGCTCACCGTATAACCGTTGGAGGGGTTGTTACGACTGATAAAGAGAAATCCCAGCAGAGTCATCACCAGCAGGTAACTGATAAGCACCCAGATGGTGCGTTCACGGCGCAGCCGTAAGCGTAATTCTTTTGTGAGCAGGGCTACGAAGGTCATGATGGACTGCTTCCTTCCGTAATACTCATGAAAACTTCTTCAAGGCGGCCACCGCTGCTGCGCGGCGCAAAAGAAACAACGGGTATACCCTCATTAATGAGCCTGGCAAGTACGCTGTGCAGCGCCCGGTCGTCACCCGTAAACTCCGCCTGCAACAGGTCACCATTTTCGCTTGTCACGTTATTGATGCCCTCTATTTCTTTGAGCAACGCCGTTGTCTCAGGCACACGCTCTAAAACGCGAATTTCAATCTGCCTACCCCCTCCTATGCGTCGCGTTACATGCTCGACATCTCCTGATACCACCAGCTGCCCTCCCTGGATAATGGCGATGTCGGTGCACATTTCCGCCAGTTCTAGCAGGATATGTGAACTGATAATAATCGTTTTTCCCATTCCCTGCAACGTCCGCAGGAGTTCTCGTAGTTCGACACGTGCACGTGGATCAAGTCCTGAGGCTGGCTCGTCGAGCAGCAATATCTCTGGATCGTGGACCAGTGCCCGTGCCAGGCAGAGCCTCTGCTTCATACCTCGTGAGAGCGTCTCCACGTTTGCATCTCGCCTCGACGAAAGGTCCACAAGTTCAAGCAAATCGTTCACGGTGCTGGCCTGCTTTTTGCGTGGGATACCATGGATTCCCGCATAAAATTCGAGGTATTCTACCGCGGTCAGGTCGGGGTAAACACCGAAAAAGTCCGGCATATAGCCGACCTTTCTTTGAATGAGGGCCGGTTGCCTGACAACCTCTTCGCCATCGAACCAGACTTCTCCTCTAGTCGGCGCTAGCAGCGCCGCCAGGATACGAATGAGCGTTGTTTTCCCAGCTCCATTTGGACCAATCAACCCGTAAATCGAGCCTTGCGGTATCTGCAAGCTGAGACCTTTCAGCGCGTCAACTTTACGATAGCTTTTATAAATATGCTGTATCTTGATCATAATGCCCTTTTCTCAAGAGGCGTTGCCTTGCAGGTCGAGTGTTGGCTTGCCAAAGAGTATGGTACCTGCTGTGCTATCCTGATTTGATAGTTGCAAAAGTACTCGCCCATCCGAGCTGATATACGCTTTTGTATCTGACGTCGAAAACGTAGTCCCACTGACTTGTATCGTATCCCACGCACCTGTCTCCCAGTTATATAAGTGCACCTGCAGCCGGCTCGCATCAACGACTGGCCCTGTAGAGGTCACATTAGGTTGGCTGTTGATTTGTGTGAGGTTGGTGGGTTGTGAAAACCGTAAACTGCTGACCTGTTGTTTTGCCCCTGGAGGCACAGCGTACTCGAAAGTCGTACTGCCTGTACTCATCGTATAGGCTCCTCCATACTCATATTGTACATTGGTGCCCTGTACATCGATCAGTTGTCCCGTAATAAGGTTTGTCGGCAAGTTTGTTGCGCTGGAGAGATATACACTCAGGGGCGACTCTATCAGGGTCTCCTGCAGTCCCACTGGAGAAAAGCCATTGATCATCACCTGGTTCGTTTCCTCTGTCGGTTGATCCGCCCAGCCAATCAGCGTGGCGGAAGAACCTGCCATCAACAATGGATCGCTGCCATCTGCCACCGCAAGACCTGAACCTCCATTGTAATAGATGGCATTACCATTCGAATACGCGACGACTCTACATGTGCCGCCACCACATCCATTAGAGAGTCCATTTTCACCACTTAGCGCTGTCAAAATCGCCATATGACGTTGTAACTCGTTCGGCGGTGCTGTACTATTCATGTTGATGCCATAAGGGGTAGTCAGGCCATTGCTATTAGCCATGTCATCAGCGAGCGACATTCCCGGATTGGCGGAAGCATTGTTGATGCGCAGGTTGATTTCCGTGCTCTGGCCTGCCGCTAGATGCCCGATACGCGCGAAGCTATTGGTCATTAGCACATAAACATCACTCAACCCGTAATTGAGTGTATTGGTAACTCTCCCGCTCAAAGTGCCGTCCCGCAACACTAATTGCGAAACGATACCACCACGTACCTGGCTGTCCTTATCCACGAGTAGCGAGCGTGTGGTCGAAAAACTTACCCCTTGTAGACTCACTTCCGTTCCGTTCTGCCCGGATGAAATCGTTGCCTGTGTTCCTGAATCTGTGGGCGGCCCCTGGTTGTTCTGATCTATCGCGGGCTGAACCAGGCCATTGCCTGGAATGTACACGTGGTAATCGCCCTGATTCAGGAGAAAAACTCCCATATATGTCGTAATGTGAGCAGATGATCCCCCATTGTTCAGTTGAACGATCGAGACCCTGTTGCTTAATATCGCTGCACCCTTCTGCTGAATGGCTATCCCATACGTGAGCAAGGAGAAGATAACGATACTGCTCAGCACGATACGCCAGTTCCAGTCGCGTTTCTTGCGCCAGCGGATGATCAGGAAACGCACCGGCCCAAGGATAACAAGATACCCAAGCACCAATACTATGAGCAACCACGGTGAAGGGAAGGCATTTGTCAGCAGGTTTTCCAATACTCCTCCCAGACCAGCCGTTAGCAACGCGCTGCTTGCGGAAAAACCATTAGTGGTATTGAGCAGCTTATTCCCCAACGCGCGTTGGATAAGTCCCTTCCACAGTGTACTTGCCCCTCCCCAATTCACTACAGGATCCAAAGTTGGATCGAATGCCAGGTAGCAGATAATACCATTTCCCTGGTGTTCCTGCACAATGAGCGGAATCCCCCCTGCTGCCAGGACAACGGTTCTTTGCGCCGTCTTGTCGGTTCTCGGGTCTAAGATCGCTGTGCTGATTGGTATGGCAGCATTTGTCGTCGCCGGAACGACATGTTGGCCAGTTCCCGCACTGGGAGGTCCTGCAACCGGCAGGATTTGTGTCCCTGCTGGCAGTGTACCGGTCCCCATATTTGTCAATGGTACCATACTGGTGGGTAGTGCGCTGAGGGTTCGCTTCCATTCGGGTCCACCCACTTCAATCAGTGCCCCTCCCTGGTTGACCCAGGTCTGTAAAGCGATCAACTGCTTGTTGCTCAGCGTACTCGTTGTGAAGTTGTCCAGCACAATCAAGTCAAAATTATTCAATACCGCTGCTGTTGTCGGCATGGTGCTGGCATTGAGCATCTCAACAATCATTGAGCCACCCTGGTTGGGCAGGGCGATACTGTAGAGAGGATTAAAACCTGTGTTCTGATCGGAGAGAATCCCTACAAAAGCATCATTTGATCCGAGCGAGGTAATAGTGCTTATTTGCGAGCGCACCACATTCCCATCGCTATCGAGCAGCCTGACTTTGATATGCTGCGGCCCCACCCCACCAAGATTGATTGGTATATACGTGGTTATCTGTTTTTGCGCGCCGTTGGCCAGGTTGATTGGCTCGCTGTAAAGAGATGCTATCGCAGCGTTGCTGAACCCGCCATAAGGAGCCGGAGCATTCACTGAAAGTGATCCACTGAAATCCGCACCGCTATTACTCAATGTAACCTGGAATGGCACCCAATTTCCATCCCTATAGCGCGCGTTGAAACCCGCGTTCACCTGCATGGTTGGTCCGTCAGCCACTGCTTTTGCTATATGTGCCGATACGCCTGGAAAAGAAAGCATAACAGCAATGCCCAGCGTGAAGATCAGGCAGCACCTGAACATCATTCCAGGAGCAGGTCCGCGCAGTAATCGTAGATTCCAATTCAACATAGCCGGCGCCTCTCTATAATCATCTGGCTCTAGAGCCGGGGTTTCTCTCCTTGATAGACACATTTTGATGCCACGACAGGAGGATCGAACATGCTCCCTCCTCTTGATTGTAATAGTAACTTCAAAGGTTCAGCAATCTCTGCTTTTTTCTGTGGAGCATTCAACCACGGCATCATAACGCGCACTTGTTACCTTACGCTGCCTGCCCTATAGCTCTTCCCCCATGACTACCTTGACGCCTTCTGGTCCACCAATAATCGCCCGTTCAGTCATATTAAGGAATAACCCCGTCTCTACCACACCGGCGATACTTTTAAGCTGCGTTTGTAACTCCTCTGGTTCCCGAATCCCACCTGGGAAAGAGCAATCGAGAATCATATTGCCATTGTCAGTAACAAACACCTGGTCCTCTTTATACCGCAATTGGACGATTGCTTCAAGGGCTTCCAGGCGCCTGCGTACGAGAGGTAACGCGAATGGCACTATCTCGACGGGTAAAGGAAAGTGCACTCCCAGTAACAGGACCTGTTTAGTCACATCCCCGACCACTACAAAACGCCGTGCCGCGGAGGCAACTATTTTTTCACGCAAGAGCGCGCCTCCTCCACCTTTGATCAAGCATAATCGAGGATCGATCTCGTCTGCCCCATCGACGGCAAGATCAAGCTCAGGATGCGCGTCGAG
>Ga0209234_1000491_pt1 | contig 13599 bp, 13 predicted proteins | sample GraSoi013_1_20cm_2_FD_185816 | JGI IMG/M metagenome (GOLD analysis project Ga0209234, IMG submission 185816) | Grasslands soil microbial communities from the Angelo Coastal Reserve, California, USA - Sample 08_20_2013_1_20cm (SPAdes) (version 2) | ecosystem: Environmental > Terrestrial > Soil >... | reverse complement strand
GCGACCATGGTGGCGGCGTGGATGAGGGCGGAGATCGGCGTAGGACCTTCCATCGCGTCCGGCAGCCAGACGTGAAGCGGAGATTGGGCGGACTTTCCGACCGCACCGCAAAAGATTAACAGCACACAAATCGTTAGAAATGTCGGATTACTAGTGACGCGCCAGAGTTGCGGAATGATGTCGCCGAAAACGACCGAGCCAGTCGCGCCCCACACCATCAAAATTCCAAGCATGAACCCGAAGTCGCCAATACGATTGGTAATAAAGGCTTTTTTTGCGGCATCGGCCGCGCTATCGCGTTCGAACCAATGACCGATGAGCAAGTAGGAGCAAAGGCCAACCAATTCCCAGAAGATGAACATCATCACGAAATTGTTCGCCAGCACGATCCCGAGCATTGAAAACATGAAGAGCGAGAGCGAGGCGAAATAGCGCGATTTGCCGGGGTCGTCACGCATGTAGCCAAGGGAGTAGATGTGAATGAGCGCACCTACTCCGCTAACGAGAACAAGCATCGTCTTGCTCAGTGAATCGAGCGTGAAACCGATCGGCACTCTCAGGAGTCCGCCAAAATCAATCCACGGAATTTCAGCCGCTCTTATCTCCGGCTTGGCGAACACGACACAGCTGCAAATGAAACTGATTGATACCGCGACGACGGAAATGAACGCACTCAGGCCCGCCGCCCGGCGAGTGACAAGGGCGATGAGAACGACACCGGCCAGCGGCACGAGCAAAACAAGCCAGGGGATCACGCTCATAAACATTTTGGTCCACAAAACATGCGGAAGAACACCAAATTCTCAGAGACAAACATCGTCTGATTCTTGCTTTCTGTTTTCCGCCGTTCGCATCATTCCTGTTTGGTGGACTAGAATTTCAAACTATTAATATCTTCCACGTGGGTGGTGCGACGGGCGCGATAGAGCGCGACAATTATGGCGAGACCGACCGCGACTTCGGCGGCGGCAACGGTAATGATAAAGAAGACCAAGACCTGCGCGTTGTAATTGGGCAGGCCATCGTCGCCGAGACGAAAGCGGGAAAAGGCGACAAGGGAGAGATTGGCCGCATTCAACATCAACTCGAGCGCCATAAAAATGATAATGACATTGCGCCGCAACAGAACCCCGCTAAAACCGATGGCGAACAATACTCCGCTGACAGTCAGATAGTCGCCGAGAGTGGTCATCGCAATTGGCGTTTGCTCAAAACTATGACGCCGATGGTCGCGACAAGAATCAGCACCGCGATTACCTGAAAAGGCAGGTTGTAGTTTCCAAACAACACCAACCCGACGCTGCGGACATCGTCTGTTTGCGGGGAAGCGAGCGGCGGAAAAGTTTGTTTGGCCATTCGGGTGCTACCAATAACAGCAAGGATTTGCACGAGAAGCGAAAACGCGACGAGGAAGCCACCTCCGAAAGCAATCCAATTCAACTTGCGGCGTTCTTCCGCTCGAAGATCGAGCAGCATAATAATGAACAGGAACAGCACCATCACGGCGCCAGCGTAGACAAGCACCTGAATGATCCCGATAAAGAATGCGTCGAGAGACATAAACAAGGCGGAAAGCCCAAGGAAACAAACTACCAAACTGAGCGCACTCGCGATCGGGTTACGGTTAATGACAACGGCTGCGCCGAAGACAAGCATCACGATAGCGAAGAGCCAGAAGAGAAAAGAGGGCATCAAATTAAGTGGAGCGGTGGAGTAATGGAGTATTGGGTGAAAGGAAAACGCGCCCGCGATTCCCAATACTCCAACACTCCATTACTCCAGTGTTTGGTTACTTCTTTTCGTTCCACTTCAAAACGACGCCGTGCATCACGCCGCCAATCTCGAGCAGCTTGTCCTTGTTATGCACCATTTCCGCACGAGTGAGCCCAGTGATGGCGTAATCCTTGCGCAAAAAGATGGCTTGTTCGGGACAGACTTCTTCACACATCCCGCAGAAAATGCAGCGAATCATATCGATATCGAACTCGCGCGGATATTTCTCGACCTTGCTGAAGCGGTCTTTCGCCGGAATTTCGCCCGGCTCGATTTTGATCGCCCGCGGCGGACAGATAAATTCGCAGAGCTGACAAGCAACGCAACGAATGCGCCCGGTCTCGTCTTTCACCAAAGCGGGGGCACCGCGATAGTGTTCCGGCAGCTGCGGATCCCATTTTTCTTCGGGATATTGCATCGTCACCTTGGTGCGGCCGAAGAGCATATCCTTGAAATGCCGGAGAGTGATCGCCATCCCTGCCACGATCGTCGGCAAATACAATCGCTCGGACCAGGTGAGTTTCGGTCGTGGAACGGTGATAGCCATATCAACTCCTGCTCCTGCTCGTAATCATAATCCGCTCGACCGATTTCGATTACAATGAGTAGCCAGTCTGGAGATTGTCATATAAAGAACGGAACGACGGTAATGTGTCGGAAGGGCTAAAGAAGAAGATTAAGAATACGAATAAGATTAGGATTAAGCTCTGGGTTATTGGTCGAAAAAGGGGATGATGGCGGCGGCGCAGAAAATGTTGACGAGCGCGATCTCGAAAAAGAAAACCCAGCCCAGCCGCATCAACTGATCGTAGCGAAAACGGGGCAGAGTGAAGCGGACCCAGATAAATACAAAAAGGAGCGCCGTAATTTTAGCGAAGAAAACGAAAATGTTAATAAGACCAAAAAACCACCCGCGGGAACCGTCGGGGATGCCGGGGAAATGCCAGCCTCCAAGAAAAAGGGTAACGATAATGGCCGACCCGGTGATCATGGCAGCATATTCCCCGAGGAAAAAGAGGGCGAACTTCATCGAGCCGTATTCGGTGTGATAGCCGCCGACCAATTCCGTTTCCGCTTCCGGGAGATCGAATGGCAACCGGTTTGTTTCCGCGAATATGGCAATAACAAAGATAGTGAACGATATCCACATCGGAATAGCCAACAGCCAACCGAGCGGATTTTTCCAGTCACCGGCAAAGGGAAGTATCATCCAGCCATGATTAATCTGATATTGCACAACTTCCGTTAGCCGGAGATTGCCAACGAGAAGGAAAATCGGGATCACCGCAAGACCTAACGAGAGTTCGTAAGCGATCATCTGCGAGCTCGAGCGCACTCCACCGAGGAAAGGATATTTCGAATTGGAGGCCCAGCCGGCAATAACGATTCCGTAAACAGCGAGCGACGCGATCGCAAAAACGAATAGCACGCCGACGTTGATGTCCGCGATCACCATTGGCACGCCAAAGAGGGTGCTGCCAAACGGGACCACCGCGATCGTCGTGATGGCCGGCACCATCGCGAGACAGGGCGCGAGCCAGTAATAAAGTTTGTTCACGTGGGCGGGCGTGAAATCTTCCTTAAGCAAAAATTTCATTGCGTCGGCAATTGGCTGGAATAGACCGGCAGGCCCGACCCGGTTCGGTCCGAGGCGGTCCTGAATCAACGCGCTGACTTTTCGCTCGGCATAAACCGCGTAAGAAACCATTGGCAAAATAACGAAAAAAACGATGCCAACGATTTTCAGCAGCGAAATCAGAATAAAGGAAACCGTCGGATTCATTTTACTGCATGCAGCGGCGGCCGCTCAAAAAACTCCTCATCGCTTGGTTCGCCGGGAGGCGATGGGGTAGCCGAACTCTCAGGCGTGGCCATCACTTTCACGCCGAGATCGCCAATTTTGCTCAAGCTCAAGCCTGCCAGTGGTTGAAGCGATTCCGCCATCTGACGAAACACATCCTCGATCGAGCCGAGACCATTACTGCCGGTAAATTCCTGCAGGAGATCGCGCAAGATCTCCCAATCCTCGCGCGCCTGCCCGGGGGGACGCACGGCCCGATTCAATCGTTGCAAACGGCCGCGACCATTGATCATTGAGCCGCGTTTTTCGGCGTATGCGGCGGACGGAAGGATCGCAGTGGCGTGGGCGGTGGCGGCATTGCGCAAAATATTCATGGTGATGAAGGAGGGCAGCTTTTTCAGTTGCTCGACGGTAATTCCAAATTCAGTCGGGTCTTCACCGAGCACGACCAGCGCTTTAATGCGGCCTTCCGCCACACTCGCGGCAATCGCCTCTAGACTCGCGCCGGTTGTGCCTTCCAATCCAAGCATAATCTTCGCGCCGTTCGTATTCGGATTGCGGTCCTGGCTGAGCAAAATGTCGTCCCCCTCCCCTTTTCTGGGAACAATATCTATGAATGAGGCGTTTAACTGCTGGGCGAGACGCGCAGTCAGCCAGAGTTCCTCATTTGTCATCCGGCCCGAGGCAACGATGGCGATGTCTCGACCGCTGAAATGCCGTAGTTGCAGAGCGGTATGGGATATGACCGTTTTCCAATCAGCCGGTTGCAATTTGTCGCCAGAAAAAATTTCCGGTTCGAGCAGTCGTTCAGGGCTCGTTAGGTACTCGAAATTGAGTCGGCCGTAGTCGCACATCCAAACGGAATTAACGGCGACGTTTTCACGCGGCGTCTGGCGGTAGATTACATCTTCGCGCGAGCCAATGATGGTATTGCAACCGGTCGCGCAACTTGTGCAAATGCTTTTGGTTTCCTTCAAAAACCAAACGCGCATTTCGAACCGGAAGTGCGAAGAGGTAAGCGCGCCTACCGGACAGATGTCGACCGTATTAAGCGAGTAATTATTTTCGAGCCGCTTGTCCGGATGCGCCGTTAGAATGGTATGGCCTCCCCGTTCGGTGAACCCGAGCACATCGTCCTTTGCAATTTCCTGACAAAAGCGAATACAGCGCGAGCAAAGGATGCAGCGCTCGTCATCAAGCGTAACGCGCGAACCAATCTGAACCCGTTTCGGTTTTTTGACCTTGCCTTCGAGAAACCTTGAGTCCGCGCGGCCATATTCGACACTGAATTCCTGAAGACGGCATTCGCCGGCCTGATCGCAGATAGGACAGTCCAATGGATGATTGATGAGCAGAAATTCCATGACGCCACGGCGACATTCCTCAACCAGCGGCGAACTCGTGCGCACGCCCAGGCCTTCGGCGACATCCTGCGCGCAACAAATTTGCGGGCGCGGCATCCAGTTGATCACCGGCTTGCCATCGGCACCCGACTCGAACTTCCGGTCCGGACCCATCCGGGGGAGGCCCATTTCGATCAGGCACATCCGGCAATTTCCGGGCGAGCTTAGCTTCGGATGGTAACAGTAACGCGGAATGTAAACGCCGAGTTGCGCGCAAGCTTCAATCACTCGCGTGCCTTTCGGAAATTGATGCCAGACGCCATCGATCTGGACGTTGACTAACGGAGAGGTCTCAGCCATTGCTCCTTACTCCTACCAGCTCCCTCACCTGGCGCTTCGCCTCTTCCTCTCCCAGTGGGAGAGGAAGAGGGTGAGGGCAGGTGGCGTTTGATCAGCCTCACGTTTATAATCGTAAGAGCACGAGGACGATTCATATCAAATAGTCCCGGCGGTGCCGGCTTTTTCCCAACCGGGGTCGTGTGCCAGTGGAACCGTTGAGATTTTTCCCTTCGCGATGAGTTCCTCGGGTGTGTATTCCGGGGGCAATGGGGGTGGAGCTGATTTTTTTGCACGCGCGGCGAAATCTTCTGGAAATTTCTCGACAAAACTTTGGGTGGGCCAGGCGCAGGCCTCTCCGAAGGCACAGATGGTGCGACCGGCGATGTTATCCGCCACCGTTTTCAGAGTCCCTGGATCCTGCATCACACCGCCACCGAGCAGCATTCGATCCGTAATTTTTTTCATCCAGAGCGCGCCTTCGCGGCAGGGAGTGCATTGTCCACACGATTCGTGAGCATAGAACTCGTTAATGTTGTTAAGGGCCCAAACCATGTCGCGCGAATCATCTAGCACAATGACCCCGCCAGAACCCGCCATCGAGCCGCAGGCGGCCAGTGAATCGAAGTCCATCGGAATTTCATCGATCGAAATTTCACGCTCTATAGTGGAGCCATCCGACTGTTTGTCCTTTAATTTGAAGCTTTCGTCTGCGCGCAATACCTTGGCCGAACTTCCGCCGGGAACGACGGCTCGGAGTTGTCGCCCGAACTTCATCCCGCCCGCCATTTCATAGATCAATTGTCCCATCGTTACGGCGCCGACTTCGATCTCGAAGTAACCGGGGCGGACGACATCGCCGCTGACGCAGACAATCCGCGTGCCGGTATTGCCGGGCCGGCCGAGTCGCGAATATTCCGCGCCGCCCATCGCGATGATATGCTTCACATGACAGAGCGTTTCGACGTTATTGACAATGGTCGGGCACATATAGAGACCGAGCACCGCGGGAAAATAAGGTGGTTTGATCCGCGGGTAAGCGCGCTTGCCTTCGAGCGATTCGATCAGCCCCGTTTCCTCACCGCAAATGTAGGCGCCGGCGCCGCGATGAATAAAGACTTCGACGTCAAAGTTGGAACCGAGAATATTCTTACCCAGAAACTTCTTCGCCCGCGCTTCCTCGATGGCGCGCTTGAGGATCTTTGTGCCCTCGGGAAACTCGCCCCTTATATATATGTAAGCGGTGTGGACATTGAGGGCATAACAGGAAATCAAGATACCCTCGAGCAGCTGGTGCGGATCCTGATGAATAATGTAACGATCCTTGAAGGTGCCAGGCTCCGACTCGTCGGCATTGCAAATCAGATACACCGGCTTCTTCTCGTCCGGCTTAATAAAGCTCCACTTCACCCCGGTTGGGAAACCAGCGCCACCACGTCCGCGCAACGCCGAAGTCTTAACCTCGTTAAGAATGTCCGTCCGCGACATGGTAACGGCTTTTTTCAACTCCTGGTAGCCGCCATCATCGAGGTAACAATCAATGTCGGTCGTCCAATCCGGGCGACCAATATTTTTGAAGACGAGCCGGTGCTCGAGAGGATGAGGCGAGGCCTGGCTGTTGATGTTTAATCCGCTGCCCTGGCCCGACTCCGGCGTAACACGTGTTCGACCGAGAAAAAGATCGGCCACCGCGTTTGGATCGACGTTTTCGCGTAACTCGTCGTCCACCATGCAAACCGGGGCGGTGCCGCAGCTGGCCAGACACTCCACGAATTCGACGCTCACTTTTCCATCTTTGCTAACGAGAAATGGATCGTGAAGACCGTTAGGTCCGCGCGCGATGCCAGCCGCCGCGTAAAGGTTTTCCATAACACGATAGCTTCCGGCCATGGCACAACTAAGTGTCCGGCAAACGCGAATATGGGTTTTGCCGGCGCTTTTTTGCCGCAACATCGGATAAAAGGTCACCAATTCGAGAATGTTGATCGGTTGTAGCTCCAGCTTGTCCGCAATCCAATTAATCCCTTCGTCGCTGATAAAACCGAAACGTTCCTGCCAGAGATGCAGCAATGGCAAAGCCGCGCTTCGTTTTCGCTCGGGGGGATATTGAGCAATTGCAGCATCCACTTGGCGCTTTAATTCCGCCGGAATTTTCGTCGCGGTCGAAGCCATAACAATCGGTCGCCTACTTGGGAAGCGTGCTCGATTTCGCCGCTACCTTGTCGTCCTTAAACAACACCGTCACCGTGCCATTGGGTTGGCGATAAAGATAGGTTGTGCGTTTAAGCAGCATAAAATCCTTGGTTTCGACAGCCGTCGGCGGACCAAGAATGGATTCCACCTGTTTCTTGCTCATTCCTTCGGTCACCTGGTCGACATTGGCCTGGGTAAGACGCTGCCCGCTGCATGAGAAGAACAGCGCGCTAACGAGAAGCAGGATAATCCGGAGGCGGGTGCTCTTCATTGCGTGCCAAGATTGGTGTCCTTGCCGTCCACCTCGTCGTTCTTAAACGTAATCTGGGCGAACTTCTGTCCGTCTTCGTAACGCCAGATCGTCTTCTTGAAGATGAGCATGTCTTTCGTCTCCATCGACGTTGGTGGCCCCAAGATTTTTTCCACCTGCGCCTTGCTCATGCCAGTCGTGATCTGGTTGTAATTGTCGAGTGTCAGCTTCGATCCGGTCAGGACATTGCGGTTGCACGCGGCCAAAAGCAGGATCGCCAAAAGAGCTACAGAGATTATTTTCATCGATCGCATTCTCCCATAACGAAGTCTAAACTGCCTAAAATCGCTACCACATCACTCATCATGCAACCCGGCAGCAATTCCGGCAGGATGCTGAGGTTGACAAACGATGGCGCGCGGATTTTGAGCCGGTGCGGAACACCACCGCCACGGCTATTGATGTAAAAACCGAGCTCGCCCTTCGGATTCTCCGCCGCGAAATAAATCTCGCCTGGCGGCGCTTTTAAACCCTCGGTCACGACAATGAAATGGTGAATCAATTCTTCCATCTTTGTCATGACCCGCGATTTCGGCGGCAGCATATTTTTCCAATCCGCTACGTTAATCGGACCACTTGGCAATTTGTCGATCACCTGCCATAAAATTTTGGCGCTCTGCCGCATCTCCTCGATCCGAACTAGATAGCGATCGTAGCAATCGCCTGTCGCGCCGGTCACTACCTCGAAGTCATATTGATCATAATCGAGATAAGGATGCTTCCGCCGCAAATCGTGTTCGATGCCGCTGCCACGCAGATTTGGGCCCGAAAGGGCATACGCAATAACGCGATCGCGCGGAATTACTCCGATATCGCGGGTGCGATCGACAAAAATGCGATTGCGGGTGAGGAGGTTGTCGCATTCATCAAGCTTCGGGCCAAATGTCTCGAGGAATTTTCCCAATTGCGGAATGAAATTCGCCGGCAAATCGCGAATCTGTCCGCCTACGCGAGTATAACTGGTAGTGAAACGCGCGCCGGTTAACAATTCACACAAGTCGTAGATTTTCTCGCGTTCCTCAAAAGTGTAAAGGAACACGGTCATCGCGCCAAGATCGAGCGCCATCGCGCCTAACCCCATAAGGTGGGAGGAAATGCGGGCGACTTCGCAGCAGATCACGCGAATGGCTTTGCCCCGTGGCGGGATTTCCCAGCCCATCAATTTCTCCACCGCCAGGGCGTAAGCGACATTGTTGGCCAGCGGGGCGAGGTAATCGAGGCGGTCGGTGTAAGGAACAAACTGATTGTACTGCATGTTCTCCGCGATTTTTTCGTCACCACGATGCAGGAAACCGACGTCCGGCGTCGCCTTGGTAATGATTTCACCATCGAGTTCGAGCACGAGTCGCAACACTCCGTGAGTGGCTGGGTGCGACGGTCCCATGTTGAGCACCATCTTTTCGCCGATGTCGTCACCCGATTGCTCCGTCTGCTGATTGCGCGTCGCCGCATCTGCCGCAACCAGGCGAGTCACCGGATCAGGATTTTCAATTTCGCGCGTGGTAAAGGGCATGGCGAGGGCGTGTGTTTATGCTCGCGAGTCGCGTCGCGCGCGCAAGCGCAAAAGGTCGAAGCGAGGAATCCGGGCTACCGAGCCATCCTCTCGGCGAAGCCGATGTTTGTCGCGAAACTTTTTGAGCGGATCTCGCTTTGAGGCGGCATCGCTTGATCCAATTGCGCCTTGCTGTATCGAGTAAATGCGCACACGGGATGATCCGGGGAGCAAAGGCGGCTGACCTTTAGCGAGGAAATCAGACGAATGTTGAGGGACCTCTTAGAGACCGTGGGAACTAGAAATCAAGGACTTACAGCGGCAAAGGGCCAGTCCCAGCGATTTTCCTTCACCGCGGATGTGGCTTTGCTATAATTTCTATAACCTAATAGCAATCACCTCTCAAAGGTAGCAGTGTCGTCCCCACTTTTTATGAAAACTCGCATCGCCCGCCATGTCGCGATCTATCTTTTTATCGCCCTGACCGGCTACGGCATTGGCGCTTGTCGCCAGAACGTAATGCTTAGTCCCAGCGCAGACGATCTCATCGTTCTCAACGGTTGCGTCGTCTCGGCCTGCAACTATCTGGCGGCGGTCAAAACCCAACACAACTTGGAAAAAAACTTTTGGGCGAAAATTCTTCTCGTCCGTTATGCCAACCATCCCGCCGGTCACGCCTATTGCGTTTGGGAAACGGACGGCACGATCTACGGATACGACCGCAACGCCGGTGGGTTCCCTATTCCGGTTTACACCCGGGACGCAAAGTCGATCGCGATTATTTTGGCTAAGGAATTATCGAGGCATCTTAAAGAAAACCTCTCAGTGAGCCAGGCGGATTTCGTCGAGCCGTCGACCAAGGTGCAGCGCTTCTAGACAATTACACAAGGTAAGAGGGGCAAGGTTCGGTTCCGGCCCCTCTGTCACACCCTGCCCTGTCTCCTAACGGAGGAACGAGCGTTCAGGTGCGAATCCCGTGAGGAGGCTAACGAGTGTCAGGCTTCGCATCGGTCCACTTCTTCTTTTCAAACGCCTTTCGCCCGGAGCCAACTTCAAACATCTCAAAGTCGGTTGGGTTCTGCTGATAATACTTTTGATGATACTCTTCCGCTGGCCAGAATTTCATCGACGGCAAAATCTCAGTTACAATCGGTTTGTCGAACCGGCCAGAGGCCGCCAGCTTTGCCTTTGATGCTTCCGCGATCTTTCGCTCTTCGTCGTTCTGCACAAAGATGGCGGCGCGATAACTCGGTCCAATATCGGTGAACTGGCCGTCGGATTGCGTGGGATTGATCTGCCGCCAGTAAATATCGAGTAGCTGGTCGAAATTGATCTTAGCGGGATCGTAGGTGACTTCAAGGGACTCGCGATAATTTGTCTTTTCGGAGCCGACAAGTGCGTAGGTCGGATTTGGCTCGGTTCCCCCAGAGTAGCCGACGACAGTTTTGATTACACCGGGTGCCTTATCGAAGGCGGGTTGGATACACCAGAAGCAGCCGCCGGCGAAGACAGCGGTGCGCGTTTGCGAGAGTGGATCGGCCAGAAGCAGCTGCGCCAGGAAAATAAGAGCCAGCAGGATGAGGCGTTTCATGGCGAATTAGACAGCGCGTGAGTGGGAATGTTTCAAGCAGGGGCTGGCGTCCAAGCCGGCGCTGCTGCCGCTGCCAAAGTAGGGACGCTCCATCAAATGGGCCCAGGTAACGAGGTCTCCAGAAAGTGCAACGGCGAGAACCGACCCGGCTTTATTGCGGAGTTCAGTGACTCACAAGTCGGGAAAATGCTCGTTAGGTTTGAGCCAGGAGGTATCCGGCGTCAGGCCTTGTGCGCGAGCCGCGTTATACAGCGAAACCATTTCGTCCACTACGGCGTGCAGGGCGTCGCCCTCGCTATCGCCGTCATCAACATGGGCGGCCGGCGCCGGAGCCGCGACTTGTGGGATTGATAGATCGTGGCTTCGCCGAACCACAATTCTACCGGAATGGAGCGGGCGATAAAGCCGTAGAATAATTTCGGTCGGAATATCGCGGAGGCGAAATCGAAACTCCGAGGTGAACATCATCGGCTCTCGCACCGCAGGATCGGTAAGAGCTTCTTCTCTGCTCCAGCTCATCAAGCGCAATTTAATCCGGAACGGTGTCTTCTCGCAATAACGATCTGGAAATCAAAGCGAAGAGGCAAGAAATTGTGGGAGCGAACGAGGAGGAAGACGGGCCTCGGGCGTGTCCGGCAAACAAGCTTCCGCCTGTTGAAATTTCTGTAGCGGCGGTCTATGACCGCCGGACAGGCCGGAGGCCTGTCTTCCACTCAATCACATGCGGGGCCGAGCTAAACTGCACACAGACGAAGCGGCCGTCGAATATGTGCCGAAATCTCTGACCAGCGCACTGGAGTTCGACAAAGTTTTTTCGCGCCTTGCTCCGCTCGAGATCGATCTCGGTTGCGGCGACGGTGCGTTTCTCGCCGCTCTGGCGCAGGAAAATCCGACGCACAATTTTCTCGGGATCGAACGGCTGCTGGGACGAGTGCGGAGTGTTTGCCGCAAGGTTGCGCGACTGGATCTGAAAAACGCGCGGGCATTGCAAATGGAATCAGAGTTTACAGTAACGCACTTGTTGGCGCCCGGCTCCGTTACGACGTTTCACCTCCTATTCCCCGATCCGTGGCCAAAACAGCGGCATCACCGGCGGCGTGCTTTTACCCCCGAATTCTTATCCTCCATTCATCGCGCCCTCATCGCGGGAGGCTTATTTCACGTTGCCACTGATCACGCGGATTACTTTCACCAGATCGAAAGAGTGATCGCTGCCACCGACATATTTGTCATCTCGCGCGAGCAATATCATTTTCCACCCACGAGCTTCGAACAGAAATATGTCGCTCGCGGACTTTCCGTTCATCGACTGCTGCTGCGAAAAGTTTCGCCAGTCAGGTAAGCTCGTGTTCGCCATCCTTCATTACCGAACTGAATTTCGACCGCGCCGGTCTGGTCCTGGCGGAAAAGTTTGATGCCACGCTGCGCGATTTCCTTGGTCCATTCCTCGGTGATCTGTTCCGCGATGGGAGATGGACGCGACGTAGCAATGATGACTTTTGGTTTTACCGCCTCAAGAAATCGGGCGGTGCCCGAGCCGCCAGAATGATGCTGGCCCTTGATCAAAATGTCGCTCTGCAAATTGTCACCTGCTTCGAGCAGCGCCGCCTCCGCGTTGGCGCCCGCGTCGGACTCAAAAAGCACACGAACGTTTTCGATAACGAGTTGCACAATCAATGGCGCGTCATCCGCCGCAGTAATCTTAAGGTCCGGGGTCGGGTAAAATATGTCCGCGTGCACGTCGCTGCCAAAGAAAAGCGAATCGCCACGGACTAAGTGTCGCGGTTTTATTCTCGCGAGCTGAAGCGCCTCAGATAATCGGCGTTGGACCGCAGAGCGAACATCAAGCGGGTTATCATAAATTTCGTGCGGGGCGAAATCAGCGACAGTGTCAGCGGCACCGCCGATGTGTTGTGCATCTCCGTGGGTGAGCAGAATGCCTTCGATGCGATTGATGCCCTTACTGTGCAGGAACGATTTCAGGGTGTGCTCGTAATTTCGTTGGCCGCCGCAATCGATTAACCAATCGTGATTATTCGCACGAACGTACGCGGCCCCGCCGGTGCCTTCGTCGAGAACGGTGATCATGATCGGGGCAGGTCGTTCAGTAAATCGGGGCAGGTAAACATGTCCGCCCGGCAGCAAAGCAAAGAGATTAACGAGGTAGAGAACCGCGTGCGACGTCAACCAGTTGGCATTATTAAAAACAATTGAGAGCCCGGAGGAAAGCGGCGCAGCGATCAGCGACAACATGGCGAGCGCGAGAACAAAATAAGCGATCGGTACCACCACGAGATTGGCTAGGAGCGATATCGGCGTTATGAGATAGAAATACCAATAAATAAGCGCCAACGATCCAATCCAGGCTGCCAGCGAAACTGATGCGCCGCGAGCGAGACCACGCCCCATCGCAGCATAGATCCGCTGCATCCGACTCAAGAGTGGAGGTGGCAAAAATGGATCCGGGGCAACGATTCGCTCAAAGCGAACAAACATTGGATCGGCCAGGAGGATGATGGCGGCCACCACCGCGAACGACAGTTGAAACCCGCTGGTAAAAAACTGGTTTGAATCGAAGAGTAAAATGAGAAATGCGGCCGCAGCCAGGCTGTTCAGAGCAAGAACCTTTCGATCAAAGAATATTCCACCGAGCAGCAGCGCGCTCATGACCGCGGCACGAACGCTCGCAGTATGCAGGCCTGTGATCGCAGCGTAGAAGAAAAGGAGAGGAATGATCAGAGCAGTGGCGGGCTTGCGCGG
>Ga0209234_1000489_pt1 | contig 13609 bp, 11 predicted proteins | sample GraSoi013_1_20cm_2_FD_185816 | JGI IMG/M metagenome (GOLD analysis project Ga0209234, IMG submission 185816) | Grasslands soil microbial communities from the Angelo Coastal Reserve, California, USA - Sample 08_20_2013_1_20cm (SPAdes) (version 2) | ecosystem: Environmental > Terrestrial > Soil >... | reverse complement strand
CGCCGCTCCCACGAGCGCCGCGGAATAGTCGGACCCGCCTCGACCGAGCGTGGTGGTGACGCCGTCGACAGTGGTCGCCATGTAGCCGCCCAGCACCGGGACGACGCCGTCGTCGAGGAGCGGGACGAGAATAGCGCGACAGCGCGCCGCGGTCAGGTCGAACAGCGGGTTGGCGCGGCCGTGTGTCGCATCGGTGGTGAGACAGTGGCGTGAGTCGACACAGCGCGCTGCCACCCCCGCGCCGGCCAGCACAGCGGCGAGCAATGAGGCGGAGAGCCGCTCCCCGTAGGACGCGATTTCGTCCTCCAGGGCCGGTCGCCGCTCCGGCTCGCGCGCAACGCGCTCGAGCAACCGGGCGATGTCGCGGCGGGCCGACTCGACCTCCGAAAGCAGCGCATCCCGCGCCTCTGGCGGAACGAGCTGCCGCGCGATTGTCCGGTGCCGCTCGAGCAGAGGGTCGAGGGTGGTAAGCGTCGCGCGCGCGGCGCCGGAGCCGCCGCTCGCCGCCGCATCCGCCGCCCCGAGCAGGGCGTCGGTCGCGCCGGCGAGCGCGGATACGACCACCACCGGCCGCGGCCCGCCGTGCCCGCGGACCACGCTCGTCACGCGCTGCAGGGCGGCCGCGTCGGCCACCGAGCTGCCTCCGAACTTCAAGATGCGCGTTTGCACCATGACTCTCCCGAAAGCACAATCGGCCGCGACGTGTGAGCTGCGCGTCGCGGCCGATCTGTCTCTTACGTCCGAGGGCTCGAGCCCCCTATGGTGATCGTCTCCCGCGCGCGCTGGTTGGCGCCGGCTTCTTCTGCTTCGCGGCAGAAGGAGCCCGGCACGGAAGGCGCTTGCTGAAGACGATCGTCGGCATTGTGGAAGCCGAAACTTACGCTGGGGGCTTGTCCGCGCAAGGCGCACCCCGACTAGGCGGAGCGTGGATCGCCCCGCGCGAGGCTCCACTTGAGCGCGGGCGGCGTGATCAGGGTGGTCAGGACGACCATGATGACCACCGCGGAGAAGGTCCCGGAGTCGATGATCCGTTCGCCGTGCAGCGTGAGGCTCAGACCGAGATTCGCGAAGATCAGGCCGACCTCCCCGCGCGGAATCATGCCGATACCGATCGAAAGCCGGTCCAGGGCCGCGCCGAGTCCGCCCAGGGCGCACGCCTGCTTGCCGGCGATCGCGGCCAGCGTCAACAGGAGGGCGAGACCGAGCGCCTCGGGGTGCGCGAACGACCGGAGGTCCACGCGCATGCCCATCAGTACGAAGAAGACCGGCACGAGCAGCGTGCCGATCGGGCGGACCAGGTCCCCGAGCCGGCGCTCGTCGTGTCGGGTGAGGTCGACGTAATGCGCCTCCTCGAGGACCAGTCCGGCGGCGTAGGCGCCGACGATCGCGGCCAGTCCGACGGCCGACGCCAGGTAGGCCAGGACGAAGCAGAACACGAGCGCGGTGGTGAGCAGCAACCCGGATCCGCGCAGCCGCCCCGCGAGGGCGAACAGGCGGGGCGATACGGCCACGCCGAGCACGAGGGCGCCGCCGAGAAACACGAGCGCCTTCGCGAGGATCACGCCGACGGCGGAGTATGAGAGGCCGGTGCCCCGGTCCGCCGCCGTGATCACACCCGCGACCACGGCCAGGATCACGAGGCCCAGCACGTCGTCGATCACCGCGGCACCGAGGATGATGCGCGCTTCGGGCGACTGGGCGCGCCCCAGGTCTTTCAGCACGCGCGCAGTGATGCCCACGCTGGTGGCGGTGAGTGTGGCGCCCAGAAACGCGTGCACGTAGGGGCTGTGGTCGGGGAGCAGCAGCGCCCCCACACCCCAGCCGAGTACCCAGGGGGTCGCCACGCCGAGCACGGCGACCAGCAGCGAACGCCCGCCGACCTTCAGCATGTCGCCCACCGTGGACTCGAGGCCCACCTCGAAGAGCAGCAGGACGACGCCCAGTCGCGCCAGCACGTCGACGCTGCCGTCGGAAGCCACGGCGCGGAACCAGGGGACGCCCACCAGGTCCAGGTTCCCGAGCACGATGCCGCCCACGAGCTCGCCTAGCACGGCGGGCTGACCGATGCGCTCAGCCAGGTCGCCGCCGAGCTTGGCGCCGGCCAGGATGGCGGCGAGGGCGAGCAGCACGGGGGCGACGGGGTCAGCCACGGAGGGCCTCCTGGTGGGGCGTTAGCGCAACTGGTGTCGACAAAAATGCGCACTTTATGCACATTTTATGATACACTAATGCTAGTTAGTACGAATAGGTAGTAGCGCGCTGTAGCATAGTTCGTGCATATTTTGCACGAAACGTTGTACACCATGACTGCTCACCACCTCACTGGGAGACCGTATGACGGCAGACGGCATGAGACGCTCGGTCGGCCTTGGCTTGCTGACAATCTTAGCGTGCCCGTTGGCCCTGGCGGCGCAGGGAGTCCCGGCGGCGGACTCGCTCGCCCAAGCCGCGAACGCTGCGTCTGCCGCCAATACGGTGGCGATCAATTTCGTGTGGACGCTCGTCGCCGGATTCCTCGTGATGTTCATGCAAGCCGGTTTCGCCATGGTCGAGACCGGGTTCACGCGCGCCAAGAACGCCGCCCACACCATCACCATGAACTTCATGGTCTACGGCATCGCGATGCTGGCCTATTGGGTCGTCGGGTTCGCGCTGCAAGCCGGCGGCGTGGGCGCGCTCGGCACGCTCGGTGGTTACGACAAGCTGGCCCACGAGGTGTCGCTCACCATCGGCGGTAAGGACTGGGGGCTGTTTGGGGGGACGGGGTTCTTCCTGACCGGCGTCGCCTACACCGCGCCGGTGTTCACCTACTTCCTGTTCCAGATGGTGTTCATGGACACCGCGGCCACGATTCCCACGGGCGCGTTGGCCGAGCGCTGGAAGTTCTCCGCGTTCGCGGTGTTCAGCGTGTTCGTGGGCGCACTTATCTACCCGATCTACGCCAACTGGACCTGGGGCGGCGGCTGGCTGGCGATGCTCGGCAAGAACGTCGGGCTCGGCCACGGACACGTCGATTTCGCCGGTTCGTCGGTGGTGCACATGACCGGCGGGGTCATGGCGTTCGTGACGGCGGCGCTGCTCGGTCCACGCCGCGGGAAGTACAACGCCGACGGCACGAGCAACGCGATCCCGGGCCACAACATCCCCATGGCGTTGATCGGGACGTTCATCCTGGCGTTCGGGTGGTTCGGATTCAACGCGGGCTCGACGCTGGCGGGCTCGGACCTGCGCATCGGGGTCATCGCGACGAACACGATGCTGGCTGGGGCGGCAGGCGGGGTCACTTCGATGCTGTACATGTGGCTCAAGTATGGCAAGCCCGATCCCTCGATGATGGCGAACGGCACGCTGGCGGGGCTTGTCGCCATCACGGCGCCGTGCGCGTTCGTGACAGCGCCGTCGGCTGTGTTGATAGGCGGCGTGGCCGGCGTGCTCGTGTGCGTGGCGGTGTTCTTCATCGATGGCCGGCTGCGCATTGACGACCCGGTCGGGGCGATCTCGGTGCACGGCGTGAACGGACTCTGGGGAATCCTGTCGCTCGGTCTGCTCGCAGACGGCACGTACGGGGATGGCTGGAACGGCGTCAACGGTGCCGTGCGGGGTCTGTTCTACGGCGACCCGGGGCAGTTCGTGGCGCAGGCCGTCGGCGGCCTCGCCAACGTCGTGGCTGTCGGCACGCTGGCGTACGCGGCCTACAAGATCACCGACGTGCTCGTCGCCGGGCACCGCGTGTCGGCCGAGGTGGAAGAGCTCGGGCTCGACCTGCCCGAGATGGGCGCATTGGCGTACCCCGACACGCCGGAAGTCTCTTCGGCGGTCATTCTCAGCGAGTCGGCCGCCGTGTCGTTGGGGGCGGGGCGGCTCGAACCCGAACCAGAGGCCATCTGACCTCACCCGAGTTCCCCCTCTCGGCATGGCGGAGAGGGGGTCAGGGGGTGAGGACATGGAGGAATGTCATGAAACTCATCAGCGCGGTGGTCCGCCCCGAGCGGCTGCCGCAAGTCAAGGCCGCCCTGTTCCGGGCCGGCGTCACCGGCATCACGATCAGTCGTGTGAGCGGCCACGGCGGCGAGCACGAAATGCTGGAGCACTACCGCGGCCGCACCGTCGTGCTCGAATTTCGAGAGAAAGTTCGGCTCGAGATGGCCGTGTCGGAGCCGTTCGTGGAGCCGACCATCAAGGCACTCATCCAGTCCGCCCGTACCGGTCAGGTCGGCGACGGCAAGATCTTCGTGCAGCCGCTTGAGCGCGTAATCCGGATCAGGACGGGTGAAGTGGATACCGCGGCCGTCACGGCGGTGACCGCGGATGCGGTCCAGCGCCGGGCCCTGAAGGAGGCTACCGCATGAGAGTCGCATTGCTCGCCCTTTGGCTGGTGGCGCCAGGCGTGGTGTACGCCCAGGGCGCATCCTCGGCGCCCGCCGAAACAACGGCGGTGAAACACCCGGCCGAGGCCCCGCCCCCCCCGGTCAACCACCTTGAGACCACGATTGCCGGTTTCAAGCTCACCGGCTTCGCGGAGGGGTCGTACGCGTACTCGGGCCACAGCCTCGCCGACACGGCCATCGTCGGCCGGTTGTATGACCGGTTCCACAACCGCTTCACGCTCAACGCGCTCGCGGCCGTGCTCGACAAGCCGTACGACCCCGCGAAGTTCAGCGCCGGGTTCCACACCGAGTTGCTCGTGGGCCAGGATGCCACCGTCATCCAGTCGAACGGGCTCTTCGCGGGCGCCGCGACGCCGATCCCGGTCGACGTGCCGCATCTCTACGTCACCTTGAACGTCCCGACGGCCAGCGGCAACGGGCTGCAGCTCAAAGTGGGGCGCATCCCGACTCTGCTGGGCTTGGAGGTGATCGAGACGTACGCCAATCCCAACTGGTCGGAAGGCAACCAGTTCGTTTACGTGGAGAACTTCACCGGAACCGGCGTGAGCGTGGAGACCAAGTTCAACGACCACGTCGACGCCCAGTTCCGCGTGATCAACGGGTGGGACCAGGTTGCCGACAACAACACCCGCAAGTCGTTGATGGCTCGCCTGGGGATCTATCCCGACGCGCTCACCTCGCTCGGCGTTGTCGGGTTCTGGGGGCCTGAAGAGGCGGCGAACAACGCCGCGAACCGGTACGGCGTCGAAGGACTGCTGTGGCGCAAGCTTGGCAAGGCCGCCGTGTGGGTGCAGGGCGATTACGGTCAGGAGAAGGCGAACGCGGCGCTGCCGGACCCGACGCAGGATGCCAAGTGGGTCGCACTCGGCGGCTGGGTCACGTATGACTTCAGCTCGACCCTCGGCTTGGCCCTGCGGGGCGACTACGTCAACGACCAGAACGGCGCGCGCACGAGCGGCGTACTCGGCTTCGCTCCGAACACGGGACAGAAATTCGGCAGCGGCACGGCGACCCTGAACATCCGGGCCTGGCCCAATGCCGTCGTGAGGCCGGAACTGCGCTACGACCGGTCGACGTTGGGCACGTTCAACGGCAACAAAGACCAGATCACGGTCGCCCTGGGTGTGGCGTACTTGTACTGATCATTAGGGTGGCAGGGGCGGTTCGCGCGGCGCTCGCCAGTGCCTCGACTCTCTGGTTCCCGAAGAATCGGTATAGGAGCCAGGTGTCGATCAGGCCTACCGCGGCCAGTACAGAAAAGGCTGTCGCAGCCCCGTCGACCAGATGGAGCTGTCGCAGCAGTGTCGAGATGCCGTAGCCAACGACCCAGGCGTCGAAGCTCATGCAGACGCGCCGGAAGGTCTCGGGTCGCACGCGGTGAATGATCCGCACGCCGAGGGGGATGCCGACGAGGAGGCTCGGGAGAATGTAGCGAACCAGGCCGACGCTCTCGGTCGAAAACATGCCGGCGAAGTAGTACGCGACGGCGGTGAACGTCGACTCGGCGAGTCGCACGAGCCCGAGCCCGGCTCGGAAGTCCTGCTTGGTGAACCCCTGGTTGCTCAACATGAGAGCCAAGGGTGGACCGGAGATCGTCGTGACGGAGTACAGCACGCCAAGGCCCCCGCCGAACGCCAGGCCGACGGGGCGCTCGGCCTTGATCGGCCGGCGCAACCCGGCTGCCTGCAGCAGAATCAGCGGTAGCAGGACGACGAACGTCGCGAGCTTGAGCCAGGCCGGCTGGACTCGGTGTACCAGCGACGTTCCGAGCACGACGCCCGGGGCCAGTCCGAGTACGATCGGCACGACCCGGCGCCACACGTGCGGAACGCTCGCCCGATTGACCCAGAGGACATATGCGTTCAACACGACCTCGATCCATACCAGCACCGGGTTGAGGACACGGTTCGTGTAGAACAGCAGGGCTACGGGTACCGTGATCGACGAGAATCCGTAGCCGAGCGCTCCGTTGACGGTGGCCGCGAGGAGCGTGATCAGGATCAAGACAACTGCGCTTGGCGTCACATTCGTGCCTCAACAAGAAAGGCCCGGCGCACGCTGGGGTGGCCGGGCCTGGGAGCCGCTCAAAAGTGAGGAGGCTGAGAATTACCTCATGTCGTCACTGCATGCGCCGAGGTGTCCGTCCAACCCTGCGGGTGGCGGATACAACAACACAGCGGACACACCGGCGCGGAGCGCATGTGAGCGCAACGTAGAGCGGAGCGCGGCGCGTGTCAACCGGACGTGCGGCGAATCGGAATCCGTACGCGCGTCGTCTCCCACTCCACCACCAAATCGGTCACGTTGCCTCCGGCCGGCGCGAACTTGAGTGTGAGCGTCTCGACGGGCGCGCCCACCGACTCCGCCGTCACCGTGCCGGTGCCCACGTCCTGCGCCCGGACCTCGTCGTTGATGGGAATTCCCCAACGCTCGACGCCGCGGTTGACGACGACCTGCCACTTCGACGCGCCGGGAATCACATACAGCGTGTATGTTCCCGGCGCCACGCGCACGCCCGCGATCTCGGCTGCGACCGGCACGTGGATGCTGGTGGCTTCGTTGGCGCCCAACCGCCACGGTTGACCGAACGGGACCAGCCCGCCCATGACCTTGCGCCCCCGGGCCGACGGCCGGCTGTAGCACAGCTTCATCGTTTCGCTGCCAAGCTGGACCGCGATCGAGTCCAACGGGCTGGGCCGCTGGGCCACCTGATCTGCCCGTCCGCGGATCCAGCACGTGAACGGCGCGGAAATGCCATGGTCGACTGCAACCCGAGCCAACGTCAGGGTCGCGATCAGAAGGACGTGCCGCATCCTTGCACTCCCGAGAGTTTGTACGACGAACAAGATACCTCTTGGCCCCCGACTTGTACTGGACCTCCCTCGGCGTGCCTCGTTATTCCCACTCTCTGCCTCGTTATTCCCACTCTGAAGAGTGGGCCCAGTGAGACACTGCGCTTCAAGCGCAGTGCTCTATCGGGCCCACGCCTGCGGCGTGGGAAGGGGGGCCGGGGGAGAGTCGGGTTCGGTTCCCCATGCTAGGGAGTGGGCCAAGTGAGGCACGCTCCCCGCGCCTGCTTCGTTATTCACTCTTTTCCCTCTGCCGTTATTCACTCTTTTCCTTCTGCCGTTATTCACTCTTTTCCTTCCGCCCGCCCCTTCGATATTCCCACTCTGAAGAGTGGGCCCAGTGAGACACTGCGCTTCAAGCGCAGTGCTCTATCGGGCCCACGCCTGCGGCGTGGGAAGGGGGGGCCATGAGGTAGTTCAGGGTGGGATCGTCTCCGCGGGGTGCCACCTGTTCTGACTCTCGATGTACGTGACCGCCTCGCGGAGGAGCCTTGGGCTCACGCTCGTCGCCGAGTATTCCCGGTTCCACCGTAGGCCGAGCACGTTCCCGGGTTGGCGGCTGGCGGCATAGCTGCTTCCCCCCTTGAGCAGCTGGACGAGTCGAGGCAGGTCGTATCGTGGAGCCGTGCGGACCAACAGATGTACGTGCGTCCGGAGGAAGCCGAGCGCCACGATCGTCACGCGCTCCTGGATAGCGATCTTCCGAAAGAATTCGTCGAGGAACGCGCGCGTGGGCGCGTCGATCATCGGCCGCCGCTCCAGTGTGGACCAGGTTAGATGAATGTAGATGCGGTGAGCTGGCATGTCGGTCTGGGCGGTGGGGCCACGCTGCGGATGCAGAGTCAACGAGGGGTCAACCAACGAACTTGGCCCACCGGCCTCGTTATTCCCACTCTGAAGAGTGGGCCCAGTGACACACTGCGCTTCAAGCGCAGTGCCGTGTCGGGCCCACGCCTCCGGCGTGGGGAATTTGGGGGACGGAAGGGAGTGGGCTTCTCCCTAACTTGGGCCTCTTCCCAAACTCCCTGCCAGCCTTCGCTCCGCCGCGCGCGCATGCGCCTCGAGCCCCTCGGCACGGCCCAGCCACACGGCGTCCTCGACGAGCGACCGCGCCGCGGCGCGGTCGGTGACGCGCAGCCAGGTGCGCACCCGCAGGAACGTGTACACTGACAGTCCGCCGCTGAACCGCGCAGTGCCACCGGTCGGCAGCACGTGGTTCGGGCCCGCTCCGTAGTCGCCCAGCACTTCCGCGCTCCCCGCGCCGACGAACAGCGCGCCGTAGTGGGCGAGCCGAGGCGCGACCGCGTCCGCGTCCCGCAGCACGAGCTGGAGGTGCTCGGGCGCGATCGCGTCGCACGCGGCGATCCCATCATCGGTGCTCGCTACTACGACGGCTCCACCATGCGCCAGCGCCGCCCGGGCGACGTCGGCGGTCGGCAGGTCGCTGAGCTGGCACGCGAGCTCCCGCTCCACGCGCTCGACCAGCGCCGCATCGACGGTCACGAGCATGGGCACGGCGTCAGGGTCGTGCTCGGCCTGGGCGAGCAGATCTGCCGCGACAGTGGCGGGGTCGGCGCTCGAGTCCGCGAAGATGGTCAGCTCGGACGGGCCGGCGCGCATGTCCATCGCGACCACACCGGCCACGAGCTGCTTCGCCGCCGCTACGTAGCGGTTCCCCGGTCCCACGATCAGGTCGCGCCGAGCGATCGGACCTGCGCCGTAGGCGAGCGCTGCGATCGCCTGCGCCCCCCCCGCGGCAAGCACGCCGTCCGCGCCTGCCACGGCCGCCGCGGCGAGCGTCAGGGGTTGCGGCCTGGGGCTCGCCACCCAAACGTCCCGCACGCCTGCCACGCGAGCGGTCACCGCGGTCATCAGCACCGACGAGGGCAGGGGATAGCGCCCACCCGGGGCGTAGCACCCCGCGCGCTCGATCGGGGCGATGTGGTGCTCCGCGACCCCGCCCGGCACCGGCACGCGCACGGGACCGAGGGCGCTTCGTTGCGCCACGGCGAACGCCCGGATCCGCGCCGCGACGCGCTCGAGCCGGGCGCGATCATCGGCCGCAAGGCCCGCCCGCGCCCGTGCGAGGTCGGAGCGGTCGTGATACAACGGCGCGCCCGGCAACACGTCCCCGAACCGCTCGGCGTGTTTGCGCAAGGCGACCTCCCCCCGCGTCCGGACGGCCTCGACGATGCGTGCCGCGGCCGCGAGCGTCTTGGCATCGAAACCCGCGCCGCGGCGGGCCAGCTTGGCGACCGTTCGACGGGGCAGCAGAGGTGACGATGTCATGATGCGTCCGCCGGCGCCTTCGCCGTCATGGGGCGGCGGGTCACCCCGGCGTGGCGGCGCGCCAGCTCGGCCCGAACGTCCATGAGCGAGCCGCCACCGCGGACCAGGGCCACGAGCGCCATGTACAAGAGGTCGGCCGTCTCGTGCACGACCTCGGCGCGCGCACCGGCCTGTGCCAGCTCCGTCGCTTCCTCGCGCAGCTTCGCGGCGAGCAGCGCCGGATCTCCCAGCAGCTTGCCGGTACGCGAGTCGGGGTCGGCCGAAGAAGGTGAAGCCGCGCGGGTGACAATGGTGCGCTCGAGGTCGTCCAGAGCGAATTCGCCGGGCCAGCAGGCACGCCGCTCGAGGTGACAGAAGCCGGCGCCGTGCTGGCGCACGGTGAAGCGCAGCGCGTCGCGGTCACAGTCGAGATCCACGCGCAGCAGCTGCTGCGTGTTGCCCGACGTCTCTCCCTTCACCCACAGCGCCTGTCGCGACCGCGACCAGTACACGCCGCGGCGCTCCTGCACGGCGCGCCCCAGCGATTCGGGCGTACTCCACACCAGTCCCAGGGCGCGCCCCCACTCGTCACACACGACCGTGGGCCAGATGCCCCGTCCCCCGTTATCGACCGCCTTGTCGAGCGGCGCGGCCACTGCCGCGCCGAGCGTTAGCCGGCCGGTGTACAGCGCCATGCCCACCTGCGCGTCCGCCCCGATCCGGTCCAGCTCGGCGATCTCGACCGTAGTCGTGATCCCCCCCGCGGCCGTCAGTCGCGCGTCGCCCGCCGCGCGCACCGCGGCCGCCACCGCCTGAAAGTCGAACCCGTCCATGGCGCCTTCGCGCTCCACCTGGGTGAAGAGAAATCCGCCGACGAGGGGGGCAAGTGCGCGGATCCGCTCGAGCACCGGCACGCCGGTGTCGCGGCGCCAGCCGTCCACCACGACCTGGCCCTGGTCGGCATCGACCGCGGCGATCACCCGGTCGCGCGGCAGGGCGCCGCACAGCTCGGGGCTCGCCGCCGTGCCGATCACGATCTTCGCCGCCCCGGCGTCGAGCCACGCCCGCGCCGCGTCGAGGTCGCGAATTCCCCCGCCCACTCGGCAAGGCGCCCGCCGTACCATCTCGCGGATCAGGCCGGCGTTCGTGCCCCGGCCGAGTGCCGCGTCCAGGTCGATCACCGCCACCTCGCCCGCCACCGCGAACTCCTCGAGGCGCGCCAGCGGGTCGCCCCCGTCCAGCACGAACTCGCGCCCGCGTCGCAATTGGACCGCGCGGCCGTTGATCACGTCGATGCTGGGGACGATCATCGCCGCACCCGTAGCCCTCGCAGCGAGAGCTCGTCCTTGATGCCGCCGACGGTGTCGTCGCCGTCGTGGAACACCGACGCCGCGAGCACCGCGTCAGCGCCAGCGCCGAACGCTTGCGCTACGTGGGCGCGCTCGCCGATGCCTCCCGAGGCGATCACCGGCACCCGCACGGCTCCCACAACGGCCCGCAGCAGCTCCAGGTCCGGACCGGCGCGCGTGCCGTCGCGGTCCCAGCTCGTGAGCAGAATCTCGCCCGCGCCCAACCCTGCGCCCTCTCGCGCCCACGCAACCGCGTCCGGTCGACCCGGGTCGCGGCCGCCGCGCGTGAGCGCTTCCCAGCCATGCCCTGTTCGGCGCGCGTCGATGGCCAGGACGACGCACTGGCTGCCGAACTCGGTGGCGAGCTCGGACAGGAGCGCGGGACGCTCGATCGCCGCGGTGTTCACGCTCACCTTATCCGCGCCCGCCGCGAGCAGGCGGCGCGCGTCGTCCACGCTGCGCACGCCGCCGCCCACCGTGAGGGGGATGCGGATCGCCGCCCGCACCCGCGCCACGGTGTCCACTTGCGCGGCGCGCGCCTGTGCCGACGCGGCGACGTCGAGCACGACGATCTCGTCCGCCCCCTGGGCCTCGTACGCGGCCCCTTGTGTCGCGGGATCGCCCGCGTCGCGCAGGTCCTGGAACCGCACCCCCTTCACCACCCGGCCGTCCTTCACGTCGAGGCAGGGCACGATGCGGGGCAGCAGCCCCGGCGCCGGGCCGGCGGCCGGTGTGGGCTCCGTGGCCCTCGCCCCGGTGATCCAGCGTTGTAACAGACCCGCTCCGTAGGCACCCGAGAGCTCGGGGTGGAACTGGCAGGCGAGCACACCGTCCCGCTCGAGAGCCGCCACGAACCGCACTCCATGCGTCGTCCACGCGGCCGTCCAGCCCGGTGGGGCGTCGCGCAGGGCGTACGAGTTCGCGAATGCCGCGACGCCCGTGGCGACGAGCCCGCAGTCCGACTCCGCGGTCACCGCGTTCCAGCCGAGGTGCGGAACCCGCACGTCGGGGGGCAGGCGGTGGCAGGCGCCGGCGATCACCCCGAGTCCCCGGACGCCGCGGGTCTCGTCGCTCGCCTCGCACAGCATCTGCATTCCCAGGCAGATGCCGAGTAGCGGCGTGCCGCGTGCGACTACGTCCGTGATCGCCCCGTCGAGTCGGTGCGCCCGCAGGGCGCCGATCCCCGCGCCGAACGCGCCCACTCCCGGGAGCACCACGCGTGGCGCTTGCCGCACGGCCGCCGGGTCGCGCGTCACGGCGACGCTCGCGCCCAACCGGCCGAGCCCGCTCGTGATCGACGCCAGATTGGCGACGCCGGAGTCGATGATGACGACGTCAGCCATCGAGCGTCCCCTTGGTGGACGGTACGTCGTCGTAGCTGGTGCAGGCGATCGCCTGCTGCAGCGCGAGGGCCGTCGCCTTGAACGCGGCCTCGGCCTTGTGATGATCGTTCTCGCCCTTGAGCACGTCGACGTGCAGCGTGAGGCGCGCCGCTACGGCGAGCGAGCGCAGTACGTGCGCGATGTTCTCGCACGCGAGGCCCCCAATGGTCTCCCGCCCGAGGTCGAGCGTAACATCGGCATAGGGGCGCCCCGACAGATCCACGACTGCACGCGCCAGGGCTTCGTCGAGCGGAGCGAAGGCCGATCCGAACCGGGCCACGCCCCGGCGGTCACCCAACGCACGGTCGAGCGCCTGCCCCAGCACCAGCGCGCAGTCCTCGGCGGTATGGTGGTCATCGATGTGCAGGTCGCCCTTGCAGGCGAGCGTCAGGTCGAGCCGGGCGTGGCGGCCCAGCGCCTCGAGCAGATGGTCGAGGAAGCCGATGCCGGTCTCCACGTCGGTAGCGCCGGTGCCGTCGAGCGCCAGGGTCGCCGTGATCGAGGTCTCGCGCGTGGCGCGCGTCACGGTCGCGGTGCGGGCGGTCATGGCCGGGGCCCCCCGGCGGCGAGTGCGGCGTCGAGCGCCTCGCACAACCGCTCGAAGTCGTGCGCGTTCCCAGGGAGCGTGATCCGCAGCGCCGTCTCGAGACCCGGCCGGCCGGGGAAGTCCCGCACCACGACGCCGCGCTCGGCGAGCGCCGCGCGGATCGCCGGGGCACGCGCGCCGCACTCGACGAGCAGGAAGTTCGCCTGCGACGGACGGGGCGCGAGCCCTAGGGCGGCGAGCCGCGTGGCGAGCAGGCCGCGCTCCAGGCGGATGCGCGCGACGTGGGCCCGCAACGGCTCCACACCGCACTCGAGCTGCGCCAGGGCCAGCGCGATCGAGGGAGCGGCCACCGAGTACGGCCCGCCCGCCGCGCGTAGCACGCCGATCACGTACGGGCTGCCGACCGCGTACCCCACCCGACAGCCGGCGAGCCCCCACGCCTTGGAAAACGTGCGCAGCACGAGGGCGTTCGGAAGATCCAGCACGCCTGGCGTCAAGTCCTCGTCGGCGTACTCGACGTACACGTGGTCGAGCACCAGCAGCGCGTTCGGGGCCGCCGCCGCGAGGCGCCGCACCTCGGCGAGCGACGCTACCGCGCCGGTCGGATTGTTGGGCGACACGACGACCACCACCCCGGTGCGGGCCTCGAGGCGCCCGAGGAACTCGTCGAGCGGAAAGGCGCCCTCCCGCCAGGCCACCCGGACGAGCGTCCCGCCCGCGAGCGCGCCGCAGCGATCGAACATGTCGAAGCAGGGGTCGGGAAGGACCACGCTCTTGCCGGGCTCGAGAAACGCCCGGCACGCCCGGTCGATGGCCTCGTCCGCGC